>Ga0210409_10000198_pt1 | contig 124067 bp, 101 predicted proteins | sample IncBWH17MmetaG_FD_161649 | JGI IMG/M metagenome (GOLD analysis project Ga0210409, IMG submission 161649) | Forest soil microbial communities from Barre Woods Harvard Forest LTER site, Petersham, Massachusetts, United States - Inc-BW-H-17-M | ecosystem: Environmental > Terrestrial > Soil >...
CGGGATTATGCCGTAAATCGGAGGCGGGAGGGTAGAAGTTCTGGGGGAGGACCGTGAGTAGTGAATAGTGGGTAGTGAATAGTGTAAGAGAGCGCTGGACGACCTGCCCCCACCCCGGGTGTTTTCTGTAAGAGTGGCAAACAAAGAACTTATGCTTGACGCGGCGCGCAAGAGTGGCAAATGCAGGACTTAAAGTGGTTGCGTTTTCAGCAATTTGCAGGTGGCTCGTAAGAGTGGCAGGGAAAGGAGTTACGGAAGGGGGAGGCAAAGGAAGTAGAGGAAGTAGAGGAAGTAGAGGAAGTGGAGGAAGTAAAGGAAATAGAGGAGACGGGCGGGTGTTGCTTTGCGTGCGTGTAGCGGGGCGCGGGTATTGACGAGTTGTAAAACTTTGGAGCGGAAAGGAGGGACCCCCCTCCCAGGTTTTTTGTAAGTGTTGATTCTAGGGGAGTTGAAGTGGAGTGGAATCAACACTTGTAGAAGTGTTGATTCTGGATGGGTTAGGAGGGGGCAGTTATTATAAAATGGTAACCTGGGTGGGACTGAGGATTCTGTGGGAATTTTAGGGACGGCGCGGCGGGGGCGCATGACTTGCCGGCACGCGGAAAAGGACGTGCCCTAACGAACCAGGCCATTATAACATATTGGTACTAGTTGTCAAGTATAAACTATAAACCGTTTGTTTGGTGCGACTTGACGGCCGGTGCGAGGGCAAGGACACTGGCCGATTAAGGAAAAACAAAACCCGTACCCGCAAAACTGAAGGGTACGACACCCCGGAAAAACCAGCAAGAATGGGCCACCCAGAGACTGCTTTCGGATTTAAGTGTTAGCCACCCGCCCGAGAAGCTGTTGAAAATAAAGGTTATTCGTAGCGAAGGGCTTCCATGGGGTCGATGGAGGCGGCGCGGCGGGCCGGGACGAAACAGGCGAGGGCTGCGGCGGCGATAAGGATGAGGGTTACGCCGGCAAGAATCCACGGGTTGCGGGAGCTTTCCATGACCCAGCGGGTGGAGAGTTTGTCGAAGGCGATGCTTAGCAGAAGACCAACGACTAGGCCAGCGCCGACGTTGACGGCGGTGGATGAGAAGACGATGCGGAAGACGTCAGAGCTTCTGGCGCCGAGAGCCATGCGAATGCCGAATTCGTTGGTGCGAGTGGCCACACCGTAGGAGACCACGCTGTAAAGACCTACCGCGGCGAGCACCAAAGCAAGAACCGAGAAGATGGCGAACAGCGTAGCGATGAATTTCTGCTGCGAGTATTCCTGCAGGTCGGTGATCCAGGCTTCGAGGTCCCGGACGCGCATGACTTGCTGTTCGCGATCGAGCGTAACGAGGCGAGCGCGAATGTCGCGAAGAACGGAGAGCGGGGCGACGCGGGTGCGTACCAGGATTTGCGTGAACATTCGCATCTGCAGAGTGTAAGGGACATAGAGGGCGGGCTTGATGGGATTGCGCAGGCCGTCGTCGCGGACGTCGGCAACCACGCCGACGATTTGCAGCCAGCCGTCGGCTCCGGCGGCCGCGGGCGAATAGGGCGGCTCGTCTTTCATTGCGGGGATGCGGACTTGATGCCCGATGGCGTCGCCGTTCGGCCAGTATAGGCGCGCCATGGTTCGGTTGATGACCGTAAGCGGGGCGGCGCGCATGGTTTCCGTGTGGTCCCAGATGCGGCCTTGCGAGAGAGGAATGTGCAGGACATCGAGATATTCGGGGCTGATGTAGTTGACGCGCACTTCCGGCTTTTCGGAGGCGGCGCTGCCGAAAATTTCAAAGCGCGTGTCCCAGCCGTTGTCGGGCGGCGTGGCGTTGGTGGAGATGCCAGCGGAAACGACCTCGGGCATGGCGGCGATGGAGGCGCGAATTTGTTCGAAGTATTCGGAACGGTCTTTCCAGGAGACGTGCGTGTTTTCGTGGATGGGAATGGGGACGGACATGGCGGCGTGAGGGTCGTAGCCGAGATCGGCGTGAAGGAGGCGGAGGAAACCTTTGCCGGCGGCGCTGGCGGCGGAGAGGAGCAGCAGCGTGAGCGCCACTTGCGCGGCGACCATCACCCGGTGGGCGCGCTTTGCGTGGGCATTGCCCATGACGCGGCGGCCGCTACTTTGCATTAGGCGGCCGATGTCGGGGCGAGAGAGTTGCAGGGCTGGTGAGAGGCCGAAGAGAATCGCGGTGGCAAAGGCGAGGCCGGCACTGAAGAGGAGGACGGGGAGGTTCATCTTGATGACGGCCTCAGCGGGGAATGGCCCCCCTGGCAGCCAGGAGACGATGAGAGAGAGACTCTTCCAAGCGAGGAGCACGCCGAGTGTTGTGCCCGCAAGGGCGATGGCGAGCGACTCCGTGAGGAGCTGGCGGATCATGCGGAAACGGCCTGCGCCAACGGCGGCGCGGACGGCGAGTTCCTGCTGGCGCTCGGCGCCCCGGGCGAGAAGAAGGATGGAGACGTTGGCGCAGCCAATGAGAAGAAGGGAGGCGACGGCGCCGAGAAGGAGATAAAGCGTAGGGCCGATAGGCTTGGCATAGAGGTCTGTAATGGAGCGGAGATCGACGCGAAATTTGTCTGGGAAACGCTCAGGCGACTCCTTCGCAAACTGTTGAAAATAGGGTTGAAGCTCGGAGTCGGCCTGGGCGGCAGTGAAGCCCGGGCGGAGTTTAAAAGAGGCGCCGTAGAAAATCTTGGCGTCACTGGTGACGCGAAGCGGGAGGTACATATCCACGTCGCGCCACCGGAAGCGCGGAGGCATGACGCCGACGATTTGGTAAGGCTTGCGAACAAGCTGAATGGTGCGGCCGATGACGTTGGGGTCGCCCATGTAGTAGCGTTGCCAGAATTTGTAGGTAATGACGACGACAGGCTGAGGATCCTGACCGAAAGGGGCGTCCGAAGGAATGAGCCAGCGGCCCATAAGAGCTTTGAGGCCCCAGTGGTTCGGATCTTCCGAGGAGATGTAGGAAGCCTGGACGTCTTCGGGCAGGTCGCCGTCGGTGGTGGTGAGGTTCCAATAGTCTTCGGCGGCGATGCTCTCGATGGACTTCGCGTTGTGGCGCAGAAGTTCAAGCTGTGGACCGTTGAGACCGGTGTAGCGAGTGTTGCCAGCCTGGTCGAGCAGGCGGAGTTCCACGAGACGATCCGAGCCGGGGTAAGGGAAGGGGTCGATCAGAACGGCGTAAATGACGCTGAAGACGGCACTTGTAGCCGCAATGCCGAGAGCCAGGGACAGAATCGCGGTGAGCGTGAAGGTAGGGCGCCGGCGAAGTTCGCGCAAGGTGAAGCGCAAATCAAAGAGGAAGGAGTGCATAGGGACCTCGTATCATTGGACGATGACACTGCCGGACAGTTAGGAGACGTTGCAAATGGGAATAGGTTCCACGGGCGGGCGCGATTGTTGGGCAGGCATGGGAGACACAAGGGGCAAGCGGCAGGCTAACGCCTGGAGAGGATGGTAGGATATATGCTACTATCAAAACGATGGTAGAGATTCGCGAATATCGCGAACTTGACGGCCGCAGCCCGTTTGGCGAATGGCGTAGCGGATTGGACGCTGGGCCACGGCAGAGGGTGACCACAGCGGTATTGCGCATTGGATTGGGAAATTTCTCAAATGTGAAGGGAGTCGGATCGGGAGTGTTTGAGTGCAAGATCAATTTTGGTCCCGGCTATCGAGTGTATTTCGGAAAAGACGGCGAGGAGATTGTGATTCTTCTGGGCGGCGGAACGAAGCAGCGGCAGCAGAACGATATCCAACTAGCGCTTGGCCGATGGGAAGACTACAAGCAGAGGAAGAAGCAGCGGAAAGAAGGAGAATGAAAATGGCATTGACCACTGATTTTAGAGAAACGGTTCAGGCGGATATTAGACGGGATCCTGTGTTTCGAAGAGGGATGCTGAGCGAGGCTATCGAAAGCTTGCTGTCGGGTGAGGTGGCGCTGGCGAAAGAGATCTTGCGTGACTATATCAATGCGACGGTTGGATTTCCTAAGCTGGCGGCGGCGACCAAGATCCACGTGAAGACGATTCACCAGATGTTTGGGCCGAAGGGGAATCCGACGGCGAGCAGGCTGTTTGAAATCATTGCGTATTTGCAGGAGGCGGAAGGAGTGCGCTTCGAGGTGCGGCCCGTGCGTGCGGCTATGCGTTCGAAAAAACGACGACTGCCGAGGGGAAGAAAGGGCACTCCTTCCGCAGCGATGGGGCGTTGAGCGGCTCGGGGCTGCTGGGCGCAAGGGCTATTGACAGCGGATATGCGGGCCTGTATTGTCCGCGACAGCAAGTAGCAAAGGTCGGTAACACTGCTTATGCGCCAAGAGCCCTCCCAGCGCGGCGGTGCAGGTCCCGGGTCTTTCCCTGCGTGGCGTCGATTTGTGTGTATTCCTGAAAACCGGCACTGCGAAATTCGGCATTGTGAAATTCAAAACGGTGAAATTCAACTCCGGAGGTGGACTGTGTCTCTGCGCCGGTTATCCCTGATTGCTGGGTTCATTTTGCTTGGAGCGACGGTGTACCGCGTGGGGTCGAGCAGCGCGGCCGACGAATGGATGCCGATTTCGCCGGAAGAGTTGAAGATGACGAGCGTGCCGGAAGCTCCCGGAGCGCCGGCGATCTATCTATACCGGCAGGTGGACCGCGATGATGGATTATCGACTGAGTACAACTACGTACGAGTTAAGATACTGGCGGAAGAGGGGCGGAAGTACGCGGACGTGGAGATACCGTTCTTCAAGGGGGCGGGAGACATCCGTCAAATCAAAGCGCGAACGATCCGGCCGGACGGCACGATAGCTGGATTCGATGGGAAGGTCTACGAAAAGACGATTGTCAAAGCGAAAGGGGTGAAGTATCTGGCGAAGACGTTCACGCTGCCCGACGTGCAGGTAGGGAGCATCATCGAGTATCACTTCATGAAAAACTGGGACCCATCCATTTATTTCAAGGAGTCCGAGTGGCTGCTGAGCGACGAACTATTCACGAAGGACGCTAAGTTCTCGCTGAAGTCGCTGCCAGGCTACGCGATTCGACGGAGCTGGCCACGAGGGCTGCCGGAAGGGACTCCGCCCCCGAAAGAAGAGAATGGTGCGGTTCGCATGGAAGCGCATAACATACCGGCGTTCCAATTTGAAGATTTTATGCCGCCGGCGAACGAACTGAAGTATCGCGTGGAGTTTGTCTACGCGCAGGATAACGACGAGAAAGAGCCGGAAAAATTCTGGAAGAAAGAAGGCAAAAAGCTCAACGACGCAGTAGAGAACTTCGTCGCGAAACGGAAGGCGATGGAGCAGGCAGTAACACAGATCGTGTCTCCAAGCGATTCGCCGGAAATGAAAGCACAGAAGATTTACGCGAAGGTGCAGCAGCTGCGTAATTTAAGCTATGAGGCAGAAAAAACAGAACAAGAGGCGAAGCGGGCGAAGCAAAAAGATACCAATAGCGTCGAAGACGTTTGGAAACATGGATACGGCGATGGGAGACAGCTCGACTGGCTGTATTTGGGGCTAACGAGAGCGGCGGGGATCGAAGCGTACCCCGTGCTGATATCGAGGCGGAACGACTATTTTTTCCAGCCGCGCATGATGAACCCGAATCAACTAAACGACAACGTCGTGCTCCTGAAGCTGAGTGGCAAAGACGTCTACTGCGATCCTGGAACCGCATTCACACCATTTGGATTGTTGCCGTGGTCAGAGACGGCCGTGGCGGGATTGAAGCTGGACAAAGAAGGCGGAAACTGGGTCACAACGAGCCTCCCGGAGAGCGGAGTTTCGAAGATTGAACGCAAAGCCGATTTGAAGCTAGGAGACGACGGGACTCTGGAAGGGAAGGTCAAGATAACGTTCACCGGATTGGAGGCGGTGTACCGGCGGATCGAGCAGCGAAATGAAGACGAAGCGAGCCGGAAGAAATTTTTGGAAGATCAGCTGAAAGAGTACATCCCCGTGGGAATCGACGTGGAATTGACGAACAAGCCGGATTGGACGAGTTCGAACGAGAAGCTGGTGGCGGAGTTCGACGTGAAGGTACCAGGCTGGGCATCGGGAGCGGGAAGGCGCGCGATGCTTCCCGTGGGCCTGTTCAGCGCGACAGAGAAGCACTTGTTCGATCACGCGCAGCGAGTGCACCCGATTTATTTTGAATTTCCGTTTCAAAAGGCGGATGACGTGACGATCGAATTGCCGCTGGGATGGCAAGTGAGCAGCACGCCGAAAGCAGTGAATCAAGACGCGAAAGCGATCACGTACACGATGAAAGCCGAAGAGGACAAAGGGACCCTGCATCTGACGCGGGGACTAGCGGTGAACATGATCCTAGTGGACGCAAAATCGTATCCAACACTGCGGAATTTTTTCCAAATGGTGAGGACTGACGATGAACAACAAATCATATTGCAGCCACAAGGGGCCGCGGCGCGAAATTAGGCTGGGTAGCCCGCTTCTGGCGGCGGGGCTGGTCATCCTTGCCTTTTGTGCCTCGGCGACGCCTGCACGCGGAGGGGACGCACCCGCCTGGATGAAAGCCGTGGCGAACGCGCCGATACCGGCTCACGACGAAAAAACAGACGCGGTGCTGCTGTATTCCGAAGACGTGCTAAGCGTACAGGCGAGCGGCAAAATCAAGAGCATGCAACGGCGCGTGTACAAAATCCTGCGGCCGAGCGGAAAGGGTTACGGAACGATTCGCGCCAATTTTGACTTCGAGACGAAGATTACGGGAATCCATGGCTGGTGTATTCCCACGAGTGGGAAAGACTATGAAGTGAAGGATAAGGACGCGATGGAGACGGCACTGTTCGGAGTGCTGGATGGGGAACTCATCAGTGACGTACGGACGAAACTTTTGCAGATTCCGGCGGCGGATCCAGGAAACATTGTGGGCTATGAGATCGAGCATGAAGATCGCCCATATGTTCTTCAAGACGAATGGATGTTCCAGCACGAAGTCCCCACACGCGAAGCGAAGTACACGCTGCAGCTGCCCTCCGGTTGGGAATACAAAGCGGTGTGGCTGAACTACACGAAAGTGGAGCCGACGGCAGCGGGAAGCAATCAGTGGCAGTGGGTGGTTAGCGATGTGAAAGCGATTCGGCCTGAGGATGATATGCCGCCATGGCGAGGAGTGGCAGGGCAAATGATCGTGTCGTTTCTGCCCACGGGTGGGTCGGCGCAGAACAAAGGATTCGAAAACTGGAGCGAAATGGGCAGATGGGAAGAGACGCTGACGCGCGGACGGCGTGACGCAACTCCGGAGATCAAGCAGAAGGTGACGGAATTGACGGGCGGAAGCGCAACCCAACTTGCGAAAATGCAAGTGCTGGGCAAGTTTGTGCAGCGCGATGTTCGGTATGTGGCAATTGAACTGGGAATTGGCGGTTTTCAGCCGCATCCCGCGGCCGATGTGTTCACGCACCGATATGGCGACTGCAAAGACAAAGCCACGCTGATGAGTTCGATGCTGAAAGAGATAGGCGTGGATTCCTATTATCTGTCGATCAACACGGAACGGGGAGCCGTAAAGCCAGAAGTTCCGGCGAACATGTACTGGTTCAATCATGAAATTATTGCGATCCGGCTGCCTGAAGGGTTGCAGGACGCTTCGCTTGCCGCGATTTACACCCATCCAAAACTTGGGCGGCTGTTGATCTTCGATCCGACGGATGACATGACTCCGTTCGGACAACTCCGTGGAGCGTTGCAAGCGAATTTCGGATTGTTGGTCACGCCGGACGGTGGCGACCTAATCGAGTTGCCGCGATTGTCGCCGGGCCTGAACGGAGTACAACGAACTGCGAAGCTCGCCTTGAACGCCACTGGAACGCTCAGTGGCGACGTGAGGGAAGTTCGTGTGGGAGATCGTGCGGCCGCGCAGAGATCGGCGCTGAAGTCAGTCACAAAGGACAGCGACAGAATCAAGCCTGTGGAAGCGCTATTGGCAAATTCGCTGACGACGTATCGATTGACGAAGGCTTCAGTAACCAATCTGAACCAGAACGAGCAGCCTTTTGTTTTCGACTATTCGCTCATAGCCCAGAGCTATGCGAAGACCGCCGGTAATTTGCTGCTGGTGCGGCCGCGGTTTATCGGGAACAAATCCAGCGACCTGTTGGAGAGCAAAGAACCACGCAGGTTTCCCGTGGAATTTGAAGGGCCCTCACGCGACAGCGACACATTTGAAATTACGCTGCCTGATGGATATGAAGTAGATGACCTCCCGCCCGCGGTAAATGCGGACTATGATTTCGCGAGCTATCACAGCAAGTGCGAAGTGAGTGGAAACGTATTACGCTACACGCGGACATTTGAAGTAAAGGAAACGAGCGTGCCCTTGAGTAAAGTGGACGAATTGAAGAAGCTTTACCGGATTATTGCAAGCGACGAGCGGAATACGGCTGTACTGCAACCGAAGTCCCACTGAACCAATGTTTTTCCAAGAATTACCGCGCTGCGCGCGCCAGGCGGGGGCGGACCATATTTGGGCGCTGCGTCCTAACAGTAAAATTACAAAACATCAGGAGAGCTTGGCGCGAACGCGGTCGCTTAGGGCTTTGCCATCGACGACCTTGCCTTCGAGGTGGGCTTTGGCGGCTTTGACTACGGCGCCCATTTGTTTGATGGATTTGGCGCCGGTTTCGGCGATAGCTTTGGAGATGGCGGCGTCCATTTCGGCGTCGCTGGCGCCGGCGGGGAGATAGGACTCGAGGATGGCGAGTTCCTTGGTTTCTTTATCGACGAGATCCTGGCGGTTGCCCTTTCCAAATTGGTCGATGGATTCTTTGCGCTGCTTGACGAGCGTTTGCAGGATTTGGATGGTTTCGGACTCGTCGAGAGTCCGGATTTTTTCGGTTTCCTTATACTTGATGGCGGATTTGAAGCCGCGGAGGACGCTGAGGCGGAGTTCGTCTTTGGCGCGCATGGCGTCGGTCAGGTCTTTTTGGATTTTTTCGGCGAGAGTCATGAATTCAATATAGCAGAAGAAAAGAAAGAAAAATGATTTACCCGGAGGACACAAAGACAGAGAGTTCACAGAGAAGAATGGAACTATTTGACAGCATGAGAGTGGCTCGCTACCGTTGATATCTTAACTTTTGGCGGGTTTTGCCCGTCTGCGCGCAGATCAAATCAAACCAGAGCGGATGAGGCCAGATGAAAGTCATTGTTGCAGACAAGATTAGCGAACGAGGCGTGGAGCTGCTGCGACAGGCGGGATGGAACATCGTTTTGACGACGAAGGACACGCTGAACGCTGAGATTGCGGATGCCGACGCGTTGATTGTAAGGAGCGCGACGAAAGTTACGGCGGAATTGCTGGATAAGGCGCCACGATTGAGGGCAGTGGGGCGCGCGGGCGTCGGCGTAGACAACATTGACTTGGACGCGGCGACTACGCGCGGCGTATTGGTGATGAGCACTCCCGGCGGAAACGCGATCAGCGTGGCGGAGCATACGTTCGCACTGCTTCTGGCTCTGGCGCGGCAGGTGCCGAGGCTGGATAAGGCTATGCATGAAGGAAAGTGGGAAAAATCGTCCGCGGCGGGAACGGAAGTGCGCGGTAAAACGCTTGGATTGATTGGACTTGGGCGCATTGGGAGCGAAGTGGCGTTGCGCGCGGACGCGTTTGATATGCGCGTGCTGGGGTACGACCCGTACATCAGCGAGGCGGCGGCGAAGGAGGTGCAGGTCGAGTTGGTGCCGTTGGAGAAGCTGCTGGCGGAGAGCGATTTCGTGTCGCTGCACACGGCGCTGAGCCCGGCGACGCAGAATTTGATCAATGCAGCGACCTTGGCACAAATGAAGGCCGGCGCGCGGATCATAAATGCGGCGCGGGGCGAACTGATTGATGAGGCGGCGCTGGCGGAGGCGTTGAAGAGCGGGAAGCTGGCTGGGGCCGCGCTCGATGTTTTTGTGCAAGAGCCACCGAAGGATTCGCCGCTGCTTGGAATGGCGAATGTGATTGCGACGCCGCATGTGGCGGGGTCGACGGCCGAGGCGCAGGAGGAAGTCGGTACGCAGGTGGCTGTGCAGGTGAAGGATTACCTGGCGGAAGGGCTGATTCGCAATGCGGTGAACTTGCCGGCATTGTCGGCGGATCAGTACCGGCGGGTGCGGCCGTATTTGGCGCTGGCGGAGAGGCTCGGGTCGCTGGTGTCGCAGGCGGTGGCGGTCCGGCCAGCGCGGATAAGGATTCGCTACGCGGGCGAGGTGGCAGAGGTGGGGACTCACCTTTTGCGCAGCGCGGTGTTGGCGGGGATGCTGAACGCAGTGCTGGATGAGAAGGTGAACGTGGTGAACGCGCCAGCCGTGGCTGCGGCACGAGGGCTTTCTGTCGAGGAAGAGACGCGGCGGCGGGAGCGAGGGTTTCCTAACACATTGGAAGTGGCGGCATTGCCGGAAAAGACGGGTTCTGCCAAGGGCTTTTCGGCGGAGGGCACAGTTTTGCACGATGGTTCTCCGCGCGTGCTGCAGATTGACGGCATTCCGCTGGAGGCGGAACTGGCGGGGACTATGCTCTATCTGCGAAACCGGGATGAGCCCGGAGTCATTGGACATGTGGGGTCGACGCTGGGAAAGTTGGGTGTGAATATCGCGACGTTTGCATTGGGACGGCGCGAGGCTAGTCAGGGGGCGGAGGCGGTGTCGCTGGTGCGGCTGGATGGCGAGGTTTCGGACGCGATTTTGGGAGCGATCCGTGGAATTCCGGCGATTACGGTAGCCAGGCTAGTGCAATTGGGATGAAATCGCTCTCTTTGCCGATGACGCGCAGCTTGCAACGTTTGAATACCTGAGGTTTTGCTTCGATGCTGTTTTCCTCAAGAATCCAACATTCAAATAAGTCAGAATTGATAAAAAATTTAGAAGAACTCTCCTTGACACCGACGGGCTATTTGACCTAAAAGCTAGGTCAAAGTTTAGCGAGTCGAGTGGTGGGAAAGGTTTCCCTGGGTCGAGTTGTTCCTTCGGATTGAGACCCGGCAAAGGCCGCATTGTTTTCGCGTCGGCTCGGTGTTGCCCACCAGCATACAAATTAATCTTAGGTTGGGGTGTGCGAAAGGGGCGATCCATGAAGTGGTCTTCCGCAAAATTTATTTTCGTACTCTCATTTGTTTCGTGCCTTGTTATGGTTTGCACTACGCGGGCGCAAAACGTCGGCAGTTTGTCGGGAACGGTCAGCGATCCGACCGGAGCTGCGGTCAGCGGCGCGAAAGTCACGGTGACTGACATTGCCAGCGACGCTGCACGGAACACAGAGACTGACAAGAACGGCGAATTCAACTTCGTGCAACTGCCGCCGGGAACGTACAAGGTAGAAGTTGTCAAAGACGGTTTCAGGGGTTTCATCACTTCGAAAGTCAGTGTTCTCGTTGCTACGCCAACGAACTTAGACGTAAGGATGGAGATCGGTGCGGTTTCCGAACAGGTGATTGTGGAGTCGGCGGCACCGACACTGAATACGGAAGATGCCAGCGTGGGAAACGCTTTTGACGAAGATCAGGTAAAGAGCCTTCCGTTCTTAGCACGGAACGTAGTGAATCTCCTCACTTTGCAGCCTGGAGTGGTTTTCACAGGGAGATCCGACACTGACCGCCTTTCGATGGGTTCGATAGCGACGCTTGACCTGCGCGAGGGCGTGGTGAACGGGATTCGCGGTAACCAGAACAGCGTGACGGTTGACGGCGTGGATTCAAACGACTGGCAGAACCAGGCGGCTTTCACCAGCGCTCTTCCAGTAACCCTGGATTCCGTGCAAGAGTTTCGCGTAACCACGACAAACGCGAACGCCACGAACGGCCTCGTTGGCGGGGCGGAAGTGCAACTCGTGACCAAGAGTGGCTCGAACCAGTTCCACGGGAATGTACGGTGGTACTACCGCACGACCGGCGCAGCCGCAAACTCGTTCTTTAATAATGCGGCTAACATTCCTCGTGCCAAGGACCAGCGCAACATTGCCGGTGGATCCCTCGGCGGACCCATCAAGAAGGACCGGATGTATTTCTTCCTGGACAATGAGGAGCGCCGTGAGGCGGTCGGAGCATCCGGGTCTCGCATCGTACCGTCAGACTTTCTCCGGGATGGCGTGCTGGTTTACAAATGCGCGACGGCCTCACAGTGTCCGGGTGGCTCTGTTGCCGGACTTACCGGCCCGCACACTGTGCCGGCAGGCTTTCAAGGACTAACCCCGGCGCAGACTAAATCCCTGGACCCGGCGGGAATCGGGATCAACACCGCCATGGTTCCATACATGAATCTGTTCCCGCACGGGACGGACACGACGCAAGGATTAGACGCAACACCGACTGGGGCACAAGACTTCATTGGATTCACCTTTAGCCCACCCGTGCAGACCTCTAATAACATTTATATCGGACGGCTCGACTATAACCTCACGAAGGACGGGCGCCATTCGATTTTCTGGCGAGGAAGTCTGCAGGGTCTCAAAACAGACCTGACTCCTGCGCAATTTCCCGGAGAATCCGCCGCGTCGCAACTGCTGAACAATAGCCGCGGCTACGCGATCCAATACCAGGGACAGCTTACTTCGAACCTGATCAATACAGCGCGCTATGGTTACACGCGACAGGGTGTGGCGCAATCCGGGACGGTCGGCGGCTCGTTCGACGTGCGATCCTTTAACGATATCCTTAACTTCGGTGCGCGTCCCGTACAGCGAGCGGTGCCAGTACACGAGATCAACGACGACGTGAGCTGGATCAGAGGCAAGCACACATTGCAAATGGGCGGAGTGTTGCGGCTCGTGACCAACGACCGCATTTCCGAAACATCGTCTTTCCCGGCGTTTTCGGTGAATAACGGCTTCTGCATCGGTTTGTGCGGCGACGCCTCAAACTGTCTCGGAAATGCGGGATGTGCAGCAGGCGCGGCATTACCTGCGGCTGCGAACCCCACGGCAGTAACGCGCGCGTTCATGATGTTGACAGGGTCGATCACGCAAGTGAACGCAACCTTCTTTGCAGATCCGAGCAGCGGCGCAGTTTCGCCTTCGGGCACGCCCGCTGCGCGGAGTTTCGCGGAGCGCGTCGGCGAGCTCTACGCGCAGGACAGCTGGCGCCTGCGTTCAAATCTTACTGTTAACCTCGGCTTGCGGTGGGGGTATGAAACCCCAGTGTGGGAGACGAACGGGTTTCAGGTGCGGCCGACATTCGACATCATGCAATGGTTCCGGACGCGCATGGTGAACATGAATAGCGGGATCCCCTCCGACGCGTCCCCGCTGCTAAGTTGGACGCCGGCAGGAAAGGCCAATGGGCAACCCTCATGGTATAACCCAGACTACAAGGATTTTGGGCCGCGGGTGTCACTTGCCTATTCACCGAATTATAGCGACGGGCTCCTCAAGTCGCTATTTGGCGGTCCGGGTAAGAGCTCGGTCCGGCTAGGGGCGGGAGTATTTTACGACAAAGTTGGCCAATCCCTGGCGGTCGACAGCGATCTAAACGGCTCGCCGGGTACAGCCACGGCCTTGATCAACGGTTCGCAGCAGTTCTCGCTGGCTACCGCGCCGCGATTCTCGGGCTCCTGTAGTCCGACGGGTTGCACTGGTTTGCCGACCGCAGGACCACCCTTTTTCACACCGCCGACAAAGGCATCGTTCCCATTTACGCCGCCTCCCAACGTAAGTGGGCTAGGCTTTGCGGTGGATCAAAATTTACGCACGCCGTACTCGATCCACCTGACAGCCTCGGTGCAAAGGGAACTGCCCAAGCGCTTCGTTTTGGATGTGGCTTACGTGGGTACCTTGGGCCGACGATTGCTCGGGAAGACAGACTACGCCCAATACTTGGATATTCGAGACCCGAAAAGCAGAGTCGATCTGTTCACCGCTTTTCGGCAAATCGCCACAATCGCGAATATAACGCCCTCAAAAGGTCCGAGTATCGATCCAAAGAACGTGGCGCAGTTAGCTACGATTCAGTCCATTCCGTTCTTTGACAATATGCTCCCCAATATGCCAGCATTTTTGGCAGCCGAATTCCCGAAGACAGCGGGGTACGCCAACCTTACGCCAACGCAGGCTTTTTATGCGTTTAGCGTCCGTGCCGCGGGTCAATCGTGGTCCTGCGCGTTGTTCCCCATAGACACGGATCCTTCGCCGGGAGGCATCCCGAGCCCTTGGAACACGACAGTCGATCCCCAACGGGACGGCCTGGTTCTATTCCAGCCGCAGTTTCAGAGTTTGCCGGGGTGGACCAATTGGGCCAACTCGAATTTCCACAGCCTTCAAGTTACGCTCCGAAAGAATGTAGGAATAGCCAACTTTACGGCCAACTATGTTTTCTCGAAGTCCATTGACAACGACTCGACGGCGGAGAATGGAGATCTCAGTCCGCTTGGCAACGGAACGCTGGCGGGACTTATCCAGAACCCGTTTGATCTGCGGCTCGGACGAGGCCTGTCCGACTTCAACCTGAAGCACAACTTTAACGGGAACTTCATCTTGGAATTGCCATTTGGACGCGGGCGCCGGTTTGGCGGCAACGCCAACCGGTTTGTAGATGCAGCTATCGGTGGATGGGTGTATTCAGGAACGGCGCGGTGGCATTCCGGATTTCCGTTCAGCCCGTCCAATGGCTTCAATTTTCCGACGAATTTCTTTCTGACCACACCCGGCACGGTCGTAACACCGTTTCAGACTAGCATCACTCGAGATGGTGCATTTGGCCGTCCCAATCTGTTCGCAGATCCCAAAGCGGCGCTGGCAGATGTCAGTTTTACTCTGCCGGGACTTCCGGGGTCGCGCAACTACTTCACCGGTCCAGCCTATGCCGATGCAGACATGGGAGTGTATAAGACCTTTAAGATGCCGTGGAGCGAACACCAGCAGCTGCAATTCCGCGTCACGGTGTTCAACGTGTTTAACAGCGTCAACTTTAACAACTTTACAACTGATCCGACGAGCCCAGGCACCTTCGGGAATTTCACTACGACGGCGGGACCGCAAACTGGCTCGGCCGGAGCTCGCGACATGGAGTTTGCGGTCCGGTTTAGTTTCTGACGGGATCGCACCTTTTTCAGAAGGGCCCCCAGCTCAGTTAGGGGACCTTTTTTTTCACTAAACTCGGATCAACGATATAAACTTTCCTGCGCGATGTATTCGAGACAACATTTTCCAACGGTTGCGGGATGAGGACTGGACCCGAAAAACGGTTTGGCCGGAGGCAACTACTTCAAGGCGCATCGATTGCAGGTGCCACTCTCTTCTGTGATTTTGAGAGGCTGCTCTCGCCGGAGTCCATAAAGCGCCAAGACACGGAAACTTCCGCAAGCGGGAAGATGGTTGGCGTTGTGGAGTTTAGCGGGGAAGCGCGCGTGCCGTTGGGGGAAGCGTTTGGAGCGGAGCTCGATGGACGGTTGTACACGGACCTGTCGAAACTTACCGCCGAGAATTCGATCGTACCCGTCGAGCAGTTCTACATCCGGACGCGCGCCTCGAAACTGCTGGATAACACCAAACCATGGGAACTTCAACTTGGAGGCCTGAGCGATAACCCCTTCGCAATCCAGATGCCGGACTTAAAAAAAATGTCCGCGCCGATGGGGCTGCATCTCATGGAGTGCGCGGGCAACGTGCGAAGCGTGCACTTCGGAATGATTAGCGTGTCGAGTTGGAACGGAGTGGCGCTGGCTGACATTATCGAGAAAGCAAAAGCCAAATCGGACGCGAAGCACGTGCTGATCTCGGGTTTTGATACTTACACAGCAAAGTCGGCCAGCTCGATTCCGGGAGCCAGCTGGGTATTCACTGTCGAAGAACTGAAGAAGGCGGGGGCGTTTCTCGCAACCGAAATGAACGGCAGCCCCCTGACGAGCGACCACGGAGCACCGGTTCGCCTAGTTGTTCCTGGATGGTATGGATGCACTTGCATCAAGTGGGTAAACGAAATCAACTTTGTGGATGACGCGGCCGCGGCCACTTCGCAGATGCAGGAATACGCGGCAAGAACGATGCAGAATGGAGTGCCGCAACGGGCGCGAGAGTACAGACCGGCGACGATCGAGCAAGCGGCAATGCCCATTCGAATCGAGAAGTGGGTGGTCGCTGGAAAAATCAGATACCGTATCGTGGGAATCGCTTGGGGAGGATCGGTCCCGGTCAAGAAGCTGCAAATCCGGTTTAATCCGGAAGAAGAGTATGTAGCTGTTGACGACTTTAAACAAACCGGTAACGACCCTTGGTGTTTTTGGACTCATGCTTGGACGCCAAAGCAGCCCGGGACTTATATGATCCGACTGCACATCGCTGATTCCGGCGTCACGGCGCGGAGGCTAGAGGCCGGGTATTATATGAGAACCGTCGAAATTTCCGAGATTTGAAGATGCTCCCATTCCGAAATACTGGGAGAATTGGCCGCGACGTGAATCAGAAATCCATGATGAGACGAATACTCCTGCTGGCTGTAACCGTCATTTGGCTGTTTGGAAGCGTTCCAGTTGGTTTGGCGCAGCATGAAGGCCACGAGCCGAAACAAGCTATTGGCTGGGTTCCGCGAGCAGTGCTTGAGCGCCCGCTTCCCCTGCGGCAGGGAATCGGAAAGCTCCACGAAGAGGTAACCACGGCTTCGCCCGAAGCGCAGGCGTACTACGATCAGGGGCTGGCCTATCTACATTCCTACGTTTGGATCGAAGCGGCGCGATCCTTCCATCAAGCATTGCGCCTAGATCCTTCCTTGGCCATGGCTTACGTGGGGCTGAGCGATGCGTACGTTGGATTGCTCGACGTGCCCTCGGCGGTATCGGCGGCAGAGAAAGCAAAGTCGCTCGCGGCCAAAGTCAGCGATCGGGAACGGAGACGAATCGAGCTGCGTGCGCTGCAAATGGACTATCTGCGGGACAGCGGCGACATCAAAAAATATTTTGCCTACCGGCAAGCGCTAAATGACGCGCTTTCCGCGAGCCCAGATGATCCATGGCTTTGGATCCTGCGCGGGTTTGCCGATGAGGGAACGCCAACCGCTCATGGACAAGGCGGGTTGGTGGACACGATTGCGTTTTACCAAACAGCGCTGAGACTATCTCCCGACAATTTTGCCGCGCACCATTATCTCGCCCACACGCTGGAAAACCACGGGCCAGCGAAAGAAGCGTTGGAACAAAGCGAGATCTACGTCCGCATGGCTCCTGCCATTCCTCACGCGCACCACATGCACGGACATGATTTGAGGAGAATAGGACAGACCGAACAAGCCATCGAAGAGTTTCTCAAGGCAGAGGATCTGGAAAACAATTACTATCGTGCGGAAAATATCCCGGCGCAGTTTGACTGGCACCACGCACATAATCTGCAGCTGCTGGCAATGAGTTATGAGGCTCTCGGCCAAATGAAGGCAGCAGAGGCAGCATTTCGAGAGGCGTTTGCGCTGCCTACCTACACGGATTTTGCAGACTACAATCGTAAAGCCTGGCCGGAGTTTTTGTTAGACCATGGCAGGTCACAAGAAGCTCTGGCAGCATCAAAAGAGTTGGTGAATAGCCAGTGGGCGATGGCGCGATTCGCGGGGCATTCGCTCGCGGGGAGAGCGCAGCTTGCGATCAATCATCCGGAGGATGCGAAGGCCGAGCTGGGGCTGGCCGAACGAGAGACCGAGCAGATGCCGTCTAATGTGCTGAAATCCCTGTCCGATAGCGCATTGCTACGCGCGGAAATCATGCTGCGCGACGGAAAAATAGAGGAAGGGAACCGATTGATCGAGAGAATCGTCACGGACGTCGTTGCTGTTTCAGGGCCGGATGCCTGGAGCGAAGCGCTTTTCCAGCTCGAATACGTTGCCCGGGTTGCACGGGAGGCAAGCGATTGGACGCTGGCTGAATCGGCCGCACAGGAGATGATCGCACACGACCCTAGCTATGCTGGCGGTTATTTCGCTCTCGGGTTAGTAGCCGAGCACCAGGGAAATACACCGACCGCAAAACAGGAGTTCGCGACGGCGCAGAGGTTATGGAGAAAAGCTGATTCGAACCTGCAGCCATCGCAAACGCAAAAGCCTTGAGCACCCGATAGCCCCACTGGCACGATCTTGATGAGTACGGCATCTTTGTCGCGCGGGATGGCAGACAGCCGGCTGGAAAAGGAATTTGGCCCGGCCAAGGCGGTTGCGGAGGCTGGGAATCCCGCGTAAACTGTTAGTTGCTTGACATAGTATTCGGGGCGTAGCGCAGCCTGGCTAGCGCGCCTGGTTCGGGACCAGGAGGTCGAAGGTTCAAATCCTTTCGCCCCGACCATTTCAATCCCGTTAAATCAACAACTCAGTTACACACTTGTCTGCGAAGCGCTGGCAACTTGAGTCCGTTTGGGTCCAAATAGAAGCGCTTCGACGCTCGCCACCGCCCTGCGCTGATCTTCCGGTATAGCGTGCAGGTACACTTCTCGAGTGAGTTCCGACGTTGAGTGACCAAGAAGAGACTGGACAGTTCTCTGAATAAAGAACTCTCGATTGCTACGCTGCCTCTCAAGCGATCGTGTCGCCATAGAAGGACCTTTCCATGTACACCAAATTCTGGTTTCCAAATGGCTGTGGGTGAGCGGACTTCATCCTGCCCGTATGTTCTCCTCTCTGTGCACCGATTTCGCGTATTGCGCCTTGCCGTTGCTATACGACCAGTTCTCTTTGCTGACTTCAACCATATTGATGACCACGTCCTCGCGGCGCAGTCTGAGACGTTCGTGTAGTCCATCTGCGATTGCTTTGTCAAAGGCACGTTTCTGATCCACGGTTCGCCCTGCATTGAACGTGAGCTGGATAAACGCGCAATCTTTCGATAGGACGTCGCAAGGCAGAGCCCGGCTCATGGTAGCTTGTCGAAAAAGAGATACAGGGCGGCAATCCGGCCGTCCCGGGCAATAATGAAATCGGTCCCGGAGTAAGCTGGCGCCTCACCCGGGCGGCCTGATATCCAGCGGACCAGCCCACCATTGCCCGATTCTGCAGGCTCGGTAATTGGCTGATATCGGAATTCAGGGTGAGTAGCTTTGATCGCGCCCGCGATGCGGTCGATTTCGTCACGGCCACGATAGACTCCCTTGCTGGGGTCGTAGAAAACGCAATCTTCCGTGTAAATCTCGTCGATGGCCGCGCGCCTACGCGCGGGGTCGTTTTCACCGAAGACATCACGAAGATTGCGGATCAGCAAGGTCGATATGCTGTAAGGCATGGTTTGTCTCCTCTCGGCATCGAGTGCGGCTTGCGATATCTCGACCCGGAACGGCTATATTAGCTCAGCGAGGGTTACGCATCGCCACAAGATGACTACGTCTCGAGCAATCTGTCGAGCACTGCGGGCCACCGGAGCTCGAAGTCGCCGTCCCTTTGGAGTCCGCGCTGTAATAGAGCTTGGATTCGCTGCTGCGTTTCAGGCCAAGTCAGCGCGGTCTCAAAAGAAGTGATGGCGGCGAGGAGCCGGCCGGCGGACGGCAACGAGACATGGTTGACGAGATTTTTCGCGGCGGCGATGGCACGCCGGTCGAAGGAGGCGATCCGGCGCGCGAGCGCGTCGACGAAGTCGTCCAGTTCGGCGTCTGGAAGTGCACGGTTGACGTATCCGTATCGTTCCGCGGTGTCGCCGTCGAAATCGTTCGCGCCGAGAATGATTTCGAGCGCCCGACCGCGACCGACCAGATGTGGAAGACGTTCCGTACCACCGCCGCCGGGATGCAATCCCACGCCGACTTCGGGTTGGCCGAGTCGCGTGTTCTCGCGCGACGCAAAACGCATATCGCAGGCGAGGACGAACTCGCTGCTCACGCCCCGGACACAGCCTCGGATCTTCGCGATGCTGACCACCGGGGACTTGGTGAGACGCACGAACGTATCCATCAGGATTGGTAGGCCCGAAGCCCCGACAGCAGTCATGATGTTACCTAGCTTGCCGGTCAAATCAAAGTGGGCAAGGTAAAACTCGGGGTTCGCGCTTTCGAATACGACGACCCGCGGGCTCGGGCTGGCGTTCATTCGCGCGAGCAGATCCTGTAGGGCTTCGAATATGCTGGCATCTACGATGTTGAAAGGCGGGTAATCGAACACAACCCTCCAGTACGCAGGCGTTTCCTCGATCACCCGCACGTGCGCTGCAGAATTAGTATTAGCCATACGTTTCTCCCTTCTTAGATCTCGTCGAACGTTAGCGCCTAGGGCCGCCGTCGCATGCGGAATCGGTTACTTGTCCTTGCGAACGCGCTTCCGGTAACAGTTCTTCAGAAAACGCCCAGGAAGCGCAGAAGCAATCCTGCGAGCGCTCCGCCTACCATAGGACCGATGACCGGGACAGGCGAGTAGCCCCAATCGGAGCCACCCTTTCCGGCGATCGGCAGAACGGCGTGCGCGATGCGCGGACCCAAGTCGCGCGCCGGATTGATGGCATAGCCGGTGGTACCGCCCAAGGAAAGCCCGACGCCCCACACCAGGCTGCCCACGAGATAAGGGCCCAATCCAGCGGCAGGACCCGTCGCCGCCACCTTCTTCGAAAAAATCGCGCCAATGACGAAGACGAGAACAAACGTTGCACAAATTTCACTGAATAAATTCGCCGCCAGGTTACGGATGGCAGGCGCGGTGCAAAAACAAGCCAGCTTGGCGGCAGCATCCGGAGTTTCTTTCCAATGCGGCAAATAATGGAGCCAGACAAGAGTGGCTCCCGCAATTGCGCCTAGGAGTTGCGCCGCAAGATAGGGAGCCAGCTTCCCGAAGCTTGCGTCACGCACCGCGAAGCCTATCGTCACTACGGGGTTCAAGTGTGCGTCATTGCTTCCACCGGCGATGGACACGAAGACGCCCGCCATGACGGCAAACGCCCAACCTGCCGTGATGACGATCCATCCGCTGCCTTCGGCTTTCGAGCGCTTCAAAAGCACTCCGGCGACAACTCCATTGCCCAGCAGCACGATAATCATGGTGCCCAGGAATTCGCCGAGAAAAGGGGAAGTCATTCAACCATCTCCTTTGAATGGAATTGGCCTGTAACTATGCGTCGTCCCAAACTTCAAGCATCAGCCCAATCGAAAGAGCGCGTCACCGCCTTTTTCCATTGCTTGTAGAAATCCTCGCGCTCGGCTTCCGCGAAATGCGGCGCCCATGTCTGGTCCACGGCCCAATTGGTGCGCAGTTCGTCGAGGCCTGAGAAGAACTTGACCGCCAAGCCCGCGGCATAAGCAGCACCCAGCGCAGTCGTCTCCTGAATTACGGGGCGCACGACTTCGCGATTCAAAATATCAGCCTGAAACTGCATCAAAAGCTCGTTCACGACCATCCCGCCGTCCACCCGCAGCGACGTCAAAGCGATCTGCGAATCTTTTTCCATCGCTTCCACTACTTCTCGCGTCTGAAACGCGGTTGCTTCCAGAACCGCTCTCGCTAGATGCCCTTTGTTGACATAGCGCGTTAACCCGGCGATGACGCCGCGCGCATTTTCTTTCCAGTACGGCGCGTAAAGGCCGGAGAACGCCGGTACAAAGTAAATGCCGCCGTTGTCTTTCACCGTTCGCGCCAGAGTTTCGATATCGGAGCTTTTCTCGATCATCCCCAGATTGTCGCGGACCCATTGCACCAGCGCTCCCGAAATCGCAACGCCACCCTCCAGGGCGTAACATGCCGGAGCGCTGCCCATCTTGTACGCGACCGTCGTCAGCAGGCCAAAGTTCGAAGGAACAGCGCGTTCGCCCGTGTTCATCAACAAGAAGCAGCCCGTTCCGTAGGTGTTTTTCACTTCGCCGGGGCTGAAACAAGCCTGCCCCACCAGCGCAGCCTGCTGGTCCCCCAGAATGCCTGCAACTTCGACGCCCGCGATGACCGGAAGCGTCGCCTCGCCGTAAACTTCGCTGCTCGACCGTACTTGCGGCAGCATCGCCCGTGGAATCTCGAACGCCGCGAGCAACTTTTCGTCCCAGTCCAGTGTTTGAATATTCAGCAGCTGCGTCCGGCTCGCATTGGTCACGTCGGTTGCGTGTACGCCGCCCTTCGGCCCGCCCGTCAAATTCCAGACGAGGAACGTGTCGATATTTCCGAAGAGCAGCTCTCCCGCTTCCGCTTTCCGTTGCGCGCCGGGGACATGTTTCAACAGCCAGCGCAACTTCAGGCTGCTGAAATACGTGCTCAGCGGAAGCCCCGTTTGTGCGCGGAAGCGGTTTTGTCCGCCATCGCTCGCAAAATGTCCGACGTCTTCCGCGACGCGCGTATCCTGCCAAACGATTGCGTTTGCGATCGGCTGCCCCGTGTGGCGGTCCCACACGACCGTGGTTTCTCGCTGGTTGGTTATGCCAATGGCGGCGAGGTCGGAAGCGCGCAGACCGCGCTGTTCAAGCGCCTCGCCGATCACCTCTTCCGTGCGGCGCATGATTTCCAGCGCGTCGTGCTCTACCCATCCGGGCCTCGGAAAGATCTGCTCGTGTTCCTTTTGCGCCACCGCCACAATCCGCGCCGCCTTATCAAACACCATAAAGCGCGTACTCGTTGTTCCCTGATCGATCGCCCCGATATAGCTTTTCACGAGAGTAGCCCTTTCCGGCCGCGATGCATTCTACGACGGAACCTCTTTATCGCACTCTCCTGCGTATGCGCCTTTTCCCCGTACCCTGCATCTAACTGTATGGGATGAGAAAAGGGAGAGCAGTTTATGAATAAAACCACATATCGAAAGGGGTCGTTACTGCTTGGCGCACTAGTTGTGGCGTCACTTACGCCATTTGCTTCAAAGGCAGCCTCGAGCGCTACGTCCGCAGCATCGGATCCCTCTGCAGTTGTTATGACCGTTACAGCCACCGCGAGGAAAAACGCGCAACCGCCTGCACTATCGAAGAATGATGTTGAACTCTATCAGGGCAAGGAACGCGTACAGGTCGCGAACTTCAAGCGCGGAGAAACTCTTTATCTGGCTGTGCTCATCGATGATTCGCTTCGGAGCACCATTGCCAATCAATGGAGCGATCTCCGCACGTTTATCATGGCTCAACCGCAAACCACCTACGTCGCCGTGGCCTACGCGCGAAATGGCGCGGCCATGGTCGTCCAGGATTTCACAACAGACCATGCACTAGCGGCAAAGGCCCTGCGCCTACCATTGGGCCGCCTCGACGCTGCATCAAGTCCATATCTCGCAGTACAGGATTGGACCAAGCGTTGGCCCGTCTCCGGAGAACGCAGTTCTATCATCCTGTTCTCTTCGGGCATCGATTATTTCCGTGGAGGTCCCGCCACTCTGGATCCCGATCTCGATACGACTATCGCCCACGCGCAGAAGCAAAACATCAACATCTGGACGATCTACGTTCCGGATTCAGGCCGTGTTGGCCGCGGCTCGTTCCGTGCCTTCAACTGGCAATCCAACTTGGACCGTCTATCGCAACAGACTGGAGCCGAGTCTTACTCACTCGGTCTCGGAATGCCCGTCGACCTGAAACCATATTTCGATCGAATCCAGATGAACCTCAATAATCAATATCTGCTCGCCTTTGTGGGCGATGGCGGCCACAAGGGTAAATACGAGCCCGTGAAAGTGACTTCGGAGCTTCGGAACGTCGGAATTCTGACGCCTTCCGAAGTCTTTCTGCCGGCAGTGCGCTAACTCATCTCTGCGCTCTGCAGAGCAAATCTCAAAAGGCGCGGGCCGGAGTCCCGCGCCTTTTCTTTTCCACACAGTTCTTGTAACTTTATTTTTCCATCAGGCCAATAATCCCCTGCATCTAACACTTCGTAATGACAGAAGGGAGTTCGCTCATGAACAAGAACCTGCAATGGAAGGGAACCCTGTTGTTGGCGGCCCTTGCTCTTACCGCTGCAATACCGCTCGCGTCAAAAGCAGCGGCAACAGATCCCCCCGCGGTGACGATGACCGTCACGGCCGTCGGTAAGAAAGACAAACAACCGCCCCCACTCACTAAAGATGATGTACAGCTCTATCAGGGCAAGGAACGCGTGCAAGTGGCGGACTGGAGGCGCGGCGAGGCCCTCTTTCTCGCGGTGCTCATCGACGATTCGCTCGAAAGCAGCGTCGCAAACCAATGGAACGATTTGAGGGCGTTTTTCATGGCGCAGCCGGAGAGCACCTACATCGCCGTGGCCTATGCGAGGAACGGCTCAGCCATGGTGGCGCAGGACTTCACCAAGGATCACGCGCTTGCCGGCAAAGCGTTGCGCATACCTCTGGGCAATGCGGGCGCGTTTACCAGCCCATATCTCACGCTTCAAGATTGGATGAAGCGTTGGCCGGACTCCGGTGAACGCAAGTCCATCATGTTGTTTTCCTCGGGTGTCGATTATTTCCGCGGGAGCTTCGATCCCGTCGATCCCGATCTCGATACTACCGTCGCGCGCGCCCAAAAGCAGAACATCAATATTTGGACGATTTACGTTCCGGATGCCGGGCACGTCGGCCGTCGCGAGTTCCGTGTGTTCAACGCGCAATCCAACCTCAGCCGCCTTTCGGAAGAGACTGGCGCCGAATCTTACTATCTCGGTTTTGGCTCGCCGGTTACGTTGAAGCCGTACTTCGACGAAATCCAGATGCATCTCGCCAACCAATACTTGCTCAGCTTTGTAGGCAACGGCGGGAAGAAAGGCAAGTTCGAACGCGTGCGGGTAGTTTCCGAGGTTCCCAACGTGGAGTTCCTGACGCCTTCGGAAGTGTTTCTGCCGCCCGTCGAGTAACTGAAGCCGGCCCGTCTTCTTCGACGACAATTACATCTCCCTGCTCCCCGGCGAGAAACGCGAAGTCTCCGTTCGCGTCCGAAAGACCGACCTCGGCGCAGCCAAACCCGTCCTAGCTGTCGACGGCTTCAACGTCGCCCCCGTGCAGATTCCTAGTTCCGCGTCCCGACCCTCAGCGCGATTCTCGGTAATCGGTCAGTTTCTGGTAACCGCAGCGTTAATTAGAGATGCGGATTACTTCCAAGCGCGCCGTGACACGACCAGAATCCGGACCACTCCCCACCTCGTCGTGGGTGCTATCGGCTGTTCTCAACAGCAATCGTGGAACTTGCGCTTGATTCAGCGTAAAGTGCTGTTGAACGAGGAGAGAAGAAAAGATGCGCTTTCATGCAATCGCTTCGCAAGCCGCGCTGATCGTAACTCTCCAGTTGGCATCATCCCCGGCGTATGTGCGGGCGAGTGCGCCTCAACAACCGATTTCACGTTCGCCCAAGCGAGAAGAGACTGATCACGTCCGGCTGTCCACGCCAGTCGTTAAGGCTTGGCGCGAAATCCCCGTTAAGAGCCCGGTTTACGCCCTTGACGACGCGGTGGGAGCGAAGGATTGGCTGGAGCGGGCGTTGATTCAACACATCGAGTTCCAGTCCGGAATCTGGTACATCTGGATCGAGCCTGGATATTCGGTGTTTAGAATCTATCCGTACCTGTCCAAAGGGAGCCCGCAGCCGAGTGTTTATCAGGGAATCGTTTTGAAGGTGAAGGGAACCCTATCCATAGAGGATCTGCTCGCGGCCATTCGAAACCGTACTCCGACAATCAAAATCGATGAGTATGCCGTATTTGGCGCCGATAGCGTGAGTGTTCAAAGATACTCGCGACCGCACGAAGGGGGCGGGCTTAGACGCTAAGGCTGCTTCCGAGCAGGGGACACGGCCTCGTTGGCAGTGCTGCTGTTGCCAATCGCGATGGCACTCACTGCCCCAGAGACGACTCGCCACCAGCGGTTGGTCGGCAACTCGGAAGTTACCCTCAAGCCCGACTTCCCATCGTCACTTGGACGTTTAGTTGCGTTATCGGAAACTGATCCACCGCCAGATTTTCTTTGACAATTGTCTAGCTTCTTTGATATAAGCATTGTTAGGAAATAGTGCGAACGGCGGCGACTCTACGCCGCCTTTTTCTTTTTGGGGGTGTCCAAGCCCGAATCTAACACTTTCCCTGGCTGCCGTAACCTCTTTAGAATCATTGTTTGCGAATGGGTCCGTAAATGTTGATCCTAAACGACTTACAGGAATACTAAGTTCTTTAGATGCAACACTTACAAAAAAACGGGGGGTAGGGGCACGGCATGCCGTGCCCGTCTTGGTTGGTTCTGAGTCCTTCAAGCAAGCCGGAAGGGTAACAAGGGAATGATCACGCGGCGGTCAATCAGCGCCAGAGTGAGCAACGTCCCGGGTTGAGTCTCGAATCACCAGCTCCGGGTTCATCTTCTGTCGAACGGTATTCCACTCGCGCTTCTCCAGCCCGGCCTTAATGCTTTCCATCACGATGTTGACGGCATTCGTTCCCATGGCTTCCAGTGGCTGGCGCACGGTTGTCAGCGACGGCGCGCTTAAAGCCGACATGGCCACATCGTCAAAACCCGTAACCGAACACTGTTCCGGCACTTTGACTCCCGCTTTGGTCAGCGCGCGGATCGCCCCCAGCGCCGTCAAGTCGTCAAAAGCCATCAGCGCCGTAAACTTTTTCTTTTTTTGAAGCAGCTCCTCGGTCAGCCGGTGTCCGCCCTCGAACCCGGAATTGGGGTCGAACGAATCCGGCAGTTGCAGCACCAGCGCCGGATCGATCTCGAGTCCCACTGTGTGCGCAAACTTCTGCACGCCGCGCCAGCGCGGAGCGCTGTCGATAATCATTTTCGGCCCGCGAATAAACGCGATTTTGCGATGCCCCAGCGTGTGCAGATGCTCGAGCGCCATGCGTCCGCCGGTCTCGTTGTCCACCATCACCGAACTGACCGTGTCGCCCGGCAGCTCCCAGCCGATCGTAGCCGCCGGAATGTTGCGTTTGCTCAAATCGGCCAACACATGAATGTCCACCACCAGCCAGTTGGCCACCACAATCAGCGCCTCCACGTGATGCTCCAGCAGCATCTCCAGATAGCGCTCGAAACGGTTGCGCTGGTTGTGGGCGTCGCCATAAATCGGAACGTACGACGATTGATACAGCGCGTTTTCAATCCCGCGTAAAACCGGCGTACAGAAAGGATCGGTAATGTCGAAAAAAACCAGCCCCACCGTATGGCTGCGCTTGCTGCGCAGAAACCGCGCCATCGCGTTAGGCCGGTAACCGAGTTTCTTGGCCGCTTCCTCAATTCGTTTCTTTGTAGCGGGAGCGATGTAGCGAGCCAGCGGCGCATTGTTCAAAACAATCGAGACCGTCGCGGGCGAAAAGCCGCTGTCTTCTGCGACGTCCCGCATCGTCACCATCTGATTCTTGCCGCTTGCGCGTTTCAAGGGAGTGCCTCGAGGGCCGCCATCATTCTGCCAGAGTTCGTCCATTTTCAGTAAGGGAACAGCGGCGTATCTAGCGCTCTACTCGACCGGCTATGACTCGCGGAAATCAATCATCACCGGAGCCGAGCGAAACCAGTTTGTCTTGTAGCCAACGTAGAGGAGGCCGAGGACGAACCAGATTCCGCCCACTGTTTTCGCGATGATGTTCAGATTCACCCAGATGAGGCCGCAGAAAATAAATCCAACCAACGGCAGCAATGCGTCTCGCACAAAGTTCATCGGAGCGCCCTGCTGGCGCCTCATGGAAAATTGCCAGAAGCACGCAAAATTTACTCCCATGAACGCGAGGAAGGCGCCAAAGTTGAGCAATTCTCCTGCGTGCTCATAGGCGCTGCCAATGTAATTCAGCAACACGGCGCCGATAAACGAGAGTCCGCCGATCAGCAGGATATTATTGGTCGGCGCATTCGTCCCCGGCGTTAGTTGTCCGAAGAACTTCTTTGGCAGGACACCATCGCGGCCCATTCCGAAGAGCAACCGCGCTGCGCCCAGCGTGCCCGTCAGGCCGCTGCCGAATGCAGCCACGATCAGGACGAGAGCCATGGACCAGGAAAGGATGAGTCCGCCGGCTCGCGTGCAAATGTCCATAAAAGCGGTTTCAAGATTTGGAAACGATTGCCAGTCCGGCCACACCCGCGCGCCAAGGTACGCCTCGACTCCACTGCAGACGCCGGCAAAGAGGCAGGTCAGCACCACGGCCAGCAAAACGTTGCGCTTGGGGTTCTCGACGTCTTCGGCTAGCGTTGTGACCCCGTCAAAGCCGATGTAAGTGAGAGCGGCAAACGAAGTCGCCGTGAGAATCTTGTGAGAATTAAACGTCTTCGCGTCGTAGAGCGGCTGAATCGAGAACAGGCCCGCCCATCCTTGCCCGGCATACAGAAAGCGAACCGCAACCACAATAAAGTAGACCACGACCACCGACATGACTGCCAACAGAACCTTGTTGGCGTTCGCGGAGGCCTTGACTCCAGCCAGATTCAAAGCCGTCATAATTCCCGCGATGATGAGGGCCCAGACGACAAAGGGAATCTGCGGAATGTGGAAGTAAGCGGCGCGTTCGTGGAGCGCCGTCGAGATCCACACGGTATTGATCAGCGGCTGCAGCAGATAGTCGAGGATCATCGCCCAGCCGGCCAGGAATCCAAGATGCGGGTTCAGCCCCTTGCCAACGTACGTGTAAGCCGACCCAGCCGTCGGATAGAGCGTGGCCATGCGTCCGTAGCTGACGGCAGTGATCAGCATGGCAAACCCCGCGATCAGAATGATCAGGACAAAGTGGCCGTCCGAAAGTTTCTGCGCCACGCCGTAGAGCGGAACGGGCGCGATCGGCTGGATGAGAACGATTCCGTAGAAAATCAGGTCCGACAGCTTGAGCGTGCGCCGCAGTTGCGGCCCGCCTCCGCCAGCTTCGTTGCTCAAGCGCTTCTCCTTTTTTCCGGCTTCCCCACGTTCGCGTCGAGCACCACCGCGCGCGTCAGATTTTTCGGCACGTCGGGATTCAGCCCTTTGCGCAAACCAACCGCCAGCCCCAGCAGTTGCGCCGGAATGGCCGTCATCGCAAGCCGCGCGTACTCCGGTTCATCCAGGCCCAACTCAATCAACAAATCGCTATCGCGACGCAACTCCGGCGTCGCTCGATTCGCAACCACGAAAATCACGGCGCCTAATTTCTTAAGTTCGCCAACGAGCAAACTCTCTTCCTCCGCCGCGGCATCCGAAAGGAAAAATGTGATCAACGTATCTTTGCTCGCGATTGACTTGGGCCCGTGACGAAATTCCAGCGTGTGATACGCCTGCGCGTAGGAAGAGGACATCTCGGTAAGTTTCAGCGCAGCCTCCTGCGCCAGCCAGTAATGCACCCCTTGCCCCAAAAACACAAAATCCGCGAATCGCCGCTTCGTTCCAAGCGCCCGAATCTTATCAGCATTCGTCGCAAGCCATCGATCCGTCTTTTCCGGCAAGCCGTCCAGAGCGGTCGCCAGTTCGGCATCGCCCGCAAGTTTCGCGCCGAGCCGCTCAAAGAACAACAGGATCGACGTGAACGACCGCGTCATCACCATGCTCTTCTCGTCGGCCCACGGCAGCTTCAACGTTTTCGTGCACGTCTCTTCCAGCACGCTGCTTTCGTTGCACGTCACGCCGAGCGTCTGAACAGCTGCATTCGCCTTCAACCATTCCGCCGCGCGCAACACTTCCGTCGTCTTGCCAGAGCGCGAAACGAGCACCACCTGCCGTGCGCCAGTCCGCCGCATCACCTCGTCAGGCGCGAAAAGCAGCTCCGACGCCGGCACTGCCGTGCACGAAGCCTGAAGAAGTTTTGCCCACTGCGCAGCGATCGCCCGCGAAAGGTAATAGCTCGACCCGCAAGCGACAAATAACCCGGGATGCTGTGGAGAAAATATTTGAGAAACTTCGAGCAGCTCGGCGTTCTTCTCGAATTGCCACGCCGTTTCGATCCAGGCCGCTGGCTGAGACAAAATTTCCTGCTGCGTGTGCTGTCCAGCAATCCGCGATTCGGACCGTCCGCCGCGCACAGCCCTTGCGGCTTTTTTCGAAACTCTTCGCTTATCTTTTTTCACTCGTGGCCCGGGTTCCTTTCGCTTACGCAGCTTCTGACGAGCGTCATGCGGCGCTATTTAGCGCAAGATCGGCACCGTCATCCGCTGCTCGCCAGAAGTATTGAATCGTTTGAATACGGGCATTTTCCAGGAATGCCGTCATTTTCGCAAGTTAAAAGTCTCGCCGTTTCTTCACTCCCCGATGCAAACCCCGTTTCGTACATCCGCAATTTCGGTGGATTCCACCTGTCCTTTCGTACAGTAAGAATAATTTCCACAGTTAGTGTCTCTTGGTTAAAGTTCTCTCACTTTACGCGCAACGCTACGCTCTCGCACGTAGTCTAATATTAAGTAGCACCTCGTCCCAGTCGAGGGCCATGGGTATGGACGAGAAAATCGGTATGTTCAGTCGCAGTCCCACCAAGGTTGTCTTGTGGCATGTGCTGGGGTTTCTGCTCGCCTTTTTTGTCGCCTACTGGCTGCGGCCTTTCTCGCTCGAGCCGGACCCCGTTCTCCAAGGTTATCTCCAGGTCATCACCGCGCTGTTGGCTTTCGTTTTCTCCGCGCTGGCGTTCGTCCGTTTTCAGGGCACCCAGGATCGCATCTCGTTGATTCTCGGTGGCGGCTATCTTCTTTCCGGCGCCGTGCTCTCGGCCTCCAGCGTACTCTTCTTTCAATTTTCGCAAGACTTTCCCGCGCGAGCCACTTGGGCGCCCGTCGCGTGGTGGCTCAGCCGCATGACTCTGGCGCTGTTGCTCCTCGTCGCGCTTCTCGCGGAACGTTTTATTCCCCGTTCGCGGCACACCAAGGTGGAAATCGCTGGCGCTTTGTTGTCGGTCATCGCTTTCACCTATCTGATCACCGCCGCTCTTCGCCGCCTTCCGCCGGAAGTCTCCCGTCATCCAGGCTCTCTTGTGCCCAGTCCGCAGCAACTTCTCCCGGGCATCATTTTTCTAGCGGCGGTGATTTGGTATCGCCGCCGCCTTGATTCCGAAGACTCTGCCTTCGACCGCACCATCTACGCCGCCGCGTGGATGAACTTCGCCGCGCAGCTCGCTGCGTGCCAGTCGGAGCGCCTTCTCGATGCACCTTTCGTGCTCGCCCAAGTCCTCACGGTGAGCAGTTATGCTCTCGCTCTCGGCGGCGCGCTCCTCGATAACGCGCGCCTGTTCGAACAGGTTCGCCACCTCGCCGTCAGCGACCCGCTCACCGGCCTCGCCAATTACCGCAGGCTCCTCGACGTCCTAGAAAACGAAACCGAGCGCACCAACCGCACTGGCAGGCCGTTCGCTGTCTTGCTCCTCGATCTAGATGGCCTGAAAAAAATCAACGACCGCTTCGGTCATCTTGTCGGCAGCCGCTCCCTCTGCCGCCTCGCCGCCATCTTGCGCATTCATTGCCGCGCGATTGACACCGCCGCGCGCTACGGCGGCGATGAGTTTGCTCTCGTTCTACCTGAGTCGCAAGACGCGGAAGCGCAGCACGTCGCAAACCGCATTCGCGTAGTGATGTCCGAGGACGAGGAACAACCGAGGCTCTCCGCGAGCATCGGCATTTCGATTTACCACGGGGATGGCGAGAGGATTGAGAAGCTTCTTTCCGACGCAGACCAGGATCTCTACGCGGAAAAAGCCCGGCGAGTAAAGCGCGGCATCGCCGCATTCCATGCTCGCCGCCGCACTCCAAAAGCCTGATTCGCGGCCGTACTCTGCGCCGCCTACTCCCGCCTAGTACACGGCCCGCTTTTGCACTGTTTCCTTCGTAACCAGAGAGTATCGCGGCTCGACCGCGGCCTTATCCAAAAGTTGGCGCGTGACATATTCACCGACTGCCGGGCCATGTTTGAATCCGTGCCCCGACCCGCCGCCAACAAACCACACGTTTTCCATTTCCGGGTGCCGGTCGATCAGAAAATCCCCATTCGACGTATTTTCGTATTGGCACACGCGCGTCTCGACCACCGGCGCGTTGCGCATCGCCGGAAAACGGCTAGCCACATACTTCTGCACCACTTCGGCCTCGGCCGCCGTAGGCAAGCGCGATTGCGTGTCGGGATCAACGCGCTCTCCGTGATGATCGAGCGCAATCTTCAGCCCGCGGCCTTCAATGTCGGGCATTCCGTAATACTCATCCTCCTGAAAAAGCCACGTCGGCAAAGCCGGCGGCGCGAATCGCTCATCTCCCGGCGGAACGCCGAAGAAGAAAACTTCTTGCCGGCTCGGGAAAATTCGGTGCCCAAGAATCTCTGGAAAAACTTTGCCGAGCCACGATCCGCAAGCAAAAACAAACTGCCCCGCCGAAATTGTTTCGCCGTTGCTGCATTTTACTGTGTCCATAAGTCCGGCTCCGCGCGGCGTCTCAATCAAAGCAATCCGAAACTCCACACCAACCTTGACCGCATCCTCGACGACGGCGGCAACTGCGCGACGTGCTAGCAGCACGCCGCTTTTCGGTTCCAAAAACCCCCGCGTCACGCGTTCGAACGAAATCTGGGGGTAACGCCGTTCCAGCGCCGCATGATCCATCTCTTCAAACGGCACTTCGCAGCGCTTCAGAGTAGCCATGGTCTGCCGCACGCGCGAATCATCTTCGCCCGCGAGCCACAGCACACCGGTCTCGTGAAACAGCCGCTGCCCTGTAGCCACACAAAAACTCTTCCACTGCGTCAGCGAGCGCTGCGACGACCGCGTATAAATCTCATCCGTGCCATAACCCATTCGAATGATGCGCGTCTCTCCGCCCGAACTTGCCCGTGCGTTCGACGGTCCATACGCATCGAGCAGCACCACTCGCTGCCCGCGCTGCGCCAAATGCCACGCCGTCCAGGCACCGAAGACCCCCGCTCCAATCACCCCCACATCAAATCGCCGCGTTCCACTCACGAAGGTGTTTCCTCCAGGGCGCTGTCTTTCTTGCGATTGGCATAGAACTGGGCCAGCCGAGGATACTCTCTAAGTTTATGTTCAGGCAGCGCGATGTTTTTTCTTAATCCCCGGTCTGGTCTTCTTTCGTTCAACCGCGGTGAGCAGGTGGGTAAGCTTGACTGTCCTGTTTGGAAGTACCGCGTGCAATTCAAGTTTTCCGCCAAGGGCTTCGATGTAATTGGCGATGCTTTCGATCAAAACATTGGGACGGCGTTCGAGCCGCGAGATGGCTGCTTGTGTCACCCTTAATTTGTTGGCCAGTTCTTCCTGGCTCACCTGAAGTGCGTCACGTAATTCGGCAAGTTCCATCTCCGCGAGGTCACGCATCGCGAGCATGCGCGCCTGCTGCTGTTCCTCCTCCGTCATCGTCTCGTTCTTTATCTGCTTCCACGTTTTTCGCATTAGATCAAACCCTCATCCTGGATTTCCTCGAGATACCGTTCGTAGATGTTCTCCGCCTCTGGAATCGCTGTTTTGTACCATTTGTTGTCCGCCTTCCGGCCACCCAGCAAGAGAATCGCGGTTCGGCGTGGATCGAAAGCGAATATCACCCGGTACGGGTCCCCGGCGTGCTGAATAATGAGTTCCTTGAGGTTCGTGAATTTTGCGCCTTTGAGCGTATCTGCATGGGGTCGTCCCAGAGATGGCCCGTGCTGTTCTAGGAGTTCGACTTTCGCGGCAACCGAGACGCGCTCAGCCGGGGTTATCCGCGAGAACCACCCCTGAAACTCGTCGGTGGCCTCGACCGTCCATGCCATGCGTGTAATATAACGCGCGCGTTATAAAGTGTCAAGCGGCTCTCTCGGTCGCAGGAGCTGCTCGCGCGGTCCCGGCATTCAGCCGGAAATCGGCGGGGTGCCGAAGGGACGCCCAACCGCGAATCAAAACAAGACAAAAGTGAAAACTGTTGGAAGCAAATCATCGGTGATACCATGCAACGTTCCGTTTAGTCCTCGGAGGTACGTGTGAAATCGCTTCGCCAGCCCGTCACATACTTTCTTTCTGTTTGCGTTCTCATATTCTCCGTTTCTCTTGCCGTTCAAGCTCAGCAGGTCGATCCCAAAACGTACAATGCCATGAAGTGGCGCCTCATCGGCCCCTTCCGCGGAGGCCGGGTCATCACGGTTGCGGGCGTGCCCAGCCAGCCCTATACCTACTATTTCGGCGCTGTCAGTGGCGGCGTCTGGAAAACTACGGACGGCGGCATCACCTGGGATCCACTTTTTGACAAACAGAGCATCTCGTCCATCGGCGCAATTGCCGTTGCCGATTCCGATCCCAACGTAATCTATGCCGGTTCCGGCGAAGCCTGTATCCGCGGCAATATTTCTTTCGGCGATGGCGTCTACAAATCCACCGACGCCGGAAAAACCTGGACCAACATCGGACTCAAAGACACCCGCCACATCGGCGATGTCATCATCCATCCCACGAACCCCGATATCGTTTTCGTCGCCGCGCTCGGTCACGCTTATGGACCCAACCCCGAACGCGGCATCTACCGCACTCGCGATGGCGGCAAAACCTGGGAAAAAGTTCTCTACCTCGATGAGCGCACCGGCGGCATCGAAGTCGTTTTCGATCCTCACAATCCCCACGTCCTTTTTGCTGCGATGTGGGAGGGCTGGCGCACGCCCTGGACTCTCAATAGCGGCGGCGGGAAGGACGGCCTCTATCGTTCGAACGACGACGGCACCACCTGGAAGCGCATCGAAGGCAACGGCATGCCCGAAGGCACGCTCGGCCGCATCAGCGTCGCGGTTTCCGGCGCGGATTCGAATGTCGTTTACGCTCTCATCGAAGCCAAAAAAGGCGGCCTCTATCGCAGCGACGATGGCGGCGTGAACTGGACTCTCGTCACCGACGACCATCGCTTCACTCAGCGAGCCTGGTATTTCACGCACGTCTGGGCTGACCCTAAAAATGTTGGCGGCGTCTACATCGCCAACACCGGCCTCTACGGCTCCAGCGATGGCGGCAAATCGTTCGAACGTATCAACGCCCCTCACGGCGATCATCACGCCCTGTGGATCGATCCCAACAACACCAATCGCATGATCAACGGCAACGACGGCGGCGCCACCATCAGCGTCGACGGCGGCAAAAACTGGTCCACCCAAGACAACCAGCCCACCGCGCAGTTCTACCACGTCGCGGCCGACAACGATTTTCAATACCGCGTCTACGGCTCGCAACAGGACAACTCTTCCATCGGCATCCGCACGCGAAGCGACCACGGCTACATCGCCACCAGCGATTGGGACGCCGTCGGCGGGGGCGAAAGCGGCTACATCGTGCCCGACCCGCGCGATTCGAATATCGTCTACGCCGACGATGAAGGCCCCATCCTCACGCGCTTCGATCGCCGCATCAATCAAGCCCAAAGCATCGAGGAATGGCCCGAAGATCCTAACGGCCACGCCGCCGCGCTGCAAAAATACCGCTACACCTGGACCATGCCGATCGTGATTTCCTCGCATAATCCCGACGTCATCTACCACACCGCGCAATATGTTTTCCGCTCCACCGATTCCGGCCGCACCTGGACCCCTATTAGTAAAGACCTGACGCGCGACGACAAAACCAAGCAGCAGGATTCCGGTGGTCCGCTCACCAAAGATCAGTACACGGTCGAATATTACGATGTGATTTTTAGCCTAGCGGAATCTCCAAAACAGGAAGGTGTACTTTGGGCTGGCACGGATGACGGCCTCGTGCATGTGACACGCGATGGCGGCAAAAACTGGGAAAAAGTGACGCCAAAAGATGTTCCCGAATGGGCGATGATTAGTCTCATTGAGCCCTCTCCCTTCGACGCCGCCACCGCTTACATCGCCGTCGACGCGCACAAGCTCGACAATTTCAAACCCTACATTTTCAAGACCAGCGATTTCGGCAAATCGTGGACAAAAATCATCACCGGCCTGCCGGACAATATTTATGTCCACGCCGTCCGCGAAGATCCCAAGCGCAAAGGCCTGCTCTACGCCGGCACGGAAACGGGTATCTATGTTTCCTTCAACGACGGCGCTAACTGGCAGCCGCTCCAGCTCAATCTCCCCGTTACGCCGATCCACGACATGGTCATCCACGATGACGCTCTAGCGGTTGCGACGCATGGACGCTCGTTCTGGGTACTGGATGGCCTAGGCCCTCTTCGCCAAGCCAGCGCCACTATCGCCGCCGAAGACGCGCATCTCTTTGCGCCCGATACCGCCTTCCGCACGCGCGAAGGCCACGTAAATCCGCGCCGCTATCCCATCGGCGAAAATCCGCCATCCGGCGCAATCCTCTACTACTACCTGAAAGACGCGCCGAAAGATCCCGCCAAACTTGAACTGCTCGATGCCGACGGCAAAGTCATCCGCTCTTTCTCGAGCGAAGAAAAGAAAACCGACACCGGCCCCGACGAAGGCGAACGCGATCTCCCCGTCGAGCACATTCCCGTCAAACCCGGCCTCAATCTTTTCCTTTGGGACCTGCGTTATGAAGAGCCCACAAAAGTTCCCGGATTGATCTTCGATGCTGGCGAACCCATCGGCCCTCTCGCGCTTCCCGGCAAGTATCAAGCGCGTCTCACCGTCGCGGGAAAATCCCAAACCGCCCCATTCGAAGTAAAGATGGATCCCCGCGTCCGAACTTCTCCCGAGGATCTTCGCAAGCAATTCGACCTCATGCTCAAATTGAGTCAGCGGCAGGATCAAATGCACAAGACGGTGCTGGCGATTCGCGATTTGCGCGTGCAACTGCAAGCGTTCGAAAAGCGCGTCGGCACGGGTGACGACGCGAAGCCCTTAGCCTCCGCATCCACCGATCTGCGCAAAAAAATCAGCGCCATCGAAGAAGAACTAGTCCAGGTGAATTCCAAATCCAGCGAAGATCAAGCCAACTACCCGACGATGCTCAACAGCAAACTAGGCCATCTGCAATCCCTCATCGACAGCGCCGACACCGCTCCTACCGCGGCCGAGGCCGAAGTCTTTGCCGACCTCGACCAACGCCTGGAAGCCCAGCTCACAAAATGGCGCGAAGTCCTCGCGAAGGATTTGCCTGCGCTCAACGACTCCATGCGCAAGAACAACGTGCCGCTGGTGGCCCCAGCCGCCACCCCAGCCCACTGACCCCGACTCACGTTCCTTCGCACTGACACCGATTCAACTTCCCTGTAGGGGCGCAGCATGCTGCGCCCCTACAGGCACAGTCGCAACCGTCACTTTGCGTTTTTTTCTGAATGAAGGATTGCTGCCGGAGAATTCCCGCTAAGAATTGCCCGAGGAACCGCTCAACGCCCAAACGCCCCGCCAATCGCCTTCCCCCAATGCGCCAGCTGCTTCAACGATTTCGTATCCGTCGGATCCAAATGCAGTGGCGTCACCGACACGTTCCCGGCAAAAATCGCCGCATAATCCGTATCCGGCTCCACATCCCGATCGATCTTCTGTTCATACAGCCAAAAATAAATCCGGCCGCGCGGGTCTTTCCCCTCCGTCAACTGATTCCGCGTAATCTTCTTCGATTGCCGCGTAAACTTCACGCCACCCTTCCACGGCTCCGGCACATTCACGTTGAGCAGCACTTGATCCGGCAATCCCTCTTTCAAAATGAGTTCCGCCGCTGCCCGCGCGATTCGTGCCGCCGGCTCAAAACTCACCCTCTCACTCTTCGAGCACAACGACATCGCCACCGCCGGCATGTGATGCAAGGCCGCTTCCCGCGCCGCCCCCACCGTCCCCGAGTAGTACGCGTTCTCCCCCAAATTCGCGCCGTGATTGATCCCTGAAATCACCAAATCTACTTTCTCCGTGAGCAATTTGTGCAAAGCTACAATCACGCAATCCGCCGGCGTTCCATCCACCGCCCACTCGCGCTCCGCAACGGGGTGACAAATAATCGGCTGCCGCAGCGTCAGCGACTGTGCCTTACCGCTCTGCTCGCTGCTCGGCGCCACAATGCTCACGTCCGCAAATCCCGCGAACGCCCCCGCGAGCACGCGCAACCCTTCCGCGTGAATCCCATCATCATTCGTCAAAAGTATGTGAGGCATGAATCGTTTTGGCAGGACCGGAGAAATGGTCGGGACGACTGGATTTGAACCAGCGACCTCACCCACCCCAAGGGTGCGCGATACCAGGCTTCGCTACGTCCCGACCGAACTGCTGCGAAGTGGGCTTTACAGCTTTATCAGGCTATCACTTGCGTTCGAGAAGCGTCAAGAAAGCGCGCAGCGTATCACGCAGGTCCAGCAACATCTTGCGGCTCAAAAGTTGCGCCGCGCCCTCAGCAGCCGCACCGCTGGTCGAACCGCCGCCAGAGCCCGTTGTGCTCAAGCCTTCGCCCTCGCCGTTCTGCTCGCGCAAATGCCGCCGCGCTCCCGCAATCGTAAATCCCTCGTCATACAACAGCCGCTTGATCCGCAGCACCATCTCCACATCTTCTTGCCGGTAAAGCCGGTGCCCGCTTGGACTCTTCACGGGCTCGAGCATTGGAAACTCCGTCTCCCAATACCGCAATACAAACGGTTTCAGAGCGGTCAGCCGGCTAACCTCGCCAATCCGATAAAAGTCTTTTTTCGTCGTGGGCTGCGTCGCGGTAGCGGTGTTAGCCATCTCGAATTCCAATCAAAGCCGGACGGCGCTATCGTAGCAGTTTCCGATGCTTCCATGTAGGGGCAGGGCATGCCGTGCCCGTCTTGGGTCGCTTCCCAACGCAAGCATCCCCGATTTATTCTTCGTCTTTATTCTTCCGCGGCCGTGGCTCGCGTTTCCGCAATCTCTGCACGAATCGCACCGGCGCACCCAAAAACTCATACTTCGCCCGCAACTGATTCTCCAAAAACCGCTCATAACTAAAATGCATCGGCTCTTTTTGATTCGTAAAAAGCAAAAACGTCGGCGGCGCCGTCTTCGCCTGCGTAATGTAATAAATCCGCACTGGCCGCGCCTTAGGCGTAGTCCCGCGCTGCAAATCCACATCTTCCTTCAGCCACCGATTCAACTCCGGCGTGGGAATATGCCGGCGCCGCGCCGCAGCCACTTGGTCGATCAAAGGAAAAAGTTTCCCCGCGCGTTCTCCAGTCTTCGCCGAGAGAAACACAATCGGCGCATAACTCAAAAATTTCAATTTCCCGCGAATCATCTTTTCGTAATCGAACGCCAGCCTCTCCGGATTGAAATCCTCCGGCCGGTGTCGTTCCCCCGCAGGCCGCCGAGATTTTCCCTTCGCGCTGTCCGCGTCGCGCGAAGCCGCATTCCGCGCCGCCACCACAGCAAGATCCCACTTGTTAATCACAATAATGACCGACCGCCCCGATTCCTCCGCATAACTAGCGATCTGCGCGTCGCCCTGTGTCACTCCCTGCTCCCCGTCCACCACCAGCAATGCCACATCGCAGCGCTCCAACCCGCGCCGCGCCATCACCACGCTCAACTTTTCGGCCACCAATGTCGTCTTGGCCTTGCGCCGAATCCCCGCCGTATCCACAAACCGGTACGTGTGCCCCTCGCGCACCACTTCCGTGTCCACGTTGTCCATGGTCGTTCCCGGAATCGGCGACACGATTGACCGTTCTTCCCCAGCCATCCTATTTAGCAGCGTGGACTTGCCCACATTGGGCCGCCCAATAATCGCCACTTCGACGGCGTCCTCTTTTGCCACTTCTTCTTCTGACTCAACGGCGTCCACCTCGGCCAGAGCCGCGTCCAAAAGATCATCCACGCCCGTCCCATGTTCCGCCGCAATCGGAAACACCGGCACGCCCAGGGAATGAAACACCGCCGCATTCACTTCCTGCGACACCGCATCCACTTTGTTCACCGCCACCACAAACGGCTTCCCAGTAGTGCGCAAAAGCCGCGCCAGCTCCTGATCCAGCGGCGTCACGCCCGCCTGGCTGTCCACCACCAAAACCAGCAGCGCCGCCTTCTTGATCGCCACATGCGCCTGCCGCAAAATCTCCGTCGGAATCAAAGCCTTGTCGTCGGGAACAATTCCCCCCGTATCCACAATCTCGAGCGCCTTCCCGCGCCACTCCGCCTTCCCATAAATCCGGTCGCGCGTAATCCCCGGCTCGTTCGTCACAATCGACCGCCGCGTCCCCGTCAGCCTGTTAAAAAGAGTGGATTTGCCCACATTGGGCCGTCCCAAAATCACCAGCGATGGAAGTATTTGTGCCATCTTTTTAGTCTTCGGATACGCGCCCTTCGCCGCCCCGCGCTGCGTTTTCTCAGCGCGAGATCCCACTGTCCCTGCAATCTTCCACTGTACCGCATCTCAGAGCTCTTTATATCCGTCGCTCATACTCTCGACACACTAATGGGCATAAAGGAAGAGGAAATCGGCGGTCATCTTCAGTATCTTAGAAGGCTCGGAGAAGGAGTCTGAACCATGGAAATTCGTGGAGACTGGACACGCACCCAAGTTCGAAAAATCTATGATCTGCCATTGCCGGAGCTTATTTTCCAGGCCCAGGCTGCCCACCGCGCATATCACCGCCCCGCCGAAGTGCAACTCTGCCGCCTGCTTTCGATCAAGACTGGCGGATGCCCGGAGGATTGCGCGTATTGCCCGCAAAGCGCTCACTACGACACCGGTGTGGGTCGGCAAAACCTGCTGGAGCGCGCCGCCGTTGTCGAAGCGGCTACTCGCGCCAAATCGGACGGCGCAACACGCTTTTGCATGGGTGCGGCTTGGCGGCAAGCGCCAGAAGGGCAGGAATTCGAGCGCGTTCTGGAAATGGTGCGCTCGGTTGCAGCGCTGCGTCTCGAAGTGTGCTGCACGTTGGGTATGCTCACTGACGAGCAAGCCGTGAGCCTCAAACAAGCGGGCCTGACCGCGTACAATCACAATCTGGATACGTCGCCCGAGTTTTACGGCGCCATTATCACCACTCGCGTTTACGAAGACCGGCTGAAAACAATTGCGTCCGTTCGCAAAGCGGGAATTACCGTATGCTGCGGCGGGATCCTTGGAATGGGGGAATCCGAGGAAGACCGTATTGGTCTGCTGCAGCAGCTTGCCAATCTCCAGCCGCATCCCGAAAGCGTGCCTATCAATATGCTGGTGCGGGCCAAGGGAACGCCTCTGGAGAATACCGTTGATCTTAGCGTCATCACTATGGTCCGCGCGATTGCCACCGCCAGAATTCTCATGCCGGCCTCGCGCGTGCGGCTCGCTGCCGGACGCCAGGCGATGCCTCCCGAAGGGGTGGCGCTGTGTTTTCTTGCTGGTGCCAATTCCATTTTCACCGGCGAGAAACTTCTCACCACACCCAATCCATCCCGGGATGAAGACAGCCGCCTACTGGAAGCGTTGGGCATGCGGCCAATGCAGAGCGCGCACGCCGATTGACAACCCTCTCCCGCAACCCGCGCGAAGCCACGATCTGGCTTGCATCTCAGACTGTCTGGTGCGCTCCGCATGAAAATGGTTTCGCACTGTCGGTGAACACTGGGACGGGTGTAATATCGGCACCACATTTGCACTCAAAAAGGAGGCTCCGTTTGGAAATTACGATGAAGAAGTTTATTTGGACCTTGCGCGCCGCGTCGTTCTTGTTGGTGTTCCTCCTTGCATGCGGCATTTCAGCGAAGGCACAGACTTTCCGGGGCACGATTCTTGGCACAGTGACGGATTCCTCCGGGCTGCCTTTGGCGGGGGCAATAGTAACAGCGAAGAACAAAGAGACAGGCTTGACGCGCACTACCCAGACCAGCGAGGACGGTAGCTACTCGGTGACGGAACTGCCGATTGGAACCTACACAGTGACAGTTTCGCAGAGCGGATTTCAAACCTCAGTGACCAGCGATGTTGTTGTGAACGTGGCCGGTGAGCGCCGAGTCGATGTAGCGCTCAGACCGGGACAGGTCTCGCAGACAGTCGAGGTTTCGGGCGCAGAGCTGCCCCAGGTTGAGACCACGACAAACGAATTGGGAGGAGTGTTGACTAGCCAGACCGTCCAAGACATCCCGGTGAACGGCCGCGATTACACCAAGCTGATTTATCTGAATCCGGGCGTGGCCGGATCTCCGGATCAGATCTCCGATTCACCTGGCTCTTTCGGGGAGTTCAGCATGAACGGCGCACGAGGGCGCTCGAACAACTACCTGCTGGACGGCACGGACATGAACGATGGCTACAGGAACGATCCAGCAATCAATGAGGCCGGCGTTTTCGGCACGCCATCAACGATCCTGCCGATCGACGCGGTGGCCGAAGTGCGGGTCATTTCCAACTTTGAGCCGGAGTACGGGCGGAACGCGGGCGCGGTGGTCAACATCGTAACCAAGAGCGGGACCAACTCGTACCATGGAACGGCTGCGGAATATTTTCGCAACAGCGCGCTGGACGCGCGTAATTATTTCAATTCTGTAGGCCAGCCCAAGGCGCCGTTCCACAATAATCAGTACGGCGGCTCGCTGGGAGGGCCGATCATCAAAGACAATACGTTCTTCTATCTGGACTATGAGGGTCAGCAAGAACCAGTGGGAGTAGTCACTTTGGCTTGCGTGCCGGTAGGCACAGCGGCCGACAAGTCGCTCAGCCCAAGCCAGTCGTCCAACCCCGTAATTCAGGCTCTGCTGACGAGGCACCCTTGGCCAGCGCCGAACATCAGTGCGGCCGTCGCTAACGGCACCTGCCCTAACTCCTCAGTGGTTTCCCCTTCTTTTAACTTTTTGAGTAGCATGATCGCCAAGATCGATCACAGCTTCGACGCAAACAACCTCGTTACCGGCCGGTACTTTTTCGGAGATAGCGTTCAGTCGTTCCCGCTTGCGCTGACGGCCACTGGTGGACAGTTGCCCGGCTTCAACACTTTTACGCCTACGCGAGTGCAGTTGGTCTCTCTTTCTTACGTGCACACGTTCGGAACGAACAAGGTGAATGAACTGCGCTATGGCTGGAACCGTTTCGCAGAAGGTTTTTTTCCGGCCGACCAAAGTTTTCACCCCAGCTCGATCGGACTGAACACCGGCACGGGGGCCGCTGACATGGGTCTACCCATCATCCTGGTGAGTGGTTTGGCTCAGCTCGGTGCGACCAGCAGTCTTCCGCGGCATCGCTTTGATACCAACAACCAGGTGCTCGATAGTTTTTCCTGGAAGATCAAAAAGCATGATGTGAAGTTCGGCGTGGACTACCACCGCACCAGCATCCAGCAGTATTTCGACAAATATTTCCGTGGAAGACTCAAGTTCGCTAGTCTGGCCGATTTTCTTGCAGGCAACGTAGGTAGCGGTTTCCAGTACTTCGGAGACTCAACTCGTCACACCTTTGAGAACAACTTCGGTTTTTACGCTCAGGACAGCTACCGGATCAGGCCGCGATTGACCTTAAACTACGGAATGCGGTGGGACTATTTCGGCGTCGTCGGCGAGAAAAACAATTACCTCAGCAACATTACGAGCATCTCTCCCGCGGCGGGCACAGGGACATTTACCTTAACGCAGGTGGGACAACCGGGCTTGAGCAGTTTGTACAACCCGGACAAGAAGGATTTTGCGCCGCGTGTCAGCCTTGCCTGGGATGTAACCGGGAAAAGCAAGACCGTGGTGCGCGCCGGCTACGGCCTGTTCTTCGACTCCTTTTCGCAGGACATGGTTCTGGGCCACCTCCCATACGCGCCCTTCTTTGATCCCGGACCGGCGTACAACAACATCGGACCCGCAGCAATTCTTTCGACGAGCGCTGTTGGCGGGACCATCGTCGCGGGCAGCCCTGTCTACGCCCCGTCCACGACTTGCACTTTTGAGTGCGACGTTTTCGGCTTCGACCGCAACATCAAGACGCCTTACATGGAGAACTTCAATTTGAATATCCAGCAGCAAATCACGAGCAAAGCCGTGATTCAAGTGGGCTATGTCGGATCCCAAGGACATCGGCTGTGGCGCTTCTTCGACATCAGCCAGCCCAGCGCGGCCGCGATCAACGCCGCCGACGTCGCCTGCAACTGCATCAACGATTTCGGTACCGCAGCGCGTCCGCTGGCGGGAAATCCTTACGGGGCCTTTTACGTGTTACAGGAGAACTCTAGCGGAAAGTCAAACTACAATTCATTGCAGGCGAGTTTCCGCGTCAATGGCTGGCACGGGATTACGTCGATCGTGAACTATGTTTGGTCGAAGTCCCTGGATAATTCGAGCGATGGTGAGGATTTCGAGCCCAACGCGGCGCAGCCTAACGACAGTACCCAGCCGAATCTCGAATATGGGCCTTCCAACTTCAACGTACCTAACCGGTTCACTTGGATTTTCGCATACGACCTGCCGAACATGGGCGGAGGCATGCAGAAGCTCAAGAACGGCTGGGGGATGAACAGCTCGGCGACATTGCAGAGTGGCCAGCCGTTCCAATTTAACTACAACTTCGAGGACGACTACAGCGGGAGTGGCAACGCTTTCGACCGGCCCGACGTGGTCGGACCGATCGTCTATCATCCTCACGATCCATCGAACTACATCGATCTGACTGCCTTCGCCATCCCCTGCACAATCACGGCGGCCGCACAGGCGGCGCCCTCGGGTTTTGCCTCCGATTGCGCAATTGGTTCTAGGCATTATGGCAACCTTGGCCGCGACGCTCTCCACGGACCGACATTCAAGCAGTGGGACTTGGCCATCTATAAAAATACGGCGATAACGGAGTGGTTGAAGATGCAGCTTCGCGCCGAATTCTTCAATGTGCTGAACCACCCGAACTTTGCAAATCCGTTTCTGCCGGCATTCATTGCCGATCCAGGGGTCAACGGCTTTCAGGCTGTGGGGAATCGCGAAGTGGGCAAGGGCGGCTATCCCATCTCCGCGACAGGCGACGTGGGCATAGGAAACCCGTTCCTGGGCGGCGGTGGTCCGCGCGGAATTCAGTTGGCGGCCAAGTTCACGTTCTAGCGGCTGCATAGACTTTCGAATCAGAAAGGCTCCGCGATCAAATCGAGGAGGTCTTTGTATAGCCGTTTTTGCGGCGTCTAAAATACGCTCGGTGCTAATATCCTTCCGTATTGATGTCGAGAAGAGATTCCCACATCCCATCCCCGCGGCTAAACCTCCCAATGGCAAGGGCCCGCGTATCGGCTCCGTGGTCCGAGAGGCGTGTCTAAAGCCCAGTGCCTGATATTGCGGCGAGACGCGGTCCAGAGCCACATTTCTGGTAGAGTGCTGAGCAGAGACGAGATAGCCCCCTGCTGGAATATTGCGATTTGTTAAGATCGTGTAAGTTTTAGGGGCTCCCCTGCGTACTAGTCTATGGAACCGCTGAGACCAGGCCCCATGAGCGTGCCGGGAATGACGGAGACCACGGAGGCAGTTGCCCGGGCTCGTGCAGGGGATGCCGATGCTTGGGGTGAGCTTTACCGGGATTTTGCACCGGCTATCTTCCGCTTTTGCAGGAGGGCCCTGCCGACCCGGGAAGACGCCGAAGACGCGACTATGGATATTTTCATCAAGCTGCAGAAGAACTTGAGCCAATACGACGAGACGCGATCGTTCTCCGCATGGCTCTACCGGGTCGCCGCCAACCACTGTTGGGATATCCTGCGGCGCCGCAAAATCCGCCAGGACAAAGAGACCGAGGATGTGGATGATGTCCCGCTGGAGCATCCGGACCCCAACCAATTGGACAGGCTGATCGAGCAGAAGACCGGCGAGGAAGTGCGGCACGCCCTGCAGAAGCTGGGAGCGCGCGCGCGGATGGCTCTGGTGTTGCGCTACTACTCGGATATGAGTTATGACGAAATTGCCGATGCGCTCGGCGTGCGGCGCGCCTTTGTGGGCGTCGTGCTGCTGCGGGCACGGCATGAACTTCGGCAGGCGCTGGAGGGGAAGAGTGCGCTGGCTGCAGGAGGGACCTCGTGAGCGAACCTGCTAACCCGGTGTCGCCAGAAGCGCCGGGTGGGATGATGGATCATCTGGATGAAATGACGTGCCTGCTCTACGCGGAGCGCCAATTGGACCGCGCCCGCGCGCAGGCTGTTTCCGCGCACACGCAGGATTGCGCGGCTTGCCGGACTTTGCTGAGGGCGCTCGACCGCGAATCCCGGCTGCTTACACGCGCCATGCTGGAAGCAGACGAACCGCTGCCTTCGCGTCTGGCGGAATTTCAGGAGCGCGCGCGGAAATCGTTTGGCTGGATTTGGGGAGTTGTTTTCGGCTTGGCGGCAACCGGCGTCTACGCTCTCTATACCTATTTGGTCGAACCCTGGCAGACGCGATTGGCGGATGCGGGATTCGGCGGTACAAGCCTTCTGAGCTTGCTGGTTTTTCAAGGCGCCTTCTGGAAAGGATGGCCATCCGTGATCACACTTCTCGAGGTACTGGCGATGCTAACCGCGGCGGGATTCGGCGTAGTCATATTCCGGCGACGCCTGCGGCGCGGGTCAGTATTGGCGCTGGTGCTGGCGGGACTGTGTGCGGCGCTGGCTTTGCCAGTGACAGCGGGCGCGACGGAGTTTCACAAGACCCAGGGTGTCTATGAACTCTCCAAAGATGAGACGGTCAAGAGCGACATCTTCGTCACGTGCGGGCGCGGACGGATTGACGGCACGATCGAAGGCGACCTCTTTTTCTTCGGGCAAAGTGTTGAAATCAGCGGACATATCAAGGGTGATGCCATCATTTTCGCGGGGTCGACGCGCATCAATGGGCAGGTCGACGGGAACATCCGGTCGTTTACCAATAACCTGACCATCACGGGGAGCGTGGGGAAGAACGTCCTCACCTTCAATGAAGTCGCGAACCTGGATTCCGCCGGAAAAGTTGGCGGGAGCATGACCGCGTTTGGGGAGAGTGTCGGCGTGGATGGCCACCTCGGCCGCGATCTTGTGGTCTTTGGCGACCAGACAATCATTTCCGGGGCTGTCGATGGAGAGATTCGGGTAAAGGGGCACTCGATGTCGATTGGCTCCTCGGCGCAGGTAGACGGCCCGATTCATTACGAGGGCGACAACCCGCCAAGTGTCGCTTCCGGAGCAAAGCTAGCCTCGCCGGTTGAATTTACCAAGGCGGTGCACAAATCGCAGTACATGGAAGGGCACTATTATGTGTGGCGGATCATTTGGACGGCTGCGTTCGTTCTTTTCGGGATGGTGCTATTCCTGCTGCTTCCAAAGTTCGCCGAGGAGGCCGTTCGAGCTGGGGAGCGGGTCGGAGCTCCGCTCGGGCTCGGTTTGCTGGTGCTTCCTGCGGTGCCGATCGCATGCATTATTGCCTGCATAACCGTTGTAGGCATCCCGCTGGGAGTGCTCACGCTGGGGCTCTGGTTCCTCGGTCTATTCACCGCCGAGATTGTGGTCGGCGCGGTGGTCGGGAATTGGATTCTTGGCAGGACGGCCGACACCTGGGGTCTAATCGGAAGAATGGCGATGGGGTTCGTGATCGTACGCATCGTATACACGCCGCTCGCGCATCTGCATGTCATAGGTTCCCTGGTCGGTCTGGGAATCTGGATGTGGGGGATGGGCGCGATCTCGTTGGCGCTTTACAATCGTTTCCAACCGAAGGTTTCGACAAGCGCATTGGCGGGGTCGATGCCGCCGGTTTCCCTGCCGCCACATACCACGATAGGCGGAATCCAGCCCGCTTAACCTGACTGCCCGGCGACCTTACGCCCGCACAAGCTGGGGCTTGCTTGGGACCCAGAAACCGGCTGATCAGAGCCGCCCCATTATGTGCCCTAGGGGCCCCCCTCCCGGTTTTTCCGTAAGTGTTGATTCTAAAGAGTTTTAAGTCCTGTGTTTTGGAAGTGCGGATTCCAAAGGGCTTACGGACGGGCTTTTGGAAGTGCGGATTCTAAAGGAGTTAGAGTCCGGGGCAGGACAGTGCGGCAGCCGATGTTTATTTGGGAAGAGCGCGCAAACATTTCCAAGGGAAAAAGTTAAGGGCGAACCTTGGTTCCAGGGAGGGCTACAACAACGAAAAACGTGAAGTTACCCGTGAGGTAGAATACCAGAAAATATAAAAATGTCAATGCCAGCATTTTCTGACAGTTGAACGTTTGGCGGAAATGAAAGGGCCGGAGCATCGAGAATGCTCCGGCCCTTTGCCTTTTGCGGAGGCGGGTAAAGTCTAGTGAGCACGAACTTTCGCAGCCAGGAGTGGCTGTGCGGCACCGCTGTTGGGGTTCAGATACAGGCTCCGAACGGAAGCGTTGGTGGTCCCACCCACTAAGCCGCTGAAATTGCTGATGTTGTCATAGGCGGTGTTCGGGAAGGTGTTCACCACGACAGAATTGGAGACCAAATTGACGAGGAAAGGAGACACGCCGGACAGAGTGAAAATGGGACTCCCAGGGGACTGGACCGTTCCCCCAATGCTGGAATAGCGAAGCAAGACGCGGGTCGGGTTGGTGATGCTCGTATTTGTGCCGCTGAACGTGCCTCCCTGGAGCATCACGACCTGGCCCATGACGAGGTCGGACTGGCTCTGGAATCCGAGAGGAGTGGTGGAGACTCCGAGGTTCTTCGGGTCGGCAAAGAAGGTTGCGGCGTTGCTTAGGTTAACGATCACCGTGGAGCCGACGCTGACGACCGCCGAGCCCATCCCGTTGGTAAGCGCCATCTTGAACTGGTTGTTGGAGAGAGGCGAGATGATCACGCCCTCGAGTTCGTTGACGGCGGGAGCAGGATCCAGGAAGTCGACTTCGTCGGCAGTCAAAGTGCCATCCGAGTTGATGATGCCATCGATGCTGACATTTTGATTGGCGGTAAGACAATTGAAACTCGCCGGAGCGGTACAGATGTGGAAGGGGTCATCGAATTCGACAGTGGCTGCCATCGTGAAGGTGCTCGGTTGGGAGAAGAAGGACGAGACCGTAACGGAGGTACTGGTCTTAGCGGTCACGACACCGGTGAAATTGTCGACAGTATCTAAACCCGAGGTTTGACTACTCAAAGCGGGTGGAAGCGTAGTGAGCGTGACAGCGCCTGTTTGGGTGAAATCAAAGGTCATGCCGCCGGTGGCCGTAACGGCTTTGCTGAGGTCGAAATTGATTCTGATGCCGGCGTTGGCATTGGCGGTGGCGGTGAAAGTGATGGGCACAGTGACGGTGGTAGCGCCGAATCCCGCGACCGTGGAAGGTATCAGGCAGACGGCGCCGGAAGCACAGCCGAGCAGGGTGGCATTGGTACTGTTGTAGAAATAGCTGGACGAAGGCGCGTTGAATTGGATCTGGAGCTTGGTATAACTCGCAGCTGCAATGGTCGCATGGCCGAAGTTGGCTGAGTCTGTCTGAAGGCGCGCGAAGTCCAATAAAGGCGTGGGGCCACTAGAAAGCGGTACCGCAGTGCCGGCGCTATTGATCAGCGAGACGCCCCCAATTTGCCAGTTCAGAGACGGGAAGGAGAAAGTTGTGGAGGGGGTTGAAGTTATGGTTACGTTGAGGAAAGTATTGCCGTTGTTGCCGCCGCCCCCGCCTCCGCCGCCGGTGGTACCGGAGAACTCGTGATAGCACGAGCACAGGGAGATGCACGCCAGCAGAGTCAGGAAAGGAAAGGCTTTAAAGGATTTCATTGGTCACCCCACGACGGATTGAGCTGCGTTCTCCCATCCCGAAAGACACGTCCGGGATCCCCAATTTGACTTTAGCGCCGCAGGGTTGTTTGCGCGTCTTGAAAACGTCCAAGGGTGTTCAAACGCTTAATCCCGGACCGTAGGCCATGGACGGCAGGCCATGCTTAGCAGGCTGAATTCAGCGGAGTGTCTGAAGATCGAACACAGTTTCGGCCTGCTGGCCGTCGGGTGTGTCGATCAGGATCGTTAGGGTCGACGAATCGATTTTATCAGCGCTGAATTCGAGTTGAATAGTTTCGCCGATCGGAGGCGGAGAGCTGTACTCGTCCGAAGCCGGAAAGAAGAGCGAACGCTCGAAGGAGGCCGGCAGAAGTTCCTTTTTGTTTTGGACGATTCTGACAGTGAGCCCGTCGGGTGGAGCGTCGACCATGTAACAGATTTCCAGGTGAATGCGAAAAGGCAATGGTTTGCCAAGGAATTCCTTTACAGCATCCTGCGCGCTGTAGTTGAGTTTCTTGCTTGAGAGTATGGCGACCTGGGTGAAGGGCGTTTCAAGGCTGGCAAACGAGCGATATCGGCCGAGACTCAGGTTAGGAATTTCGCGGGTGTATTTGGCGAGAAAATCCGGCCCCAGGCCGGTTTGGCGAGTGCCGAGAAAATAGGCGTCGCGGATGGAATTTTCGGTGAGAGGGACGTCGTAGGCGCGGGCGGGAATCGCGAGGGAGAACGCGAGAAGTGCAGCACCGGTTGCGGGCCAAGGCTTGAACATTGTGCAGCTATACATTTAGACGTTCTTTTCGGGGGGACAGTTTCCGAAAAACCCGAGTCACAGCATGGCAACTTGGCGCACGGATGCGATGGCAAGGAGCGGGAAGGGACTGTGCTATCGTTACGGATTCGAGAGATGCGACCGAAGGGATAGGTGCGCTTGGCGAAGAGGGCTGCCAAAACGAAGTATGCACGCGTGAACGGCGGGGGCGAGGACGCGGCGGCGCTGCCGGAGCGGGAAGATGTGTCTTTTGAGGACGATCCGACAATGGCGCGGGCGGACGGGGAAGAGTTGGCAGATGCAGGGAAGGGCGGAGGCGAGGGCGGCGAGATTAGCGGAGGGAGGGGCAAGCCCCTTCCCTATAGGGCTGAGGAGGAGGCGGCGGCTAAGCCTTCGATGCGGGAGGTGTTTGGGCCGGGGGGATTTTTGGAACGGTGCATGATTGGGGGGTACGAGCACCGGCGCGGGCAATTGGAAATGGCGGAGATGGTGCACGACGCGTTCGAAGGGCACCATCACGCGATTTTGGAAGCGGGGACGGGAACGGGGAAGACGCTGGCGTATCTGGTGCCGGCGATTTGCAGCGGGCGGCGGGTGGTGATTTCGACGGCTACGAAATCTTTGCAGGAACAGCTTTATCAAAAGGACATTCCGTTTTTGCAGAAACACTTTGCGCCGAACTTGAAAGTGGCGGTGATGAAGGGGCGGTCGAATTTTTTGTGCGTGGCGAAGATGAATGCGATGGCGGACCAGGCGCTGCTCAAGGGAATGGATGAGCTGGACGCGTTTCAGCAGATCAAGCAATGGGCGAAATTGACGGAGACGGGCGACCGGGCGGAGCTGACTTTTTTGCCGGATGACTCGGATTTGTGGACGCGGCTGGATGCGCGGCGGGATACGTGTTCGGGGCAGAAGTGTCCTTCGTTTAATCCATGTTTTGTGACGGGGATGCACCAGCGGGCGAAAGACGCGGATTTGATCATTGTGAATCACCATCTTTTTTTTGCGGATTTGGCGCTGAAGCAGGACGATTTCGGAAGCATTTTGCCGGAATACTCGGCGGTGGTGTTCGATGAAGCGCACGAGATGGAAGACGTCGCCAGCGATTATTTTGGACGGCAGATTTCGAATTTCCGGTTTGAAGAATTAGCGCGCGACGCGGACCAGACGTTGCGGTTGCTGCATTTGGGAACGCCGGGGCTTTTGCGGCGGACGCAACGGATTCGCGAGAGGAGCCGGGCGTTCTTCGAGATGTTTCCGCCGCGCGACGGGCGCTATCCATTTTCGCGGAATGAGAGGGAGGCGTTTCTCGAGCAGAACCGCGAGGCTTACGATGATCTGGCGACCGCGCTGAAGGGATTTGAGACGGAGTGCGCGGCTTTGACGCAGAAGCCGGAAGAGCTTTTGCGGATTGCGCGGAGAAGTTTTGAGATACGGCAGGAATTATCGTTTTTGTTCGAATCGAATGAGAAGAATTTTGTTTATTGGTATGAGCGACGGAATAAAGGAGTGTTTCTGGCGGCCACGCCCATCGATGTGAGCCAGATTTTACGGGAACGATTATTCGAGCAGTTCGATACGGTCGTTCTGACTTCGGCGACTTTGACGGTGGGGAACCGGTTTGAATTTATTAGGCACCGGCTGGGACTGGATCATGCGAAGGAGCGCGGGTTGCCGCCAGAGTTCGATTATGAGGAACAGGCGATGCTGTATTTGCCGCAGAACATGCCCGACGTGCGGCATCCGGCGTATACGGCGAAGGCTGCGGACGAGATTGTGAATTTGCTGGAGACGAGCCAAGGGCGGGCGTTTTGTTTGTTTACGAGCTACTCGCAGATGAATGAATTGTTTGAGCGGGTGAGGACGCGAGTGCCATTTCCGCTTCTTTTGCAGGGGACTTCGCCGCGGTCGGTTTTGTTGGAGCGATTTAAGAACACGCCTGGGGCAGTTTTGTTTGCTACGGCCAGTTTTTGGCAGGGTGTGGATGTGCCGGGGGAGCAGCTTTCTTGCGTGATTGTGGACCGGTTGCCGTTTGCGGTGCCTAGCGATCCGATTGTGGCGGCGCGCGTGGCGGCTTTGCAGGAAGACGGACGGAATCCGTTTGCGGAATTTCAGGTGCCGCAGGCGGTTTTGGCTTTGAAGCAGGGGTTTGGGAGATTGATTCGGACGAAGACGGATCGAGGTGTTTTGGCGCTGCTCGATAGCAGGATTCAGCGGATGGCGTATGGTAAGATTTTTTTGGAGTCTTTGCCGAAGTATCGGATGACATCGAGTTTGGCGGAGGTTTCGAAATTCTTGGCGAAGAAGAAGAAGTAAAGAAGTAATGACGTAAAGAAATAAAGACAAGACAGAGGAAAGAGGCGACAGACAAGAGTGTCTGTCCTACTATGTTTCAGGTTAGCGTGGAAGAGACATTTTCGGCGGGGCATGCGCTTCGCGGATACAAGGGCAAGTGCGAGAACGTGCATGGGCACAATTACCGCGTGCGCGTGACGCTCGAGGGGCCACAGCTGGATTCGATTGGGTTGCTGGTGGATTTTACGCGGTTGAAGCAGATCGTGCGGGAGATTATGGGGAGGTTGGATCACCAGTTTGTGAATGATTTGGAGCCGTTCAAGACGGTGAATCCTTCAGCGGAGAATATGGCGAAGTATTTTTATGATGAGGTGGCGCGCGGGTTGAAGGATTTGCCGCCGGGGGCGCGGATTACGGATGTGATTTTGTGGGAGACGGATACTAGCCGGGCGCAATACAGGCCGGGGAAGTGACGAAGCAAGAAAAAGAAGACGTAAAGACGTAACGAAGTAACGAAGTAACGAAGTAACGAGGAAACGAAGAAGCGATGAATCGGGCGTTCGCCATTATTTTGATTCCGGCATTGCTGGTCGCGATTGGGTACGTGACTGTTTTTCGATCGATGGGAGTTTCGCCGGCTTATTGGAGATTGATCCTGCCCTTGGCGCTGCTGGGCGGGGCTTTGTGGTGGTTGGGGCGCGGGAAGGTACGCAGAACTGATTCGAACGCGCGGTAAAAGGCGGGAGAGATTGGCGTAGTTGAAAAAGCGGCAGCTGGGCTGCCGCTCTCCAAAGTCATGTTCATTACGGAAATATTCAAATCGATTCAGGGAGAAGGGACACGCGCGGGGCTGCCGTGCATTTTTGTGCGTTTGACGGGGTGCAATTTGCGGTGCACGTGGTGCGATACGGCTTACGCATTTCACGGCGGCACGAAGATGAGTGTGGAGGACGTACTGGCACGTGTGGATGAGCTGGCGGTGCGGAGTGGGGGAGCGTCGGGTGCCACGGCGAGCGTGCCGCTGGTGGAGTTGACGGGCGGAGAGCCGCTCTTGCAGGAAGAGGTGTATCCGCTGGCGGAGAAACTGGTCGCGGCGGGATATACGGTGATGATTGAGACAAGCGGCGAGCGGTTTGCGGGGCGGCTGCCGGGCGAAGTGATCAAGATTGTGGATGTGAAGTGTCCAGACTCGGGCGAGGCGGACACGTTTGAGATGAGGAATCTGGAAGTGCTGGATGCGAAGGATGAAGTGAAGTTTGTGATTTCGACTCGGCGAGATTATGAGTTTGCGCGAGAGTTCACGGCGCAACACCGGCTGGCGGAACGCGTGCGGCAGGTTTTGTTTTCGCCGGTGTTTGATGATCCGGCGGGGAAATGGAGCGGGCTGGAGGCGCGCACGCTGGTGGAGTGGATCCTTGCGGATGCTTTGCCGGTGCGGCTGGGATTGCAGCTGCACAAGTTTGTTTGGGACCCGGCGACAAAGGGAGTTTAGAGACAGGGAGTTTAAGCACTTCGCGCGGTCATTCGCAAAAAATTCTTACTTTCTTGCCGTTGCCTTTGTCCACGTCAACATTTAACTCACGCATGTCGAGGCCCAGATCGTCGATATTCATCGTGGTGAAGGAGCCAGCGTTGATGCCGTATTCCGCGAGTCGCTCGTTCACGTGCTTGGGCATTATGGCGAGAAGACCCCTTCCTGAACGCACCAAGGAAAGAGGCAAGCGGACATTTACTGGCTCGCGGCCGGGTTGATCGATGACGATACGCAGGTATTTTGGTTTTACGGCGCCCGGTCCCACTGAGGATTGCGGCGGTTCGTTAGAGGGTGCTGCGTTCGAAGCGTTGCCGGCCAGCTTATCGAGCAGCTTTTCGGCTTCTTCGGCGGTGATTTTTCCTGCGGCTAGCATTTCCAAGACTTTCTTTCTCTCTTCGGACATGACGACGGTCTCCTTTCGGACGGTTCAGATAAACTGGTTCAGCTCAATTTCTCCAGGGCTTCTTCTACTGTTAGTTCTCCGCGGGACAGTTGCTCCAAGACGTAAAGATTGGGTGACGGGTTGGCAAAATTTTTGTCGAGGGCGGCGGCGATAGCGTTGAGGCGATTTTTGACGGTGGGGTAACTGATGTCGAAGAGGCTTTCCATTTTTTTGAGGGAACCGTGGTGGCGGACGAAGGCGATGACGAAGGCTTGGTCGTCCTGGCTGAGTTTGCCGAGGGGGGAGACATCGAACTCGCCGTCGAGAGTGAGTTTGCAGGTGGGGCAGGCCAGACGGGTGACGCTCAACGGAGCTTTGCAATCGGGACAGAGGGCTTTGGCGAGGTCCATATAGGTGTCCTAGAACATAATGATAATGCGACATTAAATAAAGAAAGTCAATATAAAAATTAAGATTATTTACTTCTTTTGCCGAGGGATGACGATTTTTCAAAGGGCCTTCGGGCAAGATGAGACACTCGATTCTCTGGCGGTTTTGGACTACATCGGAAGGAAGTCCTGTTTTATGAGTCGGGTTATAATGAACCGAGATGGGAGCCAAATCGCTATCATCAAGGGCTGCTGTGCTTCTGAGCGGGGGGATGGATTCCTGTGTGTGTGCGGCGATTGCGCGGGAGCGGCATGGTGCGGCGAACATTGCGCTGTTGCATGCGGGATATGGACAGCGGACGCAGGAGCGCGAACGGAGGGCGTTTGAAGGGATTGCGGATTTTTATGGTGTGAGCCAGAGCCAGCGGATGGTTGTGCAGCTCGATCATTTTCGGGCGATTGGCGGGTCGGCGCTGACGGATGCGAAAATTGCAGTGCCGGAAAATGAGTTGGGCGCGACGGGGCCGCATGGGAGCGCGATCCCGGTAACGTATGTGCCGTTTCGAAACGCGCATTTTCTTTCGGTGGCAGTGAGCTGGGCGGAGGCGATTGGAGCAGGGGCGGTTTACATCGGGGCGGTGGCGGAGGATAGTTCTGGCTATCCGGATTGCCGCGAAGAGTACTACAAAGTTTTTCAGGAGTTGGTGCGCGTGGGGACGCGGCCGGAGACACAGATCGAAATCGCGACGCCGGTGATCAGGATGAAGAAAAGCGAGATCATCCGGCGCGGCATCGAGTTGGGCGCGCCGCTGCGGTTGACATGGTCGTGCTACCAGAATGAAGACAGGGCGTGCGGAGCGTGCGATAGTTGCTTGCTGCGGCTCGCGGCGTTTGCGGAGGCAGGAGTGGCGGATCCGATCCCTTACCGGCAGGCGGTCGGCGCGCGCTCCTAGCACTTGGAAAAGAGCTAAGATTGAGGATAATAGGGCACATCCCGCCAGCCAGGCCGGGCAGGGTACGCCTCGGCAAAAGGAGAAAAAGCATGAAAAGATTTTTGAAGTCGATGACGTTTGCTGTGCTGCTCGCTGGCGCGTTGGTGACGGTTCTCGCGCCGCACGCCGCTGCACAGAATGGATCGATCACCGGCACGATATTGGATATCAATGGAAAGCCGTGGTTCGGTCTGAACGTGCAGGCAGTGAGCGATCAAGGCGCGAAGTCGGATGCGAAGACGGACGCGCAAGGAATGTTTGCCATCCGAAATCTTCGCCCAGGCGTTTATACGGTGACGATTACGACGTTTCCGGCGCCGAACGAGAAACAAGCAGCAGTCCCGATGGGCCAGCTAAAAGTTACCAGCGGCGCAGAAGCCAAAGCGGACATGAACTTCAAAGACATTATGGCGAAGCAAGGCGCCGAGGCGCAGGAGAAGGTCAAAAAGGATACGGAGGAGAAACAAAAGTTCGAGGGCATGAAGGCGCACTTTACGGCGGGAACCGCGTTTCTCGAGCAAGAGCGCAAGGCCAAGGACGAGTTGACGAAGGCCACTCCCGATCAGCGGGATGCATTGAAGCAGAACCTCAAGGATCTCTCGGACAAGGCATCCACAGAATTCCAGGCGGCGCAAAAAGCGGCTCCGGAAAAAGATCCGAACCAGCACCTGCTGTGGGCCAAGCTGGGCGAATCGTATGACATTGCAGGCCGAAATGAAGAAGCGGCGCAGGCGTACCAGCAAGCCGTCCTTGCCAAACCCGACGACCCCGGCTACTACAATAATCTGGGCAACGTGCTGGCGCGTGCCGGGAAAATTGACGACGCTCGCGCAGCGTACACGAAGAGCGCGGAGCTAGACCCGGCGAAAGCGGCGACGGCGTGGCGCAACTTCGGAATCAGTTTGTACAACGCGAACCGGCTGGGCGATGCTGTCGAGCCGTTGCAGAAGTCCGCACAGCTCGATCCTAACAACGCGCAGACGTGGTATCTCCTGGGAGCTTCGCTGGTCTACAAAATGACGGTGAAAAAAGTCGGGGACAAGGATGTGCCGGAGTTTGCGCCTGGGACCATCGAGGCGTATCAGAAAGCGGTGGAGCTGGATCCTAACGGGCCCTACGGGCAAGACGCCAAGAAGGGGCTCGAACAACTGCAACTGATTGCTCCAGGCATCAACATCAAAGTAGAAACGAAGAAAAAGAAGTCCTGAACGTTTTCGCAGCGTGATTCATGGGCCGGTTCCGCTTTGCCGGACCGGCCTTTTTGTTGCAAGGCGGCTAGCGGTGCATCAACGTTCCGGTAGTCTTGGTGCGGCGAAGCGCCCAGGCGAAGACGGCCATGGAGAGCGGCAGCAGGACAGCGCTGAAAAAAAGCAGGACTAAAAGGGGCCGCAGAACGGCGTGCAGATGGGCGCCGCCGAGAAGAGCGGCGCGCATGGCATCGAGCGCGTAGGTGACGGGATTCAGCCGCGCCACGAGCTGAAGCCAATCGGGAAGGACACTTACCGGAAAGAGCATGCCGCCGGCGACGCTCGAAACACCCAGCAGAAACCACTTCGCGGGATTGCCGCGCTTGAAAAGCAACAGATAGCTGGCGGAGAGAATTCCGAGTCCGGAAAAAGCCAGCAGAGTGGCAAGGAGCACGGCCGTCACGGCAAGCCAGTTCGCGTCACGCAGCGGAAAACCGAAAAGCACCGCGCCCCAAGCAATGTAGACCGCAATACGCAACGTCGTGGCGGCAAAGGGGTAGATGGCCGAACCGGCGAGAATGACGGGAAGAGAAGTCTGGGTCACGAGAAGATGTTCGAGCGTGCCGCTGTCTCGCGCTTCTTCGAGGCTGCGGTCGAAAGTGTCCATGGCGGCATTGAGATAATCGAGGAAGACGAAGCCGATGAGGGAAAAAGCAAAATAGCTTCCGCCTTGCGGGAGCTCGTGCTGCAACTGCGGGCTGTCCACGAAGCGCGCGACGTAAAAAAACATGGCGACGCCGAAAAGTGCTTCGATGGCTTCGAACAAAAAAGCTGTGCGGTAGGTGCGAGCGATGGACAAGTCGCGCCGGAAGAAAAGCCATAACTCGCGAAACGTGCTGGTCATTCCGCCGCACCGTTGCCGGCAAAGTAGGGGGCGCGTCCGGTCAAGCACAGAAAAGCGTCCTCGAGGGAGGCTGCTCCGGTACGCTGCTTCAATCCGCCGAGTGAGTCGCAGGCCAGCAGCCGTCCCGCGTCGATTACCGCAATACGATCGGCAAGGAGTTCGATTTCCGAAAGCGCATGGGAGGCGAAAAGCAGTGTAGTTTCGCCGCGGCGGAGAATTTCGGACTTCAAGAACCGTCGAAACTCGGCGGCGGCGATGGCATCCAGGCTGCGCGTTGGTTCATCCAACAAAAGTACGCGAGGCTGGTGAATAAGAGCGCGAGCGAGGCTCAACCGTTGCACGGTGCCGGAAGAAAGCGTGCGCACTTGCCGGTCGAGGGCTTCTTCAAGATGGAATTGTTCCGCGAGTTGCGTGATGCGCCTGGCCACGGCGCCGGCGGAAAGCTGATTCAGCTGGCCGAAGAATCGAAGATTTTCGCGGCCGGTAAGACGCGCATAAAAGCCCAGGTCGCTGCCGGCGTGGTAGCCCAGCTGGCGGCGAACGACGCGCGAATCGCGGACGGCATCGTGTCCAGCAATCTGGGCGCGGCCCCCGGTGGGCAGCAGCAGGGTGGCGAGGATGCGGAGCAGTGTGGACTTGCCGGCGCCATTCGCCCCTAGCAGCGCCAACGCTTCGCCCGGACGAACTTCGAAAGAAATCCCGGCGAGAGCAACAACACTCGGCTTTTCGAATGGCTGCAAAAGGGCTCGCCAGCCGCTGCGCGCGGGAGGGAAAAATTTCTCGATGGCTTCAACGCTAATCGCAGCTTCAGGCACGAGGAAACTTATAGCGTGTCTACCGCTCGAAGACAATCGGCTCGCGAGGTGGGTGCCTGAGTCGAACGAGAAGGATCGTGTTCTGCTTGGCGAAGAGAACGATTCCCCGGTAGAATACACCCTAGCGAATCCATGACCCAGCCAAGATAGGGAAACGCTTTTTTAGACGCAGAACAGAGGAGCAGGGCTGATGGTGTCATTTGCGGATCGCGTCGAAATGCTGCCGCACGTTCTTGTACGTTTTCTTGATAAGGAATCCGTGCTTTTGAATCTGGAGACGGAACGCTATTTCGGGTTGGACGAAACCGGCACGCGCATGTGGCAGCTGGTCACCGCTGCACCGAACATTGACGCCGCGTATCAGGAACTCCAGAACGAATTCGACGTTGAGCCGGAAGTGCTTCGTTTGCACCTTGCGGAATTGCTGGGGCGGCTCGTCGATAACGGGTTGCTTCAAATCCAGCCTGAAAATGTGGGAACGGCTTCGGCGGTTTAGCGCGCTGGAGCGCCCGGCGCGCTGGCTTTTCCTGCGGGCGGCAGCATTGTTACCGCTGGTTTCTTTGAGTTTGCGTTTGCGTGGATTTGGCAAGACGCAAGCATTTCTGCAGAAGTTTCTTTCCCTCCCCAGCCACCCAGTGGATATTTCCGTGTCCAGCAGTGCCAATCTTACGGTACGCATGGTGCGCGCCGCGGTGCGCACAAGCATTGGCCATCCCACTTGTCTTCACGAGTCACTTGCGCTTTGGTGGCTGCTGGGACGGCAAGGCATCCGTTCCGAGCTGAAAGTGGGAGTGCGCAAAGAGGGAGAAAAGTTTGAAGCGCACGCCTGGGTCGAGCGCGACGGCACGGCCTTGAATGAGCCGGAAGCCAGGCATCAACACTACGCCGCATTCGACGCGGCGCTGGCGTCGCTCCCGCCGGAGCCGAGATGAGCGGTTTTGCGGGATTTGTTTCCGCCGGTGGAGATGCTCCCGACCCGTATTTGCTCGAGCGCATGGCTGCGCGTCTGGCGTTTCGCGGTCCGGATGCCACGCAAATCTGGTCGCGAGCCGGAGCGGGGTTTTGCTTCACACTTCTTCGGACGGGCCCGGCGCCCCAAGCTTCGGAACAACCATGCACCCTGGATGGCCGCGTGTGGCTGCTTGGCGACGTGCGCCTCGACGGGCGCGAGGATCTGCGGCGCGAGCTCGAGCAGCGCGACGAGATAATCCCAGCAACCGCAACTGATGAGGAGTTGGTTCTTCGAGCCTGGCCCCAATGGGGCGAAGCCGGGTTGTCGAAACTGCTGGGAGACTACTCCTTCGCTTTGTGGGACGAAACCGCGCGCCAGCTCTGGTGCGTGCGCGATTTAATAGGCGCGCGGCCACTTTACTACGCGCGGGCTGGAGAGCGCTGTTATTTCAGCAATTCACTGACCGCAATTCAATGCGCACCAGAGATTTCGCGAGAGCTTGACCTCCATTTCATCGGGGATTTTTTGCTGGAAGGTTGGTGTCCAGACCTTGCGCGGACTGCATTTCGTGACATTTCCGCGTTGCCGGGTGCTCATATATTGCGGTTTTCAAGCGACGGCCTGGAAGTTCGGCGGTTTTTCTCATTGCCAATCGAGGATCCCCTCTGGTTGAAACGCGAGGAAGAATACGTTGAACGGTTTCGAGAACTTTTCGAGCAGGCTGTACGTGAGCGGTTGCCCCGCGGACCTGCTGCGATTTTCCTGAGCGGCGGTTTGGATTCGACCAGCGTTGCTGCGGTGGCAACAACCACCGCAAAGCGAAACGGACTACCTCTCGCCCTTCGCGCTTACACGGTGGACTGCCGGCCGGTGTTCGACGACAAGGAAGGTCCGCTCGCTTTCCTTGCTGCGCAGAAGATTGGCATTCCGGTCGAGTTTCAGTCAGGCACTTCCTGCCTCCCGTACGACGGCTGGGACGACGCGAGGCTGCCAATGCCTGAGCCACTCCATGATATCTACCGGTCTGTTTACATCCGGCAAATTGGTGAAGTTTCACTGCACGCTCGCGTCGCACTTAACGGCTATGGGGGGGACGGCATTATGACAGGCCAGGCGTGGCCCTACTTGATCTATCTTGTCCGAAGTGTGCGATTTGGAACAGTCGGTAGGGCCTTCGGGGAATACTTTCTTGAGCATGGACGCATCCCCCCTTTACGAGGCGGGTTTCGCTCCACATTGCGCCGATGGTTAGGCAAAAAGGATCCGATTTGGGAGCGCCCCACCTGGTTATCGACGGAATTCGAGCAGGAAATGAACCTGCAGGAGCGCTGGCGGGAGCTGCGGCGTCCGCAGAAAAAACTGCACCCTTACTATCCCGACGCATATAGAGGGCTCAACGGCGGCTATTGGGCGAGGGTGCTTGAAAGCGAGGACTCGGCATGGACCGGCGTGGCCGTAGAGTCGCGCCAGCCATTGCTGGATTTGCGGATCGTGCAGTTCCTGTTGCGGGTACCGCCAGTGCCGTTGTGCATGGATAAGGAGCTTCTTCGACGCATGGTTCGCGGAGTATTGCCGGAGGAAGTTCGACTGCGCCCGAAGAAGCCATTCGAAGGCGACCTCCTCGCTCTCCAAGTGAGAACCGGGCAATGGAAACCGCTTCCACTCCCCGAGCCGGGTCAGGTTAGTAGTTTCGTGGATTGGGAAGAACTGGGTTCGAGTATAGAATCCGCAGAATCCTCTCTATGGTCGAATTTGCGCCCCATTTCCCTGCTACACTGGTTGAACGGCATTGAAAACGATGAGAAGCTTCGGTAAAGTCAGATAGGGAGATCTCTTATGAGTGGTGAGGCCGCGGGACACGTGAAGAAGCCCTACCAGCCCCCAAAGCTCTCTATGTACGGCAATTTGGCACAAATGACCAAGACCAGTCCGCAAAATTCGGGGACGATGGAGATGCCCACGGGCATGCCAAAGACCTGAGTTCGTCCATTGGCCCGACCCGTGACCTATGCCTATCGCGCCTACGGCCTGTCTTGCCTCTCGGACGCCGCCATACCCGGTTTCTCGCTAGAACCGATTGCATCACCAAAATCCGACATTTTGGTGGAACTATGCCCGAGTGGGCCAGCCTGGGTCCAAGAGGCACGAAAACTCGCAGCTTCTCTGAGGCACAGGAAGGCCGAAGGTCCAAACTCGGTGGCTGCCTCCTACACTCTGACCGCGTATGGAGCCGAGGAGTATTTCGAACTAGCCTATAACGACGGCACGCAGTTCATTACCGATCGGCTGGCAAGACGTGTTTGGGGCACGTACTTACCGCCACTCACCATGGACGATCTCGCGGTCTACCTTCGCGGTCCCGTTATGGGGTTCCTTCTTCGGCGGCGGGATGTCATGGCACTCCACGCCAGCGCCGTGGCTGTTGAAGGACGCGCAGTCGTGCTGTGCGGACCGAGCGAGTCCGGCAAGTCCACAACCGCGGCCGCACTGGCTTTGCGAGGTGTGCCGGTCTTGAGCGATGACATAACCGCATTGAGCGACAGTAGCGCTGGTTTTCAGGTTGAGCCGGGTTACCCCAGGATTTGCCTGTGGCCGGACGCCGTGCGTGATTTGCTTGGTCAGCCGGATGCGTTGCCAAGATTGACGCCAACCTGGGAGAAATGTTTTCTGCCGCTGGACGGAAACAAAGCAAAATTCGAAGCGCACGGGAAGCCCCTCGGCGCGGTATACCTGCTCGCCCCGCGCGCGGCGGAAGCCAATGCACCTCGAATCGAAGAAGTGGGCGCGCGCGAAGCACTCCTGGAACTCGTTCAGAATACCTATATGAACTGGCTATTGGACCGCAATCAACGCGCCGCGGAATTCGACGCACTTTCCAGGCTTGTCACGCAAGTGCCCATGCGCCGAGTCGTGCCGCACGCTGATCCAGGACGCATCGGCGAGCTCTGCGATTTGATCCTGGCCGACGCGGGATGCTTGTCCGCCGATTGTAATTCCACCTCTATGATCTCCAAACGCTGATATGTACCCGCTACGCGCGTATGGAGAAATGATTAGCGACGCAGGCCGGTTCGACGCTTATGCCAACGCGATCGCCCGGGCTGTCCGTCCTGGTGATGTGGTATTGGAAATCGGCTGCGGGCCGGGCGTGTTTGCTCTCCTCGCTCGTCGCGCGGGAGCAGCACGCGTTTACGCGATCGAGAGCGACGACGTTGTTCATCTGGCAAAACAGCTCGCCACGGCAAATGGCCTTGCGGAGGGCATCAAGTTTTTGCAAAGCGATTCGCGCAGGACGGAATTGCCGGAGCGCGTGAACGTCATCGTTTCGGACATTCGCGGTACGCTTCCGCTTTTTGAGCATGCCATTCCTTCAATGGAAGATGCGCGGCGGCGCTTCCTTGCTCCGGGCGGTATCTTGATTCCACAGCGCGACACTCTCAAGGCGGCCCTGGCCGAGGCCGATGTCTACTATTCAAGTCTGACTTCACCGTGGGGCGGGTCCCTGCAAGGTTTGGATCTTTCTTCATCCCTTTCGGTCATTCTGAATGAGAAGCACACTGTGATTTTCAAGAGAGAACAACTACTGTCGGAGCCGCAGAATTGGTGTGTCCTCGATTACGCCGCTGGTGTGCAAAAGCAAGCGGCCGCAAATCTGAGTTTTCGCGTGGTGCGGCCGGGAGTCGCTCACGGCCTATGCTTGTGGTTCGAGACGCAACTCTTCGAGGACATCGGATATTCCTCAGGGCCGGACGGAGCATCCACCATCTATGGACAGGCGTTTCTGCCGTGGCTCGAGCCGGTTAACGTCGTGGAAGGCCAGGAAATCCAGGTCGAGTTGCACGCCGATCTTGTCGGCGATGATTACGTCTGGCGATGGAACACAAGAATCGACATTCCCGGCAACAACGCACGGCATTTCCAGCAGTCAACATTTCAAGGCGCGAATTTTGCGCCGCATTCCCTACACCGTCGCGCCGCGGACTTTGTTCCCGCGCTTTCTGAGACAGGGGAAGCCGACCGCTGGCTTTTGCAGGCCATGAACGGGAAAGCTTCTTTACAGGAAATCGCGCAAGAAGCCGCCAAGCTTTTTCCGAAGCTCTTTTCCGGCTGGGACGAAGCGTTCCGCCGCGCCGCTGAGCTTTCCGGAAAATATTCACGGTAGCCCAAAACGGGTATGCTCTCCGTGCAGGATGCCGGTGCCTCGGAGGCAGAACTGTCGCAGGCAGTTACCATCGAACGCGGCGCTATGAGCGCGGAATGGGCGCTGCTATTGGAGTGCGCCAAGCCCGGCCCTGATCCGCAGCGCTTGGCGGAACGGCTGCGCGCGCCTCTCGACTGGTCTTCGTTGCTCGCATTTGCGGAGGATCACGGCGTCCTGGGGCTTACTGCTGCGCGGCTCGCAAATTACGACGAGAGCGTTTTATCAGCAGAAAACCGGGAGAGATTGCGCACGTGGCGCCGCGCTCACGCGCTCTTCACCATGAATTTGTGTGCCGAGATGTTCCGGCTGTTTGATTCCTTCGCGGCGGCCGGTATCGAGGCCTTGGTGATTAAGGGGCCAGTCCTTTCGGCACGATGTTATGGCGATCCGGGGTTGCGCCAGTACGGCGATCTGGACTTGGTTGTGCGCGACAGAGACATTTTGCGTTCAACGGAATTGATGATGAACCTCGGATATGAACCATCTGTCCCCGTGGCAGTGATCCGGGCGAAAAAGGTTCCCGGCGAGTATGTCTTCCGGCAATCGAGGACGAAGCTTCTCGTTGAGTTTCACACGGAGCTTACGTTTCGCTACCATCCCCGGCCGCTTCCGGTGGAGAAACTTTTCAGTCGGCAAGCGCGGGTAAGCATTGATGCTCACGAAATCCCTGCGCTCTCACCCGAAGATGAACTCCTACTGATTTGCATCCATGGGGCAAAGCATCTCTGGGAGAAGCTGGGCTATATTGCCGATGTCGCGGCGTTTGTGTCCGAGCAGGAGCTCGACGGGGAGCGCGTAATGTCGGCTGCGGAAGAAGTTGGCGGAGAACGAATGCTCTACGTGGGCCTGCGCTTGGCGGGGGATGTACTCGGCGCCGCTCTGCCGGAAAGTGTCGCGTCGCTTTCGCGATCGGATCCAACGGCGGGCCGCCTTGCCAGCCAGATTACGCGATGGCTTCCTGCGGCAGGTTCAGCGTCGCTAGGAATATTCGAACGCGCGATGTTTCGGATGCGCATGCGCGGCGGGATTTTTTCCGGCCCGGCTTATCTGCTTCGGCTTTCGTTTTCGCCCACGGAGGAAGATTGGGTGGAAGGCGCGGAAAACAAGCGCCATTGGTTTTTGGACGCTTTGGGGCGTCCGTTTCGCCTCGCGCGAAAGTATGGCCACGACGGCAAGTCGTGAATCGCCCCCGCGCTAGCAGAAGCTGGATCAAAAAAGCTCAACGCAAAAATGAAAAAGGCCCGGACAGTACTGTCCGGGCCTTTGTTCGCTGACGCTTCCTTAGATATTGGTGCGGCGCGAAACGACGTGCGGAGTTTTTGAAGGTGGCGGGGGCAGTTCAACGGTAACCGACACCTCGCTCTTGTTGCGCAGAACCCCGAGTTTTACCGTCTTTTCCTCGCGCTTGCCGGCAAGCTTTTCCCGAAGATCGCCGAGCGACCGGACTCGCTCGCCGTTCAGCGAGGTGATCACGTCGCCGCTCTTCACGCCCGCTTTTTCAGCGGGCGAACCGGAATTCACTTCGCGCACAAGGACTCCTTCGCCGTCAGGTGCGCCGAAAAACGCGCCGAATTGGCCGTTCAGGTCTTCCGCATCGATTCCCAGACGAGGCCGCGAACCAGCCAGTACACCCGCATAAGACCCCCAGTCCATATCCAGCGGAGCTACTTCCGGGATTTCAATTTTCGGTAACTGGAAAGAAAAAGCGCGCGGCGCGGTTCTGAACCACATATTGCCGCGATCTTCCGATTTGCCCAGGGTCACGCTCACCGTTTGCGCACGGCCGTCGCGCCAAACCGTGAATTGCGCGGAACGCCCGGCGGGAATTTCGTGAATCATGCGGCGGAACTGTGCCGCGCCTTCGACGCGCTGCCCATTGATCTCGGTAATGACGTCGTTGTCTTTAAGCCCGGCTTTGGCGGCAGGGCTGTCCGGCACGACGCGTTCCAGCAGCACGCCGCGTTCCGCGGGCAACTTCAGCTCTTTGGCCTTCTCCGAAGTTATTTCCTGCGATTCCACGCCTAGCCAGCTCGCGCCGTCATCGCCGAGGAGCACCATCGTGTTTTCGTCGCCGGGCTCCGGCGTCACTTCAATTCGTTGCTGCTGTTCCTGCGCTTCTTGAAGCGCGGTCCTCACGGACGCCTGAAGCGCGCCATACTGTGCATGTCCCGCCAATCGTTCCTGCTCGGCGGCGAGCCTCTCCGCCAAACGTTCCTGAACCTCCGCCAGTCTCTGCTCCGTCTGCGCCACTTTCGCATCCGCCGGCTCCTGCGAATTCGCAGAAGGGCTGGGCAGCGCAATCAGCGCAAGACCTATCGCCACGATCCCGCCACCCACGAACAAATTTCGTTTCGTCATGATTGTTCCGTCCTCCTGCTTCACTTAGACGCGGCTCACCTTAAACCGTCGACCGCAAAATGACGATTCGGATTCCGCCATTCACGGTATTCAGCCGGATTGTCGGGCCGCCCTTGCCAAATCTCCCGCGCATTTCCCGCGGACGTGACGCGGTTTCCTGCGAAAACGGCAGCTCCGAGTAAAAATTCCCATTTAACGAGCGTGCTTCCAGATTCGCCTGCGTATCCTGCGGCACCGCCAGCAGCACGGAGCCATTTGTCGTCTCCGCCGCCATACCCTTTTGATCCGCAAAGTGCGCAAGCTCGAGGTGCACGTTGCCGTTCGTGGTGTGCGCGTGGACGCTGCCCCCGCCTTCGTAAATCTCGATGTTTCCGTTCACCGTGCGCAGCTCTTCCACGGACTCGACCCCGGCGATCTTCACCGTGCCGTTCACGGTGCCGATGTGTTCGATGTGCGCGCAGTGGGGAACGCGGATCGTATACTCGACCGCGACTTCCACGCCCTCGTTCTGCGGATAGCGCGTGACGACGGACACATCATTCGGCTTGGCGTCAACCTCGATCGTTACGCGGTCAAGGTCCGACTCTTTTTCTTTCGCGATTTTCACCGCATGAATTTCGATGACATTGCGATCCCATCCTTCCACCTGGACGGGGCCGTTGACGTTTTGCAGTTCAAAAGAGCCGCCCGGCTGCAGCGGATAGGTTTGATTGAAGTCTTTGCTTTTGGCGAAGCCCGGCGCCGCCGAGCCCACCGTCAATGCAAGGATGAACAACACTGCCGAGCGCAAACCAGGACGTAGCATCGCGTTCCACCCCCTTCGAGTACATCTCACGAGCCGTTGCTCGTTGCTGCGAAACGACCGAAGAACCCGGGACCCCAACAAAACTCGCGCGCGATGCCGCGCCCGCTGCAGCTGCCTCAGTGCAGCTCGAAATCAAATGTGACCGTCGAAATAATCTCCACTCGAGTGCCATTGATCGTTGGTGGATTTGCGCGCCACCTCTTCACCGCGTCTATCGCAGCGTCGGCCAGCACGGGCTCGCCCTGCAGAATCTTCTGCACTTCGACGCTCCCATCCGTCTTCAGCTTCACTTGCAGTTTCACGACCCCCTGAATTCGTGCTCGCTTGGCAAGCTCCGGATAGGCCGGATGAGGAGAGGCGATGAGCCGCTTGAAAAAATCGCGGGAGTCTTCACGCAATCCGCCAAGTAGGGCGATCTCGAGTTTGTCCATCCAGCTTTCGAGCCAGTCGCTCGTTTCTCCTGGTGGGGGAATTTCATCGGCGCGTGGCGCCGGCTCCGACGACTTGACCGGAAGAATGTCCGAGTCGTGCTTGCGATCGATCCGCTCGCGCTGCTCACGAATCAGGGAATCGCGCAGACCGGTATCCGCATCGAGGAACTGTAGCCGGATTTTGCCCACGGTTGTGCGCAGCTTCAGGACTTCGCCTCCGCCATTCAGCGCCCCCGTGGCATGTACAGGCCCGGCGCTGCGATTTCCCATCGGCTGGATATTCAAGTAAAGCGCCGGATCGGCATCAATCCGGCTCAATCCGCCGTTTTCAACCATCGCGTCGATGTTCGCCGCCAGGTTCCTTGGCAAGAAAACGATGATGTCTCCCGCACCGGAGGAAAGCTGCGACGCGCCCGGAAGGCTAACCTTGCCGTCCGAGGAGGTCGCATCCGGATTGAACCACGCCTGGATTGTGCCACCGGCTGTCGCTGCCTGTACCGCCCCGGCCACGCGTGTCAGGCAAATGCTTCCGCCGTTGGATTCGACCTCCATGGGTCCGGAAACGGTAATGATGCGGATGCCCCCGCCGCCGGTCTGTGCGCGAACCGAGCCGCGCACTTCGCCGAAGTCAATCTGGCCGCCGCCCGTGCGCACGCTTACGAAACTTCCAGCTTGCTTCAGCGTGATGTTGCCGCCGTCGGTTTCCAGCTGCGCGCGCCCGCTGATCTGTCCTGCGCGGATGTGTCCCCCACCGCTGCGCAGCACGGCGTCTCCAGAAATATTCCCCGCGACGATGTGCCCGCCGGCGGTAAATGCATCCACGCTGCCGGCGACGTCCTGCACCTGAATGTGGCCGCCTTGCGTGGCAAGTTTGGCGATCGGACGGCCCTGTGCCGCATTGCGGAATCCGTTGAAGCCGATGCGACCCGTCCGAATATTGCCGCCTTCGGTAATCAGGCTTGCGGTCCCGCCGATGTCCTGCGTCTCGATGTCACCCACGCCCGTATTTACATCGAGGCTATACCCGGCGGGGACGGCCACTTCAAACTGTACGTAGAATTGCGCGTTGGCGCCGCTGCGGCCGGCCTGCGATGGCGACGCGCCGATAATTTCCACACCGTATGCGGTTGTCTTTGCCGTGAGCGAATAGTGATCGAGAAGGTTTTGAGCCAGCGGCGTGCGAGCATCGGTTTCGATATGCGCGGAGTAGCGGACCATCGGCGGCGCACCCGGCTCAAGAGCGATGATGCGGACGGAGCCAAGGTCCGTAGCCAGATGCAGTGTCAGGCCATCACTGGTTTGCAGCGTTCCGGAACGGTCGACGGACGCTCGCGGACCCGGATCTCCGGGAACTGCTGGCTCGATGGAATGCGGCTCGAAGCTGTTCGCGCTTGAAGCCATGCCGGGCAAGAGCGCGGCGGAGAAAATAAGGGATAGGGCAATACGAGGAACGCCTGTGACCGCTCCACTACTCGATTTGAAAATCGTGTTGGTGCTCATCTATCGCCGGAATCTCTTCCTAAATCATTGAACTTCTTACTGAACTTCGCGCGGGCCAATCTGCCGCAAAGCCGCGGCGCTCCGCAACCGGACGTAACGATTGGGATCATTGCGTTGCAGATCCTGGAGAGTGCGCACCACATGTTCCATCGAGGGATCGAGGGGACGATCGAAGCCTTCTGGCGCAAGGGCAGGTTTGATATTCTCCGAAGAATCCAGCGCGCCCGTCTCTAGCGAACGAACCAGCAGGTTGACCGCCTCGACGCGCACGCCGGGATTCGCATCGTGCTCCAGCGCATCGATGAGTGTTTCACGCACGGCCTTGTCCGCCGCGGCGTCGCGCAGAGATTCCAGCGCCTTCATGCGCACCGCGGGGTTCTGATCCTTGCGAGCCGCAAAGAGCAATGCCCGGCGCACGTCCAGATCGGCGTTGCGGGCCCGCAGCGCGTCCAGGCAATCCAAACGCACTCCAGCATCCGTCCGGTCGCCGTTCTCGACCACATAGGTCAAAACACGGCGAAGGTCGGGGTCGTCCACGCTTCCGGAGAGCACCAAAGGTTCTTCCGTCCGCACGTGAACTTGCAAAGTTCCTGGCGCCCCATCCGAGGTTGGCGCCATATTGATGCCCGCGACAACCATTTTGGAAAATTGATCTTCCGTGAATCGACCTGAGGGCGAAACATTCACGGTCTGGCCGTTGGGATTGGTATCAAGGCGCGCAGAAATCCATGGCAACAGCTGCGTGCCGAGCGCCGCGCCAAAAAAAACCAGCAGGGCGCCGCTCAAGACCGGGCGCAACGCCATCCAATGACGCAGCCATCCAAACGGGTGCCAACGCTCTTGCAAGGGGGGAGCAGACAAATCGTCGAGCGCCTCGGCAAGTTCACTGCGGCATTGTGAAAGAAGAATTCCACCCGTATCCATCTGCTCGGACGCTTGCAGCGCTTCCATCAAGGACTCGTGCAGCCCGCGCTCCTCGGCAAGCTGCGCGGCGCACGGCGCGCATGCTGCAAGATGCTTCTCAATTAGCGCGTTCTCTTGCTCGCTGGTTTCGCCGCAGGCATAGAAAACCAGCAGCGCCGCAGCTTCCTTGCACTGGAATCGAAGAGGTGCGCTCATCGTAGGCCTGCCAGCTGGCTGCGCAGCTTCCGCGTCGCTCGGAAAAGTGAATTCTTCACCGTTTCTTCCGTGGTGCCCAGCGCGTCGCCGATGGCGCGCAGTTTCAATCCTTGATAGTGCTTCAACTCGAAGACCACGCGCTCGCGCGGCGATAGCCTCTCCATGGCCGAAGCGATGCGTGCTTGAATCTCCTTGCCAAAAAGCTGCCGTTCGGGGTCGAGCGCCGGGCGGTGTTCGCGCTGCCGCTCAAAGAAGTCCGTGATGCCGTCCTCATGATTCCCTGAATTGGACTCCGGCGCTTGATCCTCGGGCCGCGCTTGTCTTCGTCTCAGTTGATCCAGGCAAACGTTGGTCACAATCCGGTAGAGCCACGTGTAAAAGCTGCATTCGAAGCGAAAGCGGTGCAGATTTCGGTAAACCTTGAGGAAAGCCTCCTGGTACACGTCCCGAGCATCCTCCGGACGCTTCATCAGGTTCAGGGCCAGCCGTAGCACATCCCGGTCGTAGCGGTGGACAAGCTCCTCAAAAGCCGCACGACAGCCGGCTTGAGCTTCAGCCACGAGGGTCCGCTCGTTTACGTTGGGCAAAGAGTTCACCGCGGCCAGGGAGGCGCCGGTGCCACCCGCCAGGCCTGAATCATTAGCCACAGCTAGAGCCCATCTTGGAAGCGGCATATTTCGCTTTCTCTTCTCGTGCGCCGGTGTTGCTGCTTATTTAACAACACCTTAGGCCGAATCTGCCAGCCCACTACACTTTGCCCGCAAAAGAATGTAACGCGACCACCCAATTTGGACGTGCCGAGACACTCCTGGGTGAGCATCCACTCCCACATAGAGAACGATTATCGACGCCTATTTGTTTCGGATTTCCACAGGCTTCAATAGGTTGCCCGTCCCGCCTAGCCTGAACCGGCCATATCTGTCCCTAAACCGCCGCCCGAAGCTGCCCTCATCCTCCAAACCGCGAGCGGCCAGGCAAGCACCAATATCATCAAAAGGACCACGGCATAGCCGTTTGCGCGATAGAAAGCGTCCGGTTGCCCCAGCAATTGAGCGGCAGCCGCAAGCAGTGTGAGTAAGGCCACCACCAGGAGATAGCCGATCATATTAAAGCGAACGACTCGCCGAACTGCGAAAACAATCACGCCCAACAGAATCGTCTGGCCAAGAAATTGTTTCGCGAAGTCGGTGCCATTCTCCCAGCCGCTTCCGGTGAGGTACATCGCCCCCAGCAGGAAGGTCGCAAACCGCAACCAGCCCGCCCGCAGGACCGAGGCCACAAACGCTGCGACGAAGCCAACCACTCCGGTAAGGAAAAGGCTGCTGATCAGCGCGCCTCCCAAGATGGCGCCGGCTGGAAAAACGGCGTCGAAGTTCTGACCCAGGGAGAACGGCAAGCTGCGATGCACGGTCTGCCAGTGCATGGATAGAAATTCAAGCGAGCGTCTGAGTCCGAGAAACCCAGCCGTTCCGCACACGCCAATCCAAAGCGCATCGCGGTAATAAACCCCGGGCATGGGTCTGCCGGCCGGAAGACGCTCCTCTCCAAACGCGCGATTGCTGAAATACGACGCAATACCAAAAAGCGCCGCGAGCCCGCCCGGATAGAAGACTGCTCCAACCAGAAGGCCGATGACAATTCCGCCCATCATGGTTTTAAAAGGGATCGCCGTTTGGTAGGAGTTCAGGAAGTATTGTAAACGGTTGCCAAATCCGACGACCAATGCGTAGCCCACCAATCCCCATACCGCCCACAGAACCAATCGACGCCAGGGAATGGCGCGCATGGCTTCCGACCGCAGATTCTTGAAGAACATGACCAGCCCGGTCACGCCCAATCCGCCAAGCAACAAAATCGGAACGGCAAAACTGTAAATCGTGCGCGAGAGCGTCTGCTCTTCTTGCTTGCGCCGCCACTCGTCGGGGATCTTGATGAACGTCCAGAACGCTCCTCCCTCCTTGTCTTCAAGTTCCTCTCGCGCCTCTGGTTTCGAGTAGTAGGCTCCGCGATAGTCGACCACTTCGTCGCCGAGAACCGCCACCTTCACCCGAACAAACGCGTGGCTCACCGCGTCGTTCGAGGACGTCGAGCCCGAGTCGATCGGAGTGCGTTGTTGCCAGGCCAGCTCGTGGTCCGTTCGGTGAATGCGCTTGTCGGAGTAGGTTTCGACGAGGGTCCATTGGCTCAGATCGAGCTTTTTTACTTCGCGCAGATATTTTTCGGCTTTGGCGGCGGCTTCTTCCTTCGTCAGCGAAGCTCCCGCCGCATCCTCCCCAAGCTTGTGGTGAAAAGCGGCCAAAGAGCCGTCAGGTTTTAGCTTGATCGAATATTCTTCCGGTTGGCTGTCCCGGAAGTAGCGCACCTGCCACACCACACCCGGCACTTCCGTGGCATAAATCTCATTCAAGCGCTCGATGCCCACTCGCTGGCGCAGGAATTCGTTCGTAACCGGGTCGGTTGTGTCTGCAAGGATGGTGGCATGACGATAGGAATTTGGATCTAGCCCATGCTGGCGCAGAATCTCATCGGCGCGTGCCTTCGCGGTCTTCGCATCCACCGAAAGCTTCAGATAATCGCCGAGTGCAGGGGTTTTGAGGCGCCACGCGGCCGCGCCTCCGAGAACCAGGCAAACCGCCAGAAAGATCATCATCGCTGGCGTCAGTGCGTCATAACGCCGTGTCGCCGTTGCTGTGCTCGTTTCAGCTGGAGCGGACTCAAAGCTGATTTCCCCGATAGGTTCAGCGCTGTTAAGCAAATCGTCATCCGGCTCGAATCGCCCGCGCGACAAGTAGGAGACGCCCGCAAAAATCAGAGGAGCCAGCGCCGCCAGGCCGACCACCACGCCGGAGACCTTGAAGTACAGGCTGTTCGAACGCACCAGCAGCAGCCCGACAAGCGAAGCGTCCACCGTGTAATGCCAAATCAACGTCGCCAGGATGCCCCAACGCAGCATCACGATGCCCGCGACGATTCCGATCAGTCCCACCTCGAGACCTCGAATATACGGCGGCTCGTTCGGATAGGCGGCGTGCAGAAAGCTCCAGCAGAATGCGGGAACAATGACGGCCACCATGGTCGAGCCCGTCAGCCGCTTTAAAAAGGGAATCGCAAATAGCCTGAAGAGAAATTCCTCGCTCGTCGCGGCCAGCATGCCTATTGCCACGCCGGAAATCCACGGGAACGTAGTGTTCACCGAATTTTCGTAGTTCAAATCCTGTGGCGCCCACGCTCCGTAGTGGCGCGCGACAATGTAAAACGCCACGATGAACCCGATGTGTGCCGCAGCCAGCGACAATCCCACGGTGGCCGCCGAGAAAAATTCTTTCGAGCGCAATCCGCGTAACGTGAATGCTTTCCCGAGGCGCAGCTTTCTCGGTTGCGACCAGCGGTACAGCGGCTCGGCCCCCGGAAGGATCAGCGAAATCGTCAGAGCGGAAACCACGCCAAAAAGCAGCGCCTTCGCAATTTCCTCGAAGACAAAACTTCCGTACGCCGAGTTTGTGTCATAACCCATGCGATCCAGCGGCCAATTGTTGAGTCGCATGAACGTCAGCAGGATCGCGACGACGACTCCAAGCTTGATCGCTCCGCCCCAGCTGGTTTGTTTGCGAATCGTGAGCAGGATTCCCAGTCCTATCGCCGCCAACATCAGCGCCAGATAGGGAATGATGGCCACCTGATTGTAGAGAATGTTTTTTGACCGCAGTTTCGCGTAGCTGCGTTCCCACGCTTCCGGCACGTGCAGAAATTCTTCCGAACTCCCCGCGCGGTCGCCCTGCACCCCCACTCTCAGCCGGTAAGGCGCATCCTTCGCCCGGAATCCGTGCTTCTCCCACGTGAACGACCAGTCGAGTCTGTTTGGCTTTTTGCTGGAGTTAGCTTCTTCGGAAAGAAAATCCCACGTCCTCAGGTCCAAACCCATCTTGCTGCGAAGGAAGTTCCGCGCAGCCGTTTCCGCCGCGGCGCGCTCGAGCGACGGGCCGGCGCGCGCCTCTTCCACTTTGTGATCGTAGCCAACGATCTCTCCTGCCGGGCTGACCCGAACTAAAAATTCCTCCTCCTGCTTCGGCCGGAAGAAGCGCACGTTCCAATACCAGATGTTCAGCTCGCTGGACATCAGCTGGTTTGCTTGCTGAAGTCCCACCTCCCGCTCCAGATATGTTTTCGCGTTGTCGTCCACATCGAAAACTATCGCCGATTGGTAGCCGCTGACGTCTTCGCCGAGGCTGCCGACAAATTTCTGCGCCCGCGCAAGCGCTTCCGCGCGCGAAACCTTGAAATCCACCGAGGCTTCCGGAAATGCGCGAAAAAAATACTTGTACGCAAACACCGCGCCCACGATTCCCAGCAATATCCACAGCAGCAGCGCGCGCTTGTCCGAACTCGTCAGCCGGTCTTCCGCCACATTGCCTCCCAAAATCTCACTGTCGCAAGACACTCACACTTATACTACGTTGAGGATTAGCGCAACTGTCGCCAGCCCTGTCTTCCGCTCCTGTTTCCCGCCTTCGGTATCGTCTCAAATCGAGATGCTTCGCCTCTGCGCAGCATCCAAAATGATCCGACGCCCTCGTAAATTCTCACTTTTTCTCTTGCAAAAAAGTAGTATTCGTGTATACTCTTAGCTAGTTAACATTGCGCCCGGTATCTGGTAGAGCCAGCGTCTTTGCTGGCTTTTTTGTTTTCCGCCTCATCCGTAACCTCCTTAGAATCAACATCTGCAAGGGCGCCTGCAAGTGTTGATTCTAAAGCACTTACGGAAAACTTAACTCCTTTAGATGCAACATTTACAAAAAACGGGGGGAGGGTTGACCTCTCAATTTGACTTGCGCCTCCGCCTCTCCCGCACCATCCATTCCCTTGGCAATGGTATAAAGAACGACTGATGACACTAAGTCTCACAACTGAAGTCCGCATGATCAAGGGCGTTGGACCGCAGCGCGCCGAACTCCTCGCCAAGCGCGACATCCACACTTTCGAAGATCTGCTCGCCTATCTGCCCTTCCGCTACGAAGACCGCATCCATTTTTCCAACGTCAAGGACATTCAGCCCAATGGCACCTACACCATCCGTGCGCGCGTCATGAGCGGCCAAGCCATCCCCAACAAATTCAGCCACAACGCCATCTATCATCTGCTCGTGCAGGACGCCGTTGGTGGCCTGCTCCCCTGCAAATTTTTTCACGGCGGCTATCTCGAAGGCCGCCTAAAGCCTGGCCAGCAACTCATTCTTCACGGCAAGGCCGAAATCGATAAACTCCGCCCCGCCCGCCTAGAAATGATCAATCCGCAGCTCGAGATGCTCGGCGACAGCGAGCCGGATTCCACCGAAGTCGGCCGCATCGTCCCCATCTACGAAGCCATCGGCACCTTTGGCTCCCGCGCCATTCGCCGCGCGATGTATGCAGCGGTTCAGATGCTCGATAGCAACATGCCGGATGTCCTTCCCGAAGTTTTGCGGACGCGCCTTGGTTATCCCACGCGCCGCGAAGCCGTTATCCACGTCCATTTCCCCGAGCCCAATGAGTCGCTCGAAGCGCTCAACACGTTTCGCACGCCATCACAACAACGCCTCATCTTCGAGGAGTTTTTTCTTTACCAACTGAGTCTCGCGCTCGACCGCAAAACCACGCGCAAAGAAAACGCCATCGCCTTCCGCGTCCGCGAAGAAAAAGTCCGCGAAGCCCTCAAGCGCATCCTGCCCTTCAAGCCCACCGCCGCGCAAAAACGCGTCCTCGCCGAAATCGCCGCCGACCTCGAAAAGCCCTCGCCCATGAACCGCCTCCTCCAAGGCGACGTCGGCAGCGGCAAAACCATCGTCGCCCTGCAAGCCGCGGTCATCGCCATCGAAAACGGCTGCCAGGCCGCGCTCATGGCCCCCACCGAAATTCTCGCCGTGCAACATTATCTTTCCGCGCGTCGCGTTCTCGCTCCCGGCGGCTACAAAGTCGAGCTCCTCATCAGCGGCCTCAAGCACGCCGAAAAATCCGCCACGCTCGAACGCATCCGCACCGGCGAAGCCCAACTCGTCATCGGCACGCACGCCCTCATCGAAGACCAAGTCCAATTCGCCCGCCTCGGTTTCGTCGCCATCGACGAGCAGCACCGCTTCGGCGTCCTCCAGCGCAAACGCCTCATGGACAAAGCCGCGAGCCACGGCCACGCTCCCCACGTCCTCGTCCTCACCGCCACGCCCATCCCCCGCACGCTCTCGCTCACTCTCTACGGCGACCTCGACGTCTCCGTCCTCGACGAACTCCCGCCCGGCCGCACTCCCATCCAAACGCGGCTCACCTCCGAGCCGCATCTCCCCGGCGTCTGGGAATTTCTTCGCCGCGAAGTGCAAGCCGGCCACCAGGCCTACATCGTTTATCCGGTGATCGAAGAATCGAAGCTAGAACTCAAAGCCGCCATCGATGAATTCAAGCGCCTCTCCAAAGAAGTCTTTCCGAAACTGAAACTCGGTCTCCTCCACGGCCGCCTTTCCAGCGAAGAAAAAGACGCCGTCATGGAAAGCTTCCGCAAAAACGAAACGCAAATCCTCGTCGCCACAACGGTGATCGAAGTCGGCGTCGACGTCCCCAACGCCACCGCCATGGTCATCGAACACGCCGAACGCTTCGGCCTAGCCCAGCTCCACCAGCTCCGCGGACGCATCGGCCGCGGCGCCGCCAAATCCCACTGCATCCTAGTCGGCCCCGGCCACATGACCGAAGAAGCCCGCGCCCGCCTCGAAACCATGGTCCGCACCGCCAACGGCTTCGAAATCGCCGAAACCGATCTCCTCCTCCGCGGCCCCGGCGAATTTTTCGGCACCCGCCAGTCCGGCGACCTAGGCTTCCACATCGCCAACCCCCTCCGCGACAAAGACCTCCTGGAGGTAGCCCGCAGCGAAGCCTTCGCCCTAGCCGACGACGCGCAGCAATCCACGTCCCTCCAGCGCCTACTCCGTCAACTCCCCCCCGAATGGCAACGCCGCTACCACCTAGCCCGCATCGGCTGATGAATTATTTTTGCGCTGACTATTCGGGGTCTAAGATTTAGATCTGAGATGTTTCAAAATAGCTTCTCCACCCCGGCTGTTCGACGTCAAGTGGGCGGCCCTCGCCTCGGATTTGTTGTAACAGACTATGCGGTCTTCTATCTCCTCAAGGCCCCATACGCGGCATTGTCGAGCTACCACGATGACGGCCTCGCCTTCCTTTGCACGCACTGCAGGACAGCGATGGACCCAGTCCCGCGCGGCTTCTGCTGACGGCAAATTGATCATTCGTGAGCCGCCACTGAAGTGCGCCGAGTGGTATGGAACCAAATCAATGGCGACGACGCGTCGAGAAACAGCTTTGAGAGCGGCAAGATAGCTTCCCCTGTGTTGCTCCTCGGCGACAGCTTGGACGATGTCCCTAAGCTTCGCTTCCCACCAGCGGTATGCGTGGTGCCAACAGAACAGTGGATTCAGATATAGGAACGGATATTCCACGTCCCGGAAGTCTTGCTCCAAGCTCTGTTGGAGGGCCCTTCTGAAGGCTTGATGCTCGTACTCGCCGTAGTAGTCGCTCGGCGCAAGGCTGGGATTTAAGAGCAAAATAAAAACGTCGGCCTTTTCCAAATCCCCTGCGTAGGGAACTGGTAATAGGGAGAAATGGAAGAGCTCGTCTTTGGGATCGAAACGTGGGCTCTCCAAGAACGCGTTGAAACTGAGAGGGTCGCGAAGATTTTGATTGCCCTCTAAATAGTCCTTGAGCCACTCGTCATCTACATCCTTGGGATGGATGTACGGCGGTTGACGACAATTGTCCAAGAAATCCGACCAGTATCCCGCGAGACTTTGCATTGGCTCCGCGCGGAATCATACCACGTGGCTTTGCCCTCTATTTTTGTTGCTTGACTAAAATCTAGAAACTCACGACTAATAACTGCATCCATGCGCATCATCGCCGGCAAATACCGCAGCCGCATCCTGAAAAGCCTGAAAGGGCTCGCGCTCCGTCCCACCAGCGACCGCCTGCGCGAAACGCTCTTCAACGTGCTCGGCCCCGGCGTAGTCGGCTCGCGCTTCCTCGACGTTTTCGCCGGCACCGGCGCCGTGGGCATCGAAGCCCTCAGCCGCGGCGCCGCCCACGCAACGTTCCTCGAAAATCACGCGCCCGCCGCAAAACTAATTCGCCAAAATCTCGACTCGCTCCAAATCACCAACGGCTACACCATCCTAGCCGCTGACGCCCTCACCGCCCTGCAAAAACTCGCCGCCCGCCACACCCCGTCCACTCCCCCCTTCGACTTCGTCTTCGTCGATCCCCCCTACGCCGCCCACGCGGACTACGCCCGCACCCTCGACTTCCTCGCCACCGCCAATTTCCTAGCTCCCACCGCCGTCGTCATCTTCGAGCACCACCACAAATTCCAACTCCCCGAATCCTCGGGCCAACTCACGCGCACCCGCCTCCTAAAACAAGGCGACGCGTCCCTGTCTTTCTATCGTTCGTCCCAAATCGTTCCTTCTCTGGAGACTCTTTGCTAGAGTACGCGGCTAGAGTACGCGCTTCCATGAACGCCATTTCGATTCCGCTCGATCCCGCCCGCGTCAAAGCGGCCGACGCCGTCTCCGCCGCCATACACCGCCCGCGCCTCGAGTCCGTCGATCTTCTCCGCGGCATCATCATGATCATCATGGCGCTCGATCACACACGCGATTTTTTCACCAACGCTGCCTTCCTTCCCAACGATCTTTCGCAGACCACTCCTGCGTACTTCTTCACCCGCTGGATCACCCACTTCTGCGCGCCGGTTTTCTTCCTCCTCACCGGCACCGGCGCGTATCTTTCTCTCCACCGCAAATCCAAACGCGAACTCTCGCGCTTTCTCCTCACGCGCGGCCTCTGGCTCATCTTTCTCGACGCGGTCGTCCTTCGCTGCCTCGCCATGCAATTCAATTTCGATTTTCACGTCACGTTTCTCATCGTCCTCTGGACGCTCGGCTGGTCCATGATCGTCCTGGCTCTCCTCGTCTACCTCCCGGACATGGTGGTCGCCGCTTTTGGGATCCTCTTGATTGCCGGACACAATTTATTGGACTCGCTCGACCCTTCTTCTTTTGGACGCTTCGCGCCTCTCTGGTCCATCCTGCACGTTCCAGGCCTCGTCTCGGCAAATCCGCAGCACATCGTGGCTGTCGCGTATCCGCTAATTCCGTGGGTGGGCGTCACCGCCGTCGGCTACGTGCTCGGCCGCATCTTTGCCTGGCCCCCAGATCGCCGCAAAGCGTTCCTCCTGCGCCTCGGCCTCGCTCTCATCGCCGCCTTCATCGTCATTCGCGCCGTTAATATCTACGGCGATCCCGTGCCGTGGGCTCCGCAAAAATCCGCCCTCTTCACCATTCTCTCGTTCCTCAACACCACCAAATATCCGCCGTCGCTTCTCTTCCTCCTGATGACCCTCGGCCCCGCCCTCCTTTTTCTCCGCGCCGTCGACAATCGCACTCCGCAATTTCTTCGTCCCGCGCTCGTGTACGGCAAAGTCCCGCTGTTCTATTACGTCGTTCACTTCCCGCTAATCCATCTCATGGCGGTTGCCGTCTGCGCCATCCGCTACGGCCACATCTACTGGATGTTCCAGTCGCCCACGCTCGACCAATATCCCTTCACGCGCCCCCCCGTCTGGGGCTTCCGCCTCCCCGCCGTTTACCTCATTTGGGCCTGCGTCGTCATCGCGCTCTACCCGGTCTGCCGCTGGTACGCCGCGCTAAAGCGGCGCAGCTCCAACCCGTGGCTCAGCTATCTCTGAGCCTCTAATTCGCGCAACACCCGATTGCCCTTGCGCGCTATCTGAATCGACGCGAGGGCAAAGGCACATGGAGTGCCGCCGCCGGCGGAACTGTTCTTGTTCTTTGCCTCACTGAGCATCGCGAGAAACAAGCAGAAAATTCGCGCTTGACAATGTTCTCTATATATGTAGACTTTAAGTGTGGCCATGAAAACTCCTCGCCTATCTCCGCAAACTCTCCGCGTCCTCGAACGCTTCGTCGAGCGCCCCACCGCCTGGCGTTACGGCTACGAACTCAGCCGCGAAACCGGCCTCAAATCCGGCACCCTCTACCCCATCCTCATGCGCCTCGCCAAATACTCCCTGCTCGAAACCAAGTGGGTCACCACCGAAGACGGCGTCCCTCCGCGCCACACCTACCGCCTCACTCCCAACGGTGTCGAACTCGTCCGCTCGACATTTGCAAACTCTCGTGTAAGTGCTCGCTCCGCGCTAAAAGTCCGCCGCCCCGCCTTCAGCGGAGGCAAAGCATGATCCCCGCCGCCGCGCCACGCAGCGTCGCCATCGCGCTCCTGCGCTTCGCCATCTGGATCGCGCCCCACGACACCCACGATTGGGGCCACGCCATGCTCAACGAACTAAATCACGTCGAAGGAAACTGGTCGGCGTTAATCTGGTCACTCGGCGGCGCGGGTGTCCTGGCAAAACACGCCATCGTCGCCCTAATCCTCCCCGGCGCCCATCGCCGCACCGTTTCTTCCGCCAGCGAACTCTTCGACAAGGAAGGTCCCATGCGCAAACCCGCTTTCGCCGTGATCGCGTCCTGCGTCGCCGCCTCGCTTCTCTTTTTCCTCGCCCCGGTATTCCGCCAAGCCTTCCGTGTTTCTCTGGCGCAATGGCATAGCGTTTTTCACGTGAAGCAGAGCTTCGGCTATCCGAGCCCAGATCCTGAATTGGACGCTCTCGCGAAAAAAGCCGAGCACAATCAGGATGCAGAAGCCCTCGCCTATGCCGCGGTTCGCTACCCGGATGCAGTCCAAAGGGCCCACCTCGCGGACGAAGCTGTGCATCTCGATCCGAATCTCACATGGCTCTATGCGGTTGCTGGCACGGCGTATCTATCGCCTTCCGAGATAGACCGTCGAGTTTCCTTGCTCAAACAATGGGACCCGGAAAACGGTCTTTCCCATCTATTCGCCGCTCAGAAAATTGGCGCCACCGCCACGTATAGCAAAGGATTTCCGCTAGGCAAGCTCGAGCAAAACCCATCCTGGGAAAAGGAAATGGACGCCGCGTTTCAATCTCCGAAGCTCGACAATTATCTCGACCGCCAAAATCAGCTAGATCACAGAGTCCTCTCTCGCTATCGGCTTGACGACCCGTTTCAGGCCGCCTCTGGTGAGGAGCGGTATGGCTTTCCGAACTACGGAGTTTGGGAATGCTCCCTTTACGCGCAGTCGCTTCTCGAATCCGGCCAAACGCTCGAGGCACAGGGCGATCGCAAATCCGCTTTTGAGAAATACTCGGCGGTTGCTCGTTTCGGCCAGATGATGAGCATTGACAGTGAATTGACATTTTTCATGAGCAAGCCTTTGAAAGGGGCCTACTCTCGGCTCGGCGCACTATCTCAAACGGAAGGAAACAAAGCGGCGGCCGCATTCTACGGTGCGCTCGCGGATCAGGTCGATAAAACAGCGGAGAGAGAACGCGCCCTCCTGCGAAGCAGATTTAGCGGTAGCGAAGTTTCGCACTGGAACGCCTTCTTGGTGCGGCTCTCTGGTTTGTCGATTCTTTTTTGCGCTGCGCTTTTGCTTCTCTGCGTGCTTGGCGTAATCGTGCGGAATCACTCGCTCAGGCTGCGTTCGCTCCATCCCAGCCGCCTCACGCTAGCCCTCGGTTTTGGCGCGGCGGTCGGATCGCTCCTCTCAAGCGCCGTTCTTTTCGTGAGCTACTGGCCCTACTCCGAACTCCTTCAGCGTTTCCTGAGTAAGGGTGATGATTCCGGGATGTCCGAACTCTCGGCCTTCCTTCGTGACGCACAACACCCCATTGGCTCGCGATTCAGCCTGGGCACGTGGGTGGTAAGCTCCTCGATGACGGTGTTTTATTTCTGGTTCGCCATAACAATTCTGTGCGCTCTCGCCCTTCTCATCGCCGTCTTCCGCCACTTCCAAACGCGCCAGCGAGCGCACCTCCCAGCCTAGCCGCCCTCTGCACTATTCACTTCTCGCTACGCACTTCGTTTCCCAGGCATCCCCCGCGCCGCAACCCGAATCCATACTCCGTAGCCCCCAGCCAAGCTATACTACGAGACCAATGTCATTGGGCCAGGTCAATGGTGGGTACAATCTCTTGGGACAAGGCGGCGCGGCGACCGCCGCGCGCATGGCTCCCATTCGCCCTCCCGCGCCCATCGCCGTCGAGCCCAAGCTCGGCATTGCTTGGGGCGACTTCCACCAAGGCGCCGCCAGCAGCCTCCGCGCGCTTTTCTCCGGTCCTTTCGGCGTCCGAAAATTTCTAGCCGGCGACTATTTCCGCGATTGCTGGGTCGAGCGCCGCATCCCCAAACGCGCCGTCCTCGCGGCCGCGCTGTGGCACGTTGTCTTTCTAGTTGCGCCATTCTCATTGCTAACGGCAGTCGTTCGCCACAACTCCGCCTTTGACAATGCCCAACTCACTTGGTCTGGCCCCATCCAGGATTTCCCCGCTCTCGAAATTCGCGCCGCAAAGCCAAAGCCGGTTTTGCGCAGCAACGCAGCCAAGCCGCTGTCGCCCAAAGGCGCGGACGCCTTCCATCCGCGCCAGCGCGTCATCACCGATCCCGTTCACCCGACGCACCCGCGGCAAACCCTCTTAAATCCGGTGGCCCCGCAGCTCGCGCCCAAGATTCTTCCCGACATGCCCAACATCGTTCAGTTGCAAGCCGCCGCCGCTCCTCCTCGCCCACGCATCCAGATCAGCGCGGACGCGCTCGCAAAACTCCACCCTCGTCAACGTCGCGTCGCTGCATCGCCGACCGCGCCGCCGCCGGATGTTCCACTCCTCGAACAAAAACCCGCGGACCTGACGATCGCCGTTTCGCCAAACGCGCCCGCGCGCCCGAAACTTGAATTGAACGCCGGCGCAGCGCCACGTGTGGCGCCGCGCGCGCAAGCGGGCGATTCGCTTCCCGCGCCAGAGCTTGGCGCCGCCCAATCTGCTGAGGCCAACGGAAGTCCCGCCTCGCTCATCGCGCTTTCCGCTGCGCCTGCAGCTCCGAAGCCAGATGTCCAGCCGCCGCAGGGCAATCTCGCCGCTCGCATCTCCATTTCTCCGGAAGGCACCAAGCGCGGCGTACCCGATGGCTCACCGAGTGCTCCCGCAGACCCGGCTGGCGCACCAGCTCCGAGCAATGGCGGCGGAAAAAGCCCTGTCGGCATCAGCATCAGCGGCGGAAATCCTCAACCCAAGAACTCTATCTCTAATCTTGGCGGCGCAAAGTTGAGTCTTCCCTCGGCGCGCACTCTAGCGAGCCATCCAGATCCTAAGGCCGACGACACCCCGGAAAGAACCGGCCCGCCCAACTTTGCGATTCTGCCTCCCGGCGCCAAGCCAGAACAGGTTTTCGCCGCCAAGCGCGTCTACACGCTGGCGGTCAACATGGCGAATATCAATAGCGCCAGCGGCAGCTGGATTTTGCATTTCGCCGAACTCAACAGCGGCTTCGCGGGGACGCCTTCCGTGTCTTCCGCCTCTGGCGAACTCGCCATGCCCGTGCCCGTTAGAAAAGTCGATCCCAAGTATCCCCCGGATCTCATCGAGCAAAATGTCCAAGGGGAAGTCGTGCTCTACGGTATCGTTCGCGCCGACGGCTCTATCGATAGCATTCAAGTCGCTCGCGCCCTCGACCCGCAGCTCGACGCCAATGCCAAATCCGCCTTTGCCCAATGGAAATTCCAGCCAGGCTCCAAAGCCGGCGCGCCCGTGGACCTCGAAGTCATCGCCCACATCCCTTTCAAAATCCGCGACGACCGTTAGTCCCCCGCCCCTCGCGTTCTTGCCTGCTATTTTTCGCTTCCGCGAAATTCTGTAACGAATTCCGCCCACGTCCCACTACTTCGTAAAGGCCACGCCTCTAAGGTGCACACGACCGCCGGGCAGCATCGAGAGTACTTCGCCTTACTGAAGGGAGCGCCATGATTGAAACCGGCTCGCACACAGTTTTAGTCTTTGTGAAATTGCAGTTCCTGCAGCAATGGTCGCGCTTCAACGGCGCAGAGGGAATCACCTACACGGTCGCCGGTAAAGCCGGCGAATTGCTCGTTGTCACCGAAGACGAAAACGCCGCCAAAACCACCTACTGGTTTATCCTCAACGAAGGCCACGAAGTCTGGGTCATCGACGACGTTGCGCATATCCCTGCGCTCTGCGTGAAAAGCGAGAAGGGCGATGAAGCCAAGTGTCGCGGCTAGACCCCACGTGACACTTCACGTTCGTGATGACGAATGGCGCGATCGAAACGCCGCCGGCGCCTGGCGTCCCGCGGGACGGTTGAACCTTCCTTTAGTTACGAAGTTGCGGAGGCCGCAGAGCCAATGCTTGTGGCCTCTGCCAGCTTCACGAGGGTGTACAGCGCATGATGGACTGGCGTCGGCACGCCAAGCTCTGAGCCGCGCCGTGCGATGTAGCCGTTCAACGAATCGATCTCCGTGCGCTTCCCGCGCATCATGTCCTGCGCGGTCGATGAGTATGCGTCGGCCAGTTGCGTCGCTATCTTGAAGGAACCCGCCAGCGCCACCTGCGGATCCTCAAATCCTGGCGGATGCACGCCCGCAGCTTTGGCAACCGCAAGCAGTTCGTAGACTGCGGTCTCTACCAGCTTTCGCGCATCGGGACTTGCCGCAATTTGCCCGTACGTCGCGCGGCCCAGCGCCGATATCGCGTTCAGCGCGCAGTTCCACGTCAGTTTCGTCCAAAGCTCACCCTCAATATTGTCCGCAACGCGGCAGTTCACGCCTGCGCGTTGAAACAACGACGCGAATCGTTCGCTTTGAGTGTTGCGCGGGCCAACCACCAGATCTCCTCGCCCCGCATGTTTCACGCGCCCCGGCTCCGGCACCGACGCCGCCACATAAACTACAGCCGAGAGCGCCTCAATGCCCGAGGCTGCCTTGATCTGTTCGGCGTTGTCCACGCCGTTCTGCATGCTCACGACAATCGCGCCGGGAGCGAGCAGCGGCGCTAGTTCACGCGACGCCGTGGCGTTGTCCGTGGTCTTCACGCAATAAAGAACAATCTCCGCGCCACGTACATCCTGCAAATCCGTGGAAGCTTCGACGTGCACGCTCTTTTGGAATTGCACGGTGTCGAGAAACAGCCCGTTCTTCTTTACCGCTTCGACGAACGCGGCGCGTCCGATCATCATCACTGGAGCGCCCGCCCTCGCCAGCATTCCGCCGAAATAACCGCCTACAGCGCCTGCGCCGACAACGGCAACTCGCGGCCAATTTTGATTTTCTGTCATGCAGTGACCACCGAAATGAGCCGGTCGATGTCGCGTTCCGTATTGTAAAGGTGTGGCGACACACGAATATTTCCTTCACGCAAACTCACAATCACATTTTCTTTGCGCAATTTTTGATAAAGCTCCGCGGTTTTTTCCGGCGTTCGCGCCGCAAAGCATCCATAAGGACCGCGCTTCGCTGCATCCAGCGGACTTGCCGGTACGCAGCGGTCTTTTGGCAACCGTTCGTACATCAGCTCGATCAAACTGCGATTGTGCCGCTCCACGGTCGCCGGCCCCATGTGCAGTACGAACTCCAAAGATGCGTCGAAGCTAACCAGGTTGAAGTTGAAATGGCTGGCCCATTCCGGCGCATCCCAGCGTTTGGCGCTGTCCGCCGGTTTGGGATTGGCAAAGTTGAGCTTGGCGAAATTGTCAGAGCCGGGCACGGCCATCCAGTTGAATGGTCCTGGACGAATCTGCGCCAACAGCTCGTGCTTGACCCAGAAAAATCCCGCGCCATAGGGACCCAAGAGCCACTTGTATCCAGCGCAGATCAGGAAATCGGCGCCCAGTTCGCGCACGTTCATGGGCACTGCGCCGCACGATTGGCTTACGTCCAGCAGCAGCAACGCCCCTTGCGCATGGCACGCTTCCGCCAGTCTCTTAGCGTCCAGCAGAGAGCCATCGTCGAAACGCACCATGCTCACGGAAACTAATTTCGTTTTCGGCGTCATCGCCGCGATCAAATCTTCGGCAGTGAGAAACCGATCGCGTGGCTCGACGGACCTCACCTTTAGGCCCACGCGCTCTTCCATGGGCTTCCATGTGGTGAACTGCAGCGGGAATTCGCGCACCCCTGTGATTACTTCGTCGCCGGCTTTCCACTCCAAAGCGTGGGCTACGGCGATTGCTCCGGCGCTGGCTCCCGTCGTGACGGCCACTTCTTCCGGCTTTGCGCCGATCAGCTGAGCGATGTTCGCGCGGATACGATTGGGAATCTCAAAGAACACCGAGTCCGCTCGATGATGTGGATGCTTCTTGTCCCCAATGGCGGCCTGGATCGCGCGCAGAGACACTTTCGGCATCGGCGATTCGCCTGCCAGGTTCAAGTAGGTGGCGTCCTCAAACTCAAACCACTCCTCTCGCCAGTCGGTGCGAGGGGAAATACTTGTCGTCGCCATAAGAGTCTCCTTTCAATGGCTTAAGAAGATTAGACTCGCGCAAGGCTAAACCGTTGCCAACATCCAATTTGGAAACTCACCGGGTCGCGATTTGGAGTGCGGCAGCCCCGCTGCCGCTTTCTCAGCGACTCGCGCGACTCTATATTTGGCGAGGCTCAATAGGTCGAACTAAAAGTGGCTGCGCAGCTCGCGAAACGCCGGAACGATGACGAGTTTTCCAGCGCCAGCCATGACGGGCTCGTGCTCGAGCTGCCAGGTGGACTGGTGCGGAATGTACACGGCGTTCAGCCCAATTTTCAAAGCAGGGTTGATATCGCTTCGCGGACTGTTGCCGATCATCCAGCCTTGCGATTTCACGATTTTATGTTTGCGCACAAGACCGCCGTAGGTTTCGGGATCTTTTTCGCTTACGATCTCGATGAACTCGAAAAAGCCCTGTAATCCCGAGCGCTCGACCTTCGCGGCCTGTTCGGCGGGCTCGCCTTTCGTAAATAAAATTAGGCGATGCCGCTCCGTCAAATAAGCCAGCGTTTCCGGGACGCCATCGAGAATTTTCGGCGGCGTGCGTTCCAGTTCCGTGACGCGGCGATGGATTTGCGCCAGCGTTTCGCGGCGGACCATCTGGTCCGCGAGCTTCAAGTAAGTTTCCTCGAGCGACCGGCCGAAACTACGCACGCCGTAGCCGTACTGCCGGATGTTTTTGCGTTCCGTTTCATTCAGGATGTGCCGGATGTAGGCGCGCGTGTAGCCGCACGGCTCGACGATGGTGATGAAATCCTCGATCAGTTTTTCGAAAAACACGTTGTTCTCCCACAACGTGTCGTCCGCATCGATCATCAGTGTGTTTCGTCGCATGGAAATTCGTCTTCAGCAGCGCCCGAATCGCGAGCGCTCTTTCTTGTTTTTCGTACGGCTAGTTCAGTCTACCAGTGTCAGAGCATCTTCAGCGATGGCAGCCGCGGCGCCGGGCTTGCCCATGCCTCGCGCCGCTTCCCGCATTCTTGCGAGACGCGCCGGATCATCCAACAATCCGGCGATTTTCCAGGCGGCCGCAGGCAAATTGTTGCAGCGAATCGCTGCGCCGGCTTCCAGCAAATGGTCCGAGTTGCGTTCTTCCTGCCCGGGGATCGGTTCGATCAGCGCCATCGGCAAAGCGCGCGCCAGAGCCTCCGAAGTGGTCAGGCCGCCGGCCTTCCCTACAAGAAGATCGGCGGCAGCCATGTACTTGTCCATGTCGGTGGTGAAGCCCACCGGAACGAGGCGAGGTGCCCCGCTAGGCAGCTTCCCCGCGCTTCTCGAGATTTCCTTAAGGCGTTTGCGAACTTTTTCGGCTTTGCCCGCAATGGCTACAATCTGCCAGGGGCGCTGCAAAGCCAGCAAATCATTTACAAGCTGCTCGACCGGGCCGACGCCATAACCGCCCGCGGAAACCAAAATCACCGAAGCAGCCGGATCAAGGCCGAGCGCGCGGCGCGTTTCCGCGCGGTCCAATGGTTTGGCGAACAACGGATCGATGGGTATTCCGTTGACGCGCAATTTTTCGCGCGCTACGCCGATGCGCGCCAAATATTCGGCGGCTTCGTCGATAGCCACGTAATAACGGTCGACGGTGCGGCAGAGCCACATGGCATGCACATCGTAATCTGTTACGACGATGGCGTTGTGCGCGCGCAATTTCCGCTTGGCGATCAGCCAGGCAACTATCTCAGCAGCCAGGAAATGAGTGGCCACGCACAGATCCGGCTGCACGCGTTTGAGCAGGCGAATCATCGGCGCGGTGTTTAGCCGGTCCAGCGCGAGGCGGCGGCGAGGATGTTGCCACGGCTGGTCCGTGCGCTCGTAAAGCACGCCCATCAATTCCGGCGCGCGCCGCACCATGGAAATGTAGGCCTTGTCGTACACGCGCTGGAAAAGTTTGCTCACATACTGGATGGTGTCAATGTGTTCCACAACGCAATCGCCGCGGGAGGCAAACGCTTTTTCAAGCGCCTGCGCGGCGCGCACGTGGCCGGCTCCGGAAGAAGCAGACAAGAGGAGGACGCGCGGCTTCGGCTTCATCCGCGGCGCGCTCCGGCTGTGGCGGGCAGCATCACGAAGCCTTGCGGCGCCCGGCGGCAATTTTTTCCAGGACGCCGCGCGCCACGTTTTGCAATTCGCCGAAACGAGTCAAATAATCCTGAAATTCGTGGTTCAGCGTTTTCGCCTCTTCCGGACCAAGTTGCGTGCGCAGAATCATGTCGCGCAGTTTGACGGGATGCGGCAGAAGCGCATCCTCTTGCAATTCCTCGAGCGCAATGCTCGCGTCGTAGTGATACATAAGTTCCCCCGCGGAGAAACGGGCCTCGATTGTGCAAACGTGGAAAGGATGGCCCAAGCCATTGTACTCGCCGAGCGTGGCCGCAAGCGAGCGCCAGCAATGATTTGGAAACGGCATCTTGAACGATGTTTTCGAACGAGCGAAGCGCCCGCGAACGACGTAAGCCGAAGGAGCTTATGCAGCTGTAGCTGCCGCGGGCAAGAATTCGTAGCGCTCAATCTTCGCGGCGATGCCCATGCGCCCGTTGGACGTGGGCTCGACCCGCACGATTTGGCCGAGGCAGCGGATATTGACGTCGTTCGACTGCGTTACATGCTCGGGCAGAGTGATGACGAATTCGATTTCGCTTCCAATAGGGAATTTGGTTTCCGCAAGGAAGTAGAGGCCGCGATAACTGACGTCCCGCGTTTGCGCCGTGAGTTCGGACCCATGCGGTTCGTGCGGAAGCACGCGCAGCGGCAGCGTCATGTTGAAACGCCGGGCTTCGCGGCGGTCGGCTCCGTCGCTCATTGCTCCTCCCACTCGGGCTGGAATTTCAGGGAACGCTAACATCGGCAACAGTAAACTGCAACGCGAAAGTCAGGAAATTATGTCCTAGTACGAGGGTTTGGGACTCCTTCGAGTACTGTGAGGCGTTTCGCATTTCGAAGAGTACTGTTACTCCCAGAGATTGCGGCTAGAGCAAAAGAACACTTCTCCAGACAGAGCCGCGTCCATATTGAAACATTATGCAAGGCTGCACATCGCGCCTCGCCTAAACTTAATCGATTAAAGAGACATTCTGAAAATTTGCGGGGGAATTCGGTCTTTGCCGTGCGTTGCGGTACACTCGCATTTCTTTTGAGTGCATCCATGAGCGCACCGCACGAATCTCGCAATCTCTTTCTTCCCGGGCCAGCGGGCCGGTTAGAAGCCATTCTGTGGAGTCCGAGTGCGGGTTCGCCGCCGCTGGCCGCGCTTGTCTGTCACCCGCATCCGCTCTTTGGCGGCACGATGCACAACAAAGTTGTGTATCAGGCCGCAAAATCTCTGGATGCGCTGGGACTTCCGGTTTTGCGTTTCAATTTTCGCGGGACTGGAATGAGCGAGGGGAAACACGATCGCGGCGATGGGGAACGTGGCGATGTTCGCGCGGCGCTGGATTTTCTCGCCGCGGAATTTCCGAACGTGCCGCTTCTTGTGGCGGGATTCAGTTTCGGTTGCTGGGTTGGTCTTCGGGCGGGGTGCGAAGACGCGCGTGTGACTGCATTGATCGGCCTTGGAACCCCGGTGAATAGCACGGACTTTTCTTTTCTGACGCAATGCGCAAAGCCGAAGCTGTTCGTGCACGGAGCGAATGATATTTATGGCGCGGTCGACAAAGTGAAGAGTCTGGTGGCCTCGTTGCCTGGAGAGAACAAGGTTGTTGTCGTGGAAGACGCGGACCATTTTTTTGTGGGGAAGTTGGATGATCTGAATGCTGCGATCACGGACTGGATGAGCGAGAGGATTTCGGATACGGGAAAACGAAGTTGAAATCGAAGAGAGATTCCTCAAGCAAACAGCGCTCGATGGCGCGGGAAGCGCAGAGAGATTCCTCTCTGCGCTGGCCGACACGGTGAAAGCAGAGTGGTGGACCTAAGCTTACGCGTAGTCATGCGCCTTCGCCGCGGCTGAAGAGCTGGGTGAATTGATCTACCGTGGCGGGCGCGACATTCACGAGCTTCGCGTTGGCGAGGACGTGCTGGACGTGCGACATTCCTACCAGAGCTGTGGTGATTCCGGGCGACGACCTTACGAATTGCAGAGCACGCTCGGCATCGTTTTCGAGGCCCAGAGCTTGGGCTACAAATGCAGGCAAATTGCGAGCGACCTGGCCTTGCAGGAGAGACGCGCTGGCGACGAGGGTAATCCCCAATTCGCTGGCGGCTTCCATGACGGTGCGGTCATGGCCGCCGATGGATTGGTTGCCGAGCGTGAGGGCTTCCGTCATTCCGAGGTTGAAGGGGAGTTGTACGAAACGGAAACGGTGTTTTTCGCTGGCGATGTCCGTGGCGATTTGAGCAAGTTCCGCGAGTTGCATCGAATCTCGCGCTTTGGCTTCCTGGCGGAAGCCATTCCAGGTGGCCATGCCGTAGAACAGGATTTTGCCCGCGTCGGCCGCGGACTCGAGATAGATGAAGGCATCGCGAACGCGTTCGAGAAAATCCGGCGGCGAGACTTCGGTGAGCTGCGTTTCGGGATTGTGCAGGTAGTAGACGTCGATGCATTCGAGCTGCAGATTGCGTAGGCTGCGCGCGAGCTGATTTTCGAGGAAGCGCGGCGTCATGCAGTGGCTGCCGGCGACGAGGTCTTTCGGTGTGAAGATACCGGGCTGGATGTATTCGCGAAGAAAATATTCGGTGGGTTCCTCGGGCATTGAGCCCTCGGGAGTTAAATATCCGCCTTTGGTGCAAACCACTAGCTCTTCGCGGGAAAAACCCTTGGTCTCAAGTTGTTTGACGGCTGTGCCGATGCTGCGCTCGCTGCGCTGGAAACGATAGTTGATGGCTGTGTCGATGAAATTGATGCCGTTTTCGGCGGCGGCGGCGATCGCGGCGGTGTAGCTTGCGTCTACCTTAGGATCGGGTTGGCCTAGATAAGTGCCGATGCCGACCGAGGACGTTACGAGGCCGTGGGCTTCGCGGAAGTGGCCGTCGGCGGCGTGGCCGAAGCGGTTGGCGTAGCGCTTTGTGGCTTCGAGTGTGGCGGATTTGGTCATTGTGTCCTTTGTGTCGCGGCAACCCCAAGAGGGCACGGCAAGCCGTGCCCCTAGAAAGTCAACGGCCTTATGGCGGCGATGGATTGCCGCTCGCGGCAGGCTCGCTTGCCGGCGGTTCCGCGGTTTTCGGATTGAGGAGCCGCGAGCAGGCTCGAAGAATCTTACGGTATGGCCAGTCTTTTTCGCGAAAGAAAATCTCGCCTTCGCGAGGATTGCTGTAGAACCAGCGGGAGATGAGCGCGAGATGTTCGCCGAGTTCTTCGCGGGCGGCGGCCGCGGATCGAACGGGGGAATCTTCGCCGCTTTGCGCCGCGGCGATTGCAGCGGGCTTCTCTGCGTTATGCGCGGTTGCAGAGCTGCCCTCGAGATAGTCCTTGAAGATGTGTTCGGCGGAGCGCGGCTGGCTGGCGATCTCGGCGAAGCGCAGGAAAAAAGGTTCGGCGAGTCGTCCGCCGTGGATGCCGAAGACGCCGATGGATTGGTCTTCGGCGGATCGCTGGAGAATTACGGCGTCGAGATTCGCGATGCGGCGGGCAATCTCGGGGCGGAAGCGCAGCGCTTCGTCGAGTTTTTCGATGCGTTTGTGGAGTTGCGCGGCGCGCTCGAAATCGAGATCGGCGCTGGCGCGTTCGCGGTCGTCTTCGATGGTGGTGCGGAGCGAGTTGCCGTTGGTGTCGAGGAACTGCACCAGGCGCTTAACTTCGGCGTCGTATTCCTCTTTGGTGCATCCGGCGAAGCACGGCGCGAGGCACATTTTCATTTCGGAATAGATGCAGCCGGGAAAAGTGGGATCGCGGCGGATTTTGATTTGGCAGCGGCGGACTTTGAAGAGATCGAGAGCCTGCTCGGAGAAAGCGAGCGCGGATTTTCGGGAAGGGAACGGGCCGTAGTAGGCGCCTGCGGTGGGCGCGCCGGTTTCGTCCACGGTGATGCTGCGCGTGACGTAGCAGCGAGGATAGGCGTTGCGCAGGCTGATTTTCAGGACTGCGGGAGGACGCAAGCGCGTGAGTTTGCGATAGCGCTTCGGGAAGACTTGTTTTGCGTGCTGGTAATAGGTCAGGGATTGTTCGAGCTTTGAGCCCGTCAGGCGATAACGAATGCCGCGCGCGAGTTCGCGCAGATTCAGGCGCTTGCTGGCGGGGTCGGCAGGGCCAAGGAGGCGCAGCAAGCGGCGGCGCAAGTCCTGCGTGCGAATCAAAAAGGGCTCGGCGTTTTCCGCGCGCGTTTCGATCAGGCAGACGGCGGGGCGAGGGGGAAGAGCTGCGAAGAAATCTTCGTCGCGCGTTCGGTCAAAATCCTGGCCGCAGTCGAGTTCGAGCACGCTCCAAGAATACTATGGTAGAGCTTTATATTTGACTGCAACACCAGCCACGTTAGGCTTCTTCAGGAATACATGGGCGTTTTGTGGATAAGAGATCGAAAGCGAGGAGTTTGATTCCCAGTTTACCCTGATCTCCGTGTCCCTTTGTCGCCAGGCGGTACCGCAGAATTATTCTCGCTGGCGATAAAAAGATTTCCGCGGTCCCATGGCTTTGATTGGCTGTTTAAGATGCTGACATGCCTGCTGGAATCAATCGTTGTTCCACAGAGTCTTTGAAACACGACAACTTTCAGCTTACTGTCGGGAGATTTCACGTCAGACAGCACTGCGTAGTCACAGGAATCACCGCATCCGCAGATAACGACGCAAGTGAGGAATGCGGCTAAGAGGACCGAGGGTTTCATTGTGACTTCAGGACCCAGGAGGAGATGACGAGGCGCTGGATTTCGGAGGTGCCTTCGTAGATTTCGGTGATGCGGGCGTCGCGGTAGTTGCGCTCGACGGGGTATTCGCGGGAGTAGCCGTTGCCGCCGTGGATTTGGATGGCTTTGTGGGTGACGCGGGTGGACATTTCGCTGGAAAAGAGTTTGGCGATGGCGGCGTCCATGCTGAAGCGGGCGCCGGCGTCCTGCTTCCAGGCGGCTTTGCGGACGAGGAGGCGGGCGGCATCGATTTCGGTGGCCATATCGGCGAGCATGAATTGGATGGCTTGAAATTGCGAGATGGGGTGGCCGAAGGCGAGGCGCTCTTGCGCGTATTTTTGCGCGGCTTCGAAAGCGCCCTGGGCGATGCCGGTGGCTTGCGCGGCGATGCCGATGCGGCCGCCGTCGAGCGTGGAGAGCGCGACTTTGTAGCCTTCGCCTTCGTTGCCGATGCGATTGGCGGCGGGGACTTCGCAGTCGGTGAAGATGAGTTCGCAGCAGGCGGTGGCGCTGATGCCGAGTTTTTTTTCTTCTTTGCCGGTTTTGAAGCCGGGCGTGCCTTTTTCGACGACCAGCGCGGTGATGCCTTTTTCGCCTTTTTCGGGATGCGTGTTGACATAGACGATGGCGGCGTCGGCGGCTCCGCCGTTGGTGATCCAGGCTTTGGTGCCGTTGAGGATGTATTTGTCGCCATGAAGGACGGCTTTGGTTTGGAGAGCGGCGGCGTTGGAGCCGGCTTGGGGTTCGGTGAGGGCGTAACAACCGATTTTTTCGCCGCGGGCGTAGGGCTCGAGAAATTTCTTTTTTTGTTCTTCAGTGCCGTAGCGATGAATTGGGTCAGCATAGAGGGAATTTTGGACGGAGAGAATTACACCGGTGGACGCGCAGCAACGCGAAATTTCTTCGATGACGATGGTGTAGGCGATGTGATCGAAACCGGCGCCGCCGTCGGATTCGGGGATGGCGATGCCAGTGAGGCCGAGTTCGGCGGCTTTTTTGAAAGTGGCGCGCGGAAAGTGGCCCGTTTCGTCGAGTTCTTTGGCGAGCGGGCGGACTTCGGATTCGGCGAACTCGCGGACGGTTTTTCGGAGGAGAGATTGTTCTTCGGTTAGGTCGAGATTCAAGAATGGCTCCGTTGTATTGGGTGGGACTAGTTTAACGCAGAAAGAAGCTGACAGCTTACAGCCGAGAGCGCGCTGCCGAGGAAGGGCACGATGAATCGTGCCCCTACAAGGGGCGCTCCGCGGAGCGGCTTTCTTTTGCGCACGGCTAGGAGGCTAGGGCGGATTTGAGGCGTTTGTAGGTGACTTGGAGGTCTTCGGGATGGACGCGGGTTTCGCCGGTTACGGTCATAAAGTTGGAATCGCCGAACCACCGGGGCAGGACGTGAAGATGAAGATGTCCGGCGACGCCAGCGCCCGCGGCGCGACCGAGGTTCATGCCGAGATTCATGCCATCCGGCTTGTAATTTGACTGGAAGGCTTTTTCGATGCGCTGTGCGAGGTTCATCATTTCGCTGAGCGCGGCGGCATCGCAGAGCGCGAGCTCGGCGACGTGAGCATAGGGGACGATCATGACGTGGCCGGAGGTGTACGGAAAGCGGTTGAGGATGACGAAGGTTTTCGCGCCGCGATAGGCGATGAGCGTTTCGTCGTCCTTATCGAGCGCGACCGCGTCGCAGAAAATGCAGTCGGGCTGCTTGCCGGCAGTGACTTGCGCCATGTACTGGTAGCGCCACGGGGTCCAGAGATAGTCCATCGAGAGGCGTCCTCAAAGGCAAAAGTTGCGCGGACAGCATAACGCAAAACGGTGCGTGAATCGCACAAGCTGCTGCCCGGCCGTGCGAAGACAGCTTGGAGATAAACTCAAATTCGGTGGAATAGCGAAGCGCCTAGGAATGCTTCGCGTCGCCGGAAGCCGGCGCGGCGGAGGTTGCCGCGGATGCTGCTGCTTCCGAGCTGTTTACAAAATCCTTGAGCTCTTTGCTGGGCTTGAAGAAAGGAATTTTCTTTGGCGGGACTTCGACCTTTTCGCCGGTCTTGGGATTGCGGCCCACGCGGCCGCGGCGCTGGCGCGTGCGGAAGCTCCCGAAGCCGCGGATTTCGATTTTGTCGCCCTTTTGGATGGACTCGATGATGCTGTCGAAGATGGTCTCGACGATGGTCTCGGACTCCTTGCGAGGGAGCTCGGTGATGCGCAGGACCTCTTCGATGAGGTCGGCCTTCGTCAGCGTGAGTTGCTTGGTCATCGCGCGTATTCCTCGTTGCAGAGCCAGTGTATCAGCGCCCGCAGGTTCTTGGTGCGAAACGGTTTAGAGGGGCATAACCCGCCCGGTTGCCCCTCTTCCTATCACTAAATTGACCCGCAGGTAAATGAAATTGTGCTGCCCCTGGTGCCATGCCGCCGGGGCGCCCTGGGAAGCGCAGCCCGGTTTGTTGCAAAAAGTCTGCCGCGTGACGCCTGCTGTCTGCCGAGGCTAGCGGGCCGACAGCTTGGACTTGAGTGCGTCGCCAATGGTCGCCGTCGAGGAAGACTTCGACGTGGAGCGATACTGCTCGATTTCCTTGCGCTCGATTTGCTTGGCGGCGGCGCGATAGCTCAATCCGATGCGGCGCGTCTCCGGGCTGATCTTGATGATCTTGAAGTCGTACTCCTTGCCCGGCTCGAGCGGACCGGCGCTCTTCAGCGGGCCGGTGCTGGTGCGGTGCATGGGGGAGTGACCATCGTCGCGGCGTTTGCGCTCCTCGATCTCGGTGTTGTGGCAGAGAGCTTCGATGTTATCGCCGAGCTCGACGAACGCGCCGAACGTAGCGATGCGCGAAACTTTGCCTTTCACGATTTGGCCGACTTTGTGCTGCTTGAACCACTCGCCCCAAATGTCGTTCACCTGCTTGACACCCAAGGAGACGCGGCGATTATCCGGATCGATCTTCAGGACCTTGGCGGTGACTGGTTCACCCTTTTTGAAAAATTCATGCGGATTCTTGATGCGCTCGGTCCAGCTTACGTCGCCGACATGAACGAGGCCGTCAAAGCCTTCTTCGATTTCGATGAAGGCGCCGAACTCCGCGATGTTGCGGACTTTGCCGGTGACGATGGTGCCCACGGGATATTTTTCCGCAACGAGCAGCCACGGATCGGGGAGGGCTTGCTTGATGCCGAGGGAGACGCGGCGGTCGCTGGGCTTGATGTCCAGCACGACGACGTCAACTTCTTCGCCGACTTTGAAAAGTTTCGACGGATGCTGGACTTTTTTGGACCAGCTTAGCTCGGTGACGTGGACGAGGCCTTCGATGCCTTGTTCGAGCTCAACGAAAACGCCGTAGTCGACGACGCCGACAACTTTGCCTTTTACTTTCCCGCCGGCAGGATATTTTTCCGCGGCGTTCACCCAGGGATCGGGCATCAACTGCTTGAGGCCGAGGGAGACGCGCTGCTTTTCCTTGTCGAACTTGAGGATGATGACGTCGAGTTCTTGCTCGGGCTTGACCACGTCAGACGGATGCTTGACGCGGCCCCAGCTGAGGTCGGTGAGATGGAGCAAGCCATCGATGCCGCCGAGATCGACGAAGGCGCCGTATTCGGTCACGTTCTTCACGTGGCCGTGGACGACTTGGCCTTCGGTGAGCGTTTCCATCAACTGGGCGCGCTTGGCGTGCAGTTCTTCTTCGAGAAGCGCGCGGCGGCTGACGACGACGTTGCCGCGGCGGCGGTTGAGCTTGGTGACGCGGACTTGGACTTCGGTGCCCGTCAGATCGTCGAGATTCTGTGTGGGACGCAGGTCGAATTGCGAGCCGGGCAAGAATGCGCGGACGCCGATATCGACGACGAGTCCACCCTTGATGCGGTCGACGACCTTGCCGGTGATGGTTTCCTTGGCTTTGTAGGCAGCTTCGATTTTTTCCCAGGTGCGGCGGCGCAGCACTTTTTGATAGGAGAGAATCGTGAAACCGTCTTTGTGCTCGCCGGTACGCTGGACTTCGATGACGGCATTGGGCTCGGGGCGCGGAATGTCCGTCTCGGAGAATTCCGCCGCGGGGATCAAACCTTCGGTTTTTCCGCCGAGGTCCACAACCACGCCGTGTTCCGTGTAAGCGACAACCTTTACTTCGATGATTTCGTTTTGCGAGGCAGCTTCGTGCTGCTCGTCGTACTGCTCCATCAACTTGCTCATCTCTTCGGAGCCGGCCGCTTCTTCGGCAGCGGCCGTAGCTTCGGCGTCGGCGGGAGGTGGAGCTGTCGCTGCGTGCGCTTCCGCTGCGGCTGGAGCTTCCGCGGCAGGCGCATGCTCCGGAGGAGCGGCTCCGGCGGATTCCGCCGAATGACCGTGCGATTCCACGCCTGCATCACTGGCCTGCCCTACAGGCTCTGGGGCGCTGCGATGGGCTTCCGCCTCGTGCGCGCTTGCCGGCGCCGAATTGGTTTCGGTTGGAGTGCTGTTGTGAGCAGGTTCTGAATCAGTTGCGGGTGCCGCTGCAGCTGCTGAGGACTGGTTGTCGTGGTCGGGAAACATGGTTGTTGGCCTCCGGAAGATAACTTCTATTCTGTCCACCCCGGTTATGCCGGGATAACGCAAAACGTCGATAAGATTCCTTGCGAATTCCCTGACAGGGTCTATGCAAGGAGGTTAACCGCCGAGCGGTCATTCGGGACAATGCTGCGGGCGTTTCGAAGCGCGCTGCAACCTCAAAAGGATACTCGCCGCGTTGCGCCCGTGTCAATGAAAGCGGTTGAGCTTGAGCTGGCGGGCGGTTGGCATTCCGTTGCCTCACACACGAGTCACTCGGAAGGAGATACGCCGAGATTTCCAATTTGAGCCACATCGACGAAGCTTCAGACGTGCAGGGTTGCTCGAAGTGGCCCCAGTTGACACGGAAGCCTACCGAGCATATCGTTTGCTGAAATTACCAAGGAAAATTCGAGCTCCCCGCGCTCGGAAGAATGCCTAGTTACGCGAGGAGAACAAAAATGAAACGAACCGTTTTTTCTAGCGTCTTGCCACTCGCGCTACTCACCGCGATCGCGCTATTGAACTCTGGGTCCGCGCAGGCCCAATCCGGATGCTACGCGCATCGTCCCAAGTATATCGAGGGCGTTTTTGAAGTGAAGTACGACTCAAATTGCACCGGACACGATGAGCCCGAACTTGATCCCGTCTCGAGCGCGCCAGGCTCCGCGCGCGATCTGACCTGGACCGTCATTCTTCCGAGCGACGGCGCCTTCCCCGTTTCCGCAACGGGTCCCACCTTTTGGTTCGGCGGCACGGTCACAGACCCGAAGAGCCTTTTCGGGCAGGCATTCGTGGAGTTGCAATTCTACCCGGACGCGATCGTTTCCAGTTGCTCTCAAGATGGCGGATTCCAAGTCAAGTACGCCCCCAACATTTATTCTGTCTGCTCGCCGGTCTGGCGCCTGACTTCTACCGGCCAGAAGGGTACGTTTCACGAGAACGCCGCCTTCAACGCCATGCTTACTGATGGCAGCGGGCCGAACAATCCGTTACTCATGTACGCGGGTGACAAGATTACGGTCCACTGGTTTACAACGCCTGCCCAGGACGGCTTTCACGTCACGGTCACCGACCTCACCACCCATGGTTCCGGCACCATCGTCCTAAATTCGAGCGACTCCGGGCCGCTCATGCCTGCATTCGACACACAAACCATCGGCAACGCTTTGGCATGGGGCGGGGTGTTCGATACGCCGAACGCGTTTGTATGGGAGATTGGACACGAATCCGTTTTTACCGGTAAGGGGGCCCTTTGCGTTGCTGGGGACACGAGCTGCGATTCCTATAATGCCGCCAGCTGGGCTGGCACATCTCCGATTCAGATTCTCTCCGTCACCTTCGGCGACGGCTCGCAAGCCAAGGAATTTGCGGCGGTGAGCGACTTAGGAGGGAAAGCGGAAATCGCGGCAACTTGCTCCGTCTATGGCGGGCCGTTCTGTATTTATCCTTGGTACTCGCTGGGCGCGACCGGCTACCACTTCGGCGTCGATTTTCCCGGCACGATCAAGGATTTCGGCCAGGCAAATCAATACCAGCAAACGCCCCTATGCGGCGGCCCCTTCGGCGCCGATTCCACTTACTGCGACACGATTCTGAAATAATCGATTCGCGCTAGCCTATGCACTGAGCCGTTGATCGATTGGCGATGCTCGCATGGCAGCACTCAGGCGCGGGCGCGGCCGGCTTGGGTGGATTCGCGGCGGAAATCGGGGGCGACGATTTCGATGGTGCGGCACATTTCGAAGAGGCGGGAGCGCATGCGGCTGCCGATTCGCTGTTCGAGGGAGTCTTCGCGAGTGGGCATGACGAGTTTTCCGCTGGGGAGGCGCGTGGCTTCGCCTTCCTGGGCCGGATTGTCGTAATAGTTTGTCGTGATGATCGTGGTGCGGCGCTCGTTGTAGCGGGCGTTTAGAACGATGCCGACGATGTCGCGGACCCAATCGGAAGGCTTGCTGGCGCCGAGATCATCGAGGACGAGAATTTCCACGGTGCGGATGGGTTCGAGGATGCCCATTTCCGTGGATTCGCTGGCCGGGTTGTAGCTGGCTTGGATTTCTTTCAGGAGTTCGCGGTAATCGCAGAAGAGGCCGGCGTGTCCGCAGCGAATTAGATCTTTCAGAGCGGCAACGGCGAGATGAGTTTTGCCAACGCCTGAAGGACCCATAAGTAGCAGGCCTTTTTCGGCGGCGCCTGGGTAATCGCGGACGAATCCTTGAGCCAGCAGCTTCGCTTTTTTCAGCGAATCCGTTTGTTGCGGTGTTGCGCCGACGTCCGTGCTGTAACTTTCAAAATCGCAATGCTCGTAGCGCTTGGGGATGTGTGCACGCTCGATGACGCGCTCGGAACGCTCTTCCATGCCGCAGTCGCAGGCGACTGCAACCTTGCCGGCGGCTCCATCCGGCCTCGGCACGAGCTTCCAGCCGGTTCCTCTGCACAGCGAACAATTCTCAAGCGCCATGCGGACAGCATACGTTCGCGGAGGCGGCACGGCAAGATGTGCGCTCTGGGAAAGCTGTGGACGGAAGACCAATCAGCATTGTGATCCGAAGCCAATGTGCAGGTTTCGATGTAAGACCGGGCGGGGCAAGCCCCGCCAGTACAGAGTCGGGACGTCGCAGATTCAAACCGGATGCTTTGCTAGGGCGTGCGAGAGATGCGCGGAGTGGCACGGACAATCGCATGACGAGGTTCTTTGTCTTGCGAACGCAAGGAGGCCACGCGCGACAGTTCTTGCTGCACGACGGTGGCGAATTCGGTCATTTGGCGCTCCATCTCTACCATTTTTTCGCGCATGTTCAGGATGATTTCGATGCCGGCTAGGTTGACGCCCATGTCGCGCGCCAGAGTCAGGATTACGTCCAGGCGCTCGAGGTCGGAGTCGGTGTAGAGGCGTGTGTTGCCTTGGGAACGGGAGGGCTTGAGCAGGCCGACACGCTCGTAGAGACGCAGCGTTTGTGGGTGTAGCTTATATAGCTCCGCTACGGCGCTGATCATGTAGCCGGCTTTGGCCCGTTTTCTGGCTCGTGGTGGCATTTTGCTCTCTACTGTGGGCGCGATCTTCTCGCCCTTGCATTCCTTAAGACGGGCACGGCGTGCTGTGCCCCTACATGGGCAGGAGTGAAATGACCCGCCGTCACACTCCTGCTTTCGTGAACAAATCCTTGCGCGGATCTTCGGGCGCGATATTTTCCAGTTCTTTCATAAGAGTTCGAACGCGCTCGTCCGTGGGCTGCGGGACGATCACTTGGATTTCGACGTACTGGTCGCCGCGCGCGCCGCTGCGCGCGCTGGGCACGCCTTTTTCCTTGAGGCGCAGAGTTTTGCCGCTGTTGGTGGCAGGGGGAATGCGCACCAGCGAGCGGCCGTCAATTGTAGGAACTTCGACTTTCGCGCCTAGCGTGGCTTCGCTCACTGTGACCGGAACCTTGGTGTAGAGATCATCGCCGCGCCGTTCAAAAAAGGTGTGCGGCTTCACGTCGACGCGCAGATACAAATCGCCAGGGGGCGCGCCCATCGTTCCGGCGTTGCCTTTGCCCGGGACGCGGACGCGCGAGCCGCTGGCTACGCCTGCGGGAATGCGCACGTCGATCGTTTCGGTGCGGCGCAAGCGGCCTTCGCCGCTGCACGTGGGGCAGACCTTGCGGATTTTGCCGGTGCCTCCGCAGCGCGTGCAGGGCACGTTGAATTTCATTTTGCCGGCGGCTTGTTGGATGGTGCCGGATCCGTGGCAGGTGGGGCAGGTTTGCGGGGAGCCGATCGCACCGGTGCCGTGGCACGTTTCGCAAGTATCGAGGCGCGTGATGGTCAGTTTCTTGACTGCACCGCGCACGGCATCCCAAAAGTCGATTTCGATTTGATATTCGAGGTCGCCGCCGGGCTCGTGTTCTGGTTCTTCACCGCCGCCGCGCCCGCCACGGAAAAATTGGCTGAAAAGATCGCGGAAGCTCGCGTTGCCGCCCTGCGCTCCCGAGCCGCCGCCAAAATCAAAGCCGCCAAAATCGAAATTGACGCCTTCGCCGTCCTGCTGCGGCCCGCCTCCCGGCCCGCCGGCAGGAATGTTGTCGCTGTAAAAGCCGTACTGGTCGTACATCTGACGTTTTTTCGTGTCCGAGAGAACGTCGTAGGCTTCCTGCAATTGCTTGAATTTTTCTTCCGAGGATTTGTCGCCGGGATTGAGGTCGGGATGGTATTTGCGCGCGAGTTTGCGGAAAGCCGTGCGAATTTCTTTCGCGCTGGCTTTCTTCGCGACGCCTAAGAGGTCGTAATAGTCTTGTTTGGCAGTTGTGGCCATGGAATCCAGTTAACAGTCGACAGTTAAAAGCTGAAAGTTCATCAAAAAAAGCTGGTGCTGCGTTGTGTTGCAAAGCAAGAAGGGGCGGGGCAAGCCCCGCCCCTACAGGCTTGGGTTGATTTAGTTTGGACGCTTGGTTTCGTCGACGTCTACATATTCGGCGTCAATCACGTCGCCGGGCTTTTTGTCTTGCGGGGCGCTGCTCGAACTCGAGCCTGCACCACCGCTTGCACCAGCGCCTGCGCTTGCAGCGCCGGCTTGCTGCGCTCCGGCCGCTTCATTGGCCTTGTAGAGAATCTCCGCGATCTTGTGCAAAGACTTCTCGAGGTTCTCCGTCGCGGAGCGCAAGCGAGCTGTGCCGCCTTCGGCAATGGCTTTCTTGGCTTCTTCGATGGCGTCTTCGGCCGTCTTCACGTCTGATTCCGCAATCTTTTCGCGATTTTCGCGGAGCATCTTTTCCGCCTGGTACATGATGCCGTCGAGCCGGTTGCGCGCTTCGACTTCCTCCATGCGGCGGCGATCGTCTTCGGAGTGGGATTCGGCCTCGACGCGCATCTTCTCGGCCTCTTCCTTGGTCAGACCACTCGAAGCAGTAATGGTGATCTTCTGCTCCTTGTTGGTGGCCTTGTCCTTGGCGCTGACGTTCAAGATGCCGTTGGCGTCGATATCAAAGGTCACTTCGATCTGCGGAGTGCCGCGCGGCGCCGGCGGAATGCCGTCCAGCTTGAATTTGCCAAGCGAGCGGTTGTCCGAAGCGAACTTGCGTTCGCCTTGCAGCACCTGGATTTCGACGCCGGGCTGATTGTCCGCAGCCGTCGAGTAGGTTTCCACCTTCCTCGTCGGAATCGTGGTATTACGCGGGATTTGTACGGTCATCACGCCACCGAGCGTTTCGACGCCAAGAGATAGCGGCGTCACGTCCAGGAGTAGGATGTCCTTCACTTCGCCCGCGAGCACCGCGCCTTGAATCGCAGCGCCTACGGCCACGACCTCGTCGGGGTTCACGCCCTTGTGAAGCTCTTTCTCGCCGAAGAACGTACGGACGAGCGATTGCACCTTCGGAATTCGCGTCGAGCCGCCGACCATCACAATTTCCTGGATGTCGTTCGGAGACATCTTCGCGTCTTCCAGAGCTTGCTTGACTGGCTTCATCGAGCGTTCGAGCAGATCGTTCATCAATTGCTCGAGGCGCGTGCGCGTCAGCTTTTGCTGCATGTGGATGGGGCCGTTCGCTCCCGCCGTGATGAAGGGCAGGTTGATTTCGGTCTCCATCATTTGCGAGAGCTCGATCTTGGCTTTTTCCGCGGCTTCCTTCAGGCGTTGCAGAGCCATGCGGTCTTTGCCGAGGTCGATGCTGTTCTCTTTTTTGAATTCGTCAATCAACCAATCCACGATGCGCTGGTCGATGTCGTCGCCGCCAAGGTGGGTGTCACCGTTGGTGGACTTCACTTCGACCACGCCGGCGCCAACTTCCAACACGGAAATATCGAACGTGCCGCCGCCGAGGTCGTATACAGCGATGGTTTCGTCGCTCTTTTTCTCCAAGCCGTAGGCCAATGCAGCCGCGGTGGGCTCGTTGATGATACGGACGACTTCCAGGCCGGCAATTTCGCCAGCCTGTTTGGTCGCCTGGCGCTGCGCGTCATTGAAATACGCAGGCACGGTGATGACGGCCTTGCTGACCTTTTCGCCGAGAAAATCTTCGGCTGCGGACTTCAGTTTGCCGAGAATCATCGCGGAGATTTGCGGCGGGCCGTAAACCTTGCCGAAAATCTCGACGCGCGCGTCATCGTGCTCTCCCTTGACGACTTTGTAAGGGATGCGCTTCATCTCATCGCCAACTTCATCGTAGCGGCGGCCCATAAAGCGCTTGATCGAATACACCGTATTTTCGGGATTCGTCACAGCTTGGCGTTTCGCTACTTGTCCCACGAGGCGCTCTCCGCCTTTGGTTATGGCGACAACCGAGGGCGTGGTGCGTGCGCCTTCCTGGTTGGGGATCACCACCGGTTCGCCGCCTTGCATGACGGCTACGACCGAGTTCGTGGTCCCCAGGTCAATTCCTATAATCTTGCTCATCTTGGTAATTCCTTTCGGGGGGTAATTCCTTCCGGGCCTATTCCTTCCGGAACCCGTCTGCATCACGGGCCGTCCGGAAACCGAAGAATCCTGGGCGGGCCGAGGTCAATGGCGTGCTCCTTGGTCCAGTCCGAGAGGCATTATATAACTTGAGTGTGTCTTTGTCAAGTGTTCTCGATATTACAGCAAGTGCTTATAATTCAGCATTTTACATGAGCAATGTTCCTTTGCTATGGTCTAACTCTCTGATGCTCAGAGTTGAGGGTCCGGTTACTTCAAAAACGCAGCCCAACCGTCGAGGATTCCAGAGGAGAAAGCTGTGATAATCTGATCAGGAGATCGTATCTCATCATTATTGTGGGTATTTGCTGGAGGGTCGCGTGACTCGTCGCGCTGTGATTGCCATAACTGTGGTTCTGGCCTTGATTGGTGGGCGTCTTCTTGTTAGCCGGGGAATGCACCCCGTTGCCGCTGCGCGCTACAGGGCAGGGTCGACTGCTGTCCCTGCGCCGGCGGTAAGAATCGCTGCGTCGGACAGTGAGGCAAGTGCTGCTCCCGTTTCTCCATCTGCTAGCCCAAGCCACGAAGTGATACCAGCAGTGTCTTCCGAGAGCGCGGCCAAAGCGCGAAACGCTTCGCCACAACCGGCTGGAGCTCAGGCAGAAGCCGGGGTAAGCGACGTCGACCCGCACAAAGCCTTTGGTTCAAAGAACGCGCCGGTTGTCATGGAAGTGTTCAGCGATTTCCAGTGCCCCGCGTGCAAGACGCTTTTTCTGACCACCAACCGGCAGCTCATGGACAATTACGTCAGCACTGGCAAGGTTTATCTGATCCATCGCGATTTTCCACTGCCCATGCACGCGTATTCGCGCGTGGCCGCGCGGTACGCACGGGCCGCTGCGGAGATCGGAAAGCTCGAGCCGGTTGAAAAAACGCTGTTTGAGAATCAGGAAAAATGGGAGCAGACCGGCGATGTGGATGGGACTGTTGCCGCCGTGCTTTCGTCCGCGGAAATGACCAAGGTCCGCGCGCTCGTGAAGGGGGGCACGCTCGAGCCCCTTATCGACCGGGATTACCAGCTCGGGCAGATGTATCGCGTGAGCTCGACTCCCACTTCGGTCTTCCATTCCAAGGGGCAGACCTATCCTTACTCAGGCGTTATGAACTACGAAATCCTGCGACAATTCATTGATCAGCTGCTGAGTCAGAAGTAGAAAGACCGCGTCGAGGGAATACGCGAGAAATCAAGGCATGATGCAATCCAGCCCCTGGAATCTACGCCGTGCTGTCATTTGGATCGGCCGCCTCCTTCTTGGTGGAATCTTCATTTACGCGGGCTACTCGAAGATTTTTCTCCCAAACACGAATCGGTGGCCTTTTTTCATTCTGAAATTTTCCATAACACTGAACATTTCGCACTTCGCTGACCAGGTGGCAGCGTTCAAAATGCTGCCGCCTTGGGGAGTGCAACTCGTAGCCAACACTCTGCCTTTCGCGGAAATCATCCTCGGGTTGCTCCTTCTGATTGGCTGGCGCCTGCGCATCTGGGCTCCGGTGCTTACGGTCATTATGCTGGGGTTCTTCGGAGTTGTTTTGCGTGCGTATCTCCTGCACATGGACATCAATTGCGGCTGTTTCGCGACTCCCGAGCCGATCGGACTCAGGAAGGTCTTGGAAGACGCGGCGCTCTCCGTGCTTGCACTGCTCATGACGGTCTTCGTCTTTATGGAAGCCCGGCAGCCGCATCCGTGGGCTGCCTGAGAGACGACGCGGGCGCAGGTGTAGCCCAGGTGAGCCCAGAGAAGTCTGCTTGTAGACGGAATAGATGAAAACGCTGAATGAGTATCTGGAACTCGCGGCAATTGCACACGGGCATCTCTGCGCGGGGCAAGTGCTTGGAGTACGGCTGGCGATGCTTGGGCTGCGGGAGTTGGGGATAGAAGACCCCATCGCCGAGCGCAAGCGCATCGTGACCTATGTGGAGATCGATCGGTGCGTGACGGATGCCGTGGCGCTGGTGGCAAATTGCCGGCTGGGCAAGCGTGCGCTGAAATTTCGCGACTGGGGCAAGGTGGCCGCTACCTTTGTTGATCTGCAAACAGGCCGCGCCGTTCGTGTCGCAGCAAAAGAATCGTCGAAGCAAGCTGCGCGCGAAATGTTTCCGGAGATGGCCAAAGATGCGGGGCAGCAAAGGGGTTATGCCGCGCTTTCGGATGAAGTTCTCTTTGACAAACAATGGGTGAAAGTCGAAGTGCAACCCGAAGATCTTCCCGGATTTAAAGGTCCTCGCGTGATGTGCGCCGAATGCGGCGAAGGCATCAATTTCAAGCGCGAAATTGTGGTGGGCGGCAGGACCTTGTGTCGCGCTTGCTCCGGTGAACGTTATTACGAAGAGCTATAGCAATGACTGTCTTGCGAAAGTCCTGACCAGGACTTGTAGTGTGCCGAGATGGAATCTGTTTATTGCCAAGCGTTGATCGGCTTGCCATCTACATCACCAAGCCAGCGACCGCCGAAGACGCATTTGCCCCAGGGGCCAGAGTCGCAACAAGTCAGATACGCCATCATCTTTACTTGCACCGACTTCGGGAATTTTTGACACGGATTCGCTGCCGAAGAGGGATACACCCACTTAGCGCCCCGATCAGCCGTCACAAGCGCGCCCGTGTACAGCTTTTGAATGGTCTCGCTCTTCTGCGCTCCGCCGGCATATTTCAGGACGTCTTTGTTTGTTCGTCCGTCGATCACTTCGCAGGACTGAGCGGTTATGGTGATGATCTGACCATCAGACGAGAACGAACAATCCGCCGCCGCGGGAGTTGGCCTCACTGTGTGCGAGGCGAGCAGCGCAGCTAGAAGAACGGCCTTTAGTAGAGCGTTTCCAATGCTCATGTCGAGAGACTCCTTTTGACGAATCTAGCACCAGAAATAGAACGAAGACGGAGCAATTCCTTGCAAAGCAACGTTGCAGGGTCTCGACCTGCTGGACCACTCATTCTGGGATAGAATTGTCGTTCGATGTTGAGCCTGCCTCCGATTACGTTGCGACTGCGCGGCTGGAAACTGATTGATCGCGTGGCGCTCGCGTTTCTGCTGCTTTGCGCCATAGCGCTGGGAGCGGCTTGCGGATTGCTGTTTGTGTATGCCAGCGACTTGCCCGAAATTCGGGCGCTGGAGACGTATCGTCCAACAGTTGTCACCGAAGTCTATGCCGATGACGGGCAGCTCGTCGGCAGCTTCGCACTGCAGCGACGCATCCTGATGACGTACGAGCAATGCCCCAAAGTTCTGTACAACGCGGTTACGGCCATCGAGGATCAGCACTTTGAAGATCATTGGGGCATCGACTTCCCGCGCATCGCCGGAGCTGCGTGGCGAAAGATCTTGCATGGTGGCAAGGCGCAAGGCGCCAGCACCATCAGCATGCAACTCGCCGGCAACCTCTTTCTAGACCGCAGCGAGATCAGCTTCCGCCGCAAAATGCAGGAGATTCTGTTGGCGCTGCAAATCGAGCGGCGCTACACGAAACCGCAAATTTTCACGATGTATGCCAATCAAGTGTATCTGGCGCACGGGAACTACGGCTTTGCAGCGGCCGCGCAATTTTATTTTGGAAAGTCCGTCACCGACTTGAAGCTACAAGAGGCGGCACTGCTCGCCGGGATGATCCGCGGGCCGATTTATTCGCCTCTGGCCGATCCTGCTCGTGCTCTGGCGCGACGCAACCTGGTCATTCATCGCATGGAAGAGGAAGGGAAGATCAGTCCTACCGAAGAAGAAGCCGCGAAGAAAACGCCGCTCGGCCTGCATCTGCAATATCCGCGCAATGACCTGGCGCCTTATTTCTTCGAGGAAATTCGCAAGTATCTGGAATCGACCTACGGCACGGAAGCCGTCCACGAACGCGGCCTGCGCGTTTACACCACGCTGAACATCAAGATGCAGCAAGCAGCCAATCAATCGCTGCGCGACGGTTTACACAGCTACGACCGACGCCACGGCTGGCGCGGCGAGCCGGCCAACATTCTGCGCGACAATCTGGGTAAGCTCGATACCTATGACGACGACGACTGGCGTCATCCCATCGAAAAAGGTTCATACGTCACCGGGCTGGTGCTTTCGGTGGACGATCGTTACGCCACCATCAAAATCGGCTCTTACCGTGCGATTCTCTCTCCGCCGGATTTCGCGTGGACGGGGCGCAAGAAGCCTTCAGAGCTTCTGAAAGTCGGCGACCTCACCCAGTTTTATATAGAGGAATTACACGAAGCTACGGCGCGCGTGCAACTCGAGCAGCAGCCGGCGCCGCAAGCCGCGATTTTGGCGATCGATAATTCGACCGGCGAAATCAAAGCCATGGTCGGCGGCTATAGCTTTGAAGACTCGAAGTTCAATCGCGCCACGCAGGCATACCGCCAGGTAGGCAGTTCGTTCAAGATCTATCTCTACGCCGACGCCATCGAAAAAGGCGCCTCGCCGTTTGACACTATTGTGGACACGCCATTTACGGTTATCAGTGGCGGCCAGCCATACTCGCCGCGTAATTATGACGAGAGGTACGAAGGCACCATTACTTTGCGGCGAGCTCTGGCAGGCTCGCGCAATGTTCCCGCAGTCAAGCTCGCGGAAAAGGTCGGCATCAATTCCGTAGTGGATATGACGAAGCGATTTGGCATCACCACTTCGCTTCCGCCCTACTTGCCGTTAGTGCTTGGGGCGGCGGACATGAAGCTGCTTGAGCACACCTCCGCCTTTACGGTGTTCCCGAACGATGGAATCCGCATTGACCCGCACATGATTCGGCGGGTGACGAGCTATGACGGCGCGCTACTCGAAGAGGCGCATCCCGAAGTGCACGACGTCATTTCGCCGGAGGTTGCGCGGACGATGACGGCCATGTTGGAAGAAGTCATTCAATTCGGCACAGGCGTTCAGGCGAAAGCGCTTGGCCGCCCCGCCGCTGGAAAAACCGGCACAACGCAGGACTACACGGACGCCTGGTTCATGGGCTTTACCCCTCAGCTCACTTGCGGTGTTTGGGTGGGCTTCGACGACAAGCAGATTTCGCTGGGCAAAAAGGAAACCGGCGCACGTGCGGCGCTTCCGATCTGGCTGGAGTTCATGAAAACCGCGCTCGAAGGCCAGCCCGCACTCGATTTTGCCAATGTTGTGCCGCTCGAGCAGCAAGCGCTGGAGCACAAAGTCAACGTAGACACGCCCGACACCGCGCCGGAAACCGACGAGCCCGCCGCGCCCAAAGAAAAGCCTCCGGTTATAACGCCGCCGGTCAAGACGACGACGGTACCCACGACTTCCAACATTTCTCCGGGTTATAGCTCCGGTGCAGTAGCTTGCTGCGCTATCTCTTCTTCTGGCGGAATGGATCCCAGCCGCGGTTCGGAAGCTGGACCTCGCGCCCCGACTCTTCGACGAGTAGCAACGTGCGTTCCTTCGTGATTTCGCCAATCACTGTGAGGGGAAGTCCGTGAAAGGAACGCGGAATCCGCTTGAGCTTCAATCGAGGCACGGAGAAGAGCAACTCGTAGTCATCGCCGCCGTGCAGCGCCATCTCCAACGAATCGTCATTGCGTCTCCGCCCACTTTTGGGCACCCGCACCCTGGAAAGCTTCGTCGCTTCGATCCTTGCCCCCACTCCGCTTGCAGCGCAGAGTCGCGGCAGGTCGGTGGAAAGACCGTCGGAGAGGTCCATCATCGCTGAGGCTAAGTGTTCCTCGGCTAGCCAGCGGCCTAAAGCAAGCCGGGGTTCAGGGAAGAGATGTTTCCGAAGGACTGGATCGCGGCTGTTTGCTCGACGTTTGTTTTCGCGGATTAGACGAAGTCCCAGCTCTGCCTCGCCGAGCCGACCGCTCGTGAATAGCATATCCCCAGGTCGCGCGCCTGATCGCAAAACTGACGCCCCGGTCCGTGCCTCACCCACCACGGTCACATTGATAAGGATGTCTTTCCTGCGGGTCGTGTCGCCACCAGCAAGGGCGCAACCAAATCGCTTGGCCGCCCGCCGCAGTCCGCCGAGGAACTGATCGAGCCACAGGCCGATGTGTGACGGGGGCAGCGCGAGACTCAAAAGAAAGCAACGCGGCACGCCCCCCATCGCGGCCACGTCGCTAACAGCTCTGGCCAGGCATTTCCAACCCACCGCGTCGGCTAGATGCTTATCTCGAAGAAAGTGTGAACCTTCTAAGAACCAGTCGGAGGTCAGGATTTGTTCGGAGCCGCTCGCGGCTCGGAAAAGTGCCGAATCGTCTCCTATTCCTAGACGCACTCCGGAGCTGCGAACCCCTGTCCGAGCGGCGACACGCTCGATCTGTTCCAAAACGGCAGCCTCTCCGGGTCCCCGGCGCCGTACCTTAAGGTTCTTTGCTTCCTTCATTGCCGGCAGTGAGTATAGCTCTCGCGACTCTTTTCGAGGACGGAGATGAAGGGATTCGCATCGCGGCCGATACTTAAGCAAGAGGCGTCGGCACCCTGTACTCCCGGACAGGTGGACGGTTTTTCACACCCTGTTCTTTAAACCGCAAAATACAGGGTTGACGGGCAGCGCTACAAAATCTAGTATGGGCTAGGTCGCGGACCGAGGCTTACGGTTCAGATTTGGTGTTCGTTCAGTTTCAAAGTGGTTTTCTTGTGTGCGTTCCAGGGCATCCAGCCCGTTTTTGACAAATTAGAGGCCAGAGGGGCCAAGTAAGTGATTACGAGCAAGAACTATACGTTCTATATCGCTACGACGCCTGGCAAGCTCCAAAAGCTTGTCATTCCGACCTACGTCCTGCACAGCCTCGCTGTGCTAGCCATCATCGGCGCTATCACCGTAGTCGCCGCGATAGGTTCTTACTCTCGGATGCTTTGGAAGGTCGGCAACTACAACGCCCTTCGCCACGATCAGGAAACTCTTAAGAAGCAGTACCATCAACTTCAGACCACGGTCAACGACACCAACCAGCGCCTCGATTCGCTCCAGTCTCTAGCCACTGAAGTAGCTATGACCTACGGAGTGCTTCGTTATCACCCCGCGGCCTTCGATTCGACCGATAGTCAAGTCTCCCCGGAAGATGCCTTTGATCGATCGATTGAGCAGTACACATTTTTGAAGAGGAACGCGGCGGTGATTGCCGTCTCGTCCGGCGGTTTGCGGCTGATGCCTGCGATGAGTTTTGCCGACTCCGCCTACACGCCATCGATCTGGCCGGTCATGGGACACATCACGGACAGCTTTGGAGAACGCCTGGATCCGTTCAACGGTGAGGGAGCGTTCCACACAGGTGTTGACGTGGCCTCCGATTACGGCGCGCCGGTGCATGCTACGGCGGATGGCATCGTGACCATCGCTGAAAACCATGCTGGCTACGGCCGCCTGGTCGTGGTTGACCACGGTTTCGGCATCACCACCTGGTACGCGCATCTTTCCTCGTTCTCGGCGGTCCCTGGCACGCGAATTAAACGCGGCGAGGTCATCGGCTACACGGGCATCAGCGGCCGTTCCACCGGTCCCCACGTGCACTATGAAGTTCGCGTCAACAATGCGCCGGTCAACCCTTGGCGGTACATGAAGGGGAGCACAGGGACTACGGCGACTACGGTAGGCGACTGATTCAAGATTAATAGAAGTGGTAGTGGTCTTGTATGCCTCGGAGTTTCCGGGGCATTTTTTATTGCGGGAGTTCCATACAGTTCAATTTCGGATCGTGCCCTTGTTTGGGAGGGCTTTGTTTTGTGGAGCCACAGGCGCAATTGGCATTGCCGCGCGTGCGGCTTCCAGGAACTTAGGCGTCAGATCGAACATCAGCCGGACTGATTTCGTGTCGCGGCGGTCAATCAACGAGACGTCCGCGCTCTTCAATATCTCCAGATATGCTTCGCGGACGTCTGGCTGAAGTTGTTGACGCATTTTCTGATCGCTGAGCCCTGCCTGCGCCAGCAATAACAGGCCATTGAGCACTTCGGACAACTGGCGGGTAGGCGCGTCTTTGGCTCCTTCACCCTCGAGCACCACTCGCAGATGGTCGCCTTCCGGCTTTCCCGCCGCGGTGATCCACTGAAGCTGGTCAATCAAAGCCGAGAGTTGGGGGGATTGCAAGCCGCGCGGAGTTTGCGAGCTCAACGCCGTGCCCGCTGCGGCGCCCTGGCGCACGACGGCAAAGACGGGTGCCCCGGCCAGCCGGCGGAAACGCTCGCGCCACGCTCGTGACTCCGCGTCTTCATGCGGCGCGGAGAGCGACGCTTCGAAGTTCGAGCCATTTGTGAGTGCGATACGATCGCTGCGCAAAAACGTGAACGCGATTCGCCGGGCACTCCCGTTCTGTGGCACGGAGAAAATCTCCTTTCCGCCATGGTTCTCTCGGGTTCCCGTTTGCAATGCGTACGCGGAGATTTTTTCTCGGTCGAATCGTCCTTCGGCCACGGCGAACAGAATTGTGTCTTTGCCGCTGTTTAACAGCGTGATGCTCACGCGGTTCAGATCGCGCTCATAGTTGAAGCCCGTCGATTGCAGAAATTGGGAATAGTCCGCGTCTGCCTTGGGCTGCGGAGCCCATTTGTAAAGTTCCGCAAGAAAGGGAGACTGGCGAAGCGCGTCCAGGTCAATGTAAAGAACAGCGCTCGCATCGGCGGGCATCTGCGCGAGCACCTCATCGCTTGGGTTGTGACCCGAACCGCCCCAGTGTAGGTAGCCCAAGTAGGCGATCGCACCCATCATGACAAGGGCCAGGATTGCTCCCGCAAGTCTTCGTTTGTTCATGCGGTTGGCCCCATCCCCACGCAAGATTACCTACGACCGATCAATGCGTTTCTGCTCAAACACCCGGCTCCGAATGTCAGGCACATTTTGATGAAAAATGCCCCCCGTTACGCTCGGCAGACACCATGGATGCCGGCAAACGCAGATCATGCTAAACTATAGAGGAATCGAAAGATAGGGCGCTAGGAGTGCGACACAGGGAAACGGTTTTTCCACAGACCTGGCCCCCGACGTGCTCCAAAATCGAATCACCCCCTTGCAATTTACTTGCCCCTTCTGCTATTCTTACTCGGTTTGAGCGACGCTGGCGTAGCTCAGCTGGTAGAGCATCTGATTTGTAATCAGAGGGTCGGGGGTTCAATTCCCTCCGCCAGCTCCACCAGGATGTTGGTACGGGAGTGAGGCGGGAGCAAATCCTTGCAGGGAAAATAAACGGGCTGGTGTCTTTTGACACGAGTCCTTTTTGTGTTTTCGTTTTCACAGAAGTTTGTTGCGCGAGGAATCGCCTGAGAAAGTTTTGGGGGACAAGCAGTTAGCGTCCTTTTGTTTTCGCGGGACGGGTGGGTGAGTGGCTAAAACCAGCAGACTGTAAATCTGCCGCTCCTTGCGGGCTACGAAGGTTCGAATCCTTCCCCGTCCACCAGTCGCTCGCTGTTCGATTCGGCCGATCCCTTGGGTGATCGTCTGTAATCAGGAAACCGCAGGGCAATCGCATCAAGCGATGTTCGAGCGCGGTCCAATTCGCGGCAAAGGCGCTGCTCAGGAATGGTGCGCCAACAACGGCTGATTTTGGGGGAACACGGGTTAGGCCTGGGTAGCTCAGTTGGTAGAGCGCGTCCTTGGTAAGGACGAGGTCACCGGTTCAATCCCGGTCCCAGGCTCCAGGATTAAATGGTCGTAGTGAGGGGAAAGTTCGCAGTAAAAGGGCGGGGGTAACTCAACGGTAGAGTCTCACTCTTCCAAGGTGATGGTTGCGGGTTCAAATCCCGTCCCCCGCTCCAGATTCAAGTGTGGTTGGTGAATCGTCAGGATTTGGAAGAAGAGAAGACTTAACGCAGAGGGCAAAGGAAAATGGCCAAGGAGAAATTCGAGCGCAGCAAGCCGCATTGCAACATCGGGACGATTGGTCACATTGACCATGGCAAGACGACCCTGACGGCGGCGATTACGAAAGTGTTGTCGAAGCACAACCCGAAGGTGCAGTTCCGGGCGTTTGATTCGATCGACAACGCGCCGGAAGAGCGCGAGCGCGGTATCACGATTGCCGTTTCGCACGTGGAGTACGAGACGCCGAACCGGCACTACGCGCACATGGATTGCCCGGGTCATGCGGACTACATCAAGAACATGATCACCGGCGCGGCGCAGATGGACGGCGCGATTCTGGTTGTTGCGGCGACGGATGGACCGATGCCGCAAACGCGCGAGCACATTTTGCTGGCGCGGCAAGTCGGCGTTCCGGCGATTGTCGTGTTTTTGAACAAGTGCGACATGGTGGAAGACGCGGAATTGCTCGAACTGGTGGAACTGGAAGTGCGCGAGTTGCTGAAGAGCTACCAGTTTCCTGGCGACACGATTGCGGTTGTAAAGGGTTCAGCGCTGCAAGCATTGAATGGCGACGCGAAGTGGGAAAAGTCGATCGACGAGTTGATGGAAGCGGTGGACAAGAACGTGCCGCAGCCAGTGCGCGAGATTGACAAGCCGTTTGCGATGCCGATTGAAGATATTTTTTCGATTTCCGGCCGCGGAACGGTGGTTACGGGCCGCGTCGAGCGCGGCAAAGTGAAGGTTGGCGAAGAAATCGAGATCGTGGGATTCCGTCCGACGCAGAAAAAGGTTGTGACGGGCGTCGAAATGTTTCGCAAGCTACTGGACGAAGGGCTTGCTGGCGACAACGTTGGCTTGCTTTTGCGCGGCACGGAAAAAGACGACGTCGAGCGCGGGCAGGTGGTTTGCAAGCCGGGCTCGATCACGCCGCACACGAAGTTCAAGGCGGAAGCGTACGTGTTGACGAAGGAAGAAGGCGGGCGGCACACACCGTTTTTCACGGGCTACCGGCCGCAATTCTACTTCCGCACCACGGACGTGACAGGCGACGTGAAGCTGCCGACAGGCGTGGAAATGGTGATGCCTGGGGATAACGTGAGCTGCGAAGTGACGCTGATCACGCCGGTCGCTCTCGAAAAGGGCTTGCGGTTCGCGATTCGCGAAGGCGGCCACACGGTCGGCGCCGGCGCCGTAACGGAAATCATCGAGTAACGTTTTCCCCTCGCGAGTCGAGGGCTGGGTAAAAAAAGGAATTAGATCATGCGAGAAATCATTACGTTGCAGTGCGGCGATTGCAAAAACCGCAACTACACGACGACGAAGAACAAGAAAAAGCACTCCGAACGCGTGGAGACCCGGAAGTTTTGCAATACGTGCCGCAAGCACACCGGGCACAAAGAAGTTAAGTAGTTTTCCGTTTTGGAGCAGGCATTGGGCGGAGCGGTTTTGGGTTTTTAGGGGAGTCGTCCAACGGTTAGGACTCCGGTCTCCAAAACCGGGTATGGGGGTTCGAATCCCTCCTCCCCTGCCAGAGACTAGTAACAGGCGGCAGCGCCTGTTAAGTGAAGAGGACGAATGGCCACGCAGGCGGTCAAAGTGAAGAACGATGAGTTGCAAGGCGGCGGAATCGGCGGGGCAGCAAGCAACCTCGGCGGGAAAATAACTGGAACGGTTAAGGACACGCGCGAGTTTCTGCACGACGTTCGCGTGGAGATGAAGCAGGTCACCTGGCCTAGCCGTGAAGACGTGGTCTCGACCACAGGCGTCGTCATCGCCACTGTTTTCTTCTTCGGCGTATTTCTTGCGGTTGTGGACTGGCTGGTGCAGATGGGCGTTATGCGCGTCTACAAATTTTTCGGAATCTGAGGGGTAACGCAGCTTGACGGCAATGCAGTGGTACATCATCCATACGTACTCGGGCTTTGAAAAGAAAGTCAAAGAAAGCCTGGAGAGCCGTGTGTCCGCATTCAGTTTGCAGGACAAGATCGGCCGCGTGCTGATTCCCATGGAAGACGTCGTCGAAGTGCGCGGCGGGAAAAAGGTAGTTTCGTCGCGGATGACTTATCCGGGTTATGTGCTGGTCGAGATGGACCTCGACGAAAACACCTGGCACATCGTGCGCTCGACGCCGCGCGTCACCGGCTTTGTAGGCTCGGCGACCGCGCCGTCGCCGCTGTCGGACACGGAAGTCGACGCCATCATCAACCGCGTCCACGTTCCAACGGACCGTCCGAAGCCGAAAGTGGTCTTCGAACGGAACGAGCAGGTGCGCATCGTGGACGGCCCGTTCGCGAATTTTAACGGCACGGTCGAAGAAATTGACAACGATCACAGCCGGCTGAAGGTTTCCGTCACGATTTTTGGCCGTTCGACGCCGGTGGAGCTGGATTTCGCAAGCGTCGAAAAGCTGGGCTAAGCGGCGACGCCGTAGCAGAGCACGTAAAAAGAGATTGAGGCAGGGACATGGCTAAGAAAGTACAGACAACCATCAAATTGCAGTTGCCCGCGGGCAAAGCGACTCCGGCGCCGCCGGTAGGCACGGCGCTCGGTCCGCACGGCTTGAACATTATGGATTTTTGCAAACAGTTCAACGCCAAGACGGCGAAGGAACCGGACGGAATGATTTTCCCCGTGCTCGTGACGGTTTACACGGACCGCACGTTCACATTCATTCTGAAAACTCCGCCGGCTTCGATTCTGCTTCTTCGCGCGGCGGGAATCGTCAAGGGCTCAGCCGAGCCGAATCGCAACAAAGTCGGCAAAGTGACGAAAAAGCAAGTTCAAGAAATTGCGAAGATCAAGCTTGTCGATCTCAACACCACCAATCTGGACTCCGCCGTGCGCACTGTGATGGGTACGGCGCGCAACATGGGTCTGGAAGTCGTGGAAGCCTAGAAGTTAAGGCGCTACGAGGTCGAAGAGGTAAGAGCGATGACAAAGTTAGCAGGCAAACACGTAGAGAATGCGCGAAAAAAGGTCGAAGCGCGCCCGTACAAGCTCGCGGAAGCAAGCGAGCTGATTAAGAAGACGCATCACACGAAGTTCAACGAAACGGTCGAGCTGGCTATCAATCTGGGAGTCGATCCCAAGCATTCCGATCAGGTCGTTCGCGGCACCGTGGTTCTTCCGCATGGCCTTGGCAAGTCCGTCCGCGTTTTGGTTATCGCGAGCGGCGATAAAGTTCGTGAAGCGACAGAAGCCGGCGCGGACTTTGTCGGCGGAGACGACATGGTTACGAAAATCATGGGCGGCTGGACGGACTATGACGCCGTGATTGCCACGCCGGACATGATGAAGTCCGCCGGTAAGCTGGGTAAGGTACTCGGCCCTCGCGGTTTGATGCCGAATCCGAAAACCGGCACGGTCACGTTCGACGTTGCGAAAGCAATCAAAGAGACCAAAGCCGGTAAAGTCGAGTTTCGCGTCGATAAAGCCGGAATCGTCCATTGCGCCATCGGCAAAATTCAGTTTGACGCCGCGCATATAGCGGAGAACGCTCACGCAGTAATCGGCGCTGTCATCAAGGCGAAACCGGCCGCAGCCAAGGGCAAATACGTGCAGAAAATCACGCTGACCTCGACGATGGGCCCGGGCATTCCGATCGACCTCGTCGAATCGGAAACACTGGCCGCAGCAGCCTAAGCGAAAAATTTAAGGAAACGGGATCATGAAAAAGCGCAGCGAAAAACAGCAAGACCTCGACAAACTGAAGCTGGAACTGGCCAAGGTCTCGACCGTGATTCTCACGACCTTCCAGGGCATCACCGTCGAAGCCGACACCAAGCTCCGCCGCGCCGTACAGGCCGCTGGCGGCAAATACCAGGTCGTGAAAAACACGCTCGCGGAGCGCGCCGGAGCCGGCACCCCAGCGGAAAACCTGCTCAAGAACCTGAGCGGCACAAACTCCATCGCCTTTACGCAGACCGATGCCGTCGCGCTCGCCAAAGCGCTCACCAAAGTGGCCAAGGAAGTTCCGGCGTTTAAATTCAAGTCCGGACTCGTCGAAGGCCGCGTCATCTCCATCGCCGAGATTCAGCAGCTTGCGAATCTCCCTTCGAAGGAAGAGTTGCTCAGCAAGATTATGTTCTTGCTGAACGCTCCGGCGCAGCGCATCGCCATGGCGCTGAACGGCTTGCCGCGCAACCTCGCGGTCACCGTCAACGAAGCGATCAAAGCCAACAAGTTTGGGTCCGGCGGGGCTAGCAGTTCCGAACCGGCTCCTGTACCTGCACCAAGCCCTGAAGCGGCCCAGTAAGTTTACTTTTAATTTTGAGAGGAGAAGCAAAAGTCATGTCGAAAGTGGATACGATCCTGGAAGAAATCAAGGGGCTGACGCTACTCGAAGCGTCTGACCTCGTGAAAAAGATGGAAGAAACCTTCGGCGTCTCCGCGGCTGCGGCTACGGTCGTGGCGGGCGGCGGCGGTGGAGCGGCAGGCGGCGCGGCACCGGCGGAAGAGAAGACCGAATTTGCGGTCGTCCTCACCGATGTCGGCGGCAACAAAATCAACGTTATCAAGGCGGTTCGCGAAGTCACGAGCCTCGGCTTGAAAGAAGCCAAGGACCTCGTCGACGGCGCTCCCAAGACCGTCAAGGAAGGCGTCAACAAGGAAGAAGCCGCGACCATCAAGAAGAAGTTCGAAGACGCGGGCGCCAAAGTCGAAATCAAGTAGTTATTTGTTGCACGGGCTTCGAGAGGGGGCGCGGCTGCTTGCATCGGCCATTTTACCGGCTGGAACAAGCGTGATCCGTCGCGCCAAAGGAACTCACGTACGCAAGTCGAGGCTGGTTATTTCACAACTCCACTGGTCCTTTTTGGACCCAATGCAGCGGTGTGCGCGCTAACTTCGGGCAGGAAGCGCGCCACTCACGCTGCATGCAGCTCTCCGGCATTTCCGCAAGTTGCCCGAATGGGTTGAGCCCGAAAGGGAAGAGGTAGACCAAGCAATGTCAAACAGTCACCAGCATGTCAGGGAACGCGAGCGTCTCGATTTCGCGAAAATTCAGGGTTCGATTCAGATTCCAAACCTGATCGAAGTCCAGATGAAGTCCTATCAGCGCTTCTTGCAGATGGACCTCCTGCCGAGCGAGCGCGATGACGGTGGACTGCAGTCCGTGTTCACGTCGGTGTTTCCGATCAAGGATTTCCGCGAAATGTCGCAGCTCGAGTTCGTGGATTACTCGATCGGCAACTGGGAGTGCAAGTGCGGCAACTTGAAGGGCCTGCACCACCTGCGCGCCACTTGCCGCAATTGCGGCGCGTCCGTTGTCACCAATCCGTATCAAACCGGCGACGTTATCTGCCACAAGTGCGGCACGTTCAACAAAAACACGCCGACCTTCTGCAACAAGTGCGGCGACCCGGTAGCCATGCAGTTGAAATATGACGTGAACGAGTGCCAGGAGCGCGGCATGACGTATTCCGCGCCGCTGAAAGTCACCATCCGTCTGACCATTTACGACAAGGATCCCGACACCGGCGCGAAGACCATTCGCGACATCAAGGAGCAGGAAGTTTTCTACGGCGATATTCCTCTGATGACCGAGAACGGCACGTTCATCATCAACGGCACGGAGCGCGTCATCGTCAGCCAGTTGCACCGCTCTCCGGGCGTCTTTTTTGAAAGCGCCAACAACCGCACCTATTTCCTCGGCAAGATCATTCCTTACCGTGGGTCGTGGGTCGAATTCGAATACGACACCAAGAACATTCTTTACGTGCGCATAGACCGCAAGCGCAAATTCCTCGGCTCGATCTTCCTGCGCGCGCTGGGAATGAAGTCCAACGAAGAAATCCTGCGCACGTTCTATCAAGTCGAGCGCATCTCGCTCCGCGACAAGGATCTTTTCTGGAACGTTTCGCCGGGTATCGTGGACCGCAAGCTGGCCCACGAAATCCGCAACCCGCGCTCCGAGGAAGTGATTGTCGGCGCGCACAAGCGCATCACCGAAAATCTGTTCAAGGAACTGATCAAGGCCAAGATCTCGCAGGTCCGTGCGGCTTTGGTGGACCTCGAAGGCGCCTACAGCGTCGCCGACGTAGTCAATCGTCAAACAGGTGAAGTGCTGCTCGAAGCCAACAAGCCTTTGACGCCCGAACTCTGGCAGGCTTTTGCCGAGGGCGGCATCACCGAAGTCGACGTCTTCTTCCCGGAGCGCGACGACATCGGCCTGGTGCTCTCGCGCACGCTCGATAAGGACGCCATCCGCTCTTCGAAAGAAGCGCTGATCGAAATCTACCGCAAACTGCGTCCCGGCGATCCTCCGACGCTCGAAACGGCCACCAATCTCTTCCGCGGTATGTTCTTCGATCCGCGCAAGTACGATTTCAGCCGCGTCGGCCGCCTCAAGTTCAACATCAAGATGGGTCTAGACACTCCGTTGGATAACCGCACGCTCGATACGCCGGATTTCGTTTCGGCGATCAAGTATCTCTTCAAGCTGCGTAAGAATATCGGCGTCGTCGACGACATCGACCATCTTGGCAACCGCCGCGTCCGCGCGGTCGGCGAGCTTCTCGAAAACCAGTTCCGCATCGGCCTCGTCCGTATGGAACGCGCCATCAAGGAAAAGATGAGCGTGTACCAGGAAATGTCCACGGCCATGCCGCACGACCTGGTCAACGCCAAGCCGGTTATGGCGGCGATCCGCGAATTCTTCGGATCATCGCAGCTCAGCCAGTTCATGGACCAGACCAACCCGCTCAGCGAAATCACGCACAAGCGCCGTCTTTCGGCTCTTGGACCCGGCGGTCTCTCTCGCGAACGCGCGGGCTTCGAAGTGCGCGACGTTCACCCCACGCACTACGGCCGTATTTGCCCGATTGAAACGCCGGAAGGTCCGAACATCGGCCTGATCAGCTCGCTGTCCTGTTTTGCGCGTATCAACGACTACGGCTTCATCGAGTCGCCATATCGCCGCGTAAAAGGCGGGCGCATCATCGACTACGTCCAGATCGTCAACGCCGGCGACAGCGAATTCAAAGCCGGCGAAATCGTCGAGAAGGACAAAGTCGAAGAGCTCAACGAAGAGCTCAAGCGCCGCAAAGTCGTTTACGAGCCGTACTGCTTCTACCTGTCCGCCTGGGAAGAAGACAAGTACGTCGTGGCGCAGGCCAACGTTTCGCTCGATGAACGCTTGAAGATCACCACCGAACTGGTCAACTGCCGCCAGGCCGGCAACTTCGTGCTCAAGAGCCGCGACGAAGTCGATTACGTCGACGTTTCGCCGAAGCAGCTCGTCTCCGTAGCCGCCAGCTTGATTCCGTTCCTCGAGAACGATGACGCCAACCGCGCGCTCATGGGTTCCAACATGCAGCGTCAGGCTGTGCCGCTCATCCGCGGGGAAGCGCCGCTCGTCGGCACCGGCATGGAGCGTGTCACTGCGCGAGATTCCGGCGCGGTCGTGCTTTGCAAGCGCGAGGGCATTGTCGATCAGGTCGATTCGGAGCGCATCATCGTACGCGTCGAATCCGATCACTCCGGCGTGCTCAGCCGCGAAGTGGGCGCGGACATCTATCAGCTCATCAAGTTCAAGCGTTCGAACCAGAACACCTGCATCAGCCAGAAGCCGTTCGTTCGCGTCGGTGATCGTGTGAAGAAGGGCCAGGTTCTTGCCGACGGTCCTTGCACCGAACGCGGCGAACTCGCTCTCGGCCGCAACGTCCTGGTGGCTTTCCTGCCCTGGCGCGGTTACAACTTCGAAGACGCCATCCTCGTCAGCGAAAAGCTGGTGAAGGACGACTACTACACTTCGATTCACATCGAGGAATACGAAATCGAAGCGCGCGACACCAAGCTCGGTCCCGAGGAAGTTACTCGCGACATTCCCAACATCAGCGAGTCTTTCCTTCGCAACCTGGATGAAAGCGGCGTCATTCGCATCGGCGCGGTCATCAAGCCAGGCGACATTCTGGTCGGCAAGGTAACGCCCAAGGGCGAAACCACCCTTACGCCGGAAGAAAAACTGCTGCGCGCCATCTTCGGCGAAAAAGCCGGCGACGTTCGCGACGCCTCGCTCTATTGCCCGCCAGGCATCGAGGGCACCATCGTGGACGTCAAGATCTTCACCCGCAAGGGCGGAGAAAAAGATGAGCGCCACAAGGCTATCGAAGCCACGCAAGTCTTCAAGCTGGAGAAGAACCTCGCCGACGAAATCCGCATCCTCACGGACGAGCGCCTCAAGCGCCTTTCGGATTTGCTCGGCGGTAAAATTCTCCAGGCCGACTTGCACGACGAAAAGACCAACAAGCGCCTGTTGACCAAGGGCACGGAGCTGACGCGCGAGCTGATCGAAAAGATCTCCACGCGCAACCTCAAGCGCCTCAAGCTCAACGAGAAGGATCCTCTCCTCATCGAGAAAATCGAAGAAATCGAGGAGATGACCTCGCGCCAGATCGACGTGCTCCGCAAGATCACCGAGGAGCGCAAGGAAAAGCTCAAAAAGGGTGACGAACTGCCTCCCGGCGTCATCAAGCTGGTCAAGGTCTATATCGCCATGAAGCGCAAGCTCTCCATCGGCGACAAAATGGCCGGACGCCACGGCAACAAGGGCGTCATCGCCCGCATCGTGCCGCAGGAAGACATGCCGTACCTTCCCGATGGCACGCCGGTCGAGATCGTTCTCAATCCTCTCGGCGTTCCTTCGCGTATGAACGTCGGACAGGTTCTCGAGACGCACTTGGGCTGGGCCTCCAAGGAACTCGGCAACAGCCTCAAGCGTTTGCTGAGCAAGGAAGTCAAGGCCGAGGCTTTGCGCCGCTGGTTCCGCGAAGTCTTCACCGAGACGACCGTTTGGAAGACGCTGTCGAAGCTGAGCGACGACGAGTTGCTCGACTACGCCGAAGGCTTCAAGGACGGCATTCCCTTCGCAACGCCGGTATTCGACGGCGCTCGCGAACCGGAAATCCGCCACTTGCTCGAAGTCGCTGGCTTGCCGCACGCCGGCAAGATCAATCTCTTCGACGGCATGTCTGGCGACCAGTTCGATCAGCCCGTCACGGTCGGCTACATTTACATGCTCAAACTCTCGCATCTCGTCGACGACAAGATTCACGCGCGCTCCATCGGTCCGTACTCGCTCATCACCCAGCAGCCGCTCGGTGGCAAGGCGCAGTTCGGCGGACAGCGCTTCGGCGAAATGGAAGTCTGGGCGCTCGAGGCGTACGGTGCCGCGCACATCCTGCAGGAGTTGCTCACGGCAAAGTCCGACGACGTCTATGGCCGCGCGAAAATCTACGAGGCCATCGTCAAGGGCGAGCCCGGTATCGAACCCGGCGTGCCCGAGTCGTTCAACGTCCTGGTCCGCGAGCTTCAATCGCTCTGCTTGGATGTCGAATTAATGAAGCGTCAAAAACCGCCAACGGAGAAAGCAGCCGATTAGCACCAACCCGGTCTGTAGGGGCGGGGCTTGCCCCGCCCGCAACCGGCGATGTTTCGCAAGTAGGTAGGTTTTGGTTTTTGGGTTCTCAGCCGGTCCAGTGCAAAACACGGGATCGCGTCCCTGGTGAAAGCCGGGGAGGGAGGAAACAACCTTGTATCGCAGCAGCCCTTATGATCGCGCCAGTCTGATCGCCGATTTCGATTCGATTCGAATCAGCTTGGCGAGTCCTGAAAAAATCCGTTCGTGGTCTCACGGTGAAGTCACCAAGCCGGAGACCATCAACTATCGCACCTTTAAACCCGAGCGCGACGGCCTTTTCTGCGCCAAGATTTTTGGCCCCGTCACCGATTGGGAATGCCTGTGCGGCAAGTACAAGCGCATGAAGCATCGCGGCGTTATCTGCGATAAGTGCGGCGTCGAAGTCACGCTCAGCAAAGTCCGGCGCGAGCGCCTCGGGCACATCGAGCTGGCTTCGCCCTGTTCGCATGTCTGGTTTTTCAAGGGCCTGCCCAGCCGCATCGGCTATTTGCTGGACATTTCCATGCGCGATCTCGAGCGCATTCTGTACTTCGAAGCGTTCGTAGTCGTCGATGCCGGCGAAGTCGCCGTTCTTCGCGAGCGCGAAGTTCTTCTGGAAGACAAGTACCGCGAACTCCAGAAGGAATATCCCGGCCAGTTCACCGCCAAGATGGGCGCCGAAGCCATTAAGGAACTTCTCCGCCGCGTCGAAGTGGACAAGCTTTCCGAAGAACTCCGCGAAAAGATGAAGGCCGATCCTTCGCTTCAGAAGCGCATCAAGTTCGCCAAGCGCCTGAAAGTGCTCGAAGCTTTCCGCAAGAGCGGCAACAAGCCCGAATGGATGATTCTCGACGTGATTCCGGTTCTTCCGCCGGAGCTGCGCCCGCTTGTGCCTCTCGACGGCGGCCGCTTTGCCACATCCGATCTCAACGATCTCTATCG
>Ga0210409_10000200_pt1 | contig 122485 bp, 112 predicted proteins | sample IncBWH17MmetaG_FD_161649 | JGI IMG/M metagenome (GOLD analysis project Ga0210409, IMG submission 161649) | Forest soil microbial communities from Barre Woods Harvard Forest LTER site, Petersham, Massachusetts, United States - Inc-BW-H-17-M | ecosystem: Environmental > Terrestrial > Soil >...
ATCGCAGTGGCGGATTATCGGCAAAGTTTTGTGGTGGATAGGCAAGCCAGGATAATCCGGACGTTTTCCGCCAGGGAGTAGTTCCGCCCGTGTGTCCCGATTTGAAACCTTCGGTTCCTCTCGGGCAAATTCCTCAAGAAAACTGACGAAACGATTAAAGCTTGTGATAAGCTGCAAAACTGTCCGCACTCAGCCCGCGCCCAGCCCGCGCCCTGGGAACACAAGGGTGGTGTTGCATGTCTGAATTCCGGGTGCTCGTAGTGGAGGATCATGAACCCTTTCGCCGATTTATCTGTTCCACTCTCGGCAAGAAAGCGGATTTGCAGATCGTCAGCGAAGTGTCAGACGGTTCAGAAGCAGTTCTCAAAGCTCAACAACTCCAACCTGACTTGATTCTTCTGGATATCGGACTGCCCACCCTGAATGGAATCGAAGTGGCTCGACGAATCCGCGCACTCTCTCCCAACTCCAAAATAGTCTTCGTGACACAAGAATTCTCGGCCGAGGTTGTGCAGGAGGCCTTTCGCGTTGGAGCGCTCGGGTACGTAATCAAGACCCAGGCCGGAGTGGATTTACTGGCCGCCGTAGAGTCGGTTTGCCTGAGCCGGCCTTTTGTCAGTAAGGCTTTGGCGGAGTTACTTCCTCGCGAACTGGCTGGCAAGCAGCCTCCAAAGCGGTTCCACGAGGATAAGGCTTTCGCCCCAGTTCGAGAGGTCGGAAGCTAAACTTCCTTGTCGGACGATCTTATCCCGCCGCACGCATCGACTCTCGGGCCGAACCCAAAGGAACGCAAGCATGAATCGTGGTGCCCCGATTGAACAGCGATTCGATTGACAGTGTTCCGTTCAAAAGCTTCAACCGCTCCTCCATACTGATGAGGCCCAGCCCTCGGCTCATCTTTGCTGTTTCGAGGTCAAAACCTGCGCCGGAGTCCTTCACCGTTAGATGAACCTCATCCGTCGCTCCCCACAGGCTCACTTCAAAGTGCCGCACCCCACTGTGTTTTGCCGAGTTGTGCAATGCTTCCTGTAAAACCCGGAATAGGCCAAGAGAAATGTCTGCCGACAAGGGCGCTGGCAGATCGCGGGCGTTGAACTCGATTTCCACCCTCTGCTGCTGGCCGAACTCCTGGCAGAATCCCCTCATAGCCGATGCAATCCCCAAATATTGCAGTTTTGCCGAATGCAACTCGTGCGACAAGGATTGAATGTCGTCGGCGATCGACGAAGCCTGCTTGTGGAGTTCGCCTATGCGGCTGCGAACATCGCGCAATTTGAGGGAGTCGCCTTGGAGTTGACGCAACTCGACGGCCAACAGGGCGAGACGTTGGCCGACGTCGTCGTGAAGCTCTCTCCCGATTCGGGTGCGTTCCTGCTCCTGGGCCTCAATCAACTTGCGGCTCACGCTTCCAAGGGCGGCTTCCGCCGATTTGCGCTCCGTGATGTCAATAAACGCAACCACTGCTCCAACAATGTCGCCCCCCCTGCGCTGCGGATAAGACCAGTATTCAACGGGGAAGCTTGTTCCGTTGGCTCTCCAGAACACCTCGTCTTCCACGTGGAATCCCTCGCCAGTTCGCATTGTCCGGTGAGCGCGACACTCCTCTGCGAGTAACACAGTCCCGTCGACACGACTGTGATGGATCAGATCGTGCATATTCTTGCCGAGCACTTCCTCCATGCGTTGATACCCCAAGGTGCGCAGGCAGGCAGGGTTGCAGAAGGTGCATCGATGCTTGAGATCAATCCCATAAATGGCTTCAGCAGTGGAGTCGAGAAGCAGGCGAAGTTTATCCTCGCTCTCGCGTAGCGACTGTTCCGCTCGTTTTCGCTCGGTAACGTCGGCCACCATGCCGATCACCCGCACCATCTTGCCTTCGGCGTCGAAGCAGGCCCGACCGGTGTCTTCGAGCCAAATCACACTACCGTCAGCCGCCAACGCTCTGAAATTCATTTGATAGCTGGGGTCCTCAGGAGTGAGTCTGGCCTCCATTGCGTCATACGACGCCCGGTCATCGGAGTGGATCCTCGCATGAAACTCTCGACCAGTATCATGTTCTGGATCCTTCCAGTTGAGAATTTCTACACTCTCTTTTGACCGCACGATCACATCGGTTGCCACATTCCAGTCAAAGGCATACATTCTTCCGGACTGCACCGCCAGACGTAATCGCTGCTCGCTTTCCCGCAGTGCCACTTCCGCCCTTTTGCGCTCCGTGATGTCTTGAACAGTGCCGCGGAGTCCGATGATTTGTCCGTCGGCATCGCGCACTGCCTCGCCTCGTGCAATCTCCCATTTGGCGATGGACCCGGGCCTGACAATCTCCAGATCAAGCTCGTATGATGTTCCGGTTTGCAGGGCCACCTGAACAGCCTGTTGCAGCCGTTCCCAACTTTCCGCAGCGAACAGGAGGGCATGCTCCTTGTACGATGGCGCGGGCAAAGTTGGATCGACGCCCATGAGGTGGTAAAGCTCCTTCGACCAAATCACCGTGTCTGTCCGCGGCTCCCACTGCCAGTTTCCCACTCCGGCCAAACGTTGCGCTTCACTCAATTCCACGTCTCTCCGCCGCAGTTTCTCTTCCGCTCGCTTGCGCTCGGTGATGTTCTCCACAAAGGCAAAGACCAGCGGCGGTGATCCCGCTTCGCCATTCAAAAGGGAAACATTCAGATTTCCCCAAATCCGAGTGCCATCCTTTCTCAAGTAACGTTTTTCAAGCGAATACTTATCGATGACGCCAGCGCGCAGCTGTTGGAACAGAGCCCAATCGTCTGCGGAGTCTTCGGGATTAGCAAACTGAGAACAACTCATGCCGAGCAGTTCGTTCTCTAAATATCCCAGCATGGAGCAAAGCGAGGGGTTGGCCAGCAGCAACTTCCCTTCGAGATCCTCCACAGCAATGCCGAGGGACGCTTGCTCAAAAAGATAGTGGAAAAGCTGATTAGCCTGCGCAGGGAGAGGTGGCGAGGACATGACAACTCCAATCGGTGAAGAGTTTCTGCATAAGCAACCCTGGTAATTCCAGAAGTCACAGCGTTTTCAATGAATAATCTGGAGGGTTCTTGAGTGGCTGTGGTGGGATCGTAATTGGTTTTGGGAGTGTTCGGCGAGGGTAACTGCCTACCTCGCCCTGGCAGACCGATGTACATAGAAATGCCATACCAACGCTGGATCATTCTGTCGGGAAGCTGGCCGTTGTGTCAAGCGATGTTATGTGGCCATAGTGACAAAGTTTGGGCAACTTTGTCCTAGCTATGTCCCCGACCTATTAGGCTTCCTTCGTTTTCGACTGGAGTGTATGGAGGTTGTCGGGCTCCCGGCACCGATACGATGCGCTGAAGTTAGCTCCACATCTATCGCTTCGCGGGACTGGAGAACCGGCCGCCTGTACTTTCTGCCAGATGACGGAGCGTTGCACCGGACCTACAGTGCGACAACAGGCAGTGCCTGCGTTACTGCCGATTGCAAAAAAGTACGCGCTCACTTCAGCGCCGGTTCGACCGGAAATATCCGCATCGATTCCGTTTGAACCGAGAGAGGTCCCATGACTTCCAAATCAAAAGGTATAACTGGGCGATCTCTGGTCGCGATTCTCTGCACCCTTATCCTTTTACCAGGCGACACTTTGGCATATATATCGTCTCCTTCGCAGCAGGCTACACCCTCGACGCCGAACCAGGCTTCCAAGATTCCCTCGGATCAATTGGATTCTCTCGTAGCACCCATCGCGCTTTATCCAGATCCATTGTTGGCCCAGGCGTTGGCGGCGTCCACATATCCTCTGGAGATTATTCAGTTGCGGCAGTGGCTGGAGAAGAACAAGGGCCTGAAGGACAAAGCACTGGCAGACGCTGTGGCAAAAGAACCCTGGGATCCAAGCGTCCAAGCGCTGGCGGCTCTGCCTGATGTAGTAAAGCGGCTGGCAGACGACATTCAGTGGACCACCGATTTGGGCAACGCCTTCCTCGCGCAGCAAAGCGATGTTATGGAGGCCGTTCAGCGGATGCGTAAGAAGGCCCAAGAGAAGGGCAATCTGAAATCGACTGAGCAACAAAAGGTGGAGACCAAAGTAATCGAAGGCGACAGCGTGATCCTGATCGAGCAGGCCAATCCTCAGGTTGTGTATGTGCCTTCGTATGATCCGATGATTGTGTATGGCGCTCCGCTCTATCCCTACCCTCCTATTTACTATCCGCCGCCAGGGTACTACGCGGCAGGGATAGCAATTTCTTTTGGCATCGGCATCGCAATGGGGGCGTTCTGGGGTGGGGGTGGGGGTTGGGGTTGCGGCTGGGGTGGCAACAACACGATCAACATCAACCGCAACAACAATTTCAATCGCAATACGAACGTTGGCGGAGGTGGTCGCAACAACATCGGCGGTGGGAACCGGCCCTCGAATCCCATAGCCGGAGGTGGCAATCGAGGCAACCTTGGTGGCGCTGGCGGTGTTGGTGGTGTGGGCGGTGTTGGTGGCGCTGGTGGTGTGGGTGGTGTTGGCGGGCCGGGCGGTGTTGGTGGTCCTGGCGGAGTGGGTGGTGCTGGCGGCGGCAACCGCCCATCAACTCTTCCCTCTGGCGGCGGAGGTGCCGGAGACCGGTGGCAACACAATCCCGAGCATCGCGGCGGAGCTCCGTATCGGGACCGGGCGACCGCCGACCGGTTCGGGGGAACGGCGCGCGGTGATTCGCTCGCCAATCGTCAGTCTAGCGCTCGACAACAAGTCGGTCGGCAGGGCGGCAATCTGTCGAGTGCCCGCAGGGGAGGAACTGGCGCAAGTAATCGCGCGGGCGGAGGTATGGACAATCGGGCGGGCGGCGGCGGGGCAGACCGCATTGGAAGCCGCGACGTCACGCGCGGCGGCGGCGGGAACCGCGATGCTTTCGGAGGAGGATCCCGGGGCTCCAAGGGATACAACGGATCGAGCGCTCGCTCCGGCAGTAGCCGCGGCGCTTCCAGCATGGGATCCCGCAGTGGCGGGGGCAGTCGTGGGGGCGGCGGAGGACGGCGCAGGTGACGTGCATTGTTCGAGGAACAGAAAGCAGGAGACTCAAAATGAAACCAATATCTGCGAAAGGAATTCGTTTCCTAATCCTCCGGAGCGTCGCTGCGGTCGCCGGCCTGTGGCTGAGCATATCGGTTTCTTCTCCGGCGCAGGAACCCAGGGAGAAGCCGGAGTCGGCTATTGGCAGCGCCCCCGCAGATGAGAGAGGATTCAAGACTCCGCAGCAGGCTGCCGAGGTGTTAATTGCTGCCGCCGACAAGTTCGACGTGGTTGCTCTACTCCAGATTTTTGGACCAGGGGGCGAGGACATCGTATTTAGCGGGGAATACGCGCAAGACCGGCAACACGCCGCTAACTTTGTGACCGAGGCTCGCGAAAAAAATAGCATTTCGGTGGATCCAAACGGCGGGAACCGGGCGTTTCTCCTCGTCGGCGACGAGGATTGGCCTTTTCCTGTGCCGCTTGTAAAGAAGGGCAAGCAATGGTTCTTCGATCCCAAGGCGGGCCGACAGGAACTCCTCTACCGCCGCGTCGGAGCCAATGAACTAGACGCAATTGCAATCTGCCGTGGCTACGTAGAAGCTCAGCACGAGTATGCGCTTCAGCCGCACGAGGGCTACGACGTGAACCAGTATGCCCAGCGCATCATTAGTACGTCCGGCAAGCAGGATGGCCTAGCGTGGCAAGATCCCGATGGCACATGGGGAGGTCCAGTAGGGGACAAGATCGCCCGCGCCATCGAACAGGGCTACAGCAGCGGCGAGCCGTATCACGGCTATTTCTTCAAGGTTCTCAAAGGGCAGGGCCCGGCAGCCCCGCTCGGCGAATTGGACTTCGTCGTGGAAGGAGTAATGATCGGAGGCTTTGCCCTTGTGGCCGCGCCGTCGGAGTATGGCGTAACCGGAGTGAGAACCTTCATCGTCAGCCACGACGGCGTTGTCTACGAAAAGGATTTCGGGCCGAAGAGTCTCGATGAATTTAAGAGCATGGAGCGATTCAACCCGGACAAATCCTGGACCCCGGTACCAGCGGAAGACGAATAGAAATAGTCGAACGACGGTCCGCACCTTGAACCGTTTCACGCTGCCTCTAAGCTCTACATTCAGAGAGGCGCTCCCGCAATCAGCCACAGGATAAGGAGAGCGTTCATGAGAGTCAGAACAATCGTGTCTGTTCTCGTTGTGACGCTGCTAAGCGGATGCCTAGCAATCGCCAAGGATTCACCCAGCAAGAAAAGGGATAAGACTCGCAAGATGGCAGCGTCAACGCTGGAGGATTTGTACAAGCTCCAACCTACGTCCAAAGAGCTTATCCGGAACGCAGCCGGATACGCGGTCTTTAACAATATGGGCACGAACCTGTTCCTTCTAAGTACGGCGCGTGGAGCGGGAGTAGCCGTCGATTCTAAGACCAAACAAGATACCTTCATGAAGATGATCTCCGCGGGCGCCGGCTTCGGAGTTGGGGTCAAAGACTATCGAGTGGTGTTTGCATTCGAAACAGACAAAGCTCTGTTTAACTTTCTCAATTCTGGCTGGTCTGGAGCAGGACAAGCCGATGCCGCAGCCAAGACCAAAGAGTCGGGAGGTGCCTACTCTGGAGCGGTCATGGTAGAGCCAGGGGTATGGGTGTACTAGATCACCAAGAAAGGGCTGGCGCTCCAGTTGACGCTCCAGGGAACAAAGTACTGCAAGGACGACGACCTCAATAACCCGTAGCTGTCGGTCCCGACGAGTGAGGCCGCTAGTGCGTGGAATTGCTTATCTAGGCAGAAGTACTGGAGCAAAGTCGCGTATGTAGGAGTTCAAATGCAGATTTGGAACGGCCCTCTCTCCACAATACTCTCTTGCACGCTTGCCCTTGCGGCCGCTAGTGCGGCGCAAGAGCATCATCCCCAGCACACTTGGGATTACGGCGAATCCGAAGGGCCCAAACATTGGGGTGATCTCAAACCTGAGTTTGCCCCCTGCAAGAATGGGCATCGCCAATCACCCATCGACATCCGGAATCCACAAAAGGCCGACCTGCCGCCGATCCAGTTCGATTACAAGCCTTCCCCGCTTCACATCATCGATAACGGTCACACTATCATGATCAATTACAAACCAGGGAGTTCGATCTCGGTGGGCGGACATAAATATGCACTCAAGCAATTTCACTTTCATCGACCCAGCGAAGAGACGGTCAACGGCAAAGGCTACGAAATGGAGCTGCATCTGGTACACGCGGACCAGGAAGGCAACCTGGCGGTAGTCGCGGTTCTACTTCAGCAAGGGAATGATAATCCTTTGGTTCACAAATTATGGAACGCCTTGCCCAAGGAAAAAGAAAAAGAAGAAGCCATGGAGAATGTCCAAATCGATGTAATCGAGTTACTGCCCTCCGATCGGGGTTACTACATCTTTCCTGGGTCTCTGACCACGCCGCCTTGCAGCGAGAATGTGACCTGGTTCGTCCTTAAACATCCTGTGACTGTTTCGGCCGCTGAGATCGGGCGCTTCTCCAAACTGTATCGCCACGACGCCCGGCCGACGCAACCGTTGTACGGCAGGGTTGTGCAGGAAAGCCAGTAAGGGAGAAGGCAATTGCTTGGTGAACAGAAAGGCCATTCATGTGCCGTAGAATTGGATTCGCTGTTGGCTGCACATTGTTGTTGATAGTCCTTCCCCTACCCATCTTGCGTGCTCAGTCAGCTGTGCCGGATCATCCGCAGCCCCAGCAGCCTCTCCCTGATGCGCCCTCGGCTGTTCTTCGACTGCCCCAAGATTCCAAAACTCAAGGTTCGGCCGGTACGGAGCGCGTTGACGAGCCATGGCCTCGCAAGGCTACGCACGGAGACGAAACGATCTCGATGTACCAACCACAATTGGAAACTTGGGAAGGTGACGAGGTGCGCGCATATGCAGCGATCGCGGTTCTAAGTAAGGCCCACAACGCTGCCAAATACGGAGTCGTCTGGTTTACGGCGCAAACGGAGGTCGACAAAGTAAACCGCCAAGTAACGCTGGAAAACTTCCAAATCACCAGAGTCAAGTTCCCCACGATGCAAGCCAAGGAGGCTGAATACGAAGCCCTTCTTCAAGCGAAATTACCCGGGAAGTCGAAGGTAATCGCGTTGGATCGGTTGGAATCCGCGCTGGCGGTCAGCGATTCCGAGCCAGCGGGGGTCGAGGCCCTGGAAGTCAACAACGAGCCTCCTAAAGTTGTCTTTACTACCAAGCCCTCGTTGCTCGTCCTCATCGACGGCCCGCCGCAGTACAGAGACGTCGGTGGCACCGACTTGCAGCTCATGCTCAATACCAAAGCGACGATTCTGCGCGGCACCAAGACGCGGGAATACTACTTGAATGTGATGGATGGTTGGTTGCATGCTCCGGACCTCATGGCAGGTTCCTGGTCATACGTTGCCGAGATTCCTGTTGATATGGAAGAAATCACAAAAAGTATTCAGGAGCGTCAGCAAGCACCAGCTGAAGGGACGAGCACCCTGCCCTTGCTGAAGCAGGAAGAAAAGGAAGGGAGGATTCCAACGATTTATGTCAGTGTGGGCCCATGTGAGTTGTTGGTGACCGAAGGGCCGCCGCAGTTGGAGATCATACCGGGCACCGAACTGGAGTACGTCAAGAACACAACGGCAAATATTTTTCGAGATCCGGGGAAGCTCGATTACTACACCCTTCTGGCAGGAAGATGGTTCCGATCAAAGTCCCTCGAACACGGTCCTTGGGAGTTTGTTGACGGGAAGAGTCTGCCGGAGAAGTTCGCGCACATTCCGGAAAACAGTCCTAAGGCAGGTGTGCTCGTTTCGGTGCCGGGAACAGGGCCTGCCAAGGAAGCCCTGATCGCGAATGCAATACCTCAGACGGCGACGATAACTCGCCACGAGGCACAGCTGGATGTTAAGTACGACAAAGATCCGCAGTTCAAGACGATCGAAGGAACCAACCTGCAGTATGCGATGAACACCGCCACGCCCGTCATCAAGGTTGACGACGAAAATTACTACGCGATTGAGAATGCAGTGTGGTTTGTCGGGGCGTCGCCGGCCGGTCCCTGGGCAGTGGCAAGCTCAGTGCCTGCGGGGATCTATTCGATTCCGCCTAGCTCTTCCTTGCACTACGTCACTTATGTGAAAGTCTACCGCTCCACTCCAGACGTGGTTCACGTAGGCTACACACCTGGCTACTACGGGACCGTCGTATCTTCTAGTACGTCTACAGTCGTATACGGCACGGGCTGGTACTATCCGCCTTATGTCGGAAGTTATTGGTATGGGTCTCCCTATACCTATGGAGTCGGTGCGGCATCTACGTGGACTTCGGAGTCGGGTTGGAGCATCACGATCGGCGTCGGCTACACCAATTATTATCCATACTATTATCCGTGGTGGGGACCTTGGGGTTACTACGGGCCTTGCTGTTGGGGGCCGGCCTGGGGAGCCGGCTACGCGGGCTATGTCGGAACGAACGTATATGGCCGCTGGGGCAATACCGCGTACGCGAGTACTCGTGCCGCCTGGGCGAATCCCTACAGTGGAAACTATGGCGCGGCAAACCGAACCACTTTCCAAAACGCGCAACGCGGTACTGTTGGCGTAGCCGGGCGTGGCGCTGTTTGGTATGACCCGAAGACAGGCGTCACTAAGGGTGTAGGCGCTGGATACGCAGGCGATACTTACACCGGCCAGGGAGCGGTTCGCCGGGGCGGCGTCGCTTACAACACGAGGACCGGTGTGGGGGTTGCTGCGGGCGCTAACAACCTCTACGCTGGAAAGAATGGTGACGTCTACCGCTATAATCCGCAGACTGGAAATTGGTCCCAGAACGGCGGAAACACATGGAAGCCAACTTCCAAACCCCAGGCCAATCTGCAGCAGCAACAGCAGGCACGTTCTCTAGGGCAGCAGCGCACGCAAAACTTCGGTGGCTCGATGAGCGGAGGTATGCGGATGAGCGGCCGTAGAAGATAGCTATGCCTGTCGCGTTCTCGGCTTCACTCAAAAACTCACGTAACAGTCGCCAGTCGAGAGTCTTTCCTCGCCCTCCGGAAGTTTCGCAGAACGAGAAGTCATTTCACTGGTAGTTTTCACAGTGGTGCTAGGTCGCCACTCGGTGGACTATCTTGCCTAGCAATGCGCTGGGTCTGTTGCTGATCTCCTTTGATACACGCATTGTCGCTGATGAACCCGGCTTGGCCGCGCACTCTTGGGCAAAACAGCACGAGCCATATGCGAAGGGAGCCGACAGTTTCTAGAAGAACTAAACAGGCGGACGTCTCCGCCTAAATTCGAGAATAGGAAAAGAGAGGCAGCTATGCACCGAACAACAACTATCGTAAGTCTAACGGCAGTGTTCCTCCTGACATCGGCATTCGCCTTGGCTGGCGACAAAGCCAAAGTCAAGGGAATGATCACCGCTCGCACTGGAGAAACATTGATCGTGAAGTCCGGGAATGAAACCACTACGGTGGTCCTTACCGATGACACGAAGACAAAAGACGACAAGGGACTCTTTGGCTTGGATAAAAGTTACATGTCCAATGTGGTCCTCATACCGGGCCTCAAAGTGAAGATTGACGGAACATCCGATGACCAAGGAAGGGTTGTAGCCAAAACAATCACCGTCGACGGCGATGATCTCGAAACGGCCGAGATGATCCAGTCCGGCTTGCATCCTACCGCAGAGCAAGTCGAGGCCAACGTGCAAAGGCTCGAGGCCCACAGTGGCCAGCTCGCGGGCCACGACGTGCAGTTGGCAGCTCACAAGGAGAATATCGAAAGCAACCAGCAAGACATCGCTGCCAACAAGCAACGAATTGAACAAAACATTAGCGATATTGAGGAGAACACCAAGCGCTTCACCGCACTAAGCGAATATGACGTGAAAGGCGAAGCCACCGTGAAATTCAGTAGCGGTAGCGCCAAGATTTCAGCGTCGGACCAAGATGCTCTCAAGAGTCTGGCCCAAACCGCTTCCGGCCTCTCGGGATACATCGTCGAAGTGACGGGTTATGCGGACGCGACCGGAAGTGCCTCAATGAACACGAAGCTAAGCGAGGATCGTGCAAAAGCTGTTATTACGCTTCTCGTCCAACAGGGCAACGTTCCGGTGCGGCATATTGTTGCACCCGGAGCGATGGGCGAATACGGGGCCAAGGCACCGAACGAGACCAAGACCGGACGAGCTGAGAATCGGCGAGTTGAGGTCAAAGTCCTGGTCAACAAGGGCATCGCCGGCAGCTAAGTGTATCGCTGTTTGTAGTTGGCGTTTCCGTGCCCGCGCGCTGTCTAGTGTTCGACAGCACGCGGGCACATTTGCTTCCGTGGAAGACATTCTCCGATCCACGACTTTAGCGCTGATCCTGTGTCTTACGGCGAGTCGGGTAGCCGTTGGTCAATGGATGGGAACACAGACCGGTTGCTACGCACAGTCTGTCACGGCGAGTCCGGTCGCAGCACATCCGAATCGGCCAACTGCCGCGAATCCTGCTGATATCACCCAGTACGGCGTATTGGAACTTGAGTACGGGTGGGATCACTTCTGGCCCGAATCGGGCATCCACCAGACGTCTGTCGGCGGTCTTCTGAAGTTTGCGTTGCTCTGTGATGTTGAGTTGCGTTGGGACACAACTTCGTTTCTGTCCCAGACGGACCCGATCGGCACACACCGGGGTGTCGGAGACAACTGGCTTGGTCCGCAGGTCCGGTTTTATCGGCAGACAACACGCGTGCCGTCCTTGGCGTTCAGCTACGCCGTCAAGATACCCTCGGCGCGTCCTGACGATGGTTTGGGAACGGGGCGAGTGGACCACGCATTTACTTTCCTCGCCAGCAAAGACATCGGACATTCTCATGTCGACGTTAATGTGACCGAATTCCTGATCGGAAGGTCGGATAGATCCGGTGATGACAAGAACCAGCAAGTGAATCTGGCATTGTCACACGCCATCCGTGCCGGACTTGAGTTTGCGGGAGAGGTTTACGGAGAAGACCGGCTCAACAAAACGACGCGAGGGTTCGTTTCATCGTTGGGGGCGTTGACGTACACGGTCACTCCCCGACTGGTGATTGACGGTGGTTTTGAGCTGGGACTCACTTCCGGCGGTCCACATCGGCACGTGTTCTTTGGGGCGACGTACTCGATCGCGAATCTCTATCGTGCGTGGCGACGAAGGCGCGCGACCGTTCCATCAATACTAAGCCCGAAGAGTCAGATTACAGAACCGGCGGACTGAGAGGATCTATAAGTCTCGGACTTTCAACGGTCCTGAGGTCGAAGATCGATAGAGTTCAATTGTTCGACAGTTTGTTTGCCTGCGGGCTCGACCGGAGGATGGCGCAGTTCATCGTCAGGATGTCGGCGTGAGTGTTTTAGCTCCTGCCCAATCGAAAGTTCGTCTGCTTGATTGGCCAACATGCGAATACTCTTCTCAGGTACCGGCAGGAAATCGCGACGCGGTCCCTGCTGGGGCAGGGCAGTCGCCATAAAGTCCATCCAGATTGGCAAAGCGGCCATCGCACCGGTTTCCTTGTTGCCTAGCGTCTTCTTCTCATCAAATCCCACCCACACACCACACGTGATAGAGGGCGAAAAACCGATGAACCAGGCGTCTGTGAAATCGTTTGTCGTGCCGGTTTTGCCTGCCACTGGGTATTTCAAGCGAGCCGCTGCAACTCCGGTGCCGTGCAAAACGACATCTTGGAGCATTGATGTCATCGTCCGGGCTGTCCGTCGGCTGATCACGTCCTGAACTGCGGGATAGTTCTGCTCAAGGATTCGGCCGTCGTAGTCTGTAACCTTCACGATATTGTGCGGGATGGCGCGCAAACCATCATTTGGAAAAGCGCTAAAGGCTGAAGTGTGTTCCAGCAAAGTTAGTTCTACAGCTCCGAGGGCGACCGGCAAATATGGAGGTATGCGTTCGTTGATGCCGAAACGGCGCGCGTAATCGATGACAGTTTTGATGCCCATATTGTGTGCCAGCCTCAGAGCGGGAATGTTTCTGGATTCTGCCAGTGCGTGCCTCAAAGTGATCGCCCCCTCGAATTTCTCATCGTAATTGTGCGGTGTATAAGGTCCGGAAGCGGTCAAGAATGTGGCGGGGACATCCATCACCGCGTCCTCAGGCGTCGCACCTTGGTCGATGGCAGCAGTGTAGACATATGGCTTGAAGGAAGATCCGACTTGGCGCAGCGCCTGGGTGGCACGGTTAAATTTAGATTGATTGAAATCCCGGCCTCCGACCATGGCCTTGACTTCTCCGGTCGCATTGTCAATTGCCAGCAATGCGCCTTGAACTCCCGAATCCTCCTCAAAGCGAACTCGCGCTCTGCCATCTGCTCCTACGTCGATGACTCTCACATATGCGAGGTCTCCCGCGGACAGTATTTCCGGAAGCGTGTGTCTCGTCCACGACACATCGTTTCGACCGATGCTCGCGGTGTACTGACCAATCCTCAGTAATGCCGACGTCGGAGAAACGGAGATCACTTCAGCGTGTGTGTAGTCTCCGGGTTCGACCGGCTCATGCCAGTCGGACGCGTTGTCTCCATTTGAGGCCGCGCCGGCGAGCTTGTGTTGGGGAAGAGCACGCCAGCCGTGCCGGCGTTCGTAGTTGGCCAGTCCACCCAAGACTGCAGTGTTGGCAGCTTTTTGCAGGTCTACATCAAGAGTTGTGTAGACGCGGAGTCCCGCTTCGTGAACTTGCTCTGTGCCGTATTTTGTTTCCAGGTACTGCCTGATCTCCTCAACGAAGTATGGCGCTAGCGAGTTTGGATCGTCATGCAGTTGCAATCGTATGGGTGTGTTCTTTGCCGCCGCACCTGCAGTCTTGCTGATTCTGCCGTCCGCTATCATTGCGTCAATGACAAGATTGCGCCTTCGCAGGGCTCGTCCTGGATTCCGTACCGGCGAGTAGTTGTTGGGGGCCTTCGGTAAGGCGGCAAGCATGGCGGCTTCCTCGACAGTGAGGTCCTTCACCGATTTTCCGAAGTAATACTGTGCTCCGGTTGAAAAGCCATACACCCCGTGTCCCAGGTAGATCTGGTTAGCGTAGAGTGTGAAAATCTGATTCTTTGTCAGGAGCCGCTCAATCTGGACGGCTAGCAATATCTCGCGGAATTTGCGGCCGACCGTGCGTTCTGGCGAAAGAAATAGATTACGCGCCAACTGCATCGTCAAAGTGGACGCGCCCTGGGTGGCCGCGCCCGATCGGAGGTCGTGGCCTGCAGCGACTAACATGCGCCAAAGCTCAAATCCAGGGTGTCTTTCGAAGTTCTTGTCCTCGATCGACAAAACGGCATCGTAGAGTACTTTCGGAAAATCGTCATACTGCGCTATGACACGACGCTGCAGGGCGAACGACCCAAACTCGCGGCCTTGATCATCGTACAGCACGGTGTTCGAAATAGGACGGTAGAGGCCGAGATCGTGGATTTCTGGAAGATCCACGGAATATACCAGAGCTAACCCGCCCAACGCCCCAACGGTCGCCGATGCCACGACCAAGAGAGAGAATAGGACTCGCCGACGCCGTATCCGTCTATTGGAGAGTTCTGGCTTGCGCACAAGTGTGTCCGTGATTTGCTAGGCTGCCGCGTTCACTGGAGTGCTGTGCCCGGGACTTAAGTGACGGAAGCGATGTTAGATGTGTAATGGGGAATGAACACACTGCTACTTGTAACAGTGCAATACAAATATTCTTCGCATATGACTGACGGGGGCATCCGCCCGTCTCGGCGCGCGGATCGGGAAGAAAGCATTCCGGAGTTGCTCGGTAGCGAGTCAGTTTAGCGAGGTTGTGACGAACGCGACCTTGGAATCCCCAGCTAACCGCGAACCAGCGTTCTCCGGAGTCATTCCGAAGATGCTCAGTAGGTCACCGCGTTCTTTGCCGCAAACCTGTCACATCTGCCAGTTCTAACGGTCGAGCTTCCTGATTAGGCTGAATTGCGAGAAGGCAGCCCCCAGTGTTCCGAGGCAGCAAGGGTGGCGGGTTGCGGTGTCGGTGAGGTTCGTGGCACGAGCGAGTTCGATCTCAATACGGAGGAGAAAACCAATGAAGGTCAAAGGTTTGTTTATATTAGGAACACTGTTACTGTTGGGCGTGACCGCGTGGGCTCAGGAATTTCCACGGGCTGAGGTGGGAGCTGACTATTCCTTTGCGCGCTACGGACCCAGTGCTCCCTACTCGAAGGGCCATAGCCTGAACGGTGGCGGCGGTGAACTTAACATTAACTTTAACGAATACCTTAGCATCAAGATGGACTTGCAGGGATATGGGAGCAATCACACAGAATTTAATATTGCCCCTAATCCTACGTTCCCAGGGGGCGCGTCAGGCAGTGTCCAGGGTAATTTGTTTACTTATCTTTTTGGTCCGCAGATCAAGGTCCGTGCCCATAAAGTCCAGCCGTTTGGCCATTTGTTGTTCGGCGGAGCGCATAGCAACGTCTATGGCAATGCGTTTAAGACTCTTTGTCAGCCTATCGTTGGAGGCTGCGCCTTTTCGAAAGCCCCGGCGGGTGACGCGTTTGCTATGGAGTTTGGTGGAGGAATTGACATCCCGGTCCACAAGCATGTTGCAATTCGCCCGGCTGAGTTTGACTACCTCCTAACCCGATTCCACAATCCGTTCACCGGCGACAATAACCAGAACAATTTCCGCTACTCGGCTGGAATTGTTTTCGCGTTTGGGCACACTAGTTACTAGACGCTGGCTTAAAACCGGGGGGATAGCATACTCCCCCGGTATTTTCAGTTGAGGAAGCAGATTCGCAGAAATCTATTGGCCAAGAACGAAGCCTGGGGCCACTAGCGGATAGACAAATAGCCTTGTCTGTAGTACGCGCGTAAGGAGCGCTCGTCGGGTGAAGTGAGCCGCACCTTTACTTTTCTCCACTTCGTCCCGGCCGTGCTGGTAGGTCGATAACCGAGCACATATTGGTTTCGCATTTCGCGGCTAATCGTAGCGGCTGCTTCGGGGACCTTTCCTCTGTTGTCAACTGTAATTGTACGACCGCCCGTGACATCGGTGATTTCACCGAGCCACACTCTCCCCAGTCTCTCTTCGATGGTGTTGAAGAAAAATGTCTCGAACAGGCCGACAGCATAGATTTGTACGTCGGATTCCCGTGCCAGACTCTTGATTTCTCGAAGTTTGTAGCGGCTTGCGTTGTCGCCCCCGTCAGAAAGAATCAGGATTGCCTTACGCTCATAATGTGCGGATCGCAATTTGGATATCGCCAGGTAGACAGCGTCCAGCATAGCTGTCGGCCCCCCTGGCTCCGCCGCGAGCAACTGTCCTTGCAGTTGGTCGAGGGATTGTGTGGAGTCAGCCAACACCCGCGGCCGATCCGAAAATGCAATGGCGAAATACTCGTCGTTGGGGTTTGCATTGGTGAAAAATTCAACGAGTGCCGCTCGCTCCGTGTCAATTTTGTCGCTCATACTCTTGCTGACGTCCAGCAATATGGCGACAGAGATTGGTGTGTCCTCTGTTGAGAAGTACCGAATCTCCTGTTGCTGGTTCCCCTCGTAGATTGCGAAGTCTTCCTTTTTCAAGCTGGTGACCGCGTGGTTCATGGGGTCACTGACTGTCACCGGCAGCAAAACCAGGTCCACGTCGACTCGCAATGGCCGCGGTTTATGCGAGACATGCGCATCTTCGGAATCGATGGCGTTTTGCATGGAGGTGAGTCCGTTCGAGTCGTCAGCCCGCAGGACGTCTGGGCGGCTTGCCGATTGCGCACGCGCATAGCCCACAAGTAGGAGCACTGATGCACAAAAGGCAAGCAACCGCGAGCTGGTGGGTAGCGGAAGGGGCCCGGTTTCCATGGTGTTGGACAGAAAATCACCCGCAGCCAAGCGCTGCGATGTTCATCATCTACGAAAGGACGCTTCTGTCAATAGATTTTGTCGGGTAGAAATGTGCAAGGCTCTGCGGCTGGCTGCCTTGCACCCGCCTAAGGTCATGGGATTTCAGTGGCTTAGGGATGAAACCGATCCCGCCTGCTGCCCGGCGATCTCGAGTGGGACGGGACTAAGGAGCGGCAAAGGGCCATCAAACCGTTCCTTCGCGAGGAAGCCTGATCCTGACTAGTGATGGCGTCGCTTCACGTGCAACTGGGCAAGAGATCGCGCCATTGCGGCGTTTACGGAGGCAACCTCTTCTGTAGACAGCTTTTCTCTAAGCCGTGTCGCGGCCCTCTCGCGCGCTTCCTCGGCCGCAGCCTCGTCGATGTTATCAATTGCAACAGCCATGTTGGTCACGATGGACACGCGATCGTTAGTGACCTCGACGAGGCCGTCCCCCACAGCCAGAAAATCGTCGTGACCGTCCTTACGCACAATCAACTCACCTGGCACAAGTTGGGTTACAAGGCGCACATGGAATGGCAGAACGCCCATCTGGCCTTCGACAGCCGGTAGTGTAACCATTTCTACGGCTTCGGAATAAACCGTCGCCTCTGGGGTCACAATTTCCAATTGCAGCGTATCTGTCATGTCCGACTCTCGCGCAAAATAGCCTGGTGCCGCCTGCGCTCTCAATTCTGAATGATCTCTTCGATCGCACCCTTCATGTAGAAGTTGCCTTCCGGCACGCCATCGTGTTTTCCGCCCAAGATTTCTTTGAAGCCGCGGACGGTTTCCGCTACCGGCACCTGCTTGCCCTCGCGGCCGGTAAACACTTGGGCCACGCTGAACGGCTGGCTCAAGAAGCGTTGGATCTTGCGCGCACGGAATACTGTTACCTTGTCTTCGGGGGAAAGTTCATCCATCCCGAGAATCGCGATAATATCCTGCAGATCCTTGTAGCGTTGCAGTACTTTCTGCACACCTCGGGCCACATCGTAGTGCTCCTGACCGACGACATCGGGCGCCAGCGCACGAGACGTCGAAGCGAGAGGGTCCACCGCGGGATAGATCCCCAGTTCTGCAATCGAGCGTTCCAACACGATGGTGGCGTCTAAATGCGCGAATGTCGTGGCGGGCGCCGGGTCTGTCAGATCGTCAGCGGGCACATAGACCGCCTGGAACGAGGTGATCGAACCTTTTTTCGTGGAAGTAATCCGCTCCTGAAGAGCTCCCATTTCGGCGGCGAGGGTCGGCTGGTAACCCACAGCGCTTGCGGTGCGGCCGAGCAGAGCGGAAACTTCGGATCCGGCCTGCGAGAAGCGAAAAATGTTGTCGATGAAGAGCAGCACGTCCTGGTTCTTCTCGTCGCGGAAATACTCGGTAATGGCAAGGCCGGACAGAGCCACTCGCAGCCGGGCTCCTGGTGGTTCGTTCATCTGTCCGTACACCAACGCGATTTTGGACTCGCGCAAGTTGTCCTGCCTGATTACACCTGCCTCTGACATTTCGTGGTATAGATCGTTGCCTTCGCGCGTGCGTTCGCCGACACCAGCAAATACAGAGACGCCGCCATGGAGCTTCGCGATGTTGTTAATCAGTTCCATGATGACCACCGTCTTTCCAACGCCAGCGCCGCCGAACGCGCCCACTTTGCCCCCCTTCAGGAAAGGGCAAATCAAGTCGATTACCTTGATCCCTGTCGGGAGGAGTTGGGGGGAAGTCGACTGTTCCACGAGCGGCGGGGCAGGGCGATGGATGGGATAGTACTTCTCCGCCTCGACCGGTCCGCGTTCATCCACAGGGTTGCCGGTCACATCGAATACCCGGCCCATGACGCCTTCTCCGACTGGCATGGAGATCGGCATGCCGCTATCCATGACCTTGAAGCCGCGCTTTAACCCTTCGGTGCCCGACATCGAAATCGCGCGAACCCACTTGTCCCCGAGGTGCTGCTGGACCTCCAGTGTCAATTTAGCGGGTTCGTTCTGAACCGTGTAGTCACAGGTTAGAGCGTTGTAGATTCCAGGCAGTCCTTCCGGGAATTCGACGTCCACGACGGGACCAAGGACCTTAACGATTGTGCCTATGTTCATATTCGTACCCATTTACCGCGATCTTCGACGCAAGACCACCCTTTCAATCGGCCTGACCACCAGCAATCTCCAGCAATTCCTTGGTGATGTTGCCTTGTCGCAGCTTGTTGTATTCAAGCCTGAGATCGCTGATCAGATTCTCGGCGCTATCCGTGGCGTTCTTCATGGACACCATGCGCGCGCTTTGCTCACTAGCCTTGGCGTTGAGCAAGACTTGATAGATGTAGATGTCAAGATAGTGTGAAAGAAGATAGTTCAGAACGAACTCGGGGCTGGGCTCAAACACTGCTTCGGTCGTATCGGCGGCCAGATCCTCTTCGGACCTCACTCCCGGGATCTTCAGTGCCCGAATCTCACCCACGGGAAGGAATTCAGTGCAGACTGGATGCTGGGTGAGCGTGTTTACGAAACGGGTGGCGACAATCTGAACCTGATCCACTTCCCGCTTCAAGAAAAGGTCACGGGCAAAGGCGGCAATCGCCCGAGCCTCCGGGAACCGAGGCGTGTCCGCGTAACCGAATTCACCAACCAGTTGCCGCCCGCTGCGAGCGATGAATTGCGCTGCTCTGCGTCCTGCCGTGATGAAAAGGGTGGACTGAGGATCGAATTCGGAGGCGAGTCGGAACAAGTTGCTGTTGAGGGCGCCGCAAAGGCCCTTATCCGCACCGATCAGAATCATGGCGCGCTTGTGGATTTCGCGACGTTCAAGCAGTGGATGGCTGAAATCGCGCATCCGAGTAGTCGCTTCGCGTTGAATGCGGTACAGCGCGTTTACAAAAGGTCGTCCGGCAAGTGCGGCGAGTTGGGCTTTGCGCATCTTCGACGCTGCCACCATCTGCATAGCTTTGGTGATCTGCGCGGTGCTGCTGACGGAGCGTATTCGCCGGCGTAAGTCGCGTGGACTGTTCATAAATCAGGATGATCAAGATGACAGCGAAAAAATGCCAGGTTTCAACTCCAACTCTGTTTGAATTGGTCGGTTGCTGACTTCACTTTGGCTGTTAAGTCCGGGCTCAGCGCCTTTTCTCGTCCGATCCTGTCGAGCAATTCCGGTTTTCGCGTATTCAGGAATTCTGTCAGCTTGGTTTGGAACTCCTTAATACGCTCGACCGGCACATCATCCATATACCCATTCTGAACGGCCCAGATGACAGCCACCTGAGTCTGGACTCCGATCGGGTTGTACTGGGGCTGCTTGAAGACTTCCATAATGCGTTTGCCACGATCGATCTGCGCTTGAGTTTTCGCGTCGAGTTCCGAGCCGAATTGCGCAAAGGCCGCCAGTTCGCGAAACTGTGCGAGATCTCCTTTCAGTTGGCCTGCTACCTGCTTCATGGCTTTGAGCTGTGCCGCGGAACCGACACGTGAGACCGAGAGCCCCACCGAAATGGCAGGTCGCATGCCCTGGTAAAACAGGTCTGTCTCCAAATAAATCTGTCCGTCCGTGATGGAAATAACATTGGTCGGGATGTAAGCCGAGACGTCGCCCGCTTGCGTCTCGATAATGGGCAGGGCAGTGAGTGACCCATTCCCGTACTTTTCGCCGACCCGCGCCGCCCGTTCCAGCAGCCGGCTGTGCAGATAAAACACATCGCCGGGATACGCTTCTCTGCCTGACGGGCGCTTGAGCACCAACGAGACTTGCCGATAGGCCACCGCATGCTTCGACAAATCGTCATAGATGATCAAAGCGTCCATTCCGTTATCCATGAACCATTCGCCTATCGCGGCTCCGGAGAACGGAGCCAGGTATTGATTGGTGGCTGAATCCGAAGCCGGTGACGCGACAATGATCGTGTAAGGCAAGGCCCCCGCGTCCTCGAGAACCGTAATGATGCGCGCGATGTTGGATTGCTTTTGGCCAATCGCAACGTAGATGCAATAGAGGGGCCGGTAATCCTTGTCACCAGCTGTCTCAGCCGCTTTGTTGAGACGCGCCTGGCTCAGGATGGTGTCGATACAGATCGTCGTCTTGCCTGTCGACCGGTCACCAATGATCAATTCGCGCTGGCCGCGTCCGATAGGAATCATCGCGTCAATTGCCATAATGCCGGTTTGCACCGGTTGTCTGACGGGACTGCGCCGAATGATACCGGGCGCAAGCTTTTCGACGGGATAGAATACCTGGCTTTCGATTGGTCCTTTTCCGTCCAGCGGTTCTCCAAGCGTATTCACGACCCGACCCAGAAGAGCTTTGCCGACGGGCACCCGCAACAACTTGCCCGTTGTACGGACTTCGTCACCTTCCTGAAGCTGGGTGTAGTCACCTAGGACAATGACGCCGACTTCAGTTTCTTCGAGATTCAAGGCAAGGCCTGTGATCCCGTGACCAAGGTCGAGCATCTCATTGAGCATTGCGTCGGTGAGACCTTCGACACGAGCGACACCATCCCCGATTTCACGAATTACGCCGACATTTTGCCGGGCTGTTACTGCCTTTGCACCCGCGATTTGAGCTTCAAGTTCCTCGAGTAGATGAGCCATCGGCTTTCACCATCATTCTGAATAAAGGAGCTGACTGCGATTCAGTGTTGTGCGTGCCGTGCATTCGGAATCGTGATTCCAAAGTTTCTCGCCAACTCGGCGAGCCCGGATCGCACACTTCCGTCGTAAACGTCACTGCCGACCTTAATGCGCACACCCCCGATAAGCGCCGGGTTGTGGACGAACAACCATGACAGCCCCGAACCATAAACAGAGGTTAGCCCTGTCTCAACACGGGCCTGCAAGTCAGAGGGCAGGGGAACCGCGCTTTCGATTTTTGCCTGGTGCCTGGCGTACTCTTGCTCGAGCAAACGCTTGAATCGCCCGAGTAAGAGCAAATAACCCCGGCGCTTTGACTGGAGTATGTTTTGCGCAACAAGCCGAACACGGCTTTCATCGATGTTTCCGCCGGCAATGCAGAAGCGGAATAGTTGCCTGGCTTCACGTTCGCTCTGTTTGGTCGTCTTCATAAGTGCTGCAATCCACAACTCGCGCTACGCCGCTGGAGTCAGTCGTTCGATAGTGTCCTCTGCCATGCGTCGTTGATCCTCGCTCGTGAGAATCCTTCCTGTTAGCCTCGTTGCCGCTTGTACCACCAACTGCCCGACTTCACGCTTGAGTTCAGCCAGCATGCGGGCGTGCTCCTGCGCGGCGGCCTCCCGCGATTTTGCGAGAATTTGCTCGGCAGCAGCGATGGCTTTCTGAGTCTCCTGGTCCTGCACGCGGCCGGCTGCGGCGTGAGCTTCTTCGATCAATTTGGAGGCTTGCCCGTTGGCCTGCAGGACGATGTTCCGGCATGTGGCCTCCGCCTGGGCCAGTTCGGTTCCTATCTTCTCCGTGTCTGCAATTCCCTGAGCAATCTGCTGCCGCCGTTCATCCAGTATTTTCAAGATTGGCTTGTAGGCGAACCGATGCAGAAGGAGGCAGACAACTGAGAAGCTAATGATCTGTGACAGCAGATGGGGCCAGTCTACGCCGAAGGTTCTGGCAATCTGCTGGATCTGTCCACCGCTGTTCGGCTCGGCCAGCGACAGCAACGCGATCATCGTCTTCCCCCCGATGCGGGCGCCGTCCGGAGTTCTGGACCGACGCCCGCGGAAATGCCCTACTTCACCAGGAACAGGGCGTAGAACACGATCGCTTCCGCAAACGCGATCGCAAGGATCGACTGCACCAGAATCTTTGTTGAGGCGACGGGATTTCGTCCCACCGCATCCGAGGCTTTCATTCCAATTAGGCCCACCGCGATGGCTGCGCCCAAGGCAGCCAGACCAACGTGGAGACTTCCGTTCATGTGTTTGCCCTGCTCTTTCCCGCAGGCTCCCGCGATTGAACACGGCCAAGCCGTCGATATAAATCCGTTATCCGTGTTCCGCCAATGATGCATCAGCCTCATGCTGGCACATCAGCATGGTGAACACAGCAGTCAGCAGCATGAAAACCAGGGCCTGAACGAGGCCCATGATCAACTCTAAGAAATAAAATGGAATCGCCACCAGCCACCCGAAGCCTGGAACGAGCTTGGCCATTGCTTCCAAGAGATTCTCTCCCGCAAAAATATTGCCGTAGAGCCGGAAGCTGAGTGAGATTGGACGAAACAGGATCGAAACGACCTCAAGACAGCCGGCGGCAAAAAACACGACTACTAGGAGCACCCTCAACACACCTTCGCTTTCGCCTTTCGGAGCGAACAACTCCCTGAAAAAGCCGCGCACTCCAACTTCACGAAGCGCCCAGACAACCCACGCGGCAAAAAAGACTAGTGCCATCGCGAGCGTCATGTTGACGTCGGCATTGGCGCCGCGGAATAACGGCTGATCAATCCTGAAGCCATGGTCGGTCTGGTGTCCCCACCCGAGCGAGCCTACTCCGGGAATAAGGCCGAACCAGTTCGAAGCAAGAACAAAGATGAAGATAGTTGCGAAAAACCAGAATGTCCGCTCGGCCAAATGCGGACCAATGATTCCAACCAAGAATTTGTACAGTGCCTCGACGAGCCATTCCATGAAGTTCTGCGCACCGGTCGGAACTCGTTTCATTTTTCGGGTCGCAAACTGGGCAAAGACGATCAGACCGATAGCGACCAGCCAACTGACCAACATCGAATTCGTGATTGGAAAGTTGAATGGCCGAGCGATCTCCACTGGCTTTGCCGACAAGCCGTGTTCCTGCGGTTCTGACGCTTGCTCCGACGTGCTCTGAGCAGGTTTCGAGGCTGCGGTTGCCGTCAAGAATGAGTCGGCGGCCAAACCCATAAACATGGCCAATACCAGAATGCGCAACACTGTGGCTTTCCATGCAAAGAGGAAGATGCCACGGTCTGAACTCCGAAGCTCCACCCTACCCTTGCGGAGTTGGTAGATCCCGGACACATTGGTTCTAATTGTCATCGGGCAACCACGCGTAATGCAGAACTGATGCCATGTCGCTTCTGATCTACCACTCGCATCGGCAAACCTCTCTATTGATATGCCGCCTGCGAAAGTGTGACTTCTGCGCCGCCTGCCCGTTGATATCCAAGAAGGGCGAAATATAGAACGCGATCGAAGAATTGATTGAGCGAACGCAGCAACATCACTCCTCCCCAAAACTCAACCGGTTCCTCAAGCAAGCATTCTTGTTGGATGTACTCCCAGAGATATTCGCGCGAAATGCACACTGCCCAGAACAAATGGCTGAATGGGACGCCCTGTTGAGCTCGGAGTTTTCCGAGTCCCACATAATGGTGCTCAAGCGAGGAGTCTGTCTCTGCGACTAGCCACTCCATCAGGTCGTGGTAAACGTCCAGCGCATACCTTTTATGTTCCTCTGCCGGTACTTTGAGCAATAACTCGCTGCATCTGCGCGAACTGCGGATCTTTTCGAGAAGCCGCTCAGACATGCCATCTGCGTCATCCTTGAGGTGCTGAATCAGTTTGGGAGCGCGCATGATTTACCCGGCGTTCTTTCTTGGAAGCCACGGCCCATCGCGAGATGCAGTCTAGAAAGAGACGGTTCTTCAAGAAGGAGAAGAGCCGCGTCGGCAGGACCGACATCTGGCCTTCGGCAACGAGCACAGCCTATTGACTGGGTGAGTATCTGCATACTGGCAGTATCGACAGTCGGTTCGCCGTCTCGGCAGAGCGCGGGGAGCCCTTCGCCGCAATGCCTCTAAACGAGATTGAACGAGCGCGTGGCGAGAGGAACTAGTAAAAGTCGCAGTGGTCTGTCGCGACAGGCAGCCTTAGTTTGAGACCCAGGCTGGGGCATGTGCCTCAATCTGAGTATGGGCTGGAAGAGTCCAGGAAGGATCTGATGCGGGCTGGACAAATGTCGTCGCGGTTCGCGCCGGTGAGCAGATCTCCTTCACCAAGCGGTCTTCTAACTCAGTCGCACAACGGATTGTTCCGTGGCGTCGATGTTGTAGTCGCTGCATTCCTCGAACCGCCCGGCAACGACCTTGAGCTAGCGGTGCATAACGTCCTGCGGCATGGGCCTTCCGCATGAGTCAGACCCTCGACAGGCGTGGAATAGATATGAAATCGCATGGAATGCCGAGCGCTGCATTTCGCTGGATCTTGTGGGCAGGGCTGTTCGCCTGCATATCTTGTGTCGGCACGGCTCGAGCCCAACAGAATTTGCCGGAATCGACTAGCTCCGTGTCGGATTCGCAGTCAAGTAAGACCCAATCATCGGAGACAAACGGAAGCTCTGGAGATAACGGCAAGTCGGAGCAGGGAAAGCCATCCAGTCCAAAAGGGTCGTTTGTCATCGCTCCTCTTCCGATCTCCAGCCCCGCTTTAGGCACTGGGATCATTCCGGTCGTTGGCTATATATTCCCATTCCGGCGAGATGACACTGTGTCTCCGCCTTCCGTGGTTGGAGTGGCTGGCCTCGCAACGAACAACGGAAGCCGTGGATTCGCCGCCTACGCGGATCTGTATATGAAACAAAAGACCTACCGAGTTAGTGCTGCGTATGTCCGCGGCAATCTCAACTACAATCTGTATGGGGTCGGACTTATTGCGGGAAATGCCGGACTGAAGCTGCCGCTCTCACAAACCGGTCAAGTACTACGTGCTGAAGCATTGCGGCGGGTTGGATGGGATTTCTTTCTTGGTCTGCGCTTTTGGACCGGCAGTTCCGACATTGTCAGGAGGGCAACGAGCGAGACATCTACCGTGACTGATCCTCCGGACCTCGGGCTACACACAGCTTTGAGGGCTCTGGGCTTACGGTTGAACCGTGAGACTACACCGAATCGCTTTCACCCTACGAGCGGCACTCTTCTTGACTTCACATCCGATTTCTTTTCTGAAGCGCTGGGGAGCAAGTACACGTTCCAAGCCTACAGATTTACATTCAACAAGTATGGCAGCATAAGCGAGAAGCAAGTCTTGGCGTATAACTTGTTTGTCTGTGGAACCGGTGGAACACCGCCGTTCTACGCGAACTGTATTTATGGAGCAAACAACGAGTTACGCGGGTATACGGCCGGAAGATATATCGACCGCTACATGTTTGCCACGCAATTAGAGTACCGGCTGTCGCTGCCCAAGCGATTTGGCCTTGTCGGGTTTGGTGGGGTCGGCGAGGTCGCGCCGGGCGGTAGCCAGGCCTTCAGAGTCAATAGCCTCCTTCCCGGCGCTGGTGGGGGCGTAAGATTCCAACTCAGTAAGATATATCGGGTGAATGTGCGCGCCGACTTTGCGCGCGGTAAGGACACCTGGACTTGGAGTATGGGCGTCGGCGAAGCATTCTAGGTAGCATCCGATTTGTGGGAATGGGCTCAACGACCATCGCAGAACGTGCGCAACATTGGGGACTCTTAAGCGAGAACGGGGGCCGGGAAGAGTGGAATCCAACAAAGTCCGGGCGGTTCCCCTCCTCGCGGGCTATGACTTCACGACCGGAGGATAGTTCTTCAACAACTTCTTGACTGCCTTTGCCAGGTTCTTCTGCTGCTTATCCGGTTTGGCCTTTGCATCCAGGGTCTTGCTCGCAACTCCCCGCCACACCAAATCACGGTTTGCTGAATCGTACATGTCCAAGACCAATTGGCCGACGTAGATCGTCGATGTGGATCCCGTGGTCGTACTCATTCCGCCCCCGGAACCGTACCATCCGCCACGGTACCAGCCTCCGCCGTATCCCCAATCCGAACTGAACGAGGTGAACTGTTTCTCCTGGCCAACGCCCGCTTGGTATCCGATGAAGAGGTTCGCGCTGTCGTCGTCGATTTTAGTAAGCCCCTTGGTCGATAGTTCCGCATCTACTGCATCTTTGAGTTGTTTGGTTACCAGATCGTTGGCGGTGGACGCATCCTTGAGGATCACCCACTTGTATGTTTTGAACTTCGAAAAGTCGGTGTTTTTGTCGAAATTGTAGCGGACATCCTGTCCGAATGCGCTCCTGACAGTAAGAAGAAGACCCAACGCCGATAGAAGCAGAACCGTTTTCATTACAACCTCCAATTCACAAGGTCTACGAGAAGCCCGTCTGCGGGGGGCACAGCGTACGGGGCACGTGCAATTGCGGTAGACACAGCTTCCCACGCTCAGGCCCCTGGTGCTCATGCTAGGAAGCCAAAGCCACCGGCGGAACTGTCACTACTGACAGATAGAATGCCCCTCCGCATCGAAGACATTGTCATGTCTGAGAAACTAATTCCCGCGACGCATTCGCACCGAGTGACTCCACTTGACGATGGAAGAAACGGAGCAACACGAGCACGGCGAACGCCATCACCAGATTGAAAATCAATTGTGCCCATGCCACCGCCATTCCTGGACCGCCGGCTAGCTGTACGGTTCGCAGAGCGAACATCTTCAGGAAGGGAAGAAAAAGCAGCACGCCCAGGACGTTGAAGCAAGATTCGCCCAGGGCCACACGCCTCGCAGTGTTCTGCATCTTGATGCTGGCGACTAATGCAGTTGTCGTTGTTCCTATGTTCGCACCCATTACAATCGGAATCGCCGCTGTCACCGGCATCAGGTTCTGCTGCACAAGCAGGACGCAAAGCCCCGTCGTGATGCTGCTGGATTGGACGATCGCAGTGATCAAGAGACCGGCAATCACGCCGGCCAGGGGACTGCTCGACCGGCTAAGCAGCGCGGTAAAAACCGGACTCCCGGCCAGTGGCTTCAGGGTAAAACTCACGACTTCGAGACTGAAGAAAATAAAACCGAAATAGAACGCAACCTTCCCCAGCATTTTCAACCGAATTGGAAGGGCACTCAGCAGGGCGCCAAGAACGATGAAGAATGGTCCGATTGATGTTAGCTTCAGGAGACTAGCCATGCGGTTGAAGTGGTGCCCACATTCGCCCCAAGCAGAACGCCGAGGCTGGAACGAAATGAAATGCTCCCTGCGTCCACCAGCGCCACTGTAAGCGACGTCACTGCGCTGCTGGATTGAATGATCGCCGTGGACACGGCGCCCAATAGCACGGCCCTCCAGCGGCTTCGAGTAAGACTTTCCAGCCACTTGCTGATTGTTTCTCCTCCCATTCGTTGAAGCTCGTGGCTGAAGCCTTCAAGCCCGAACAGGAATAACACGATCGCAGAGACGCTCGCGAGGAGAATTCTTAGGTTTGACATCTCCATTCCGATTCGAGACTCCCTCGCAGGGGGCAAGTCAGCGATGCAGATCGCGTTCATCTTGGAACCGTTCGCTTCCGTCAACTCCGACGAATTCGGGAATGAGGTGGGCGAGCTTGTCCGAAGAATGGGCTGCAAGATACATAGTTTGCGATGGAAATGCGATCTCGGCCCCTGCCTGTTTGATAATATCCATGACGCTCAGCAACAACTCTTGCTGGATCTGGAGGAAGTCGACCCAGTCGATCGCAAACACGTAAGCAAAAATTTCCACATCAATAGAAGAAGCACTGAGACGCAGAAAGTTGACTCGCACTGACAGCGAATCCAGTTTTGTGTGTACGGTAAGCAGTTCGCGAATTCCGATAACAATTGATCGCAACTGGGCTGGGCTAGTTTCGTACCGCAAGCCAACGAGAGGATGGAACCAGAATTTATCTCTCGCTGACAAGGTTTCGAGGCTCATGTTCGCAATCTGACCGTTGGGCACAGAGACCACGGTGCGATCCATGGTGCGGATACGAGTTGAGCGGAGGCCGACATCTTCGACCGTTCCCACGATATCGCCCAATTTCAAAGCGTCGCCCACATGCACCGCTTGGTCGGCGATGAGCGAGATACCGGCGATTACGTTTTCAAGTGTCTTCTGGGCTGCCAGTGCAACCGCGATACCACCCACGCCAAGGCCGGCTAATGCTGCAGTCAGGTTAACGCCAAAGTGGTGAAGAGCGAAGAGGACGCCTGCAAAGAAGAGCAGGCCATTGAGTACCCTTCGTGCGAGGCGTAAGACTGCAGCCGATCCGCTCATGCTTGGACGTCGCGCTACGACGTAACCTTCACCCCAGCGGTTCAAGAGCATTAGGAGCCAGGTGGAGCCGGTTATGACAAGAATGAAGATAGCAGTGACCCAAAATTGCCGGGCCAGGAGCGATAGACCGACTCTCGATGTTAGCCAGTAGATGGAAAGAGCAACAAGCAGGAGGCGAAACGGTGGCGGCAAAGGCTGGAGATTTGTGGTACCGGTATTTCGAAAGAGATATCGCCAGCGGGGACCCACAGCCCAACCAATAAGGCGGCCCAGTAACCCCGTGAGTATGTAGAGCGATGGTACACAAAGAACTGCCAGCCACTCAAAAAGTGGGATCGTCGCCAATCGAGTCTTGACCAGGAATTCTGGAAGAATGCTTTCTACTGCAGGAGCACCCAACTCCTCAAAAACAGCGGGGATCGACTGGAGAGTATTCCGGGAGAAGAGCCAGACCTTCCCTGCCTTTCCCCGATCTACACGTTCGACAAGAATGTCGAGGTCGCCCTTGGCGGTGCTGATGGTTCCGACTAGGTCTTCATCGGGCTTAAGCGGGTCTGGGAGTGACCCCTCGGGTTTGTCGCTAAGCTGATTGAGCCGTGCCGGCAGGCGGCGGTCCAGAACCTCTGCAAGTTGGTGAGCCAACACCTCAGCGTGCGATCCACGAAGAGGGGTGTTCAAATACAGAGCGGCAATTGCGGCGTTGCCTTTCCGTGCCGCAGCGAGAAAACCCAACACCGCACCCCGCGGTGAGCTGCGGCCGAGGGTGTCGGCGGGTGGTGGCTCGGGTTTTACCTCCGCAGGCGTCGCCTTGGGAGGGGCAACCTGAGTCCATGCAAACGGACCAAACACCACGATTAGAGTGATGATCGCAGTTCGCGCCCATTGGTTAACGCAGTTCTTTGGTCCGCTCATGGGATGCATCCGAGCGCCTCAGCATCGCGCACAAGGTGCGCACCCGGTAATTCTCATTCGGGCATCCAACCTCGGAGAACTGACAGAACTGCCAGTTAACGGATGCGTCTGACGGCTTGCAAACTGATGCCATCGTTCAAGATGTGTTCGTCGAGTTCGACTGTTAGGAGGCACCGCAGTGCCGAACGGAAAGAACAAAGAAGGAACAAGTCAGAAGAACAAACTCACGAACAAAGACTACGCGCGTGAACTACGCAAGCTTCAAACCAGGCTGGTAGGGATGCAGGAGTGGGTCCGAGCTAGCGGCGCCAAGCTCGTCATTGTGTTCGAGGGTCGGGATGCAGCGGGTAAGGGCGGAGTGATCCATCGCCTGATGGAACGTGTCAGTCCACGTGTGTTTCGTCACGTCGCATTGCCAGCGCCAACCGAGCGTGAAAAGTCTCAATTGTACGCACAGCGCTACATCAAGGAAATGCCCGCGGCTGGCGAAGTCACAATTTTCGATCGCAGCTGGTACAATCGCGCGCTCGTTGAGCATGTGATGGGTTTTTGCAGCAACAAGCAATACGCCGACTTCCTCCGGCTGTGCCCCGCCTTTGAGTCTCTTCTGAAGAACAATGGCATCATCCTCATCAAATACTGGTTTGAGGTCAGCGAGCCGCAGCAGCATAAGAGGTTTCTTAAACGTATTGAAGATCCAATGCGAAGATGGAAATTAAGCCCTATGGATCTGGAGTCGCATCGCCGTTGGTACGATTACTCACGCGCACGGGACGCAATGTTTGCTGCTACTGATACTCAACATTCCCCTTGGTATGTGGTGCAGACTGACGATAAAGAGCGGGCACGCCTCAACTGCCTATCGCACTTGCTCGATGTAGTGCCGTGGAAAAAAGTGCCCACGGAAAAGGTCAAGCTCCCGAAGCGGCAGGACCCAAAGGGGTACAAGGCCCCCGACTGGAACTATCGCTGGATCCCCGAGAAGTATTGAAGCGCCGCTGTAGACCCCTGACAAGTCGAGATGGCTCCGCGACAAGGTTGAATGCCGCGAAGGGTCCCCTGTATCCGTGTGAACTTTGTCTGACGGATTGCGGCTATCATACGGCCTCCACCTAATTCTCCCTCACCCGGAACATGGTCCCGGAACGGATCTCTCTGTTTATATTGTACGCCCAAAGTGAGCTGCTTCATTACTCAGTCGTTACGGCACAGCGGTGGTGGCACTACAGTGCCCTACCGATTGCCTGTAGATTCCACTACGCTTTACGTTGGCGTCATGTCAGTGACATTGGATATGCCAGGGGTGCTCGTGCAACTCACTGCTCCGATCCGTATTCTAGTCGTAGATGACTTTGAACCGTATCGTTGCTCCATCTGTTCGATTATCCGGCAGCGACCTGATCTGACGATCCTCGCGGAAGTCCAAGACGGATTGGAGGCTGTCCGGCAAGCCGAGATACTGCAACCCGACGTGATTCTTCTCGACATCGGTCTGCCACTGTTGAATGGGATCGAGGCGGCCCGCCAAATTACGAAGGTCGCTTCCAGCGCAAGGATTATCTTTCTCACCCAGGAGTCCGCTGCAGAAATGGTACACGAGGCGCTGGCCCTGGGCGCATGCGGCTACGTTATTAAGGCACACGCTGGAACTGAGCTTCTGGCAGCGGTGGAAGCAGTCGCGCAAGGCGGCACGTTTGTGAGCGCCGGACTTAACGGAAACACGAGGGCCAGTCTCAGATAGCCCCCGAAATTCAGTCGAGCGCTCCTGCGGGCGGCATGTTATTGCATTACCTTTACACCTGTCTCGGGTACGACGCACCCTCATTCTGCCACTCACACCGCTGATCAATGCTGCTCTTGAATATTCAGGACTCGATAGCCTCCTCGGCAGAGAGATTCGAGCGAAGAGATCCTGTTTTTCTTGACAGGTGACAAGACGCGGGCAAGGAGGGATAGTCAGCTATTCGCACGAGAGACCCGCCAAGCTCCGTGAATCGTCTTGTTCCGGTTCGCGGCCCAGCCCTCGCCGTCGGCCTGTGCCCATTCGCCTTCCACACGTTCAGGCCGACGGTTTATCCGACATCGAATCAGGCTCACGGCCTCAGCGTAGCTTGTCCCAAAGAAGAGAGCAGATGATCAGGCACGACGCCAGAAAGACCAGGATTCTTAAGAAAAAATGGCTGGGGTAGTTCTCCGAAGATTCCAGAATGGAGAAGCCACTACCGGGAACATTGCATGGACGGATGCGGTGCGGGAGGCATTCGCGATAGTCTGTCGGGGAATCCAGATAGTAGATTTCTGACCAGATGTAGCAGTTGGTGACGCGCATCGGATGGCCGCCGATGTCATGATTAGGAATGGGCATAACAGTGCACCGATCGCATCCCTTTCTGCAGCACTAGTGTCGTTATATTGACAAATGGAAGTGTCTTCAACTGGTAGTGTCAACAGCGTCAAGGTCAACGGCGAATTGATTTGACCAATTCGATCCCACGCCCAATGCGGCCGCCAGGTCGTGCCTCTGAACCTGTCATCACTGACAGTTACGACTAGACCGTGCGTTTCCTAGAATTAGCGTTCTGGTGTAGATGCTGCTTTATTGCTGCAAGGGATGAATGCGCCCGCTTTGCTGATCTGGCATGTCGATCGTCACCAGGATGGCGTGGAATGAAAATCGTCAGCTGGACTCAACGGTTGTTGTTCATACTTGGATTGTTTCTGATCACGATCTGTGTCGCTGCCTATGTGCATCAGAAAATCTTGTCCCAGGCGCAACTTGAACGATTTGATAGTCGTCGAGGGCAAACACCTGTCCAGCGAACGGGCCCTCTGGTAACAGAGTCGGATTTCGCAGTCGATTTCAGGTTGTGGTCCGCAAAGCGCGTTGCGGAATACGAAGACAGCTTGGCGCAGCACGTCGCTCCACCCCTGGCAGTGCTGCATATCTCGAAGTTCGACCTGCGCGTGCCGGTGCTTGAGGGAACCGACGAGTTGACGCTCAACCGCGGTGTTGGACACATTGCAGGCACGGCTCGACCTGACGAGGAGGGGAACATTGGAATTGCCGGTCACCGGGATGGTTTCTTCAGAGTGCTAAAGGATATCAGTTCCGGCGACACGATTGAGCTTCAGACCACACGCGCGACAGACCATTACATTGTGGATCAAATCGTGCTTGTGCGTCCCGACGATGTGTCAGTACTTCAACCGAGATCGGTTCGATCGCTGACGCTGGTTACCTGTTATCCGTTTTACTTCATCGGCAGTGCGCCCCAACGATACATTGTCCACGCATCAATCGCGGGTTCTGATCGAACACAAGAAGGCAGAGTTGCAGAGCCAAGGTTGTACACGTCAAAGCATTGAATCAGCGGTAGCAGGAAATCAATCGTATCGACGCGACAGCGTAGATCGAAATGCACGATTGGAAGAGATACCCAAGGAGGGAACTAAATGAACTCAACAAATAGAAGAATTAAAATCGGGCTGATGCTGACGGTGGCGGTGATTTGGTCGATCCTCGCCGTAAGCGTGAGCGCGCAAGTGCAAACAGAAACCAACACCACTAGTGGGCAGGCAGCGCATGAGGTGACTGTCGAGCGGGGCGAAGTCGTCCTGGTTCGCGGCAATGACCTTATAGTGAAGATGCAGGATGGCTCGATCCGGCATTTTCCAAACGTATCGGAGAGCGCCCGCGCCACCGTTGACGGTAGACAACTCGGGATTCACGACCTGAAACCGGGCATGAAACTGGAGCGTACGATCACCGTGATAAGTACACCAAAAACTGTAACCACGGTCCAGACAGTCACGGGCAAAGTGTGGCATATCGTTCCGCCGAATTCCGTGATTCTCACTTTGGAAGATGGAACCAATCAGCAGTTTCGGATTCCCAAGGACCAAAAGTTCAAGGTTGACGGTCGGGAAACGGATGCCTGGGGACTCAAAAAGGGCATGAAAGTTTCAGCAACCAAGATCGTCGAAGTACCTGAGGTCCACGTACAGCGTGAAGAACGAGTCGCTGGCACGATGCCGCCGGCGCCTACGCCGCCGCCTGCGCCCCCAGCCGATGAGCCAATTCTAATCGCCCAGGCGGCACCAGTACCGGTCCCAGGAGCAGCGCCTGCGGAATTGCCGAAGACTGGCAGCATACTGCCACTCATCGGCTTGCTCGGTTGTCTCTCGCTCCTATCCTCCGCCGGCTTAGGCATAGCCCGCAAAGTCCTATGATTAGATGGGTTCGAGAATGCCCCGCAGTTCCAGGTGGGGACCTCGAACCCTCTTCTTTTGTATGACAAAACGTCAATCAGTTTTGAGATGAATTAGCTGCGTGCCCAAGACGAGTCTGCTAAGGGACACGAGTGCCAAAGCGACGGCAAATGAGGGAGAACTCGTGGAAGCTCTTTTCTTTCTTTCAAGTCAGCACTTCTGTCAGGCAGCAATCAAGTGTTGGCGGATTGCATACTGAACAAGTTCTGCATTGGTCCTAACGTTAAGCACTTCCATGATTCGATACTTGTGAAAGGCGACGGTGCGGGTGGTAACGTTTAACACGCCAGCCACTTCCTTCATGCACTTTCCTTCCGCCAACAACTGCAGCACTTCGCGCTGCCTTTCCGTCAGTCTCTGCCCTTCCTCGATCAGTTTCTTGTCCTGGCGCAGCAGGAAATCTACAGTGTCTTTGGCAATCATGGGCGACAAGTAAGACTTGCCTCGCAGTACCTCTCGCACTGCGATGGCCAATTCTGACGCCGCGCAGGTCTTCAGAAGATAGCCAGATGCTCCGCGACGAAATGCCTCAGCCGCCAGATCCGCATCATGATTCATCGTGAGGTAAACCAACTTAACGCTAGGTATCAGTTCCTTAATTTGCTGGCCAGCGTCCAGACCGTTCAGCAGCGGCATGGAAACGTCAACAATAATGAGGTGCGGCCTTGATTCAGCAGCGGCTCTAACTAGTGAGCGGCCGTCGCCGACCGTGGCGACGATTTCATAATCAGCCTCGAGCAGTTTCTTGCAAGCCTCAGCCACTAGTGTGTGGTCGTCAGCGATTATGATGCGTGGGAGGTTTCTTCTGATGATCATCGCCAAGCTCCTGAAAAAACGAATCTCGGATCCGGTGAACTGGGGAACACTCAGTGGTCTAGCCAAGGTGCACTGCAAAATATCCAGCTGCCCGCCAACTTTAAGACAGGGGATCCAACAACCAAACTAAACTACCACTGACTGGAAGGTCTGACATCTAGCAGTTTTACTAGGGGGGTGCCTCCCATCGTTTGTCATTCCGAGACATTGGATGGACCTGTTTGCCTCAACAGGGCTGGAATAACGGGCAGGCGCAATGCAATACGATGATGGACCGGCGGAAGGTCTGGGACGAGCGAGGACCGCACGGTGTGCTGCGCTGTACTATCAATTCGTGTGTTCACTGCCGAGGTGATGCCTGATCGCATACTGAAGCAATTCAGCATTAGACTTCAACCCGAGTGTTTCCATCATCTTGTACTTATGGAATGCGACCGTCCCTGGCTTCAGATTCAGCACAGCGGCGATTTCTTTCATGGACATACCTTCGGCAAGCAGGTGCAGGATTTCGTTCTGCCTCGGAGTAAGCCTCTTTTCCAGCGATTGGGAAGTACCGCTTCGGAGGAGAAAATCCACGGTTTCCTTGGTAATGTCGGGCGACAAATATGATTCGGATCGCAACGCTCGCCGGATGGCTCGGACCAGCTCTGAAGCCGCGGAACTCTTCACGACGTACGCGGAGGCGCCGCGGCGGAATGCTTCAGCAGCGACCTCGGGTGACATATTCATGGTTAAGAAAACCAACTTGGTAGCGGGCAAAAGATGTTTGATCTGCTTCCCCGCATCAAGCCCATTCAGTTGCGGCATTGCAATATCGAGTATTACGATCTCAGGCTTCAGTTCGGACGCAAGCTGCAGAAGTGCTCGACCGTTATCCACAATCCCGACAACGTCAAACTCGGGCTCGAGCAAACTCTTGCAGGCCTCGGCCAGCAAAGTGTGGTCATCGGCGATGAGCAGCCTGGCTCTATGGCGTTGTTCCATGGCGCGTTCTGGCTTTCGGTCTCCGCGACCCAAACACGAAGTAGGTGCTATTGGGGATGATATTAACGGCAATCGTGAGGGGGCTATAACTGTCAGTATGCTCAGACTGGAACCCAAACAGTGAACCTCGACATGGCGCAGCGGACGATTAGTGTAGTGCCAGGCTGTGACTGAACCCGCCTGTCAGTCTTGTCAGTTGGCTTGCTGAGAAGGTGTACCTAGCATTCTATTCTATTGTCTTACTAGTGGTGCTGCTCCACATCGCGCATTGAAGTAATATTAGGTGATTTACGCGTAGAAGATCCAAGGCGACGATCGTCATTGCCAGACGCTGGCTTGGCTGTTCGCAGAGACGGCTTGCCGTGTCGGCGCCTAGGCGATTGTGCCAGAACCACGAGAAGTATCCTCGAACTCCCCCACCCGAATCGGTTCAAGAGTGCGAATACTCCACCCAAGTTGATAGAAAGACTAATACGAGTGAATGGATGGAGAGATGAAGACGTTTCCATGCATGGCGGACCAGATCGCTGGGACTAATTCAGCGGCCAGAGACTGCTTGAGAACATAGCCGAGAGCGCCGGCAGACATTGCAGCTGCGACGAACTCTGGGTCGTGGTTTACAGTAAGGAAAATCACCTTTGTTTTGGAACCCAAGTCCTTAAGGTGGCAGGCAGCGGTGATACCGTTTTCGACGGGCATGCAGATGTCGAGCACAAGGACATCGGGGCACAATCGCGTCGTAAGGTCGATAGCCTCTGTGCCGTTTTCAGCGATGCCAACCACGCTGAACTCGTCGCGGAGAGCCAGAACTATTGCTCGCAGCATCTCTTTCTGATCGTCGGCTAATATAACCCGCGGGGTTACTGGAACACTATCCTTCGGTGGGCAATCATCTCTATCTTGACGTGATCGACTATTAGAATCCATTTGCACAAGTATTGGCAACCACGTAAATAGTATGGCATTCGTAAACGTATGTCTGCCTGCAACGTTCACAGTGTGCGCCCAATTTATTCTTAGTGTGAACTACCAGAAAACAGTACCTCCGTTGGTAATAGCGCTCGTTCGGGGAGGTGGTTCGGCGACTGCAGACGAAGACTTCCCTCGCTCGAACCGGGTCGCTCAGGCCGAGCGGTCGGGCCATGTCAGAAACAGCGCGTAGGAAGAAATGCGCTCGATCGTGTATTAGCTATGTAACAGCTTTGGAGCGGCGCGATGTCGAAGAATCGACTGTAACTTCTGCCAGTTTTCCCTCCATCAGGCAGTCTCTACTCTTAGGCGGTCAATCATTCGACTTGCAACAGCGCAGTCCCATGAAAGAAGAAAGACAGTCGTGACTGAATCGAAATCGAAACCCGTCGACCATATTCTTTACGGCTGATGGTTGAATGTCCGAGGCTATGCTCCACCGTTTGCTGCTCCCGTCCTGAGGAGCTATCCATGCGAATCAGACTCGTTCCGTATTGCTCCGGAGTTGGTAGTTACCTACCTATGATGTGCAGACGACTGCTGGCTGGGTTCAAGCGGGCCAATGGATTGGGGATAACGCTCATCCTGCTGTGGGTAGCAATCTCATGGGTTGGGTGTGCGAAAAAAGAAGGGCCTGCCGCGTTGGCGCCAGAGGTAGAGGTGACCCCGGTTACGCAGCAAGATGTGCCCCTTTACACGGAGTGCATCGCGACGCTCGATGGTTACGTTAACGCTCAGATCGAACCACAGGTGAGCGGCTACCTGATGAGGCAGAACTACAGGGAGGGAACGTTCGTTCACAAGGGCGATCTGCTTTTCGAGGTTGATCCGCGACCATTCGAAGCTTTGCTTCAACAATCCAAAGGCCAACTAGCTCAGGCGGAAGCCCAGCTAGGAAAAACGAAACTCGACGTGGCACGAGATACCCCGCTGGCGAGGGAGAGCGCTATTCCGCAAGCCCAACTGGACAACGACATCCAGGCATACGAGGCGGCGCAGGCAATGGTGGCCGCCGCAAAGGCGCAAGTACAGCAGGCAGACCTGAATCTGGGCTTCGCAAAGGTGCGCTCATTAATCGATGGCGTTGCTGGGCTTGCAAAAGGTCAAATCGGAGATCTCGTTGGACCGACAACAGTGCTAACGACCGTGTCGCAAGTGGAGCCGATCAAAGCCTACTTTGCGATTAGCGAACAGCAATATCTGAAATTGGCCGACAGAATCAGTGCGGTCGCTGAAGGTAGAAGCCGCGGGGGAGAGCAGAAGATCCTTGAACTCGTTCTCTCCGATGGAAGTGTGTATCCACGAAAGGGAACCGTTGTACTGGCGGATCGCCAGGTTGATGTGAAGACGGGAACCATTCGCATGGCTGGAGCGTTTGAAAATCCGGGTGGGATCTTGCGTCCCGGAATGTTCGGCCGCGTCCGGGCAGTTACCGGTGTGGCCAAGGACGCTCTGCTCGTGCCGCAACGTTCGGTGGTTGAAGCGCAAGGCAGCTACAGCGTAGTTGTCGTCGATTCTAACAATCAGGCCAGCATCCGTCCGGTGAAAATGGGTGAGCGTGTAGGGCAGATGTGGGTAATTACCGCCGGAATACAAGCTGGCGAACAGGTGATTGCGGAAGGTATGCAAAAGGCTCGCGAGGGCGTGACGGTCCGTCCCAAACAGTTCAATTCGAGTGGACAGGGAGAATGATCCATGGCCAACTTCTTCATCCGGCGCCCGATCGTGGCCATGGTCATTGCCATTCTGATGGTCCTCATGGGAATCGTGGCCATGCGACGCCTTCCCACGGCCCAGTTTCCAAACATCGCTCCGCCAGAGATTCAGGTGAAGGCCACTTATCCGGGGGCCGATGCCGTGACCGTGGAGCAGTCGGTTGCCACACCGATCGAGCAGCAGATGAGCGGCGTGGACAACATGAACTATATGTACTCCAACAATGCCAACAATGGGCAGATTACTCTCACCGTCAACTTCGACATCAAGACAGATCCCAGTACGGATCAGATCTTGTCGCAAATGCGTACCAACCAGGCAAACTCCCAGTTGCCCATTGACGTCGTTAATTACGGAGTTACGGTTCAGAAATCCACGACGGCTCCCTTGATGCTGGTCAACCTGTATTCGCCAAAAGGGACGTATGACAATGTTTTCCTGGCTAACTATTCCTATATCAATCTTAATGACCAGCTAACAAGAGTCCCGGGCATCGCGAGCGTCACAGTGTTCGGCGCGGGTCAATATGCTATGCGCTGCTGGGTGCGACCCGACAAACTGGCAAAAATGGGAGTCACGGTCCCTGAGATAGTGAAGGCGATCCAGACGCAGAACACCGTGAATCCCGCTGGACAAATCGGAGGTGAGCCTGTCCCCAAAGGACAGGAGTTCACCTATGCGGTTCTGGCCCAGGGCCGTCTGCCGTCACCCGAGGAGTTCGGCCAGATTGTGATACGCGCCAATACCGATGGTTCGATCGTGCGCTTGAAGGATGTAGCTCGTCTGGACCTTGGGGCGCAAACTTATAACCTTGTCGGTCGCTACAGTGGCAAACCAGCGGCAGTCGTTGCCGTCTATCAGTTGCCCGGATCGAATGCCGTGCAAGCTGCTGCCGGGGTCCGAAAGCTGATGGCGGAGGTCAAGCAGCGCTTCCCACAAGATCTGGAATACGACATTGCTCTGGACACGACCCTGGCCGTCACCGAAGGGATTAGCGAAATCAAGCACACCCTTTTTGAAGCCATCATCCTTGTCATCCTGGTCGTCTACATTTTTCTACAAGGTTGGCGCGCGACGTTGATCCCACTGTTGGCGGTGCCGGTCTCCCTCATCGGTACCTTTGTCGTGTTTCCAGCTCTTGGTTTTTCCATAAATACTCTCTCACTGTTCGGACTCGTCCTCGCCATCGGCCTAGTCGTAGATGACGCCATTGTCGTAGTGGAGGCGGTGGAACACCATATCGAGCACGGCCTTTCTCCCAAGGACGCGGCATTCAAGGCCATGGAAGAGGTTTCTGGACCCGTCATCGCCATCGCCCTGATCCTCGCGGCGGTGTTCGTCCCCACCGCCTTCATCCCAGGTATTACGGGGCGCCTGTATCAGCAATTTGCGATCACCATTGCCATCTCTGTGATCTTCTCCGCTTTTAATGCGCTGTCGCTAAGTCCCGCCCTTTCGGCATTGTTGTTGCGTCCTCGAAAGGAAAGTCGAGGTCTCCTGGGAAAATTCTTTCGCTGGTTCAACCGGGTTTTCGGCCGGACTACGGATGGGTATGTCAGCATGTGCGGAGGCTTGATTCGCAAGGCTGGCTTGAGCATGCTCCTGCTTCTCGGTCTCACTGTGGCGGCGTGGTGGTTCGGTTCGCGCCTGCCCGGAGGCTTCCTGCCAGACGAGGACCAAGGATATGTATTTGCCGGCCTGCAGCTACCGAACGCCGCTTCTCTACAGAGGAACGATGACGCGTCGCGAAAGATTGAAGAGATGATCATGAAGACGCCAGGCGTCCACTCGGTGACCGCAGTCCTCGGTTTCAGCATGTTGAGCGGCGCCCAGAATACGTACAGCTCTTTCTATTGGATCACTCTCAAAGAGTGGAAAGAGCGCAAGGCGCCCGAAGAGCAATATGAGGCCATCAAGCAGCACTTGAATCAGGAACTCACGAAGATCACTGAAGGAGTTGCCTTCTCCTTTCCACCGCCAGCGATCCCGGGCGTGGGAGCCTCCGGTGGGTTCACCTTTATGTTGGAGGATCGAGCGGGGAAGGATCCGCAATTCTTAAGTCAGAACCTGGAGAAGTTTCTTGCCGCATTACGCAAGCGTCCAGAACTCGCATCGGTCTATACCACCGCTCTGCCTACAGTCCCGCAGGTGTATGTCGATGTGGATCGTCCGAGAGTCATCGCGCAGGGCGTCCAACTCGCCGACGTCTATAAGACCCTGCAAACTTTCATGGGAGGCTTGTTGGTTAATTACTTTAACCGTTTCGGAAGGCAATGGCAGGTCTACGTTCAGGCTGAGGGAGATTTTCGGACTCAGGCAGAAAATCTTGGCCAATTCTATGTAGTGAACGACGGCGGTCAGCCAGTACCGCTTAGCGCGTTGACTTCGATCAAAGCCCGCACTGGCCCGGAATTCACATTGCGCTACAACCTCTACCGATGCGCCCAGATCAATGGAGGTGCGGCGCCAGGTTACAGCTCGAGTCAAGCCTTGAACGCATTGGAAGAAACCTTTGCGAGTACGATGCCGGCGGAGATGGGCTATGACTACATGGGGATGTCGTACCAGGAAAAGAAGGCAGCAGAGGGGGTATCGCCTGCGCTGATCTTCGGGATGTCGCTGCTCTTTGTATTCCTTATTTTGGCGGCGCAGTACGAGAGTTGGTCTCTGCCGTTCAGCGTACTGCTGGGCACTCCAATTGCAGTTTTCGGCGAGTTCTGGTTCTTGTGGATGCGGGGCCTGGAGAACAACGTTTACGCGCAAATCGGACTCGTCATGCTGATCGGGTTGGCGGCAAAGAACGCCATTCTGATTGTCGAGTTCGCCAAGATGGAATTTGATAAAGGAAAGTCCGCCGAAGAGGCAGCACTGATTGCCGCAAAATTGCGCCTGCGTCCGATTCTGATGACCGCCTTTGCGTTCATCTTGGGCTGCGTGCCGCTCTGGACAGCGTCAGGCGCTGGCGCAATTTCGCGGCGGGTGCTGGGAACCGCCGTTATCGGGGGCATGCTGGCCGCTTCCATTCTGGCGATCTTCCTTATTCCGGTGAGCTTCGATGTGGTCGAACGGTTAGCACACCGCGGAAAGAAGCATGCTCCAACGCCTGCCGCGCCGACAATTTTGCCTTCAGAAGGGGACTAGGCCATGCGCAGCAGGCACTCTCTGTTTGTGATCGCACTTCTACTGCTTACCGGGTGTACGTTGGGTCCAAAGTACAAACGCCCGACAGTCCCAGTTCCCGACACTTACCGGGCGCTTGCTCCCGATGCGGGTGCACAATCCGCCGCCTCCTTTGGTGAAGAGAAGTGGTGGAACGTTTTTCAGGATACACAGTTGCAAGCGTTGATCCGGGAGGCATTGTCCCAAAACTACGATGTGCGTATCGCAGCTGCACGCGTACTTCAGGCACAAGCATTGCTCGGAATCACGCGCGCCGACCAATTTCCGACCATCGCTGGAGGCGTGTCTACCAGCAATCAACGTTTCCCCGCCACAAGGATCACACCGGAGTTCGAAACGAGTCCCTCTCAGGTTAACTTGTCGCTATTTTGGGAACTAGATTTCTGGGGTAAGTTCCGGCGCGCGACGGAGGCGTCACGGGCATCTCTGCTGGCCACTGAGTGGGGCCAGAGGGCCGTGATATCAAGCCTCGTGAGCAATGTTGCCTCCGCGTATTTCCAACTGCTCGAACTGGATTCTGAAATCAACATTTCCCGCCGCACTCTTGACACCCGCAAGGAGTCGTTGCGTCTGGTGGAAGTTCGAGCCAAGGGGGGAGCAACCTCTCTGATCGACGTTCGTCAGTCTGAGCAACTAGTGTATACGGCCGCTGCAGCCATTCCTGATCTGGAGAGGCGCATCGAGCAGCAGGAGAACCTCATCAGCATCCTCCTAGGCAAGAATCCTGCGGCGGTCACTCGGGGAAAGACGCTGGTTGAGAATCCGCTCCTGCCGGTCGTGCCGGCGGGCCTGCCCTCTTCCTTGCTGGAGAGGCGCCCTGACATTCGATCATCCGAGCAACAATTAGTAGCTGCAAACGCGCGGATTGGGGTCGCGAAGGCCGCCTATTTCCCGCAGATCACGCTGACCGCGGTTGGCGGTTTCCAGAGCTCTGCGCTCACTGATTTGTTCAGCGGCCCCGCCGGGTGGTGGAGTTTTGGTGGCCAATTGGCCCAGCCCATTTTCACCGGTGGAAAGATCCGTTCCAATGTCAGACTGACCGAAGCCCAGCAACAGGAAGCCGTCCTTCTTTATCAGCAGTCGATCCAACAGGCTTTTCGCGAAGTGTCCGATTCCCTGGTGGCGTACCGCAAGAATCAGGAATTCCGCACATTGCAGGAACAGCTCACAAATTCCGCGCAGGATACGACTCGATTAGCAAACATGCGCTACCAAGGCGGAGCAACCAGCTACCTTGAGGTCCTCGATAGTGACACCCGTTACTTCGATGCCCAAATCGGCTTGGCCCAGGCCCAGCTTAATGAACGACTGGCGATGGTCCAGCTCTACAACGCTTTGGGAGGCGGGTGGCAGCAACAATAGCTGCTCGAGATCATGTTCGAATCTTCCAGGAACTGGCCCAAACTCGCACTCGACCCAATCGAGAGAATCTCCGAGACGCTATTCGCGCTGATTATGGTTCTCACATTCACGTGCTCATTCAGCGTTGCCGGGGCCGGACGGGAGGAAGTTCGGGAACTGCTGATGGGTGCGCTGGGTTGCAACGTGGCATGGGCCATCATCGATGCAACTTTCTATCTGATGGGCGCATTCAGCGTGCGAGGTCAAGGTATCCTCAAGCTAAAGGCGCTGACTCAAGCGAGCAGCCCCGCCGATGCTCATAAGATCATAACGGACGCTCTCCCTCCGCTTGTCGCATCTGTTCTGTCGACTGCAGACGTGGAGCAGATGCGCGAGAAACTGACTGGAATCACTGACGTTCCCTTCAGCCCACAACTCCGCAGAAATGATTGGCTTGGTGGGGTCGTCGTTTTTTTGATTGTTGTCTTAGCCACGTTGCCAGTGTTAGTTCCCCTCGCAGTGATAGAGAAGGCCAAGCCTGCCCTCCGGGTCTCGAACGGGATTGCCATTGTGATGTTGTTTCTGACCGGCTACGCATTCGGACGTCACGCGGGACACCGGCCATTGGCGATGGGTGTTTCCATGGTGATTCTGGGCGGCGCAATGGTCGCGGTTACTATTTCACTCGGAGGCTAATGGCCACGCGCTATTTGGCGGCGATCGCGATGGTTGTGTTCCTGGGGAGGTCATCGTTGGCGCAGCTGTCGGGCGGGACGACGGCCGAGTCTGACAGTCCCCGTCCTGCGGATTGGGCGCTCTCTTTCAATCTTGCCGGCTACTTGGTGCCGAATGATCAGTCTTATGCTTCGCCAACGTTCACCGCGGACAGGCGGCAGTTTCACTTTGGGGCACGCTACAACTACGAGGATAAGCAGACCGGCTCCATGTGGCTTGGCTACAATTTTGAAGTCGGAGACAAATTGCTACTGCAGGCTACTCCGATGATCGGGGGCGTCTTTGGGAGAACGACGGGCATTGCGCCGGGATATATAGCTTCGCTGAGTTGGAAGAAACTGGAATTCTCGACCGAGGGAGAATTCGTATTCGACACGAAAGAACGCAGCGGCAGCTTCTTTTACAGCTGGATAGAGTTTAGCTATTCCCCGGTCGAATGGTGCCGAACGGGTCTTGTTGCAGACAAAACAAAGGCGTACCACACCAACCTCGATATTCAACGCGGCGTACTGATCGGCTTTTCGCACCGGAGGATTGATTTCACATCCTACATTTTTAATGTTGGATGGACTACGCCGACGGTGGTTCTGTCGATCGGGTACAGCTTTTGACGTGCGCTCTTCCAGTACCCTCGCATTCTAGTTTGGGCCACCTCGGTGCAGTGTCAGCTGGAATGGGCTCGCTATGGACCAGAACGTCGTTAGAGCGTGCACTGTAATTTCTGGCAGTGGCGCTCGAAGCATCTTGCTCCTAACCTGTGTTGGTCGTTGCAGATACGTACTTTGTGTCGACTATAACTGCGAGAAACGGTCAGGCCGCTTACGTTATGGGTGGGGAACTTTCGAAGGCAACTGTCAATTAGTGCAGTGGCCTGTGATGTAAAGACGTATAGCCATATCGTCGAAAACGGAAGATTGGGGTCAAAACCGAGCGGATGGACAAACATCGCGTTGTCTCAATTTAGCTTTAGCTCGGCTGACCTGTGCGCTCGAAGGGAAGCCTGGGGGAGCCCCACAAACCTCTGCAAGACGTTAAGCAGCCATGCGATCCGAAAGGAAAAACGAAGATGGCAGCGCACGTACAAGCAGTTACTCAGCGTCTGCTGGCAAAGCGTACGGCATGGAAGGTTCTTGAGAGTCATTATAGAAAAGTTCGACACCTCCATCTCCGCGATCTTTTTGCCCATGATCCGGCTCGCGGTGAGCGAATGGCAGCAGAGGCGGCGGGAATCTACCTCGATTACTCCAAAAATCGAGTCACGGACCAGACCATTAAGCTCCTGATACAACTGGCGGAAGAGTCTGGATTACAGGCGCGAATTGATGCCATGTTCCGTGGAGAGAACATCAATATTACCGAGAACCGCGCGGCCCTGCATGTGGCGCTCCGCGCGCCCAGAGGCGCATCAGCCTTCGTTGAAGGCGTGAATGTTGTTCCGCAGGTCCAAGCCGTGCTCGACAGAATGACTCATTTCTGCAATTGGATTCGGCGCGGTGATTGGAAAGGCTATACCGGCAAGCGAATCTGCAACGTCGTTAACATTGGCATTGGCGGTTCCGATCTGGGGCCGGTCATGGCGTACGAGGCGCTAAAGAGCTACAGCGATCGTTCCATGACATTTCGATTTGTGTCGAATGTAGATGGCAATGACTTCAAAGAAGCGGTCCGGGATCTCGATCCCTCCGAGACACTGTTTATCATTTGCTCCAAGACCTTTACCACGTTGGAAACGATGACGAATGCCTGGTCGGCGCGAGCCTGGTCACAGGCTGGTGTTGGAGGCGACGCCAAATCGGTAGCTAAACACTTCGTAGCCGTGTCCACGAATACAGAAGCGGTCGCAAAGTTTGGCATCGATACCTCAAATATGTTTGTTACCTGGGACTGGGTCGGCGGCCGTTACTCTATCGACTCAGCTATAGGATTATCAACAATGCTCGCGATTGGCCCGGAGCAGTTTCGCGCACTGCTCAACGGTTTCCACCAGATGGATATGCACTTCCTGGCTACACCGTTCGAGCGCAATTTGCCAGTCCTGATGGGCTTGCTATCGGTGTGGTACGTCAATCTATTCGGGGTTCGTGCGGTCGCTGTGTTGCCGTATGAGCACTATCTCAAACGCCTTCCAGCATATCTGCAACAGTTGACAATGGAGAGCAATGGAAAATACGTAACACTGATAGGCACGAAGGCAACTCAAGCAACTGGTCCGATTTATTGGGGCGAAACTGGGACCAACGGGCAACACTCGTTCTACCAATTGATACATCAAGGAACGATGCTCATACCGTGCGACTTCATCGCATTTGGCAAGTCGTGCGGCTCGAACGGGAGTCACCACGATGTGCTCATTGCGAATGCTTTCGGGCAAAGCGAGGCGCTGGCGTTTGGGAACGTACCAGAGCAAGTAAGAGCGGCCGGCACGCCAGATTGGCTGGTGCCGCACAAGGTGTTCGAGGGGAACCGGCCGTCGAACACCATTCTTGCAGAGCAGCTAAGCCCGGAGACACTGGGTGGTCTCATTGCGCTCTACGAACACTCTGTGTTCGTTCAAGGGGTGATTTGGAACATCAACTCATTCGATCAGTGGGGCGTCGAACTGGGCAAGGTCCTGGCCGATCGAATTGGTCCTGAACTGGGTAACGCGGGTGAAGCTGAACTTGAGCACGATAGTTCAACCAACGCGCTGATCCGGCACTATCGAAGGCTGAAGCAGTCATAAGCCCAATGGATGGCGAGGCGGACGGGACCAGCGATGTGAGAGCGAGTGAGAGCTTACTCCAGATCCAGGAGAAGACTTGGCCCGCGCGTCAGCACCCCTGAAAACCAGGCATATCGAGTCGGTCATGAGGGAAGAGCAAAGCCAGTCAGTGGCGTTCAGAAACGCTGAGTTGGGCAGTGAGCGCCTGCGCATCTTCGGGGTAGTGGGTTTGTTTGCGATATTTATGCTCATAACGGTCGTGCGGGTGTTTGTCATCCGCACAGTATCAGGTACCGCTCTGTGGTTATGGACCCTGATCCTCACCGTCGTTGTAATCGGCTACGAGCTGTGGATGTTGAGTAAGGTTCAGCGGGCATTACGAGCAGGCGCCATGTTCTCTCGCAGGTTATGTGTGTTAAGCACCATCATGGAAACGTCGATCCCCGCATTTGCCATTGCCTTTCTGACAAACTCACAGATCGACAGCTCTTATCGTCCGTTTGCGAGCCCCGCACTGCTCGTCTTTTTCGTGTTCATTATTCTTTCAACCCTCCGACTAAGTCCATGGATCGGGGCCCTATCCGGAGTGGTAGCAAGCTCCAGCTATCTGTGCGCGGCTGTGTACCTTGGCTGGCGACCTCCTGTTGCGGGGACTACGGCACAGGTTACTCAGTCCGGTGTCAGCCTGAATGCCATAACGCTTCTCATCGGAGGAATCGTTGCGGGCATGGTGGCGAGAGAAATTCGCAAACATGTCCGGGCCGCCCTTCGAGAGGCAGAGACGAAGCGGAAGCTTGAGGTTGTACAACACGATCTTCAGGTAGCGCGTTCCATCCAGCAGTCGTTGCTACCCCAGGCAACTCCCCACATTGCGGGTTTTGAGATTGCTGGTTGGAACCGCCCTGCTGATGATACTGGTGGCGACTACTTCGACTGGAAAACGCTCGCCGACGGAAGAGTGATCGTGAGTCTCGCCGATGTGAGCGGTCACGGGATAGGACCCGCACTACTGGCGTCGGTGTGCCACGCCTATGCGCGGTCAAGTTTCAGCACCGAACGCGATCTTCCAACAGCGCTGGAGCGAATCAATCAGGAGCTCGGGGCCGATCTCCCGAGTGGTAGCTTCGTGACCTTCGTGGCTGCGGTCTGCTGTCCAAGGTGCGCAGATGTAGAGATGCTCTCTGCGGGCCATGCTCCCCTCTTTATTTATAGCCATCGAGAGGATCGTTTCAAAGAATTGAAAGCCAATGCTCTTCCGTTCGGCATTGTGAACTCTTTTCGCTCCGATCCTCCGGTACGCTTGCAGCTTCGATCGGGTGACCTGGTGGTGCTGGCCACCGACGGCTTTTTCGAGTGGGAGAACGATCAAGGTGAACAGTTTGGTGTACTTCGCATGGAAGAGTCCATTCGCGCGTCAGGGGACTCGCCCCCCGCGGAAATCATAACGAGACTCTATGAGACCGTGAACGCATTTTCGCTGGGGACCAAACAGCAAGACGATCTTACAGCGGTCATTATTAAGCGCTTGTAAGCGAGGCGACATTGTCGCTGGAGAACGTAACGCAATTCGATGTATGGTGCGGAGTGGGTCTGCTTCTGTTTGCCTGTTTCTTTCCCGTTCTCACGTGCGCTCAAGACTTGGCACCCCGTGCCTATATCATTACTCCCATCCACTCAAACGCCGTCACATTGACCTATGCGTTCTTCGGGGGGGACATTCTCTTCGATGGCGATGTCCCAATTACAGGCGCCACCGCAAAAGCCAGTCTGTCGGTGTTTAGTTACACGCACTCCTTCCATCTGTTAGGACGTTCAGCCAGCGTGAGTGCATCGCTGCCGTATGGCGTTGGCAACTTCCATGGCACGGTCGTAGGTGCCGATACGAACGCCTACCGCTCGGGCGGACTGGACTCCTCTGTGCGCTTGTCGATGAACCTGAAGGGCGGACCAGCGATGGATCTCCAGGAATTTCGTAAATGGCAGCAGAAAACGCTTCTCGGCGTCAGTCTCAAAGTTGTAGTCCCGACCGGGCAGTATGACCCCAAAAAGCTGATTAATTATGGGGCCAACCGCTGGGCGTTCAAGCCAGAGGTCGGCGTGTCGCGACGCTGGGGACATTGGGTGGTCGACGGCTACGGAGCATTGTGGTTGTTTACTACCAACCATGAGTTCTTTTCACGAAATCAGTTCTCTCCTGCCACGAACACTCAAAAACAACATCCCACTTTCGCTTTTGAAGGTCATCTCAGCTACGACGTGAAGCCACGTCTTTGGGCTTCGCTGGACGGCAACTTCTGGGTTGGTGGTCAAACGAGCCTTAATGGCGTTGAAAACCCGAATACGCTCCAGCGGAACTCGCACATTGGATCCACGGTCTCAGTCCCCGTGAGCAAGCACCAGGCGTTCAAAGTCAGCTACAACCGAGGCGCCTACGTTATTTATGGAGGAGACTACCAAAATGTATCCGTTGGCTGGCAGTATTCCTGGCTGGGGAGACCGAACTAAAGTGGAGCGTGAATGCTTCGCAGTGTGACTGGAAATATGATTGAAGGCTGGCGGGTTTGTGTCGCGTTATCGAAGTGTGAAGGAGCACGTTCATGGAACCTCCTGTTTCTCCTGTTTTATACTCCCTTTCTCTCTTTCTCGGCATGCTCATTCTGCTTGAAGCTGGGCGCCGTCTTGGAGTTACGCGTCGCCCCAAAGAGTCGGACGGCGAGCGGAGCAATTTGGGCCCGGTCGAGGGTGCGGTTTTCGCACTGTTTGGCCTCCTAATGGCTTTCACTTTTTCCGGCGCCGCATCGCGTTTTAACGAGAAGCGAATGTTGATCGCGGAGGAAGCGAACGCCGTTGAAACCGCGTATCTACGACTGCATTTGGTGCCGCAGTCGGCACCCAAGATCCAGGACCTGTTTCGCCAATATGTGGACTCGCGGCTTAAGACCTATCGTTTGCTGCCAGATATGAAGGCTGCACGCGTCGAAATGGCTAACTCCAAGAACATTCAGGAAGAGATATGGACAGAGTCTGTCGCCGCTACCCGCGAAAAGGGTGCTCACCCCGCTGCAGCCTGGGTTCTGCTACCTGCAGTAAACAACATGATTGACATGATGACCACCCGGACGATGGCCCTACAGGTGCACCCTCCCTGGATCATTTACGCGCTCCTGTTCGCGCTTGGCCTCATCTGTTCTCTTTTGGCGGGTTACCGGATGTCCGCCGGTAAGCACCGCAGTTGGCTGCATATCCTTGGCTTTACCGTGATCACGATGATCGTTGTGTATGTAATTCTAGACGCCGAATACCCACGTGCCGGCCTGATCAGGCTCGAGCTTGCGGATCAAGTACTTGTTGATGTTCGTGCGACTATGAAATGACTGAACGGAGATCGCTGCCGAAGCAATTCCAGTTCGAGGTATTCCGAATACCTATAGAACCCCCTCACGCTGCATCTGCTTGGCCACCAGTTTCACGAGCTTCTCGACCGCCTTCTTCTCACGGGAAGAGTCGAAAGTATCAGTGATGCACGTCCACACCAGTTCGCCTTCTGTAGAAGAGATGGAATAGAAAGTTGTTTCGATTCGCACTTTCTTTTCTTCTTTCAAATAACCAGGACTGTAGACCATAGGATATACGGCGCCGTAATAGCCGTAGAAGGTGTTGTAATACGGAGGCATGTAAGGAGCGCCTGGAACGTACGTTACTGTGTTCTCTATGTTCACGAGTCGCGAAACTACGACAGCATCGATCTTGTGCTCTCGAATCTGAGTTTTCAGATATTCCAGCTCCAACTCCGCACCTTCAGGTCGGAGCAAGATAGTATTTCCCGGAATGATTTCCATCTCTGTCGCTGAAGCCCGTGAGGCCATCTCATCTTCAAAATCAGCACGGATTACAGGATTGCCACTCAGACCCAAAGCCAGCACTCGATGGAACCGTTTTGTCCCCGTGTAGGCGGGGTTCTTCCAACTCATGACAACCTTGCTCGGTTTTCCCGAGGCTGAAAAGCTCACCAAGAGGCCGAGTACAACCACAAGAATTGTTTGGCTGAAGTGGCGCACCTTGTTTGATCTCCGAAGTAGCTAGACTGTGTGGACCGATCGTTTCCGGTGATTGCTCCATCGCCATATCCGATTGGACAATGCCCGCGAGACAGCATAAGGCACTCCGATTAGCACTGGGCCCACGACCAACGCAGCACCGGGACGGATTTCATGGAAAATGAGGAACTGCGAAACGAGATCAAGAAGAATCGCGATTGCCACTAAGTTTCGGACGGATGCGAGTGTGCTTAGGAACAATTCTCGCCAGTGCTCTTTATGAAAAAGCAGCGCCCAAAGGAACGGAGGCAGACCTGCGGTTGCGTCTTTCATTCCGCTCCGCGTGCCCAGTATGATGGCCACGACTGGCTGGAAGATAAATCGCAGTCTGCCCGGTCCTGATAACCGCGCGAGGATATCCTGGAAGAACTGATCGGTAAACAAATACAGATCATTAGTTTCAATAATTCTCAGAATTGCCCTCGGCGTCAGCGCTATAAGTATCGCAATAATGACACCGCCTAAAATCCAGCGGCGAGAAGTGCTAGCCATTCGAATAGCCTCAACCCCGGCATGCTCTATCCGGCAACCTGCTCACGAGTCATCCGTGCGACCAGATCTGCTTTACCGACGTGGAGTGCATCAGCCGGATTCATGCGCGCAAACAAATCGAGAGTCCTGGCTATGATCCCGGTCCATCCGGTTTGGTGGCTGGCGCCAAGTCCCGCCCCATTGTCCCCATGAAAGTACTCGTAAAACAGGATGTAATCTTTCCAGTACGGATCGTGCTGAAACTTACTGGTTCCGCCGTAGACAGGCCGCTTGCCGTCGGCATCGCGGAGGAAGATGCTCGATAGTCTGCGCGCAAGTTCCTTTGCCACTTCGAACAAGGTCAGGTGTTGCCCTGAACCCGTGGGGCATTCGATCTTGAAGTCATTACCATAGAACTGATAGAGGTTCAGCAAAGCCCGTATCAGTAGGCCATTCACGGGCATCCAGACCGGCCCGCGCCAGTTCGAGTTGCCGCCAAACATGCCCGTGTTCGACTCTGCGGGCAGATATTGAACTTTAAATTCCTGCCCATCGAGATTGAATGTGAACGGACGATCGAGGTGGTGGCGCGACAGAGAGCGTATCCCGTACGGACCGAAGAACTCGTTCTCGTCGAGCATATAGGTCAAAATCTGCTTGATTTTTTCCTTACTGCAAACCGACAAAAGCCGGCGATCGGCGTACCCCTTGAACGAGCTAGCCGCTGGAGCAATATGATTCAACAAATCGGGGTGGCGTTTCTTGAAGATCTCGACCAATTCCATCATTCGGGGATTGCGAGCCACCACGTCGGATTCGAAAACCGTTGAAGCGCATAGTGGCAGCAACCCTACCAACGACCGCACCTTGAGGCGCATGGCATCGCCATTTGGGAAGTGAAGCAGATCGTAGAAAAACCCGTCCTTGTTGTCCCACATTTCGTCGTGGTGGACACCAATTCGATCCATGGCGTATGTGATCCAGAGGAAATGCTCCATAAACCGGAAGGCGATATCCTCGTACACCGAGTCGTATTCCGTCAGAATGAGTGCGATCTCCAGCATGTTCTGGCAGTAGAAGGCCATCCAAGCGGTGCCGTCGGCCTGGTCGAGGTGACCACCCGTGGGAAGGGGAGCACTGCGGTCGAAGACGCCAATATTGTCCAGACCGAGGAATCCGCCGGCGAAAACATTCTTTCCTTGCGGGTCCTTGCGGTTGACCCACCAGTTGAAATTCTGCATCAGGCCTTGAAACGATCGTTCCAGGAAGCGCATGTCGGATCGGCCCAGTTCCCGTTCGATATTGAAGAGGAACAATGTCGCCCATGCATGGACCGGGGGATTCACGTCGCTGAAATTCCACTCGTAGGCGGGGATCTGTCCGTTGGGATGGGAATAAAGATTCCGCAGCATAAGGAGCAGTTGATCTTTGGCAAAATCAAAATCAACAAGCGATAGGGCAATCGTGTGGAAAGCCAGGTCCCAAGCGGCATACCAGGGATATTCCCACTTGTCGGGCATCGAGATAATGTCGCTGTTCAGCATGTGGAACCACTCGCTATTCCGAATGTTGCCACGACTGGTAGTACCCATCAGAGGATGAGCGTCATGCTCCTCCAGCCACTTGTCCAGATCAAAGTAGTAATACTGTTTGCTCCACAGCATGCCCGCCAGTGCTTGGCGGTGCACACGACGTTCATCCTCGCTCAGTGAGCGCGGAGTGATCCGATCGTAAAACTCGTTCGTATCCGCGAGACGTGCAGCCATGGTCTCGTCAAAAGTGCTGAAAGGGTCGGCGGGAGGTGTCATGCTCAGTCGCAGCCGCACGATCTTGCTGCCACCTGCAGGAACTTCTAGGTGATAATGGGCTGCGGCTTTCGTGCCTGTCATGGACGGATTTACTGCGTCTTGCTTGCCTGAAATGACGTACTCGTGAAAAGCGTCCTTGACATACTGCGATGGATTCGACTGTCCCCATAGTCGGTTGGCATTGGATTCATTTTCCGTAAACAACAACTCAGGATTTCCTTCGCAGTCAAGTGTTCGGTCGCCCAACTTGGCATGGAAAGCCAGTACCGAGCCCTTCTCAATCTGACGCATCGCCGGCTTGTCAGCTTCTCGGTTCCACGACCAGGTGTTGCGAAACCAGAGCGTTGGAAGCAGGTGAAGCTCCGCGGTCTCCGGCCCGCGGTTGTGCACTGAGATTTGGATCAGGATGTCTTCCGGATCACCCTTTGCATATTCGACAAAGACATCGAAATAGCGGTCCTCGTCAAAAATCCCGGTATCGAGCAATTCGTACTCGAACTCCTCACGAGAGCGGCCGCGGTTTGTTTCGATCAGGTCGGAGTATGGGAATGCCTGCTGCGGATATTTGTACAGGTATCTCATGTAGGAATGCGTAGGAGTACTGTCGAGGTAGAAGTAATATTCCTTGACGTCCTCGCCGTGGTTGCCTTCGCTGTTGGTCAGGCCGAACAACCGTTCTTTCAGAATTGCGTCTCGTCCATTCCACAACGCGATTGCGAAACAAAGTTGCTGCCTGTCATCAGAGATTCCAGCCAAGCCGTCCTCTCCCCAGCGGTAGGCGCGCGAGCGGGCGTGGTCATGGCTAAAGTAGTCCCACGCGTTTCCATCGTGGCTGTAGTCTTCCCGAACCGTCCCCCACTGTCTTTCGCTGAGATAAGGTCCCCACTTCTTCCACGGGACTCCCTTCTCACGAGTCTCGTTCAAACGGCGTTGTTCGCTGGTTTCCAAGTAGGCAAGGTTGGGTTTCCCGCTCGCGGTCGCGGCTTTATCTCTGCGTTTGTTCTCAAATTCGGCTTCTCTTGCGCTCATGTCAGTGCCACCGCCCCTCTCGAAAGTCACCACATCGACAGCCTGGATATTCTGATTGCCCAGGATCTCAACCGGCGAGTGTGTCGTCTTCTTGTTCGTTTGCTCGTAGAAACTGGAACAGGTGAAAGCTCCAGCCATCGAGGCTCACATAAAGCCCACGGGACTGCAGCTCATTCCCGTCGCGCTCGTAGAGCGCGCCAGATAAAAGATCGGCAAACTTCCAGCTTGCACCAGCCACGTCGCGCCATGGGACATGAACGCGAGCCTGTGTAGTGCGATCACTCAGGTTCACAACGATCAAATAGCGCTCGTCTTCATGGACCCAGCTCCATGCCACCAGATTTCGAAAGCTCAGGTTGTCTGGCCAACCTGTCCGGTCACAGAGCGACCATTCGCCGTCGTAGAAAGCCGGCCGATTTACAACCTCGAATAGGATCGAGTAGAACCCGTACACTTCTCGATCAAAGTGTTCATGGGGACACCTTCCGAGGAACACGGGCAGTCTCACCTTGCGTCCCTCGAACTGCCCTTCGTGGAACAGTTTCATCCCCGGGAGCGTGGCTACAGTCACCGCCACGGCGCGTTCCTTTGCCGGGGAAAATATTGCGGCAGCACGCGGCTCGTCGTGATTCTCAATGAAGCGAAGCAGCTTGTTCTGATAGGTAAGATCGGCACACAAGTGAAGCCTGACGTCCTCTGCGTCCGTGTGCTCAAGGCGGTCGTAGAGTGCCTTGTCGTAGCAGAAATCAAAACCCTGATGCTGGAGTTCGCGCTCCATGTCCCAGTAAGCCTCTGCGATTAACAGAAAGCCGGGATACGCTCCCTTTACGTAAGAAATGAGATCTGTCCAATACTCTGTGTTGGGCCTTGGGCCTGCACGCGCGGTCCATGTGCGCTCGAAGATCGAGTTCAGAAACAGCATTGCCATGTCACAGCGCACACCGTCGCACTGTTGGGCAATGCTTGAGAGCGTCTCCAGCGCAGCTCGTCGAAGATCCGGCTGGTAAGCGTTTAACTGCAAGACATCGGGCCAGGCCGGAAGGTAGGGGTCCCGTCCGCGGGCGAAGATTGTTCCGCTCACCTCCGCATAGGAATCGGGATCTTGCATGATATCTCTAGTATTTCCACGGATGAAGTACTCCGGATGTTCAGCGACCCAAGGATGGTCTGGCGCGACGTGGTTCGGTACGAAATCCAGGATCAAGTTCATTCCCCGCTTCGAGAGCTCACGCCGGGCAACCGCAAGGCCTTCCGGGCCTCCGAGATAGTCGTCGACTGAATAGCGGCGTACGCAATATGGAGACCCGATGTTGTCTTCAGTGCGGAAATCAGGAAGGGCTCGGCGGAACTCCGCGAGCAGATTCTTGTTCTGATTGGCAGTTGCAATACCCGCAGGACTACGCTCCCAAACACCCATGAACCACACCGCATCGAAGCCAAAGGCGGCGATCGCATCCCATTCGGCAGACGGCACACAAGACAAGTCGATGTTTTTCCCATATTTCTGGGCAAGTTCCGAAACCCACGTCCAGGTATTGATCTCGTATACGGAAGGATATCGGGGCCAGGCAGGTGCACCACGGAGCACCATTCTCGGGCCGGCCAGAGTTGTACTCATAAGATTCCTCTCGAACAAACCCGCAGTGCCCGCATCGCGCTGCAGACACACCGAAGCGGCGATTGTTACGAACCGCGCCCGTATTTCAATTTGTCGGGATAAGCGCGACGCACCGAAGACCAGCCTCAGGGATCTCTGCCTCATCACTTCTCTCACCGGCGGAATCCGTCGTGAACTGTCGCTTCTGACAGTTCCGTGCTGGGGATGTATCTAGCTTGACGCTAACAGCGCGTCTCGGGGGTAAGTCCGCCGAAGACCGGCTGCCATGAGGTACGAAGACTCAGTGGCAGGACGGATTGTCCTCAAAGCTACCGCTCCCGAACATCGTGGCTAAAAAGTGTCCGCAGGTTACTACTTTCCTGGATATCGGATCATCACGCAGTGCGTTTTCTGACAAAGCATACTTCGCGGTATCCATGGATTTTCGTTCCTGAACCAGCTTGTTGCTCCAATCACGCACGGTTTCAAACTCATGCGTGAGCAGTTGAAGAGCATTTCCGTCAGCTTCGGTGGAGGCTGCCGCAGAAGCCAATCTCAGATCGTGCGCGGCTTGTTCCCGATAGTTGGCCGCCCACTCGTCGGTTATGTGATAACCATTCTCAATCGCGTAAGTCAGCGTGCTCGCCCATTCCCGCATCGTGGCAATTTCCTCAATTCCAGCACGCATAAAATCTCTCGATAAACCGGGGCCGTGCGCCTGAGAGTCCGCTGGCTCCACCGCCGGAGGCTCGGCTGGAGGAGGGGGCATGTTCGAAGGCGGGAGGCTCAAGACGATGCGGTTGGCTTTGAAGCTTAAGGAGCCATGCGTGATCTCCGCCAGTCCCGCGATTTCAACGTACGGGCGGCCATCTATCTCGGCAACGATGGCTTGTCCCGGCCGTCCATCGACTACCAAGACCCGGCTCTGATGCTGCGCCATGGTAGAGAGCGAGAAGCAGAGTAGGGAGGACGAAATCAGGAGATATTTCAAAAGACCGTTGCGCATATTCGGTTGCCTCAGAGACCTCGGTTTCGACCTAAGTACGAGCCGCTGAAAAGAATCCTTGCCACTCAGGAACTTGAGGAGAAATCGGTTACCGTCAGTGGCCTAGATGGATGTCTATACTTGCCACCTATAAAAGGCGTCGTCAGATTGTGGGTGTTGCGCAACTCAGGTCGGACACCAAGATGGCACCACAACCTTGCTACCATGGGCACTAGCTCTTCTGCCAGTTCATCCGAGCGTTGTGGGTCGAAGAATAGCAACGCGATAGTTTGGGTTCGCCGCGCCAGCGAAGCGGACCATCGCCCGGTTCAAAGGCACTGAGTACTGTCAGTTCTGGCAGTCGTGCTTTCCAGTTCGGCCATTGATTATGGTTCGAGATTAGAAGACTTGGCCAAGGTCGCGTCCAACTCAAGTAGCGGCTCGTGACCTGATGGAACCGTCGCTGCCAACCTTGAGGGAATCCCCTTTATGAAACTCGAACTCTATGGTCCAGGGCCGTTCGCCCGAATGATTCGGCAGATTGCGGCCCTCATCTGTGCGACAGCGATCTTGCCGGGAGACATGAGCCTGTTAGCGAGCCAGGCTTCACAGGCTCCGGCCGATGAGCAAACAGCCAGTATTCCACCGGAACAACTAGATTCGCTGGTCGCCCCGATCGCACTCTATCCCGACCCGCTTCTGAGCCAGACACTGGTCGCCTCCACCTATCCTTTGGAGATCATCCAGCTTCAGCAGTGGCTTGAAAAGAACAAGACCCTGAAGGATAAGGCGCTAGTGGACGCGGTACAAAAGGAGCCGTGGGACGCTAGCATTCAGGCCATGGCCGCCCTCCCGGACGTGGTTAAGCAGCTTGCAGAAAACATCAAGTGGACCACGGATTTGGGCAATGCCTTTCTTGCGCAACAGAGTGACGTGATGGACGCGGTGCAACGCATGCGGAAGAAGGCTCAGGAGGGAGGGAATCTGAAGTCCTCGGAACAACAGAAGGTGCAAACGAAAGAGGTCGAGAGTAAGCAAGTCATCATCATTGAGCAGGCGAACCCGCAAGTCGTTTACGTCCCCAGTTACAACCCCACTGTGGTGTACGGCGCGCCGGCATACCCATATCCACCAATCGCCTATCCGCCACCCGGCTATTACGCCGCGGGGATGGCAATTTCGTTTGGTATCGGGATCGCGATGGGTGCAGCTTGGGGCGGCGGTTGGGGTTATAACAGCGGCTGGGGCGGCGGCAACAACAATATCAACATTAATACCAACAATAACTTCGTTAGAAACTCCAACATCTCGCGAACCGGCGGTGGCAACAACTGGCAGCACAATCCGCAACACCGCGGTGGAGCTCCGTATTCCAACGGTGCGACCGCGAAACAATTCGGCGGAACAGCCCGTGGTGATTCGATGACTTCGCGGCAGGCAAGAGCACGTCAGAATCAGGGCCAGCGAGGCGGCGGGTTGCAGCAAGCAGGCGATCGCGGTTCTCTAGGGGCTCGGCAGCAACCAAGTACAAGGGACCGAAGCACCTCGGGAAATCGCGATCGGCCGGCTGCAGGGGATCGCGGCGCAGGTGGAAGAGATGCGGGAAACCGCGAAGCCGGAGCGAACAACAGGAGTGCAAATCGTGGCAATGGAGACCGCGTGGGTAATCGGAGCACCTCCGGCGGAGGTGGATCTCGCAGCTCGGGCGCCTTCGGCAGCGGTTCGGGGGGATCAAGCGGGAATAGTGCGCGTGCCAGCAGTGCGCGCGGCTCATCGAGCATGAGTGGCGGAGGCAGCCGCGGCGGAGGCGGGCGCAGTGGGGGCGGGGGCAGACGGAGATGAATAAGAGGTGAATAAAGAGGAAATCATGAAGACACTAATTCCAGGCACCGTCCTACGTTTCACGTTGGCGATCTTGTTCACCGTACTCTCCTGCCTCCTCTCGCCGTTCGGACAGCCGAAGCCCGAACCCCAAGAGTCCCGACCAGCTGGTCCGCGGGCATTTAACACGCCTCAACTGGCCGCCGAGGCGTTGATTAATGCGGCAGAAACTTACGACGTTGCCACGTTGCTGGAGATCTTCGGTCCAGGTGGCAGGGACTTCATATCATCCTCGGACCCCGTTCGTGACAAGAGCATTGCCGCGGATTTCGCCACTAAGGCTCGAGAGAAGAATGTCGTTACGATAGACCCCAAGAGCAAGTCGAAAGCCGTTCTGTCAGTAGGTGCCGATGACTGGCCGCTCCCGATTCCTATTGTGAAAAAGGGTTCGATGTGGCATTTCGATTCAAAACTCGGACGTGACGAAATTGTGTTTCGTCGCATTGGCGCCAACGAGCTCGACGCGATCCAGATATGTCGCGGTTTCGTCGAGGCGCAGAAGGAATATGCGTCTGAAGCCCGCGACAAGTCAGGAGTCAATCAATACGCACAGAGGATCATCAGCACTCCCGGTACGCACGATGGCCTGTTCTGGCAGAACGACGATGGTAGCCCAGGTGGCCCCATCAGCGAAGCTATCGCCCGCGCCATCGCAGAAGGGTACTCGACTGCAAAGACCTCCGGGTACCACGGCTATTACTTCAAAGTATTGAAGGGGCAGGGTCCCGCAGCGAAGTTGGGACAACTCGATTACGTAGTCGAGGGAGTTATGATCGGAGGCTTTGCCTTGATGGCATTCCCGGTCGAATATCGTGTCACGGGCGTCAAGAGCTTCATAGTGAGCTATGACGGGATCGTTTATGAGAGAGATCTGGGGCCTGACACCCTCAAGATTGGTCAGAACATGGAGCGATATAACCCGGACAAGACGTGGCGTGCCACGAATGACGATTGGGATGCAGACACATCGAGTGGCAGTGACTGAATGTAGTGAGGGAAGTAAATCAAGCGCGTGTGCCGCCTGTCTTACCTTCTGAGCGTGCTACTCACGCATCACCGAACTGAATCCACGGAATGCTGCTCAATTTTCCGCAGAAATCGAGCAATACTTCACCGCAGGCTGGACAGTGTATGTCGTCTGGTACGCGCACTGAGTGAATCGATAGGAAGGCGTTACATCGGCTACAATGCCACAACGTAGTACACACTTGCGGCAAAGTGGTGCGGCAAGTCGTCATCTCCAAAGTGAGCATACTGGACTCCTTATTGGCTAGAGCCGAGCCTACGTGGAAACTGCTTGCCTGAACACTGTCAGTTCGCACAGCCAGAGAGATCGTAAACACTCTTCTTTCGGGTACCTGCCACTAGCGGAATAAACAGGCCTGTGCTGTCCTGCGCGCGTTGCCGATAGTCGTATCCCCCTTGCAGCGCTCCTCGTAGAATCCCGTACCCCATCTCGATCGCTGAGATATCTCGCGTGATTGATCCATACCGGGTATTTTCATCTGTTATTGCTGACAGTTCCGGCAAGGGGGCTTCTAGAGTGTGATGGCGAGCGTCGGCTCAGCTACGCGACCAACGAGAAGGAAAGCCAAAGGAAAGCCAAAGGAAAGCCAAATGAGACGTCCCGCTGAATTATCGACCGACCAAATAGAGCAGCTAAAGGGTGGCAACATGCACGAATTTGAGGCCTTATACCATCAATACAAGAAGGCGGTGTACACTCTGTGTCTGCGAAATACGCACAACGCGTCGGATGCAGAGGACTTGACTCAAGAGGTATTCCTGCAAGTCCATCGCAGGATCAGCACCCTCCGGAACTACGCAGCGCTCAAATCATGGTTGTACAGGGTGACGACGAACGCGATATTGATGCATTTTCGGAAGCGCCGTGGGTTGGTCATGTCCTTGCATTACGTGCTCAATCCCCAGACATCGGACGTTCTGGACATCGCCGAGATGCTGGTAACTCCTGGTTGCGAGCCGATTGAGCGAGTTGCCTTGGCACGTGCAATCGGAGGCCTTCCAAAATGCAGACGGGCAATGGTAGTTCTACATGACATCAAAGGGATGAGCCACCGTGAAATCGCAGAATCTCTGGGTGTATCCCTCACCACTGCGAAGTCCAACCTGTCCCGTGCACACCGACAGCTCCGTGGATCTCTTTTTGATCATTCTTCCATGACACGCACCCAAAAAAGCGTGCACGTAGGTGCTCACAATAACCACGACGACTGCAACTGACGAACCGCTGCGCCGCGTGGTCATTGCAAAATTGCAGGCATGAGGCGCTCAGGCTGGAAGAGATTTAGGAATTGAAAGCGAAGAGTTGTTCAGGCAGGCGAAGCACGAGGCGGCGTCGGGTCTTCACTACAACTCCTTTTCGCTGCCACGTATTCAGTACTCGACTCGTAGTGAAGGTGGTAACGTTGGCGGCGTTGGCGAGCTGTTCGTTTGTGAGATCGAGGCAGGTTCCACCCGGAACCTTGTGACCAAAACCACGGGCAAGCGTTGTCAGGACTTGTGCAAGCCTTTGTTCGGCAGTGTGGGAAACTAGGCTAGTGTGCGCTGCCAGATACCAGATCAAATAGTCATTTGCAACCGACAGCGCGTTGTCTAGCAATCTGGGAACTCGCGCAGCGAGGGCTCTGATTCGGCTACGATCCCAGACCAAGACGCAGCTGTCCTTTAGTATTTCCGTTCCCACCAAGTACTGAGTCGGCTCCGGCAGGATGGCACCGGCGCCAAATATCTGACCGGGTGCCAGCCAAAACAAGACAATCTTCTTCCCCGGCGGGGTTAAGTAGAAATGTCGGGCGCGGCCTGTGAAAAGAAGAAACATGAAGTTGGCTGGATCTCCTTGATGAACGGCTACGGAATTAGCCCGCAGGTGGCGCCGGGATGCCGCTGCCATGACCATGTCTCGATCCGCCGCCTTCAAACCTTCCAGAAATTGCGACTCGAATTGCTCAGCGGCATGGTCAGCGCACCTGGAGGGGCTCACGTCTGCTTTTGTTTCACGGCTGGTCAGTGCTCGTGATGCCATACCAGTCCACTCGAAGTGCGGGCGGCACTACCGCATGCGGCCGCCCCTCAAAAGTTATTTGAGTAGATGAGTCGCGCTGTACTGGCAGAAGTGACAGTTCGTGAATAACGAACTTACCACGGGGAGCTAATTTGGAGTACGCGCCGCAGAGTTTACAGCCGGCTATTTCTCCTCTTGATCAAGTGTGATGCCGAGGCCAGCCAGTTGACGACTGAGGACTCTTTCACCCCTAACTGCTGAGTGAATCGCTGTTACCAGGTCGTCGCCGGCATCAGATTTCAGAACATAGCCAGATCCAACCGCCAATGCTGCCTTCACGACCTCCACGTCTTGGTCGCCACTGAGAAACACAATCTTCGTATTTGGAGCGAGTTCCCGAATCGATCGAGCTGCGTCAAGTCCATTCAATCGCGGCAGACCAATATCCAACAATGCGATCGTCGGTTGGCGTTGTTCGGCGATGAGAACTGCCTGCAGGCCATCTACGACTTCGCTGATAATGTCAAAAGATGATTCTATTCGAAGCGTCAGACCAATGAAGTCCCGCCACAATTCATTGTCCTCCGCTACGAGAATACTTACTTGAGACACGCTGATAGCCCCCTTAGTTGAGATCAACACCGAGGTCAGTGAAGGCCGGGGTGGACGCACAATACGAGGGTTACACGTTGAGTCGGTGTGTGACGTTGCCCCAGAGCAACATTGCACTTCTTATCAGAAAGGAGCGCAACAGAGGGAGATCCGGTTCGATTTAATGATCACTGCGGTGCCGAACGGGTCGGCATTGCAAACAGGTGGTGCGATCAATAGTGGAACAGATTCTGGATTTGTTCGTGACTATGAGGCCGGAGCAGCGCCAGCATCAGCAGGACCTGGCCTTCTGCGGGTTGAGTTCATCGGACGCCACCAGGCTCATAGGTTGCCATTGCCATTGATGTTGGCAAGATCTTTGATTCCCGGGACCGCAGCAAGCATGGCGTCGATCGTCACCGCACCAGAGGTGTAGCCGGCCTGTGTTCCTGTAGCCGCCGCCGCAGCAATCGTGCCGTAGCCAGCATCACGATGTTTGGCACGCGAACATCGTAAGGGTCAAGAAGGAAATTCTGTATTGTGATTTCACGAACCCTCTTGTTTACGTTGGAGGTTAAGCCCATCGATCAGTATGTGGTAAGGCCCTCGGCGCGGAACTGGAGACAGACCGATTCAACCAGCCGCCGGGTTGGAGGCTGAACGACATCGAGCGGATAGCTGAGTTTAAGGTCTTTCCACTTGAATCGGCCCATTTGGTGAAAGGGGAGAACGTCGACTCGCTCGACATTGCCGAGACTGGCGGCGAATTTCGCAATAAACAAAATGTCCTCAGGGACATCGGTCAGTCCGGGCACAAGGACAAAACGAACCCAGATCGTCTTTTTTTGAGCGGATAGTCGGCGGGCGAAATCCAGGACTGGTCCGATTTGCGCTCCCGTTAGCTTGAAATGCCGTTCTGGATTCCAACCTTTTATGTCGAGCAGCACCAGATCGATATTCTCTAGCTCTGCGTCACTAAGCCGGTCGCCCAGACTGCCGTTGGTGTCCAGAGCCGTGTGGATTCCCATCTTGTGTGCTGCTGCGAGCAGCTTCACCGCGAACCGATCCTGCATAAGGGGTTCGCCGCCGCTCAGGGTGAAGCCACCAGACATAACCTGTAGGCCGTGCCGGTACTTTCGAAGTTCGTTGGTTGCTCTCTCCAGCGTGACAGGAATTCCGTTGGTCATATGCCACGTGTCTGGGTTGTGGCAGTACTGGCACCGAAATTGGCAACCGGTCGTCCACGCTACAACGCGGACACCAGGGCCATCGACGGAGGAACCTGTTGTGAAGGAATGAAGAAACCCCATCTCGCCGGTTGCGAGGGCGCGACGCACATCGAGTTCCCCGACATCTCCACCCAGGTTTACTCGCAATTCAAACGGGCTTTGCGCCACTAGCGTAGTGTCATTCAGATGAATCATTTCAGTCATAGTGTCCAACTATCCATGGAAAGTGCGATTGATTACGTCCATTTGCTGTTCACGGCTGAGCCGAACGAAATTCACCGCGTAACCCGAGACGCGTATTGTGAGCTGCGGGTATTTCTCGGGATGGTCCATCGCATCCAACAGCATTTCGCGATTCAGCACATTCACGTTCATGTGGAAGCCAGTCGCTCCGAAAAAAGCGTCGAGGATGTTTCGCAGGTTCGTGACTCGGTCGGCCGATATTCTTCCCAGTCCCTCAGGCACTAAGGTGCTGGTAAGAGAAATTCCGTCAGCTGCGTCCCGATAGGGAATCTTGGCAACCGACATTGCCGACGCATGGATGCCGTGTGTGTCGCGCCCATGCATCGGATTCGCGCCTGGGGCGAAGGGCTCTCCACGCCGCCGTCCATCGGGCGTGTTGCCCGTATTCTTTCCGTATACGACGTTTGAGGTGATCGTCAGTACCGATTGGGTGTGCACGGCATTCCGATAGGTGGCATATTTCTTCAACTTGCTCATGAACGTGCTTACAGCCCACGAAGCAAGCTGGTCAACGCGATTGTCGTTGTTGCCAAACTTGGGGAAATCGCCATCGGTTTCGTAGTCCGTGACAAGCCCGCTCTGATCGCGAATCACTCGAACTCTCGCGTAGCGGACTGCGGACAGGCTGTCTGCAATGACTGACAATCCGGCCATGCCGAAGGCCATGGTCCGCAAAGGTGCATAGTCATGCAGTGCCATCTCGAGACGCTCATAGGCATACTTGTCGTGCATGTAATGGATAATGTTCATGGCGTTGACATAGACTCCCGCAAGCCAATCCATCATGCTTTCGAATTTTTGAATGACGTCGTCAAAGTCGAGATATTCGCCCTGCACTCCGTCTCTCGCTGGAGCAACCTGCTCGCCACTGATTTCATCCTGGCCACCGTTGATTGCGTAAAGGAGGCACTTGGCAAGGTTGGCCCGGGCGCCGAAGAACTGCATTTGCTTCCCCACCAACATAGGGGAGACACAACACGCGATGGCTCCGTCATCTCCCCATGCGCGGCGCATGATCTCATCATTTTCGAACTGGATGGAACTGGTGTCGATGGCTACCTTGGCAACAAAGTTGCGAAACGCCTCCGGCAGGCGCGGCGAATACCAGATCGTCAGATTGGGCTCCGGAGCGGGACCCAAATTGTAAAGAGTCTGCAGAAATCGAAAACTCGTCTTGGTTACCAGCGATCGTCCGTCGTCTCCCATCCCTGCAATCGATTCTGTAACCCAGGTTGGATCCCCTGCGAAGAGGTCGTCATATTCCGGTGTGCGAAGAAATCGAACGATGCGCAACTTGATGACGAAGTCATCGACAATTTCTTGCGCCTGCGCCTCGGACAGGTCACCCGCGGCCAAGTCGCGCTGGAAGTAAATATCTAGAAAGGTCGAGGTTCTGCCTAAAGACATGGCAGCACCGTTCTGTTCCTTTACAGCTGCCAGGTAGCCGAAATAGAGCCACTGCACCGCCTCCTGGGCGTTGCCAGCCGGGCGCGAGATATCGAACCCATAGCTGGAAGCCATCTGTTGCAGCTCCTTGAGGGCACGAATCTGCTCGCTGAGTTCTTCGCGGTCACGAATGATCTCATCCGTGGACATGGCGGAGTCGAGGCTGAGCTTCTCTTCCTGCTTGTGCTCAGTGAGCCGCGACACTCCGTAGAGAGCTACGCGACGATAGTCCCCGATGATGCGTCCTCGTCCGTAGGCATCAGGAAGTCCGGTCAGAATGTGAGAGCTTCGGCAACGTCTCACGTCGTTGGTGTATGCGTCGAAGACGCCGTCATTGTGAGTCTTCCGATACTTCGTGAACGTTTCGACCACCGCTGGATCGGCTTCGTATCCATAAGTCTTGAGCGCGTTGACGACCATCCGAAAACCGCCATTGGGCATGATTGCCCGCTTGAGTGGTGCATCGGTTTGCAGGCCAACGATCACTTCGTTGTTCCGATCGATGTAGCCTGGATCGTGAGCGGTGATGGAACTTGGAATCAGAGAAATGTCGAGCACACCCTTTTTTCTTTCCTCCAGAAAGAGTTCGTTCAGGCGATTCCAAACGTTCTTTGTGCGTGCGGTGGCACCCTCAAGGAAGGAATCGTCTCCTTCATAGGGCTCGTAGTTTTGCTGAATGAAGTCGCGGACATTGACCTGCTTCTGCCAAAGTCCCTTTTTGAGGCCCTGCCAAGGGGAAGACTCTGCATCCTGCGCAATGTGGTGCGAAAAAGCAATCGCCATTTTGGTTCTCCTGCTTCTAACTAGTAAGAGCGGGCTCGGTTAAACCCAGCAGTGAGCCGGTGTGCCGAGCAATCATGAGCTCTTCGTTGGTGGGAACAACCCAGGTTGAGACTTTGCTTCGCGGAGTGGAGATGCGGGGCTCTCCAGTGGAATTCGCTTTTTGATCCAGTTCAACGCCCAGCCAGGAACAGGCCTCGCAGATTAGTCGCCGGACTTCTGGCGAATTCTCTCCAATCCCGGCGGTGAATACGAGTCCATCAATGCCGCGCAGGACTGCTGCCAGTGCGCCGATTTCTTTGGCCGCCCGGTACACGAAGTAGTCCACCGCCAGGCGAGCCTCGGAAGCCGTACTGGCCAACAGGTCGCGCATGTCATTGCTAACACCGGATATTCCGAGCAGACCCGATTTCTTGTAGAGAATGGATTCGACTTCTTTGACGGTCAGTCCCAGGCTCTGAAACAGGTATAGGACGGCGCCCGGATCGATGGCGCCCGGGCGCGTGCCCATGCAGAGTCCATCCAGTGCCGTGAAGCTCATGGTGGTGTCCACGCTTTTTCCACCGTCGACTGCGCACAGACTCGCGCCACTTCCGAGATGAGCAATGATGATGCGGCCCTTCGCAACGTCCGGAGCGGTCTCGGGCAGCGTCGAAACCACGTATTCGTAGGAGAGCCCATGAAAGCCGTAACGCTGCAGGCCTGTCTTGCAAATGCTCATGGGTAACGGAATGATCCCGGCGATCTGGGGCCGCCCCGCGTGAAAGCCTGTGTCGAAACATGCCACTTGTGGAACATCAGGCAATCGGTCGAAGACCGCTTGGATCGCAGCCAGATTGTGTGGCTGGTGCAGTGGGGCGAGTGGAACCAGGTCATACAGGTCCGCCAGAACCTTAGGAGTCAGGACGGTAGGTTGAGCGTAGGCTGTCCCCCCATGAACGACGCGGTGGCCAACACCTAGGACTCGCGCTCTCCCATAGTTCGAACGAAGCCATGATGCCAAAGCGTCGATGGCGGTGCGACCATCGCGAACATCCGCGTTCAAATCATTTGCGGCGATAACGTTGCCGTCGGTCCCTTTCGCCAGAAGTCGAGGTGATGTTCCGATGCTCTCAATTTGTCCCCGCGCTTCCACGAGCCACTTTTCCGCGACCGGGCGACGGAACACACAGAACTTCAGGCTGGACGAACCTGCGTTGAGCACCAGGGCATAGTCATCCATAATGTACCTACTACTGCCTGTTTCGACGTGCGTGAACGGCCAGCATGGCGATCGCGCAACTCGCAATTCGCGACCGCACACTATCGGCGCGGCTGGTGAGGATTATTGGCACTCTCGCCCCAAGCACAAGCCCTGCACTATCGGCATTGGCCAGGAAGCTCAGTTGTTTTGCGAGGATATTTCCAGCTTCAAGATCGGGCGCCACAAGGATGTCAGGATCGCCAACAACCTCAGAATGAATGTGTTTGGTTTCTGCAGCGTCTTTGCTGATTGCGTTATCGAACGCCAAGGGGCCATCGAGGACCGCGCCCGTAATCTGTCCTCTCTCTGCCATTTTGCAGAGGGCCGCGGCATCGATGGTTGCCGGCATCTTGGAAGTCACCGTTTCGACTGCCGCAAGGATTGCAACCTTTGGCCTTTGTCGCCCGAGAGAGACCGCCAGATCGATGGCGTTCTGGCAAATATCAACCTTGTCTTCCAAACTCGGAGCGATGTTAATTGCGCCGTCAGTGACGATCAGTACTTTGTGATACGTCGGTACATCCATGACGAATACATGGCTGATCCGGCGTGCAGTTCGTAACCCGCCGTCTCGTGACACCACCGCCGCCATTAACTCGTCGGTGTGCAGACTACCCTTCATCAGCAGTTCTGCCTTGGCTTCACGCAGCAGTTCAACTGCTTTTACCGCGGATGCGTGGCTATGGGGAGCATCCACAATCTGGAGATGCCTGACGTAGATGCCTAAAGCATCGGCGGTGGCTTCTATCTTCGCGCGGGGACCAACCAGGATTGGAACGATGAGCCCCTTTTCGGCAGCTTCGATGGCGCCGGATAGCGCCGTACCTTCGCAGGGGTGGACGACTGCGGTGGCGACGGCCTCGAACCTGCCGCATCTTTCGAGCAATTCCTCGTACTTTCCGGTTCCAGTTGTTACTGCGATGCCTTGACTCATTCCTATCTCTCCTCTCCTGTTTCGGAGAACGATCTTCGAACGGCGGAGCCGGTCTCCTTCAAGCAAAGTGTGAGGACAATCGCACAGGCAACTCCCAAAAGAAGGGGAGCAAAAGCCATCTGGTAATGTTTGTGTTCCGCTTGTGCATTTCCGCTCGACACGTGGTGAAGAACCCAGGCGAAGACCGGGCCGAGCAAGGCGCTGAAGGTGAAGTTCAGAAAATTGACCACACCGGTGGCGGTACCTCCGAACTGAGGAAGATTCACTTCTTTGATCACGGTATAAGGCAGCATTGCTACGCCCGAAGCAATTCCGGCAACCAGACCAATCGTGTAGGGGGGAAAGACATCGATGCGGCCGAATAGAATCCAGGCAAGACAGACCATCAGCAGGGCAGCGCCACCGATGATGACCGGCTTCCGGCGCCCGATCCGATCGGAAACGAACCCGACTAGCGGGCAACCAATGATCCATCCAAGTGGAACCGTCGCGGAGCGCATGACTGCAGAGGCATAATCGAATCCGTGTGCGTCCTGCAGGTAACGCACACCCCAGATCATGTCGAAAATGGTGGTGGGAATGAAAATAAGGCCCGCAATCAAACCACACAAGATCGACTGGGGATTCTTGAAGACACAACGGAAGGCATCAATACTATCCTTCATCCCGCCAGACTTTTTCTCTGTCTGCTCCTCTTTTGGCAGCAGAAAGTAGAGAACGACACCGATGGCTAAACCGGCAACGCCCAACCCAATCCAAAAAGCGTCCCAAGACAGACCGTTAGCGATGAGCGGCCCGACTCCAAACTGACCAACGGCACCGCCGGCCATGCCAAACATCTGTGTGGCGCCTATTAATGTGGCCGCTTGCGAAGGCGGAAAATATTTGGATGCGAGATAGATCGCTCCTACAGGTGCAAAGGCGCCACCCGCGCCCTGCAGAAATCTGCCAATGCCTCCAAGCTGACTGCTGCCAGTCGCGAATAGTAATGCCCCCAGACCAGCTATAGCAGCACCAATCGGGATCACTCGTCGTGGTCCCAGACGATCCATAGCAGCTCCTACAGCCAGACTGAATGGCGAATACCCGTAATAGAAAAGACCAACGATCGAAGCTACTCCGAGTGTGCTGACCCCGAAAGCCTCCGATAGCTGTGGCATCATGACAGCGGGAGCTGACCGCTGAACGTACTGGTAAAAGTAGTAAACGGCTGCGATCACCCATGCGATTACGGCTGTCCTGACGCTCTGCGGCGTCTCGAGCGCGGCCTCATTCGGCTTACTTACGACCAGCTTGGGGCCGCCCACGACTAATCCAGCTATTCTGTCGGGCATGCTGATCCCTAGCAGAGCACCAAAGACACGGCTAAGCCGCCTTCCGAGGTCTCTTTGTACTTGGAGTTCATTTCTTTGGCGGTCAGGTCCATCGCCGAAATAGTTGTGTCGAGATCGACTCGGCGTTCTTCGGGGATTTCTTCGCTGGCGATGCAGTAAGCGGACCATGCCTTTACCGCTCCATACGCACAACGCTCAATGCACGGAACCTGTACGTATCCGGCGACCGGGTCGCAGGTCATTCCCAGGTGACTTTCGAGAGCAGACTCAGCCGCGTTGGAGACGACCTTCGGGCTGGAGTCCATCGCCTGCGCGATCATAGCCGCGCCCATGGAAGAACCGACTCCGACCTCTGCCTGGCAGCCACCTTCGGCGCCGGAGAGAGTTGCGTTGTGTTTGCAGAGGTATCCAATCGCTGCCGCCGCCAGGAATCCATCGCGGATCTTCTGGGGCGGGGCATTAAGGTCATGCAGGGACCTGACAATCGCCGGAATAATTCCGGCTGAACCTGCTGTAGGAGCCGTGACGATGATATGACCGCGGGCGTTCTCCTCGCCCATCGCAAAGCCATATGAGGCCACGCGCGTGATGGCTCGAGCGGCCTCCCCCTTCGTTGTCGTTTTCAGACTGCGTTGCATGTCCGCCGCCTTGCTATGCAGCTTGATGGGTCCTGGCAGCACACTATCGACGCTTAACCCTGTGTCGACGCCGCGCAACATCACCTCGGAGACCTGGTCCAGAAACTCCCAAATGTCTTTCTCGTTCCTGCCGGAAATATCCATTTCGTTGGTAAGCAGCAGCTTGGGCAACGGGATTTTGTCGTCCACGAGATACTTCTTCAACTCGCGCGCATGTTGGAACGGATACTTGGGCTGTCCCTTGTCGGGGGGCTTGTAGCCCTTCCACTCGATGAATCCGCCGCCGACTGAGTAGTATTCAAGTTCGTAGAGCGTCTGGTCCCCGGCGAGTAGCTTCGCCGTCATCGTGTTCGGATGATGGAAGTCGCCTTTCGTGGCGTCGAAGACGATATCTTTCAGCGTCAGGTTCAGGGTTGTGGGACCCAGTGTCACTTTGTGTGCTTCGTCGGGATTTGTGGCGAGCGCGTCGAGGAACTGCGGCGGGCATGTCGCCGGAGCTTTTCCCAGCAGGCCGGCAAGCGAAGCTCTGTCCGTGCCATGACCCTTGCCTGTTGCGCTCAGACTGCCATACAGGTGAACCTTGAGTGCTGTTGCCCGCTTGAGTTGATCGTCCGGAAGCTTGGACACCCGTTGGAAGAAATCGTACGTAATCCGCATCGGGCCCATTGTGTGAGAACTCGAGGGCCCCGGACCCATCTTGTAGAACTCTTCCAGCGTCGTCATAATCGGGCCCTTCGACTCCTGGACTATGGCGAGTTCCGGAGAGAGAGCGGGAGTGGCTGGAGTCGTCGGAGCGGCCTGCACCGTTGCCTCAGCAGGTTCCTTTTTCGAGCACCCTGTCAGCAGCGCCCCGATGGATGCTGCGAGGACGGTCTTACCCAGATCTCTTCGAGTAATAACGGATGGAGTTTCGCCCTTCGGCGTGGGTCCACAGGTTCCACAGCTTGTCGTATGGCAGTCGCCACATGTGCTTCCTGCGTTGCCGATTATGTTCAGTAATTTGTGCATTGAGACTTCTCCCCGGGAAGAAGGCGTTGTTTAGGAGCGTAGAAAGAGCGATTGTTTGGTTTGAAGTGGGCGACGACATGACGCTGCCAGGTCTCCCCCGAAACCTGGCAGCGCACTTCGCTCGCCTACGAGTGAACCTTGATTTCTCCGCAATACACAATTACGTTGTCAGATATCGCGGACAGTGGAAACTGGTATTTCTGTCAGGGAATTGCCAATTTCACAAAAGTTTTTCGGGATCACTTCGCGTGCGCTGATTCCCAGGAGCGGACCTTTTTCCGGGCCTGGTCGAAGATGCGCTCGTAGTTTCCTTTGCGCACCTTCTCACTTGCTTCCTTGGTGAGCAATTTCCATAACGGGCCATATTGCAGATAGACGCGAAGGTACTTCTCCTGGTCAGAGGGGGCGACTTCATCTGTGCCAAAAAGAAATCGATCGGGGTATCGATTAATTACATCAGCCACAGCCTGCGCGGACGCAGGTGACGCGACCACGTATTTGGCCACTTCATTCCAGGAAATATCGAAGTTTACGTGGCTGAACTCTGGATCTTGCAGCATGTCCTCAATAATCGCGCTTTGTTCCTTCGCCGGACGTACGACTCTGCCCACTCCAATGTGCGCCCATATGATTGTCGTTTTAGGGTGTCGTTTAAACAAAGCGCGGAGCTGCGTAGCGTAAGCGGGTGGCGTCCCTTCTTTGGCGAACGGAGTGTCGATGTCGTTATGAATCAGCACTACAAGGCCGGACTCGGCGGCGAAATCCAGAATCCTATCAAGAGCCGGATTTTTGAGGCTGGCAACGGGCCCTGCGATCTTGGCTGAAACGAACTCTTTGTGAATCGAGAATTCTCCGATGCCTGAAAAGACACCCGGAAAGGTCAGGAGAACCCGCCGAATGTGATCCGCTCCATACATGTCCGTGGGATTGAAGCCGGTAATCATCGGGTCCAGCCGCTGCTGCTCTTCCTTTGACAGAGACTTATAGGCCATTGCGATATAAGCATCTGTGAATGAGTAGTAATAAAGGGGAGCGTCTGAGTTCAGGTAATAAGTTGGAGCGTTGTCGCCGTCCACGTCGTAAGACCATTCCTGCTGAAGCGGGATGCCAAAGATGGCGACCCGCCCGACTTTGCTGCCCATGATCTTGAGAAACTCGTGGATGTCCGTGCCTTCTTGAATGTAATTGGTGAGGTGAAAATGAACGTCATTCAATTCCGGCTTATCTGAAGCGATCTGTGCCGTCGCAACAGAGCACCACAGCAATAACGAGATGGCAATTCCGATTGTGAATTGGGCCGTTTTGTTAAGCCCAAGAGCAGTCGCCCTTTTCATTGAGGCCCTCACCACGCGTTCAACTGTAGATCGAGTGGTTCATCAGCTTAGAACGCCAGTTCGAGATTCGTATGGAAGATTGACCCGGTGCCTCCAAGAGCGAACGGAACGGATGTATAGCCCACCGGAGAATGATGCAGGTAAAGAAATTCATTGTTCCATCGGAGGACCTTGTTGTGGAACGGAAAGTAGTTTAAGCCTGCCCGAAAGTCCCACGGATTTCCATATTTGCCATAGATTGTCGACTGCCCGAGATAAAACTGAAGCGTCTTAGGAATGGCCATCGCCGAGGCTTGCATCTGGAAGCCGTGAGAAAAAATCGAGGGAAGCCCCGCTGTACCTGGGCCTTTGAAGTGGTCGAGCCAGCGCAAAAAGTACTCCCCCTCAAGCGAAACGCCGTGATACTTGATACCGCCGTCAAAAGAAGTCATCTGGTATCTCACATCAGTAACCGAGAGACCCTTCCCGAAGAGGTTGGGTGTGAAGATTACGCTCCCGTCTTCGAGTCGGATTTGTGTGTTCTCGAATGAATCACTATTCGGCTGCTCCTGTTTGTCCTCATCGCTTCGGGTGTAATGTGCCGCCAGACGCGTAGCTAGTTTCTGATGCTGTTCAAAATCACCAAAACCGGAGCCAAACTCCCCGGTCGTAGGCTTCCAGACCAGTGAGTTGGAAAAGGTATTGAAACCATTGTTGAGCTGCGCCGCGCTCACGCCCAAAGTGCTCAGGTTATTGCCGATCATTGTGATGTAGTCAAGCCGCTTCGTGATTTGGCCCCACGCCCAAACCCCTGAGGTGTAAGAAGGGCGGAAGAACTCATCGGCTATCAGGCGCGTATCCACGCCCAGCCAGAACGGGAAATTGCCCTCCACGCTTCGCGTGCCCGGTAAGGACCGAATGCCGGCTCCTATGTTGACAAACTTGTTAAAGCTGTAATTTAGGTTTCCGGCGAGTACCACCTGAGCAGGTAACCCTTGCGAGGCATTGGAACTCCAAGCGTATAGAAAATAGCGAAACTTCGGGTCTAGCATCCATCCAAGGAACTTTATCTGTACTTTTTGAAGCTGGAAGTCCTGGCGCTGCTGAACCGACTTGACGTTGCCGAATGCGTCAGTGTACGTAGCATTCAGACCCAGTTGGTTCAGGTACCGAGCATAGCTGTATATGCTGATATTTAGATCGCCGCGGTCGGTATTGACTACCTTGTAACCAAAGTTGGGCGTGTAGCCCCCCCACTTATATGGCTCCTCTTCGGCGGCGGAGGTATCCGCGACTACCCGCGGGTTTTCATTGGGTTGAGAATGTTCGACGGTCGTAGGCGCTTGCGTCTTGGGCGCAGTTTCTGTTCCGGTTGCGCCCGACGCCGTTGACGCTTGCTTCGCCAGAACCTGGCGCAGAGATTCGATCTGATCCATCAGTTCGCGATTGTGCTTTTCGAGCTGCCGGTTTTGCTCCACCACCTGGTCCAGGGCACGCAGCATTGCACCAGGACTATTGACGTCAGTCTGTGTGCTGTCTGTTTGCGCAGTGACGCTCTGGCCTCTTGCAAGACCTGAACAACATATGGCCGCGAGCAAGATATAGGAAACGCGCGATGTCGATATGCCTCGAGAGCAATTCATGCGTACGTTTTCCCTTCGAGTACTCCGCTTTGAATCGGACGTGCTTTCATCCGCTGACCTCTACACGCCCGGAAAGATACAGGGGAAAAGGCTGCTAACGGCCATAACGCGAGATCCCCTCCGCTTTTCTAGTTGCTCTTCAAGCTGATTGCCAGAATCATGACCTACTTCAGGCCGACCGAACTGGGTGAGTAGAGGTTGTAGCTCAGCTTCTCGGTGACGTATTCGATTACTTCCTGAGCTTTCACGCTATTTCCTGCCTCATCGAGTGGGGGTGCAAAAACGGCAATGGCCCCTTTGCCGGGGACGATGGCTACAATCCCGCCCCCCACTCCGCTCTTTGCGGGCAACCCTACATGCCATGCCCAACCGCCCGAGCCGTCATACAGGCCGGCCATGGTCATCGTGCTCAGAATGTGCGGAATGTCCTCGCGTTTGATGACCTGCTCGCCAGTTGCAGGATTGACGCCATTGTTGGCAAGCGTTGCGCCCATGCGCGCGAGTTGTGCTGCGTTTACGCCGACCGAGCATTGCTTCGTGTAAATGTCCACTGACTCAAAGGGATCGGCGTAGATTCGGTCATACTTGGCCAGAAGCATGGAGAGCGCCTTGTTCCCGGTGTTGGTAGCCGCTTCTGACTTGTAGACTTCATCGATGAGCACCAACTTCTCTCCAGCTGCCTTGCTGTAGAAATTGAGAATCTTGTTCCATTTGTCTTCCGCGTCTCTTCCAGAGATGAGACTCGTCGTAGCGATCGCACCAGCATTCACCAGGGGGTTTCCGGTGTGAGTCGGCATATCTACGACTGCCAAAGGCGAATTGAATGGTCGTCCCGTCGGCTCGGACCCAACTTTCTCGAAAACCTTGTTCGATCCCAATTCCTCCATCGCGAGTGCCAGCGTGAATACCTTCGAAATCGACTGGATGGAGAAGGAATAGTTCACGTCGCCCAGAGTGAAAACCTGGTTGTCGGTGGTGACGACCGCTACGCCGAACAATTTGGAATCCACTTGAGCCAAATAGGGGATGTAGTCAGCATTCTTTCCATTCGCGTCATTCTTGAACTTCTCGTAGGCTTCCTTGACCGCCGCCTCCACGAGCTCCCGTCTGGGAGCTACTGGACTTCGCGATGCTTGGGCCGACGCTCCTATCGAAACCAAGCTCGAAGTTACGAGGGTTACGACAAGGATGTATTTCGACCGTGCTTTGCTCGTAGACATGGACAGTTCCTTCCTTCGAGGTACGTCGGCTGTCGATCGTATGATCAGAATTTGAAACCTTTGGACCAGTCGTACTTGAACGAGAATTGCATGCGATAGTCGTTTGCGTTGAATCCGTCGCTAAAATTCACGCGCCTTCCATACTGAAACTCGCCGCCGATCGTCACCTTGGGGATCGGGTGGTAAAGCAAGTTCGTAAGGGCGTAGTGTCCCTGGTGGAAGTCCGACGGGTTCTGAGCGTTGGAGTTCTCGATGTTCAGCATTGAATACCCCATGGAACTGCTGAAGCGTTCACTCCAGTTATGATCCAGAAAAAACACGATGCCTAGCATTGGCAGGGCCACACCCTTGATTGGTGCTGCCGGATTTCCGGTGTTCTTGATGCCGACGTCAACGGGCGCGTCATTCATGTAGTTCTGGATTCCATCGCCGTAAACGACCTCCATCTTTGCGACGTCATGCTTTCCCAAGTTGAGGTTGGAACTCAGGTTTAGACCCCAACCAATGGCATGGCCGCCCAGATTGAGGGCATCATTGTTGGTATCGACCCAGCCGATCTTTCGGACAATGCCTGCCAGTTGTAGATAACCCCAGTCTCTGATCATCCGCGCCTGCCAAGAGAAGTCGGGGAAATTGAATCTCGGCTTTACGCCTTGCAGTTCGATTCGGTCCGCGTAGACGCCTTGGTCCGCGCTGGCTCCAGGCCGCTCAAGGGCGAGGGTGATGCGTCCCCTGCTACTACGGAGGGGCATCCAGCGGACTTGCACGTTACGGAAAAAGACCATTCCGTTGGGGCCCCAGTATTCCAGGGAGTTCGGGAACACATCGATATCCATGAACGGGCTCCAGGTTTGGCCGGCGCCGAACTGTCCCAATTCCCCGTACGCATGACGGAGACGGAAAGTCGTCTGGCCGGCATCAACTCCAGTACCAAATAGCTCGAATTCGAAAATTGTGTTCAGGTCACCAAACGCAGTCGGAGTGGAGGACTTGACCCCGAATCGGCTCTGCCGCACACCCGCGAATACGTTTCCGTCAGGAGCGAACTCCCCTTTGAACGATGGCAATTGGGTCGGGCGGAGCACATCGAACCAGTTTCGATTTTCCTGTTTGAAGTCGTACCCAGAGTCGAGCATGACGAAACCATAGATATCGATGCTGCTCTTCTTCTCGGTTTCTTCCGCTTCCTTTGGCACTGTCTGATTCTGATTTGGGGCGGCGGCGGCCGCGGAGTTGGATTTTGGACTCGTGCCTGACGCTCGTTGAGCGTCTTCAGCAGCCTGAATCTGCTCTTTGAGTTCCTGCATCTCCTCGTCGAGCTGCTGAAGTTTGTTCTTGAGTTGCCCCAGGTCGGGATTCTGGGTTTCTTGGGAATAGGCCTGCCTTCCTAACAAGGAAACTATTAATACTAACAATGTGGTACACGCGATGTTCTCCCAATGACGCGGTGCCAACCGTTTCATAGTGTCTCCATGACTTATGAGCAAAACTGCCAGAGGCTGGGGTGCAGGAGAACTGTTACTTCTGTCAGGAGAGACGGCCTGTTTGCTCCGCTAGCATTCGTACGTAATTTCTATCTTAGGCAGGTGCCGCTGTTTCGCATCCAGTCCTGGAATGCACCTTTCAGCCACGACCACGAACCTCAAAGGTCCGAGAGGTCCCCATCCCTAAATTTCTGGTTTGTGTCTCCGTGGCTTGCTTAGGAGGGCGAAGTGATAACACTGACAGATTGCTTATGTGCCATACAACGCAAGAGCTGTGTGCTGATTGCTACCATGTTGCTATTAGCCTCTCCTCTGTACGGAAAGCGGAAAGATGATGTAGTCACTATGAAAAATGGCGACAAGTTTACCGGAGAGATCAAAGCACTGCAGTATGGGGAGCTAATCTTCAAGTCCGACTACATGAAGGATTCCGTTCATCTGGATTGGAAGAAAGTCGAAAGTTTGCAGAGTAAGGACACCTTCATCGTAAGTCTGACGAATGGGACGCGTGTGACTGGGTTGATCACGAAAGAGACGACCTCCTCCGAAGATGGTAAGGACTTTAGAATTGTTGGAGAGGGAACGGCGGTAGAGGTGACAATCTCGGACGTAATTGCGATCGGGCAACGGGAAGCCAGCTTCTGGAACCAACTGACAGGCTCGATCAGCTACGGATTCGGCTTTGCCAGTGGCAACAAAGAAACCAATTCGACTTTGGGAGCTGACGTCGCCTTCCGCACCACGAGGAACTCAGTCCAACTTGCCACAAGCTCACAGTTTGGATCACAGGCTAATGCCAAGAACACCAACCGTTTCACATTCGATTCGCAGTACTCTAGATTACTGACCGAAAAATGGCTCGCCGCGGGGCTCTTTTCTTTGCTGAGGAGCAATCAGCAGGATCTGACATTGCGTTCAACCTACGGCGGTGCCTTCGGGCGAAAACTGGTGCAGACGGACCGGACGGCATTAACGGTAATCGGCGGCGCAGCGTTTAGCCATGAAAGCTATGTCCCCCAACCGGGCTTCGAGCCGATTCATAACAATGCCGAGTCCCTGGTTGGAGTGACATTCTCCACGTTTCGATTTAAGTCCCTGAACCTTCGATCGCATGCCCTTGTGTTTCCAAGTCTCAGCGATCCAGGGCGCGTGCGCTTGAGTTCACAGTCCGGCCTGCGAATTGAACTCATCCGAAATTTCAACTGGAATTTCGATCTTTACGAAAACTACGATACCCGACCTCCTGTTAGTGCCCCTAAAAACGATCTTGGAATCACGACCTCGATTGGGTGGACTTTCTAAGGCATATGCATGATCTTCGCGCCGTAAATTGGCGGGCGCCCCTGGGGCCAATGGATCGACTCAACGTCGAGTCAGGGTTCCTGTCTTTGGTGAAACTGCTGAGGCATTCGTGAAAATGCGCACGGTCACATCGTCTCCGATGTCGAACTGCTTATTTGCGGCATGAGCGTGCGGACCTGCGGCTCTGGTCGTGAAGCGGCGGATTGTAACGTCTTCTGCAATGTAATCAACCTCATTCGGCCCAACCCGAACTCGCGTGAATGGAGATCTGGCGCTGCTCGCTGACCCTGTTTCACCCGGTGCTCTCTGCGGCTTGGAACCGTGGTTCTTCGGGATTATCGTGGCGCTGGGCTTAGGTATCGGACTTGACGAGTTTAATCTCGGCGAATCTTCGATACTCGGCGACGCGTGATGTCGGATTGAAATCCAGGCTGCTAGCGCGAGGATAATCACAACGATTGCTGCATCCACGGTCCAACTCGGATCGCGGAACAACGATGATTTCGCTTGCCATCTTATTGTTTTCGCATCCTTATGCGGTGGACACAGATTCGAAAGTACTCTAGTTGCCATCGGAATGGGCTCGCAAACCTCCGCGACGGCCGGAGCCGGTATTTCTATAGAGTCCTGAGCCGCCGGAGTCGGAGGTTGCGTTGTCGCTACATTTTTCTCGGCACGCTGGATTTCAGTACGCATTGCATCTTCCACCAGCCCTGCCATGAGCCGATAAGTACGAATCTCTCGATCATCAAAAGTATGAGGATCGCTAAATAGAATCTCCAGTACTCCGGCCACGACCCGCTCGTGGTAAATCGGGATCATCAGCAGGGCTCTAGCATGGCGCTCCCGGCATATTGCAGCCTCAATCCGCGCGTCGGTTTCAGCGCTGTCGACGCGCAAAATCTCTTTTTGCGAACTGGTGTGCCCTGGCAAGCTCAGTACTGCGGTGAGATGCTGCCCCACACATCCTGCGGCGCTTCCACTGCCGGCCCGGTAGACGAGTCGATTTCCTGTGAGGATGCCGATCGCAATTCCACTGGCGCCGGCCACGATGCGCGCGCGGTCGGCGATCAGCGCAAGGATTCCCTCGAGACTCTCATCTTTCGCGATTGATTTCTGAACTTCAAGCAGGGCAGAAAGAGACTCCTTGCTGATTCCGCTCTCCTGCACTGAAAAGGCGCTGGCCAAAAGCGTCTGGAATGCTTCGCGATCAGGGTTGGAATGCGCACTCATATCGACCCCCGATAGGGGTGGGCGCGCATCTGCATTGTGTCACAAGCCGTGGCCCACATACTATGTCCCCCTCACCTTGGGGTTTCGTCGGAGTCCGTTGAACCGTTACCTGCTCGTCGTTTTTCTCCGGCCACCTAAGCCCTGAGAATCTGGCAGGTCCGCGCGCTCTCTATCCTGGAGCATTGCGAACCCTCGATCAATCGTGAACTTGAGCAGGTCGAGTTCTTGGCGCAGGACGGAAGCTCGATCGAGCGGAAGTAATGGGATCAAGTTCTCCAACATGGCACGCATGCGCCGTACCACCTGAGTGCTGTTTCCCCCAAACTGACGTATTTCCGTCACCGCAAGCCTGACGAAGTCTTCCCAGTCCGGAGTACGATAAATGACGCGAAGTTGGCCCGTTGAGTCATGAACTAAACCCGTATCGAGTCTCCTCATGCCCACGTCTCGCAGCAAGTTGTGGATTTGATCAAGCGCGAGGACAGCCGTAGTCGGATCATTGATCGCGGGCGACAGGGCCTTCGAGGCGATGTCAACGATGATTCGGAAGGCGAAGGCCGGATCCTGCTCCAATGTCCTTTCGCGCTCCAGCGCAATGTGCCGTAATAGTAGCTTGGGAGAGATCCCCGAACTATCACCGTATAGTCGAAAGACGGGATCATCGCTGGCTACGAAGTCGCCGACCTGGGGAACGATCTCAATTGTGCACGCGGCGTGAGTTGCAATGTCGGCCAGCGTTGCAATATCGAGAGCCTGAACGACGCCGGATGTCCCTACATGGAGTACAACTCGCGAGGGCACCCCAAGGGGCAAATCATCGAGTTGGCCTCCGGCATCGCCAGACTGCTCAAGCGTTTTGGGGTAGACCGCCCGGATCACCTCAATCGCTTCCTCAGCTATTTCGGCCATCACTGTCACAGGGCGGAGCTCCTTGCTTACATGTTCAACCACATAGAGGAAGATGCAAATACTGATGACGGTCAACACGATGACCATGGCGGTCGCCAGTTGTCCGATGTTTCCTTCGGTGCCTCGCGCAACCACGGCCATGCTGTAGATGAGTGTGAACACGAACAACCCCAGGGATGCTTTCAATGCACGAGATCGGAAGGGTCTCGATATGATCCGAGGCGACAGCGAACTGCTCGCGATCTGGACGGTTAGTAGCAGTACGGAGAAGAACAGGACAACAAAGGAGAGCATCGCCGCCGAAACAATGCTAGCCAGCGCGCGGGCACCGTCGGGCGAGTACCGGAGGAACTGAAAGCCCAGCCTTCGATCGAGGGATCTTAACAGTGGGATTGACACAAACGCTGCCAGCGTGGAGAAGGCAGGCACCACCCATAGCGACGACCGCAGGAAGTTGTGGACACGCTTTCGAAATGCCCAGGAGATGAATACCCGATCGACTGGAAGACGTGTAAGTAACTTCAATCGTCCAGCAGGAGGAGGGACGGGCTCGGTTCTGGAAATTATTCGGGGCGATGCTCGCCGTGACGATGGTGAAGCAGACTGATTCAAAGGACAACCTTTCCAATCAAAAATGCGATTACCACGGACGACACGTTGCTACAATTCCGGGAATGATGAAGCTATGGTTCAGAATGTCGTCGGGAATAGCTTTGTCCCCGAGCAGGTCGTGCTCGATGCGCACGCGTACCTCCAGCCAGCAGCCTATAGGCAGAGAATTTCGTCGCGCCTCGACTGTAATCAAGGGATCAGGAACATCCAACTGTCAGAACTGGCAGTGGCAAGTCGGCCTGCATTAAGTGTGGGGGATGCTTTCTGGGCCGTGAACCGACTTCGCGATTAGCACCATCCACGCCTCTCGATCGCCCAAAACCTCTAAGGCATCGCTTGATGTTTGCGTGCACGACTTCGCGAAACCAATCGAGATGAGCCTCTTAGGGTAAGGACCAAGGTCGACGCTCGATGCGTCATTGAGCGAATGATGCAGGTACACCTTGAAATGCTGGTTCCCGAAGATCGTCCAACGATGATCGTGGTTAGGAGAGCGGCCACCCATCCCAATCTCTTCAGGGGGCCCAAGCAGTTTCGTTACCAAGCCCTTTATTTCCACGACATACACTGTTTGATCCTTCTCTAAATCACTTTTGCTGCGCGCTCTCCAGTTCCGCAATCAGCTTCTTTACTTCGCCCCGTTGTTGTTTGCGGAGCTCCTCGAGTTTCACCACCTGAGTTCGCGATAAGAGGGGTCTAATCTTGGCATCTGATGCCTTTACGATCTTCTGGTATTGTTTAAGCCGGTCTTTGGGTGAAACGACTGGAGTCCACAGAATCGATCCCGCCTCAGCAGACTCGTGTTCGATCAGTGGTTTGACTTTAGCTTGTTGATCGTCGGTAAGATCCAACGCTTCGGAAAGATGTCGCTGTTTCATGCTGAAGTATTGACCGGGCGCTTTGGACCAGTCGATTCCGCTCTCGGCAGGGAGGGTTTCCGTGCGCAAGATCGGAACCTCCACGGATCCAAAGCCCTTGCCATTGAATGTCAGCGTCTTATCGCCGACCAGGAACAACATTTCGAAACCAGCTGAATGTTCCACAATGTTGTCGCCGTTGCGAGGTGTAAATAACACCAAATACACAACGTTTCTTACCTTCACCGCTACGTCGTAACGAGTCACATCCGCGCTCCCCTCGCCTGGCGCGCTCTGATGGACTGTGACGGCTGTGATCGTACCGGGCTGATACTTGGCTGATGATGTCTGCCCAAGACTCGCCAGCGCGGCGATGCAAATCAGAATCACACCCGTGTGTTTAAGCACGTTCCCTCCAACCGCACCGAAGGCAGGCCGCAACCAATTAGCGCGTCGAAGTATCGTTCGCCTTCGAGGTCAGTTTATGGCTGGAAGCGATCAGAAGATACTGGCAAGAGTGACAGACGAAACTCAAAAGCAATTAAAGAATAGAACTTATGCGTTCCGGCCAACGGAATCTCCACTGGCGAACGGGCTGCGGGTTACTTCCCGCAGTAGACAACCGAGCGACCAGGCCAAACAAAGACATAATCTCGGCCATTGACAGTAATGTAATGACGGATGGTTCCGGTCATATGGCAACCGTCTATCGAGCACACCGTCGAGGACAGCCGAGGATCCATCGTCACAGACGAGATTGTTAGAGCAGTCCTTGGGCGGATTGTGAAGATCTTCGACAAGTTGTCCGCTGAGAAGAAGTTCTCCTTGGAGGAGAAGCCTGTGGTAAAGCAGTGCATCTTGTTCAGTTCCCAGATTTCTTTGCGATCGCGCTTCCTGAAGCCTTTGTTGGTTAGAGCAACCCAAAGAGGTAGAGCCGTGTGTCCATCAACAATGGCCCCGCCGTACTGAACTGAAAGGTCAGAATCTGTGTTGTTCGTAATGGTAGTTGTGTAGTTAAGCAGTTTGAAGGCTCTGTTCGAGCCGACCCGCTCGTACCCTACGAGAGAGCTTACCTCTACCCCGCCAGACCTCAGTCTGTGTACCTCCCTACCGGTCAGTGGGTCCCAAAGAAGGGAGGACGAGGCGTCTCCTGGAGAGACTTCGTCCCACACGAGTGCGCTCCTCGTGTCTACCTTAAAGGTCGGCATGTTAGTTTGCGCGAATGTGTACATCGCAAACAAAAAGGCCACAGCAGTCAGCTTTCCTGATTTCATTGCACTGCTCGCGTTCTCGATTGCCGTGGGGACGAAGGCCATAGACATAGGGCCACACTCTGATCCCAGCGATTCCGACGCTTCGCGCGAAGCTCGACTACCAGGTATGGGCTAGCTAGACGTATTGAGGCAGTGGTCGCCTCCTTGCCCAACAAAGTGAGTCGCGTTTTCAGTATCGGATTCCCAGAGTGATCGCTATGAAGTGCGTGCTTATATTTTTGGTGGGAGCATAGTGATAGCGTGCCTCCGCGTAGAACCGATAAGGACCCTCTCCGCCTCTCGCCGTGACGCCGATGCCGGCGTTCGCGCCCACTGAGTTTAAACTGGAGGTCACAGGAGGCTGGTTGGGATTCACTACGCCAGACCTGCAGCTGTATCCAAACCAGCGCCAAACTGGTGTACAAACGTTACCAGTGCCGGCCGGAACCTCCGTAGAGAGCCAGGTATTGCGAAAATACCAACCACCGCCGCCGATTAGGTAGGTCCCAAGTGTCCGGCCCCGCAACTCGAACCGATAAGCTGTAGTAATGGCATAGAAATCGGTGTTTCCCCTAAGATCCTTCGATTGCAGCACGGTCTGTAACGGCTGCAGTGCACCGCTGGAAGGATAAACCCTATTCCACATGAACTCGTTGACAATTGCATGTCGCTGATTGAAGTTATAGCCCACTCCGCCGACGATACCCCAGCCGAGTCCAACGACCTGCGCAGAAGAACTGACGGGAGCACTGATAATCATGGCGAGATTGCTGTTGAGTTTGCATTCGTCAACGCATTCGTCCTGCGCGTGAAGAACGTTTGCCAGCGCCAGAGGTATCACCAGAAGAGAAATATTCGTCACATTCAATTTAAAGAGTCGCATTCGTCCCTCCATGACGCGTTACTTCTCTGAGTCTCAGAAGAATGGATCCCACATAGGTATTCGCCGCAACGGTATTGCCACCCAATTCTGGCCACCAACGCTCGATAGGCTGAGCTCATCACCTGCGTTGGCGGATAATGACGTGACTCTCCGATTATTCGCACACTCGTTGCCAAGGCGAACAGCGGCGCTAAGGGGCTGTGGGCGCGTGATTGGATGAGCGCCGCAAGCGTCTGTGGAATGACTGGGACTGGAACTATCGTTACGGTCTTTAGGGCTGACAATCCGACACTGTTGAGGGTGACCATCATCTCACGCAACGCGACTGTGGCGGCAAGAGTCGCGTTGTGGTTGACAGGCATCGCAGCTTTCTACCTTCTATGCCACCTGTACAGGGATATCTAGAGTGCCGCTCAATCCTCGACGTCATCTCAATGATGAAGCATCCATCGCAGGTTAGGAGCACATCGGCGCAAGGAGCCACTGGCAGAAGTGACAGTCAATCGGCACCGAAAGCGACTGAGGAAACCCCGGCTACGTCGCGAGCACTTCGGTGGACGTTCGAGACCGCGACAATAGGACTCGGATCCTCAGGAACGATCCGCTGCCATCGCATCATGAGCACTATTAGAACTTTCTGCTGTCGACGGCAGCAGAGTGACTTTCTAAGCAGGAAGGTAGATCCTTCGTTCCACCCCAGCGGTACACCGCCTTTTTGCCCTCGTTCTGGATTTCATCGAGCGTCCTCGGCTTCCGATTGCCGGAACCGGGAAACAACAGATACAGAATGTTGTCAGACGCACCTCCGTGGCGCGCATCGGACCAGATCCCCAAGGCGTCAGCCAGCGCGACTGAGCCCTCACCCAGTGTTCCAATATCCGCGTAGATCGCGAAGGAGGATTTGCCATTCCGGAGATTCACGACCACCGCGAAGTCGCCCAGCTTCGCCCCTCCACGTTCCGCTACGTCTTTTGGCAACACTACATAAGGGATCTTCGATGCGTTCACGTATCCAGTAGGGTCAGTGAAGTGTTTGGTTTCGTCTGAAAGGGACGTGCACGAGATGTAGTAACCAGGGAAGGGATCTCTCTCTTGCTGAATCAACGCATTGCCGCTTCGATCAGTAATGATGCCGTCCCAATGACCTGGCGTACCAGCATTTGCCAATTCATCAAGTCCCGTATCATCCGGACTATATGCATTCGGTGCGCCGTCCGCATCGATTGTCATCCCGGAAATGAAAAAGAAGTCTCGGCTGTCTGGCAACTGCCACACCGGCACTTCACGAAGATGGCGCGGGTCTCGATCCCCCGACACAAACACAATCTCCATCAGCCTCGATCTCGCAAGGGCACAGCCGTTTGCCCGTCCCTCGATCCCCAGTGGTTCGTTGACCTTCTTCCATGTGTCCTCGAAATTGCCAGCCAACGCGGCCATCCACCCAACGGAGTTTCCGGTCGACCTTGGATGCATTAACCGGGCTTCTCCAGGGATCCGCCCACTTTGCGCAAATCCCGACGCGTACAGGAGTCCGGAAACTATCGTGTATATGACTTGTTTCCTCATCGGATGCTTTCTCCGCGAAACCCAAATCTGTCGAATGACTAAGATTGCCAACCAAGAAAAGGATCAGAGCCGCAGCATAAGCTGCTCGTACCGATGCTAGATCTGTCAAAGGTTGCAGTCGGATTATTAAAGAAGGAAATTGGGACTGGATCGGTCGCGTTGACTTGCCTTTATACCCATTGACCCGGCGGCTAGCTGTGCGCAGTCTTTACGGGTAGGGATAACCCTTCGCCAGGGCTGCAGCCAGCTTGGCGTCGTATCCGTAAATGTCATCGGTGAAATGAACATCGCCGTTCTCGTATGCGAGTGCCGTCCCGTAAACAATGAAGACCGGGACTTTCTTCACGAGGTTCACGATAACGTTATCCCTTTCACCCTGCATTCCTTGTTGTACTTTCTCCAGGGTCCACCCAGGATTATTGCGTAGTGCCCACATCGCCAGTTCAGCGGGTTTTTCCACCCGGATGCAGCCGTGGCTGAAATCACGGCGGGAGCGCGAGAAAAGATTCTGGGAGGGCGTGCTATGAAGATAGACGTTGTGCTCGTTCGGGAATATCAGTTTTACGAGGCCCAGTGCATTGGTTGCGCCGGGCTTCTGCCGGACGGCTAGTTTTCCCACGCGCAGTTGCGCCAGCACTTCATCGGAAATCTCTCCTGAAGTGACAACCTTTCCGTCCTGCGTCGTTACCTCGTAGTTCTTTCGGGCAATGTAACCGCGATCGCGCTGAATCGCCGGAACGATTTCGCCGCGAAGAATTCCGGGCGGAACATTCCAGTAAGGCCGCAGGACTATGTAGGTCATGTCGCGCGAGAAGACTGGTGTTTGCGTGCGCATCGCTTTCCCCACCACCACACGCATGTCCATTGCCACGTTGTTGTTTTCGTCGAGTGCGCGCAGATGGAAATCTGGGATATTCACGATGATCGGCGGCGCCGAAAATTCAGCCGGTAACCAGCGCCAATGCTCCAACGTGAGTTGGAGTTGAAGCACCCGATCATGCAAGGGCACGTTCAGTTGTTTGATAGTGGAGGGACCGAGACGGCCGTCGGCATCCAGGCCGTGGCGGCGTTGGAAATGTCTGACCGCTTCGACCAGTTGCCCTTCGTAAGTTTGAGCGTCCGTGGGAAGAGTAGCATTTGCTGGCAGGTCACCCACGAGTTGCAACAAGCGAGCCAGACGGGGCGTACCCGGGTATGCCTGGCCCGGATCGACAGGCTTGGTAACCGCAGGAAGTTTTTCCCCATCGTCGGTGCGCGCCAGTTCGATGTACCGCTCGAGCGCCTGCTCAGTTCGTCGGTAGCCCGCAAATGGAGGTTCAACCTGGTCGAACACTGCTTTCAGATCCGAAGCGGTCAAGACTTGATCGCGTAGAAACTGGGCGAGGTCGTACTTCTTGTGTTCAACGTCCAATCCGAACTTGAAATGCCGTGGATTGATCCGCCCGATGCGCAAGTTGGACACATAGCGCATAGTGCAGACGGTGAGTGCAACGTCGAAACGCGCCACTGCTCCGGCTGAGCTCTGCAGAGCCCCGATTCTCTGATCCCATCGCGAGGCGTCGTAATCCTCCGGGTCGAAGCCTTTCCTCCAGGCGTTCCTGAAGAGTTCGATCAGCGACAGAGCCTGTGGCACCGGTTGCAATCCCTGCACCCAGGCAGAAGCGAATCCGGTGGGCTCGTAGAACTCTTGAATTGAGTCGCGATAGTCGCTGAAATTCGGCCATCGCATTTCTTCGAGGTTGCCGCTTTTGATCAGGTTCTGGATATCGGCTTGTTGCCCGGAGCTGATATGCGCCCAGAACACAACAAGAAGGATGGCGCCCCATCGAATCCATCTGAGGTTATGCATGACTAGGATTCTCATCGCACTCGCCCGTATCTCGTCGCGCGTGGTTGGACTGCCGAAGCCATATTCAGAGTCAATGTCACCACCTCCGGTCCCCACAGTTGTCCCAGCCACTAAAAATGGGAGTGCATCACAGTTGGTACAGCGAACCCGCATACCGATTGAGCCCACGATCGCGAGCGATAGTGTCTAGGTGAAGGGAAGTCCAGTCAGCCAGCAGCACCGACTCGTTCCCCTCTCCTTCATAGGTTTTGACGTATCCGCGGCAGGCTTCGCAGTAATCGATCCGAAGGCCAGACTCTCCTTCGATCGCCACGACCGCTAGCTGAAGGCGATCGCGTCCGTCCGGTTGACCGGAACCTCCGCGTCGCCAAGCTTCTCCGTCGCGACCCACGTCGTGTCTCGTGTCTTCCTGATCTTCTGCGCGATCCGTTCCAACGCGCTCTCCCACGAGATGTCCTCCCAGTGGTTGCTGCCCGGCGGCCGGTAGCGGGGCGTTGTGAGCCGGTTCGGCGAGGCATGGGTCGCGAACATAGAGATCCTCTTGACGCAGAGCGACCCGCGGTTCACGATGTGGTCGTAGTCGCCTTCCATTGCAACCAATTTGCCTTCGCGTACGGCCGCGATCATGCCGCATCCGCACGAGCAGAAATTCCACGAGGTCGTGAACTCCTTCACATTTGAGAGTTTTAGCTTTTGGCTGTTGGCCCTCACCGTGGGCAAATCGAGAAGGCCATCGAGGGCGAGTCCAATGCTACCGCCCACGGCCGCCCTCATCCACTCACGGCGGTGGATTCTTGTTAGCCCATTCTTCGCCGGATGACGGTCCATCTGGCTCTGGACCCCAGTTTTGATTCCCTGATTGCCAGTCCTATCCATAGATACGATCCCGCCTCCCCTTAGACGGAGCGAAACAATCGAAAGGCGCAGTCACCTGCTCCAGGGCCACGTTGAATCCACTTACTGGCCCCAATCTTGTGGGTGATGCTAGTCGGAGTCTGATCGCAGCGGAAACTGACATTTTTGCCAGTGCTGACCGCCGAGCCGTCTACACTCCGTTCACTTCTGTGGGTTTTTTGTCTGTGGTCTATGAGTCCCAATCGCAAAAGGCCGGTATGGTTCCTGCTGACTCAACACTCGCTGAGTCTGCTGGGGGTGGCCCTCTATTTGTCTTCTTGGCCGACTGTCACAACTGACAGTTCGAAACTGCGTTCTCTCCAGGCATTCTTTCGAGCCAGAAGCCTCATTGAGAGGAGAGTGCGCGTTGGATTCCATTGCATACCAGCGAGCTTATCAAGCTGGAAGAACTCGGATCTTGAGACATTTTGGGCTCTGTGTCGCCTGCGGTAAGGCCGAGGCGCAAAAAGGAAGAACCAGGTGTCGACGTTGTGCGTTCAACGCCTCGGAACGAACGAAGAAGTGGCTTAGGAAACGGACGACGATAAGTATCACTCGCAATTCGCCACCGCTCTTTCTCCGAGGCGGTTCCCAGAAATCGCTGCCTTCCGCTAAGTTGCGCTCTCTTTAGAATGTGCTTGTCCGCGACCCTGTGCGTTCATTCGGCCACGTCTTAAGAGCAGGTTCCAAATGAAGAAAACGATTGTCGCTACTCGTTCTCATCTCAGCGGGTCTGGCGCAAACCTCCCCGACGGACCGCCTTCGGTGCACATGCCTTAGGAGAAGTCATGGCGATGAAAGTTCGGTTCCTCCTTAGTTTAGTGTTGCTTCTGATCACGATGTGGCTGGATGGGTGCGGCCATTACACCTGTGGCGTGACGTTTGGGAATTCCAGTTGTACGCCCTCGGGTGGGGGCATCTCGCAAGGCGGGGGCGGGGGTACCATCAACCAAACCTCGTTTGTCTATTTTATGGACGACAGCGCGGCCCAAATGGCATTGAACGGATTGAACGTAGCCAACTCACAGACTTTCACTCCGATCTCCTCCTTCGTGTCGCCAGTCTTTCCCGTCAACGCCCTGGGAGCGAATGGCGGACTTGTGATTGTGAACAAGAAATTCCTTTACATGCCGTTTGCGAATGGGGTCCTGTACGGCTTTTCGATCGACGCAGCGACGGGGAGTCTGAAGGCCGTTCCGAATTCGTTTTATGCACTGACCGGTTCTGGAGAGGCGATCGCGGCCGATCCGAATGGAGCGGTTTTATTTGTGGGGGGATCGGCAGGAATCTCGACGTTTACGGTCAATGCGAACGATGGATCGCTGACTGCGATCGGCACGACTTCCGCGATAGGTACTCCGACACAGATCACCACAGATGGATCTGGGAAGTACTTGTATGCGCTGACGGGCAACACGATTACCGCTTTCACTTACACTTCGGGTGGAGTGCTCGGGCCCGTGACTGGCAGTCCATTCAGCATCGGCATGGCCCAAATCGCGGGCGAAATAACAGGCAGGTTTCTCTTCGGAATTACAGCTGAGAACGGCAGTGGAAGCGGTGCGATCGACAATCATATTTACGTATTCTCGGTCGCCTTTGGAGGAGGTCTGAATCGGTGGGGTTCGCCGGTGCCAACACGGGCCCCACCGGTTTACCTGGCAGTAAGTCCCAATGGGAAGTTCGTCTATACCTTCGAGCAAACTTCCGATATCGCGACCACCACCAACGATCCCATGGAGGGCTTCGCCTTTTCGACGGGTACGTTGACGCCATTGTTAGCCTCGCCTTTCACGGGACTGAATGCGGCGCTCGGCAAATTCGATCAGAATGGCCTGTACATTTTTGCGGTGGCCGATGTGCCGAACTCAAATCTCCTGGGAAATTTCGCTTACGGTGTAGATGCGAACGGAGTATTGAGCAGCACGCTGGACCACGCCGGGGTTACCAGCTTGAGTTTCGCTGTCTCGGACGAGCCGTAGGTCCGGAGTTTTTCCATGGTGCTATTCGCGCTGTAGATGACCCAGTCGCTTACTGCCGTGAGCGATGTCGACGTTATCGCGCAGTAGCCTCGTTGAATTGGCAGCAACTGCATACCTGTACATTTTGCGAGACTCAGACTTCTAAAACTGACAGTTGTGTAATCTAGCGCTTCCTTCTGTAATTTGTAACGGCAAACGATGTGATCGAACATCACTACGTTCGTCCCTACCCTGGATCGACTTGTTTAACAACGCACAGTGATTGAGCGGTGCAAAGCTCAACCTCAACTGTTTTCCAACATAATCCATAAACAACAACGAGGAGAATCATTATGGTAGTTAAGAATCCAAAGGAACTATTCGTCCGGCTGCTCAGCGGCATACGCCAAGGCACTGAACAAGGTAAAAAGCTCTATAAGGAAATTAGCCAGTTGGTTGAGGATCCCGAAGTTAAGGAAGTCCTTGAGGCGAGGGCTTTCATCTCCGAAAAAGGAATTTCCACGATTGACGAATGCTTTAGAGTAATCGGAGAAAAACCCGTGAAAGTCAGTACGCAGGTTCAGGATGTGTTTGCTGACGAGTTTCGGAAGGAATTCGCGGAGATAGAAGATCCAGTAACAAGGCGACTTTATCTTCTGGCTAGGGCGAACCAGTTGAATCAACTTCGTGTGGCTGAATATGCGAGCCTGGTCGCAGCGGCGGACATCAGCGGTCACTCCGGAGTCGGCGTTTTGCTATCAAGCTGCCTAGCGGATAGGCTTGCCTTTGGTGAGCGCGTACATCGTATCGTCCGCCAGATCGCCGAAACGAGGATGGGCAAGAAAATGACAGAACGCATAGCGGCCTGAGGATGTTCATCCTGCGAAACGGTTAGTCAGCCCTTCTCGATCCAGCAAAGAGAGCCGTCGCAGCAGTCTTCTGATGAGGCGGCTCTCCCTTTTTATGTCCAAGCCAGCCTGATTTTAAGCATTCCAGCAGCTGGCGGTAAAAGCGTACTCGGTCGCACCCTGATAGCGTTGACCTCGAGTTGGATGCCCACTGGAAATCCATTTTTGGGGCCTCAACATATTCGACAGAGTTTTCTCCATTGGTCAGAATATTGCTAGTAATTCATTGCTGAGGGTCGGAGGTCACCGGCAGTGGCGTCTTCTCGGCTGCTAAAGTGACGATCTCTCTCTGATTCGGCCATTCTCTGCTGAACAGCAGCTTAACCTCAGGAGCCGTCCCAGGATAATACTGCGTGGATTGTTCACCTTTCGGCTGTAGCACTATGTCGACTCGCCGGTTGTATGCCCAAACGAGATCCCGAAAGTTTCCTAAAGCCTGTGTTGGCTTATTTGGATTCTGTTCGTGCAACGCCTTCACCGTACCGGCATCGAGGGGATGATCTTTTCCTTGAGCAACGATCTCGATTTTATCTTCGGGAATTCCGAGTGATTGCAGGTACTGCTTCACACTGTCGGCACGCCGCTGGCTCAGAGTCATGTTTCGCGCCTTCGAGTCCCTTTCGTCAGTATTCCCGACGACTTGCAGTTTTGCGTCAGGATCGTATTCCAGATATTTCTTAAATCCATCCACGGATTGCCTCAGAACTTCTTGTTGGCTTTGTACCAGGCCCTGATCCGGGTGGCTTTGATCCGGATATCCGGTCGGGAAGAACACACTGGCCAATGGAACGGGCGGAATTGGTTCAATGGAGCCAACAATTCGAACTGTCGCGGTCTTCGTGTCTGATCCTCCGCACTCGTTTTTGGCGGTTAATACGTAACTCTGCACTTCATTTACAGAGCCCTCCCCTTGCTGTTTTGGTGCGGCCTGTACTGCGCGACTGTCGTTAGCACCGACCGAGCCTAGCGGATCGATCGAAATAGAACTGGCATTGGACGTGGTCCAGCTCAGATTCGACGAACCTTGCTCGAGAACCTTGTCTCCAATCTTGCGATAACGGATCTCAGCTGGTGAGGCTTGCAGAGAACTCTGAACCGCCGTGTTCACACTGACATCCGTACTGGAACTAACGTGACCGCCAGGACCGGAAGCCTGCAAAGTATAGGTAGTGTTCTGACGCGGCCCCACGGCCATTTGCCCGTTCTCGGCTGACTGCTTTTGACTCTCGGCACCAGAGCTGATCGTTCTTTCTACCGTCTCCGCTGTTGTCCAGTTCAATTGAGTGGAGTCGCCGCAGTTAATCTGCGCGGACTGAGCCGCGAGGTTACCGCTCACTGAAGCTACCGCAACGGTTGCGCTCGCGGTTCCTGCCGTGAATCGTGGCAGCGACGGTATGCTTCCCCCTTTTGTCCAGGGTGTAACTCTCTGCGAGCCGTTGTGCGCGTTAAGAAGTACACGTTCGTTGGCGTTCACCGTTACTGTTCCTGACCAGAGTGTCCAGTCCTTATACACAAGGGTCAATGTGTGGGTACCTGCGGGCACAACCAGTTGCTGGATGCAACACGGGAGGAATGCTCCGCCGTGATTAAACTCGTCTCCGTGCCCGACAAAGTAGTCCGGAGTCTTGCCATTCAGAAGCACGGCGAAAACTGATGCTCCTTCGATCTGAATTCTTCCCCACGGCCCATGCACTTCGTTGGCAACAGGTTCCAGCTTGAACTCGACCTCCGTAATGTTGCCTTGGTCGATGGTGACATCGCGGACCTGGGGCTTGAATCCGTAATTATAAACACCAATCGAATGATTTCCGGACGAGATACGATAGATATGGTTTCCATCACCGTATGGAACCCCGTCGACAAAGACATAGGCCTGTTTGGGTTCTACCCGCACTCGGAGCTTGCCCGTTTGACCTACCATCACAGACGCTGACAACGAAAACCCGGCAATAACCGCCCATTTACAAACATTTCTGTGCAACATTTGACTTACCTCCGCAAGCACGGCAGATTTGCTCGCACCTAGCTCCTCACGGGTGATCATGGCGAAGAGCCGCTTCGTAGTGAACTGTCAAACTTGTCAGCAAGGAAAGAAGCCGAAGACGCTCGCTGGAACAGCAGAGTCACGACGGCGGTCAGATCGCCTTGCTGTCTAGTTCCGTCAAAGAATTCCGGGACTGCTTTGTTGAGGGCTTGAATAATTGCGTCTGAGGAACATCCACTAGAGAGACCGAACTGTTCGCCCCGTTGATTCTCCCATTCGCGCAGACCGTCCGTGGTCAAGACGCTCAAATCGCCAGTGCCGAGATCAAGACTGTACGTTGAATCCACTTTCTGACCTCAATCTTGTTGGTGATGCTAGTCGGAGTCTGATCGCAGCGGAAACTGACATTTTTGCCAGTGCTGTGTGACCGTCGAGCCGTCTACACTCCGTTCACTTCGGTGGGTTTTTTGTCGGTGGTCTATGAGTCCCAATAGCAAAAGGCCGGTATGGTTCCTGTTGACTCAACACTGGCTGAGTCTGCTGGGGGTGGCCCTGCTTGTCAGTGCGCTGATTTCATGGCTCTTTGTGCTACCGCAACAGATTCGCGGCCATGCGGACAATCCCTACGTCGGCATTGTTGTGTTTCTCGTTCTTCCAGCAATTTTCTTCACGGGATTGCTGCTGGTTCCAGTCGGTGTCTATCTGAGTAAGCGCCAGATTCGCAGTGGGTTGGACGGGGAGACCTTCGATCGCAAGAAGGCACTGCAGCGCATCGTCTGGTTTTTCGGTGCCACAACTGTCTTGAACATCCTGATTGGAACGCAGGTCACCTATGGAGCCGTCAAGCATATGGAGACACCGCAATTCTGCGGAGGCACCTGTCACACGATGAGCCCCGAACTAGCCGCCTATCAGAATTCGCCGCACTCCAGGGTGGAATGCGTCGAGTGTCACGTGGCGCCCGGTGCATCCGGGTGGATCAGCAGCAAGACAAGCGGAATTCGTCAGCTCGTTGAAACTGTGCTAAAGACCAGTCCAAGGCCAATTCCTTCCGCTCTGGAGAGCAATCGTCTGGTACCCGCCAGAGAGACCTGCGAGAACTGCCATTGGCCGCAGAAGTTCGGTGGTGTGCGTCTGCGCGTATTCAGCAAGTACGCCGGCGATGAAGCAAACACACGGTCGGAAACCGTTCTCCTGATGTTAGTGGGTGGAAACCGGATCTCCGGAATTCACGGTGCACACTTGGGTCCAGGCGTTCACATCCGTTTTGCGGCGGCCGACGCGAAGCGGCAGGTTATTCCGTGGATCGAATACCGGAATACGAACACAGGAGAGGTCCGAGCCTTCATCACCCCAGAAAAGGGGCTGGACTCCGCCAAAGCCCTTCCACAATTCGACATGGAATGCGTGGACTGTCATAACCGCCCGACGCATGCCTTCGAGTTGCCAGAACGAGCGATGGACAAAGCTCTCGCTCTGGGTGACATCCCGGCGACCTTGCCCTACATCAAGAAGAAGAGTGTTGAGTTGCTGAAGGCCAACTACGAGACAAGTAGGGAAGCTGCCGCGAAATTGCCCACGGCGCTCGCTGAGTTTTATCAGCAGAACTATCCCGTCATATACGCACGTCGATCGCAAGACATTCGTGAGGCTGCCCGGGCAGTTCTTGCCATTTACAACCGCAATGTTTTCCCGGATCTGAAAGTTTCATGGGGCACTTATCCGAACAACTTGGGCCATACGGACTTTCCAGGATGCTTCCGTTGTCATGACGGCTCCCACACAGCCGGCGATGGCAAAACCATCGCCCAGGACTGCAACAGTTGCCATGAGCCACTCGCAATGGATGAGGCGTCACCGGAGATCTTGAAAACGCTCGGAATCTCGGAGCGGATATCGAAGCTCCAGAGACAGTGACTGAGATAGTTGCAGATGTGAGGTAAGCGCAACATGAAGATCTTACAGAAAAGAGGACCTTGTATATGAGCTGCAAGTTTGTGGTTAGTGTAACCGCAATTCTACTGGTGGCGTCTCTGGCTTCGTGGGCTGCGGATGATGGAGCGGCCCTTTACAAGGCGAAGTGCGCAGGGTGCCACGGCGCCAGTGGCGAGGGCAAAACTGCGATGAAGTCTCCCGCGCTCAAGGGAACTAACCTCGATGTAAATCAAATCGTGGAGCGCCTAACCAAGGGCCAATCGGGGAGCAAGGCGCCGCACGGCAAGGGCATGACTGGGCTGAACGGCAAGCAGGCCAACGCGATTGCTGACTTCATCAAGACGCTCAAGTAGGTTGACGATCAATCCGAATTGCCTGGCACAGTTTGTTGAGTTGCTGCTGTGCTCAATCGAACGTCGCCGTGCTAGTCGCGAAACGAGGAGTTCGGCCGTGAAGACGAGAAGAATGTGGAAACAAGTTCTGGAGTTGGTTGCGCTCGCGATCCTGCTGTTGCCGTTCATTCAGCCGGGCCTAGTCGCCGGCCAGCAGGAAAAGAACGCCAAATCGCCCGAAAAGGGGACAGGGCAATACGTTGGTGTTGACACCTGCAAGACCTGCCACGAGGACCTGTACAAGAAAAACTTCGAAAACACTCCACACTTCAAGACCACCCTACTGGACGGGCATGGGTGCGAATCCTGTCACGGTCCAGGCGCCGCCCATGTGGAGGGCGGCGGAGATGTATCCAAAATCATTAGCTTCAAATCGATGCCAACAAAGGAAGTCACCGCCCGTTGCTTGAGTTGCCACGGTGAAAAGCACGAGCAGCGGCACTTCTCAGCATCGGCGCACGCGAGCAATGATGTTGGCTGCTTGGACTGCCACTCGCCTCATCATTCCAAGGAGTCTGAACATTTGCTTGTGCGGGCGCAGCCTGATCTCTGTTACGGATGTCATACCACTGCCAAGGCAGACTTCTCGAAGCCGTTTCACCATCGAGTAGACGAAGGTCTCATCCGATGCAGCGACTGCCACAACGTCCACGGTACAACTACCCTCCGTCAAGTCAGGGCCATGCCTACCGGCGACGCGGTTTGCGTCAAGTGTCATGCCGACAAGCAGGGCCCGTTCGTTTATGAGCATGTGCCGGTCAAGACTGAGGGCTGCAGCAGTTGTCACACGCCCCACGGCTCGACCAATCCTCGCTATTTGCGTGTGAGCCAAGTCAACCTGCTGTGCCTGCAATGTCATTCGTTCCCGGCGCAAGGGCCGGCCGGACCTTCCCATAACCAATCGACAAAATACCAGGCGTGCACGATGTGCCACGCAGCAATACATGGATCCAACGCGAGCAACGTGTTTTTCCGATGAAGACGCAGACCATGATTGCAAACGGATTTCGGATACCGCCGATCTTATTGATAGTTGTCGCGTTGAATTTCTCGGCGAGGGCTCAAACTGCCGGCAGCGGAACCGGCCAGGCTCAGGCAGCCCCTGTGGTTGTGGAGCGAGGCGGCTATGTAATTCACCAGTCGGTGCAAATCAGATATCGCGTGTCGGACCAGACTGGCAGCGAGCAAATGTACAACTCCCTCGTCAATCTGCGCACCGGGCCAAGGTTCCTGGAACAAAGCCTGTCGATGCAGTCCCAGACGCACGACAGCGAGCCCTTCGACAACCTGTTCATCAAAAGCTTCGGGTGGGGAGGCGACCCCAATAACGGCCTCCGCGCCCGGGTAGACAAGAACAGATGGTATGACTTCCGGGCGAACTTCCGGCGCGACCAAACGGATTTCGATTACGATCTCCTGGCGAACCCGCTTAATCCATCGACCTCGAGCCCGCGCATTCCCGGTACGTCTTCACCACTCAGCTTTGCGACCCGTCGCCGGATGAGCGATTTTGACCTGACTCTTTTACCCCAGTCGAAGATTGATTTCCGACTCGGGTGTTCGCATAACAAAACAATATGACCGGACCGCCTTACTCCAGCGTCCATGAGGGGACGGACGCATTGCTCTACCAGGCGTGGAACACCACGCTCAACTCCTATCGCTTCGGAGTCGACGTCGAGCTATTGCCCCGCACCGTGATCAGCTATGACCAGTTCCTGGACTATTACAAGGGAGACACGACTTGGCGGTTGGCTCCGTTCGCCCCGGCGCTCTTGCCGGGAACGGGGGGCACCGTGGAACTCGGTCTTCCTATCGACACGGCCAATCAGGCTCCCTGCGCCATCAATCCGCCGGCAACGGGCCTGATTGATTCCACAGGAAGGGTGAACGCCGGCAACTGCACGGTGAACGGCTACAACGACACTAAGAATCCATTGCTCACCGATGGGCGCTATACGAATAGCACGCACTACGGCATGGTTTCCGTAATGTTCAAGCCGGCAACCCGCGTGACTGCACAGGTAGGCTGCAGTATCACCAGCACCGCCGGGCAGACACCGCAGTTCAACTCCCTGCAACCGCTAGGTTCATTGCATTACGATTATCACCAACCGATGGCCAATCTCGCAGTCGACATGGGCCACAACCTCACCGCAAAGGTGGGATGGAACTACTACCAGTACGGGGAAGGATCCTTCGTCGGGCCTACCAATCCCCAGTATTTCCACGCCACAATGCGACATTTTCCCCGCGTTGGGCTTTCTAGTGGGGCTGGTCCCGGACGCCATGCTGCTGCTGGCAATCCCAAGCTCAAACACCGACATGGCCTCTTCTGCTAGTTCGCTACAACACGATTCCCACGGCAAGGCCTTGTCTCTGAACCTTGATCCTTCCATCTACGGCACTCTGGCGGAAATTGGCGCCGGCCAGGAAGTCGCGCGTTGGTTCCTCGCTGTCGGCGGGGCGTCAGGCACGGTCGCCAAAACGATTTCCGCATATGACAAGACCGTTAGCGATGACATCTATGGCGCCGGCACGCGCTATGTCTCGAAAGAGCGTCTTCTGGACATGCTCGACCATGAGTACAAGCTGCTGCTTGACCGACTCGATTCCCTTCGTGGCAAAGATACGCGCTTCTTCGTTTTCGCCGACACGGTTGCAGCCCGCAACTATCAAGGTACCAACGAGCAACACGGATGGCTCGGCATTCGTTTCCAGAGCGACCCCGGTTCCCAACCGAACCAGATACTCCTGCATATCAACCTTTTCGATTCGACTGCTCAACTGCAGCAGCAGGCGATCGGAATTCTGGGAGTGAGCCTTATCTATGCCGCCTTTCATCAGAGATCGGCGATAAAGACTTTTCTCGAAGGGTTATTTGAGGAACTCTCTATCGTGCGCATCGAGATCGACGTCATCGACCTTAACGGGCCGGCTTTTGGGGATGAGAACGCCCGGGGCTGGTGTCTGGAACTACTGCGCCGCCAGATGGCTCACGCCATCGTCTTCGATGCTCGGGCACAAGTCGTGGAGCCGTCCAGTGCGCTTCGCAAGCGAGCGCTGCTCGTGATGCGCGGCAGCTTCAGCCATCCCGAACTCTTTAACCCGACGCTGTTTGAAGCCGCACACCTGCAACTGCTTGCGGAAGGGATTTCGTTCGCACCAGAGCCGGCGAAACTGCTGGAGATGACAATTCACCACGCGAGCCTCGTCGAGAACCTTTCGGTGTCTGACATGCTGGCACATGTCCAGCAGTTGGTATCTTTTGGAAGTGTGATCGTCACCGACTTTCCGGAAACTTATCTGCTGAGTCGTTACTTGCGACGTCATTCAACAGACCCGGTGCGCTTCATCCTCAGCGTTGCAGCAGCGGCGAAAATCATGCACGAAGTGTTTTACAGCGCTCTCCCGGGAGCCCTGCTTGAGGGCATCGGCAAGTTGCTCGCGACAAATGTGAAACTTTACGTCGCACCAATGCGACGACACGCTTTTCGCGCCGCGTTGGCCGATTTGTCAGGTACTATCGCTCCGGGTGAACCAGGCGACATGATGGTGACACTGCGCGACCTGACGCCTTCCGTTCCCACCCTCCATCTGTTCGAGTATCTGCGCGCTTCCGGCCGAATCGTTGCCCTTGAGCCGCAGTCCCCCGACGCCGTTTGATATCAATCAGCAACATCTCGTTTCCGCAGTGTTGCCACTGTGATAGTAAGGTTCACCGAATCACAGGAGCCAAGCGCCCTTCTGGGCGGTTCCCAGGCAGCAGAAGCTTCTATCAGGCGCGCTGGCCACTGGATTTCGGCAGCGGCGTTCGTGGTTCGGGGTGACACAGGCCTGGAGTTGGCTCAGGTGCTGGTGGTTTTGACAGCTTACACATTGCGAACGACACTATATCGGTATTAAATATAGCTGTTCACACCTTAGCGACAGGGGTTGGGTGTTTATGTTCGCCGTAACAAGAAATCTTCTGGACGCCGCAGCTCTCCCACTCTTGAATGCGGTGTTCTGCCTGGATTGCGAGGTCATCAGCAGCAGTCGAAGTGACGAGTGCCCGGTGTGCAAAAGCCGCTCGCTCGTGAGCCTGGATCGGATGCTCGGGGGTAGTCTGCTCGCACACAAAATACAACAAGAACGAGAACACGGGCTGTTTGACATCACAATTACTCTTGAATTGCAGCAGATGCAAGCCAAAGATTTGAGCATCACCGTAGAGAGACTGACCAGTGTAATTGGCCCGAACCTCGCGCGAGACCGAGCCTCATTCCATATCAATGTGAAGCCGGCAGTACGCGAGTGCGATCTTCAGCCCTCGCTTTGCTTCCCAGAACGAGATGCCGCATAGGAACTGCTTGAGATGTCTCCAATCCGCATCACCTCCACTATTGTCACCGTTGCACTTAAACCTACGGTCTGCGGATTAATAAGCGAAAGTGACTCATTACGACGACTAGCTGGCCAGTCACTCGCTTGAAGCAGAGAATGGCTCCGTCATTCGTACGTCCTTCCGAAGAAAAGACTCCAAGGTGTCGGCGACGGAGGTGAACCGGTCAATTCCGCCGAGCCGCACATCTACTCCTTCGCTGCGCAACCGCTCGCGCACCGATGCCCGTGCTTCGACAGCCTGAACACGTTGGCCGGTTGCGCTCAGTTCTTCAGCCAGGTTCGCCAGCATATGAGCGCTGTGCATGTCTACCAGGGGCGCGGCGGAAAGGTCGAGTATGACGAGCTTGGGCGGCACGGCTTCAGCGCGTATCCGATCCAGAATCGTGTCACGGACATGGTCCATGTTGAAATAGACGAGACCCGACTCAGGCCGGCAGATCAGCACGCCGGGAATCAGCTCATTATCCGGATTCCGGTCGTGATCGGAAAAGCGCCTCGTGCCTGGAATGCGTCCTAGAACGGCGACATGCGGTCGGGACGCGCGACGGATCAATAACACTAGCGAGATAATCGCGCCGATCATCACACCACGCAGCAGACCTTGCCCAAGCACGCCGACCATGGCTGCCATTGCCACGACGAACTCACGGCGGTCGCCGCGCCAGAGCTGCTTTAGGATGGAAACCTTAAAGAGACCTGCCACGGCCACTAACACTACCGCCGCCAAAACGGGCTGTGGCAGAGCATGAAGGAGGCGAGAGAAGAACAGCACCACTACTAGTATCAGTCCCGCCGCGATGCCGCCCGACAGCGGAGTGCGCGCGCCTCCACCTTCGTTTACGAGGGATTGCGACATTCCACCGCTGACTGGGAAACCCCGTCCCAACCCCGCGGCGAGGTTGGACGCCGCGAGCGCCAGAAATTCCTGGTTGGCGTCCAGCCGTCCGCCGTGTTTCGCGGCGAAGGTGCGGCCGATGGCGGCCGTTTCCACCGCGGCGAGCAGAAAACACGCGAAGGCCAGGGGCAACAATTCGTTCGCATCGGCCCAGTGAATCGCCGGGAGGCCGATCGCGGGCAAACCTTGCGGCACCGCGCCCAACAGCTTCACCCCGCGGGCGTCGAGGCCGAGCGGGCCTGAAGCCACAATCGCGCCCACCACCACGAACAACGCCACGGGTTTGTTCTGGAGAACGATCTTCCCAAGCACAAGCACGGCCAGAGCAGCAATTCCGATGGAGAGTGAAGTAATGTTGGTTTCGCGCAAGTGCTGGAGAAAGTAGCCCGTGTTGTCCCAGAAATTGCCATGCGCCCCATGGACGCCAAAGAGCTTGGGCAGCTGCGTGCTGGCAAGAAAGAGAGCCACGCCACATTTGAACCCGACCATCACGCTCTCGGAAATAAAGTTGACGATCGAGCCAGCCTTGACCAGCCATGCGATGACGGCGATGAGCGCAACGAGCAAAGCCGTACCTGCCGCCAGCGCGCTGAATCGGGTGGTGTCGCCTCCAGCAATCTCGCCGAGAGAGGCGCCGACGAGCAAGGATATGGCGGACGTGACCGTGATTGCCGTGTGCCGCGAGCTGCAAAACAGCCAGAAGACCAGCCCACCAAACAAGCACGCGTAGAGTCCTGCTTGAGGAGGCAGGTTGGCCAGCGAGGCGTCGCCTAGCCCGGCCGGTAGAAGGTAGGCAGCGAGGGTGATGCCAGCGACAACGTCACCGCGCAGCCAGTCTCGATCATAGCGCCTTAGCCAGTCGAGAACAGGAAGTGGCAGGTTCACATCGTCTGCTCCGTAAAGAATTCCGCATTTAGATCACCACGGATCATCTTTGATTCGGGAAGCCTTTGAGTTCTTCGAGGCTGCGAGAGTGTTGTCTTCAATTGGAGACGCTTCTCTATCAGCATTCAGATCACGAGACCATTGGGGAACTGTCAGAGTTGTCAGGATTTTTCGCGTGACTGTGTACGGATCGGACCATCCACTGGTGGGACTGGCAGGTGACAGCGATTTCTCCACAATCGACAATCCCTTTCGGAAACGGCTGTCGATTTGAATCGGGGCGTGCGGAAACCCTCAATGCGTTTGTCCTGAGAAGGAGAGCGATATGCAATGCTGCAAGACACTGACCATCGTATTCGGCGTGTGTTGGTTTTTGGCAGTGGGCGAGCAGAATGCGCGCTCGCAGGAAAAACCTGCCTCAGGCACTGTTCAGGTTCACGTGAGTAGGAACTTGGCCTGGGGACTTTCTCAGATCGCGGATGAAAGCGTCGATGAATGCTTCGAAGACTACATAGTACTGGTGGAATAACCCGTCGCCGGAAATGAGCGATGCAGAATGTGGGGTTGGAGTCCCGTTTGTAGACAAAATATCGGATGACCTGGTCAATTAGTTGCTTAGAGGAGTGAGTTCAATTGAGGCATGGTTGCTCTGAGGCAACGACCGTTTGCCCGCCAGGAAGCTAGCCTTCTACAAGGCTCGGTCTCTTTCTGCTGCCCGCTGAGGGGGTGCGTGCTCGACGGTACGCCGCTACTCCGGGTCAGGATTGGCCGAGCCTCATCAGCTTCCCGAGAAATGATGCCGCTGTTCGATGAGAAGCCAGAAGAGAAATTTGATCACATGGCGTCGGCCATGAGGAGCGAAGTGCCAAGTTGTCCATATTGTGTTTCCGGCAGTGTGTTCAGAGAGATGAAAGCCCTTGAAAATGGCCGCCACATGTGTGAGGAGTGCGGGCACATTGCCTTCCCCGGCGATAGCGTTCTCTGGTGCCCGTGTCCGAAATGTCTCGAAGGGCGTTTTGCGGCCCATTGTGCGGGATTCAAGAGCGTCAGCCAAGATCGCCTAAGTGCTAACGTCTTTCTAGCTTCGAACGCTGCAGCCAAGGGTGATAGGTGCCCTCTACGGGCAGAGGTCTCCACCTTATTATTATGATTATTATGATCAGTTACTTCGCGTTATGACGCCTCCCTTCGGGCTCAAGATCTCAAAGTAAGAGCTGCCGTTTTGACACTTCCAGTCGTCACGTTCCGCAAGCTTTTCGTCCTGCCATGGTTCAAGGGCAGACCCAAAAGTCGAACACCGTCGTTTACCCTAGCCGACACCGTGCCGTACAGTTGGTCATTGGAGTCCTAATACTCCTGGGGGCGATGGCCACGGTTCACTATGCGCCGATGCCTGCCCAGGGAGCATCTCGCGACGATCTGCAAATCCAAATTCATGAATTGACTGTGCAAATCGAACAGCTCCGCCAAGAGCAGTCGATGCCCGCCCTCGTACTCAACCGCTATCGCAATTCGATCGGTTACATTTATGGCATCTATCATGTCGGCTTCTCAAATCAGCGTCCTTTAATTCGGGCACGAACTGCTCACGTAGTCTTGTTCCCGGAAGCCGTCGGCTGCCGGCCGTCGATCAACATCGGCTGTCGTCGAAATCGAAACGCTATCGTCGGGTTTCGCTGTTTGTGCGTTGGACTGCACGCAACTAATAAGGACCAGGAGCACCCTGGACGACGCCTCAAGAAAAAGATGTCTCGTGTGAGGACCTTCAACAAGCTTCTTCTCCGACTGATAGATTTGACGATTTGCACGCTTCATGGAGAACTGGTAAGACTCCCAGAGCTTATTCTCAAAGTCCATCCGTTTAGGGGGTGACGACAATGAACCCGCAGTGAGTCTTGTGAACTGTTTGCGGGCGCACGCATTCTCGAGGATGGCTACGGTTCAACTAAGGCTGCAGGAACCTTTTCATGCGTCGCGCGCTGCCGCTGCGGCTCACGCTGCGTACCGCCGCGTTATGGGCAGTCGCATCCTGTTTGTGCAAGAACCCTACGGCTTCTTTGGAGAAATCATGAAGTCTCACCTCATTATTTCGCGCATGGCTTGGGCGTTTTATCGTTTCACAGAGGGTGTCCGGTTGGTTTCGCCCGCTGTGCTCCTCGGGTTCTTCTTCGTCAGGGAGATGATCATCGAACTGGGTACTCCTCATGCGACGTGCCTGCCTTGTGCGACCCGCCGTTTCGAGTCCAGCAAGTGGGTGCCGTCAGAATGTTTTTGTCCATCTGCGGCTGTCTCGGGTAGTGTGCGCTCAACCGGGGCGCGATTTTGCTGAATTGTTGCGATCCAATCTCGGAACCATTGAGCAAACTCTTTATTTTCGTTGACCTTGGGTGTCATGGATTCCTTCGGGGCGAACGGTAAATACTAGGGGGCCGCTCCGGGCGCTAGAACTGGCGGTTCTTGCAGGCCAAGCCCGAAAAAAGAGCTAACTGTTGAAATCAGGTCGACCATCAGCTGGCGGCAACGGCTGAAACGAGAAAGGCCCAACTTGCGCCGAGAGAACAGATCGCTCGTTCAGAGTGCGGATGGAAGGTTGGCGAGGGGCTAGGGTTCTTTCATTCCGTTGCCACTCCCCCTGGCCGAAAACCACCATACTGGTGGAACCGGGCCACCGGAACCACGCGAGTCGCTACTTGTCCAAGGTACCTTCCACTCTCAAAATGCCGAAAACAGTGCAATTACGGGATCGCCGCTGGTCGCTCTACGTTGGCACGCGACGTGCTGTCTTTGTCACAGCAGCCTGTTCCTATTAACCCTTTAACCCTGCAGAAAGCTCTGACCGGAACGAAGACCATCGAGCGTCTTCGTTCCCGGTTCGTCGGAACTTCAATGCCCGTATTGTCTTTAGTTCGAGTTCTCGTGGTCGATGATTACGAACCGTTTCGGCGATTCGTCTGTTCGTCGCTAAGAAAGAGACCAGGGCTCCAAATTGTGGGCGAGGCTTTAGACGGATTGGCAGCCGCGCGGCAGGCGGAACAACTCAAGCCGGACTTGATCCTGCTCGACATCGGGCTTCCCAGCGCGGACGGGTTGCAGGCCGCGCGAGAAATTCGAAAACTCTCCCCCGACTCCAAAATAGTCTTCGTGAGCCAGGAGTCCAACCCTGACGTGGTTCAGGAAGCGTTCAACTTAGGGGCACGGGGATACGTTGCGAAAACAAGGGCAGCGAGCGACCTGCTTGCTGCTGCGGACGCTGTTCTTGAAGGCGGGCGGTTTGTCAGTAGTGGCTTGACTGGCTGCGGTCCAGACTAAAAGAGCTCGCCACCGAACCTCAGTCTCCAACCTGTCGTTGTGGCTGGAAGTGATAGGCCTCGTTGAGATTGTCCCCCGCCTGCATATGGGTCAGTTCATTGAGATAGCCGCTTCGCAGGTTGTATATCCAGCCGTGCAAGATCGGGCGTCGTTCATCCAACCAGCTCCGCTGAATAATGTCAGTCTTGGCGAGATTCTTTACTTGTTCCGTGACATTTATCTCCACGAGCCGATCCCACCGCCCTTGTGGGTCGGTGATGGATTCGATCTGGTCCTTGTGGAGCAAATAGAGCTCCTTCAGCGGGCCTAGCCACTTACTGACGGGACCGAAACCGTGCTGCGCCATCGCGTGTTTGACGCCGCCGCAGTTGTAGTGGCCGCAAACAATGATGTGCTTTACCCTCAATACTTCCACGGAGTATTGCAAAACAGCACGCAGATTGAAATCCGTCTCGAGCACCAGGTTGGCGACATTGCGTTGCACGAACAGTTCACCCGGTTCGGCGCCAGTGATCTCCTCCGAGGGAACGCGGGAGTCGGAACAACCGATCCATAAGAATTCGGGGTTCTGGGTTTCGGCGCGTCTCGCGAAATAGTCGGACTGAACCTTGACCCTTTCCTTCACCCACGCCCGGTTTGCGAGCAACAGGCGCTCGTAGGCCTGCATGCCGTTGTCCTCCTTCTTATGTCTGATAACTCTCCCATTGCTTCAACTCGATTTCGATGTTCTTGTACGGGGCGAGCTTTCGGAAGTCTTCGAGGATTTCCTGGATGTCGTGATCGACGAACAGTGCTCGCTTGCCATCGACTAGCAGGTGCGAGTCGTTGGGCAGCTCTCGAAGTTTTCTGCGGAATTCGTTCTTGTTGACGAAGGTGGCGTCTTTGGTAAATTGGAACAGATAATTCAATCCATTATTAACGACAGTAATGGCTTCGTGCTGATCCTTGCGGATCACAAAGAAGAAACCAAGCGCCATCCCTAGCAGAACACCTTTCAGAAGGTCCAAGAAAACCACACCGAGGACTGTCACGATGAAAGGAAGGAACTGATCCCAGCCTTGGGAAAAGACCTCGCGGTAGAGCGAGGGCTTCGTTAGTTTGTAGCCTACGACGATAAGAATAATTGCGAGACTGGCCAAGGGCGTCAGTCGAAGCACACCCGGAATGAGGATCACACAAGCAAGCAGCAGTAGGCCGTGAACAAAAGAGCTCATCCAAGTTCGGGCGCCGGCATTGACACTAGCTGCGGTTCGCACCACGACAGAGGTAATCGGCAACCCGCCGATGAGGCCTGCGATTGTGTTTCCGATCCCTTGCGCCCGCAGTTCCTTGCTGCTCGATGATATGCGCTTGTAGGGATCCAAGCGGTCCGAGGCCTCAAGAGATAGGAGGGTTTCCAAACTGCCTACCACAGCGATGGTCACACCCGCGATCCATACCGTTTTATTACCGATCGCCGAAAAGTCTGGCAGAGTGAATTGCCGGAAGAACTCCGCCGTAGTTCCCGGAACAGGCAGATCCACTACGTGCTCCGCCGATACGAGTTGAAGCGAGGGCATGAACTTCCCGAACAGCTGATTCAAGACAATCCCAAGCGCAACGACCGCTAATGGCCCCGGCAGCAGCTGAAAAAGACGTGCCTTCTTGGCGAGATAATCCCACAATATCAGCAGCGCCAAACTTGCGACTGCGATGAGAACGGCGCCTAACGCTGCGCTTGCCACTGCCGCGGCGATATGGCTAATTGTGTTATTCCCCCCTATCTCGAGAAACCTGAAATCACCCATGTAGTCCTCATCCCGGCCGAGGGCGTGGGGAATCTGCTTAAGCACGATCATCAGCCCAATTCCTGCAAGCATGCCCTTGATGACCGAGTTCGGTACGTAATCGACAATCGCCCCCAATTTTAGCGTGCCAAAAATGAGTTGCAGCAGGCCGGATAGCACGACAGCGACTAGGAACCCCTTGTAGGATCCAATCTCCTGAATGGCCATGAAGACGATAACCGCCAGTCCGGCGGCCGGTCCGCTGACGCTCACCTGGGATCCGGAGAGGAGGCTAACAATCAGACCGCCAATAATTCCGGCGACTACGCCGGAAAACAGGGACGTTCCAGATCCCAGCGCAATGCCCAGACAAAGAGGAAGTGCGACAAGGAAAGTCACCAACCCAGCTGGCCCGTCGTGTTTAAGGAGGTTTCCAAAATTGGCACTGATTGTCGCGGTCTTCAAATTCTCCATCGATCAGCCTCCAGTTTTCTCGAAGCGAAGGTGTCTTTCATGAGTGTTTGCCGCTACATGTGCCTCGTGGCCACCGGCGCGGATTCAGGCCTGGTCTGATGCGCTAAAATAGCCGACTCTGCTTGAAGTGCAACACTGATAAAACGGACAGTCAAACTCGACGGAATCCCGCGATTCAGTATTGCGATCCGGCAATTTGATTGTGGAGACGCAGTCATTGGGTCGGCAACAATTCCGCCTGCCTTGGTCGCAGGCGCTGGGCCGAATATCGGCGGAGGAACATGCGAACATATTCTTCTATACCTCTTCCCGCATCAAAGACGGTTCACTAACGCCCCACGAACTCCAGGACGTACGACCGCTGGCGCAACTGTTTGATCTCCTCGATCAGTTCTCCCCTACGAAGTTTGGCGCCGTCTTCTATTCCGGTGCCCGACAGCGTAGCGGAGGAGGGAAGAGACCCTTGGGGTTAACGTCTCGATTCGTGCGGAAGCTTTTGATGAGGCACAGGGAGGGAACGGCCTCAGCTTTGCGTCAGATCCCTTCTTCTATGTGCGGTAAATCCATTTGTCTTCTTCGCTGCCTGTCACTATTGACAGTTCGAAACTGTGTTCTCGCTAAGCATTCTTTTCGAGCCAGAGGTGCCGTCGGAAGGAGAAAACGTTGGATGCCATCGCATACCAGCGAGCTTATCAAGCTGCGCGAACACGGCTCTTGACACACTGCGGGCTCTGTGTGGCCTGCGGTAAGGCAGAGGCGCAAGCAGGAAGAACCAAATGTCGGCGTTGTGCGCTCTACGGCTCAGAACGAAGAAGTGGTTGAGGAAACGGACGGGCCGGACACACTGCTTCTCCCAATCTTGAGTGCCTCCATACAACTTAAAATCGCCACTCAAAAGGCCCGGCAAGGCTTTTGAGTAAAAACCTGATTCAGCTCGGACCTTAGCAGATTTTGAACAGTGTCCCTACGGTCAGTTCTGCTAGTAGCCACCCTCTCACGGCACGCCTACACTACGTTGCATCGTCATCATTGTAGGAGGTGTTCCATGAGACATAAGACTGCAGATGTCTTAAGCGCGAAGCCCGACGAAGACTTCCTCGAATTGACCGAGAACAGGATTCGTACCCGTGCATATCAATTTTACGAGGAACGGGACTATCAATACGGTCACGACCTCGAAGATTGGCTCCGAGCAGAGGGCGAAATAATTGGAAAGAAACGCGCTATACCTGGAAAGGATACGGGAGGCGGGATCAGAGCGGCTGTAGCGTAAAAGCTACTGTTGTTCACTTTCGCCGGTTGGCAAGGGGGTTCTCGCCAGCTAGGAGCAGTAAGGACTGTAAGTTCTGACAGTTGTCCGATTCTCTGGCACGCTTAAACTACGCCCCGCTGTACCTTTCACTCTAGGCCCTCGTCGAAACCCCTTATTCTGGCGAGGGCTTTTGTTGCTTCCGCACGGCGCTCCAATCATTAGTACCGCGCGGGGAGTTTAGCTGTGATGGATGCAATCAACTGGCTACGCAACCTTGAGCGCCTGGTTCTTAACTTCTTGAAGCTGATGATCGCGCTTCGAGTGGCATGCCGTATTCGCGGTTCGTGGGAATGAGCAGGATGGCGAGGGTTCGCGAGGGCGAGACCAACGAAATGCAACCGCTGATGCTCATCGACGATCCGACGCTCTGCGGTGTAACTGTCAAGAAATCGTGGTGCAGGCTCATTCACCCTACACCCCGCGAAGCGCCCGGCACCCTTGCGGCAGGCTGTCAAGAGTGACAGTGCGCTGACATGCGGGGATTCCGATATGTTGCTGACAACTACCGGAGGATGCACATGTTATTCGCAGGAGGCTTCAGCTTCGCAAACTTTCTTATGGATGTGCTGACGCTCTTTGCGTTCGTGATTTGGTTCTGGTTGGCGATATCTGTCTGTGGCGACCTGTTCCGCCGCGAAAACATTTCCGGTTGGGGTAAGGCGCTCTGGGTAATCGGGGTAATTCTGTTCCCATATATTGGTGTATTGGCCTACATGATTTCCCAAGGGAAAGGTATGGCTGAGCGGAGTGTTGCACGGGTTCAACAGGCCCGAGAAGAGCTTAGAAACGTGATCGCATTCAGTGTAGCAGACGAAATTGAAAAACTAGACCGGCTCAAGCACTCTGGGTCGATCACGGAAGATGAATTCACACATCTTCGAGCCAAGCTGGTTAAAGCAGCATAACCACTCCTCTCGGGCCGCTTCGCAATAGATAGGACTTGAAGCGGGGATGTTGTCGCAGAATTTCCATATCGCTCACGAAATCCATCGACCAACCTTCATTCGGCTGGCTGGCCGCGGTTTCAACTACCGCGCCATTCCAGCGGATCCGCCGCCGTTGGCGAGTCCTCATCGCTAATCCTTCCTGGCAATACAGCCGGTAGACGCGCTCATGATTCGCCGGCACGCCTTCGCGGAGCCGCATCGCCGTCAATCGTCGATACCGAACCGCATGCGCCTGGCTGCCAACTCTTTCAACCGGATTCGCAGAGCAGCGTCGCCCCCCTTCCGGGCACAGTAGCGATGCGTCGATCGTCCCAACCCTATCAGCCTGCAGGCGTGCCGTTTGCTCATCTCGTACCCGGCCTCGACATAGCTCACGGCGGCCCGAAGTCCCGCAGCGCGCTACCAGTTTTTTGAGAGCACGTCCTTCAGCGCTCGGTTGTCCCAGCGTCAGCTCCGCCACCACGTGCTTCAGCTTTAGGTTCTCATCCTCCAGTTGTTTCATCTTCCTCGCGTCACCATTCTCCATCCCGCCATACTTCGCCTCACAGCGGTAGTAAGTCTGCTGTGCTGTCGGCATAAATCCGCCATTGTCAATCCTGCCTGGCCTTGCTTTAGAATCGCGATGATCTGCTCTTTACTGTGTCGCGTGCCCTTCATCGCGGTTCTCCTCTCCGGGGTTTGGGAGAACTCAGATTTCAGATGGTCCAGTTTTCGGGGGTTGGGTCAAACAGAACTGCGCTGAATCCATTCGAGCCACAGCCCGTACATCATTTCCGCAATTTATCTAAAAGGCCCAGCGCAGCGAGAATGTCGCATTATTCGCGTGGAAATAACGTGGATCGGTAGGACCCACAAATGACTTCTCTCCGTATTGGTAGTAATTCCAACCCGCGTTCCATGTCAGGTGGTGTCCGATGTCAACCGAAACCAGGGCCAGCGGCTGATGGTAGTTGTATTGAAGCGATCCAAAAGGTTGAAGGTTGTTAAACTGCGGTGTCTGTCCGCCTACGCTGGTGATGCTATACCCCGCCTGAATCGAAACTCGTGACACCGGTTTAACCAGCACAGAGGCCATGCCGTAATGAGTCGTACTGGAGTAGATTCCGTTGGTCAGAAGGGGATTGCCGCTATCGTTGTAACCATTCGCGGTACAGCTGCCAGCGGTTGCAACCACCGAAAGTGTAGGATCCGAGTCATTGAAACAGATGAAGGTGTTCTGCTGGTAGTCGTTGTAGTTATAAGCAAAGTCGAGTCCGAATCTTTCACGAGGGTTGAGACTAGCTGTGAATCCGTAGTTGCGATTGTGTCCTTGATATTTAACTAAAGCATCTGCATTCGAGCCGTCCCAGAGATTAGCCGATACCCCGAGGACGGCCCATGGTTTTGGTGTGTAGTTGCCCTGGACACGGTACCGATTCTCTTTACGAGTCCCGATGCGCACGATGGTGTCATCATTGTCGGTGCGTTCCCAATCGAAATTGAATCGCAAGCCTTGCGTTGGTCTCGCCCAAAAGGCAAACACTGGAGTGTATTCATGAACCTCGATTCGATCCTGATCTCCTGTCGCGAAATCGAGGACGTGATGGAAGGTTTTGTCACCGTAGCGGAAACCGATGCGGCCGCCAAAATGCTTTACGTCCCACACGATGTCTGCCTCGTTTCTTTTCCAGTCTTGATTGAACGAGAGTCGATCGGCAGTTGTCGGCGCGAGTGGTCCGGCAGTAGTGGCACTGATCGGGGTCAGCACGCTGCAATTGAAGCACGTCCAGTCTTGTTCACTAAAGTTCGCTCTTTCCGGGATGCGGTAACTCCAGAAGCGAAAGGTGTCGACGAAGCGAATATGATCGGTAAGATGCGCGGTGAATGTAAACTCCCCGACATTCGAAACCCGGGTAGCGCCCGTGGTTGTTCCTGGCGTGTCGACGACTTGTGACTGGCGAGTGCTTGGAGAAGAGCTCCGCCCGACTTGCAGCCCGTTAAAGAACTCATTCAATGGAGCCGTCATATCTGTGGAACCGTAGCTATACGAGCCGCTCAGCTCCAGGCGACGGAGGTCGGTAGTGTGCAGACTGATGCGCTCGGTAGGCGTGGATGAGCGAGTGCGATTCGTCCGAGTGTAATCGAAGAATGAATTGCAAACCGTATTGGTCAGGGTTCCGGCGGAATCGATGAGACTGGTTGCCGGCGGATTGATAGCGCACGGATTCTTGTTAGCAGTGTTAATCGGAAGTCCGAGTTCTACACTTCCAGGAGTTCCGGGCAAAAGGGCTGGGGCAAAGGGAGCTAGCTGCCAATTCGTGTCGCCCTTGTAGTAATCCAGAAATTGATCGTAGCTGATTACCGTATGCGCGAATATCTTGAGGTCTGCTCCGATGCGGTACGAGTTCAGTGTAGTATTCCATGCTTGGTATAAAAGGGCGTCCGTACCCTCATGCACGCTGGAATACGATGGACCGGTCATATTGTTATGTGAATAGCCGAGGCGAATATTGAAGATGGATTGAGGAAAAAGAGTGAGATCGAAGTCGCTGATGCGCCGGCGGGTTGCGAACAGGTGCGGTGATGAGGTAACGGGGATGCTCGGGCTCGACGTGGGGGGGTTGAGGGGGTTTGCCAGCAAATTGTAGTCGAAATCTGTCTGGTCGCGCCGAAATGCAGAACGGAAGTCGTACCACCCGTTCTTGTCCATGCGGACGCGGAGGGCGTTGTTCGGGTCACCACCCCAACCAATACTGTTGACGAAAAGGTTATCGAAGAGCGCACTCTCGTGGTTTTTTGATTGCATGGACAGAGTCTGATCGAGCAGACGCGGACCGGTTCGCAGATTGACGATCGAGTTATACATCTGCTGGCTGCCGGTCACGTCATTTGCCCGGTAGCCGATCTCTATCGACTGATGTACTACGTAACCATTGCTTTCCCAACCTTCAGGTTGCGACGGATTTTGATTGGGACTGTTTCCCGAAGTCTGAGCTACTGCCGCAAAATTCGCGAGCACAACGATCAGAAGAACCTGCGTCATCCGTAGCCATCGTGAAATCATGACTTACCTCTTATCTAAACAACACGTTGCTCGGGTTTGATCCATGAATCGCTGCGTGGCACATCGTGCACGCCTGATATTTGGTGGATTGGTTGGGTTCCGATCAGGATGTTTACAGCACTGACCACCACGAAGAACCACACAATGCGCCATAGGGCAGCCCTGCGGTCGAACTTAGTCTGGGTGAACCCCTCCCGAATCCGACGCTTGCTGAGATAAATTCCGATCGGAACCAAAATTAGTCCTGTGAAGAACACGAACGGAAGTACGAGAAAAACAATGATTCCGACATAAGGATTACTGGCGCGTCCGCGAATTTGTAGCGGAAGGACGAAGAGCCATGAAAGCAACGCGGTTGCGACCAGAGCGCTGCCCAGAAGACTCACCCAGTGCTGAGTCAGCAGGAACCACGCTGGCCTGGCCTTTGTGACATCCATAGATCCGCCAACAACGCTGCCCCGATCAAAAGAGAAGGGTAAGCGAGCGGTTCGCATGTAAGGACTGGCAAAAGTAACGGTCCTAACTGTCGGTCGGCCAAAGTCCCCCCGGTGGAAGGTAAGTCGTACTGAAAACGAAAGCATCTCGAACGGGGCCAATCAGAAGCCAACCAGTCCTAGCAATGCACCTCGACGCTTATGTGCGTTCTACAGTGATCTGTCATTCCTGACAGTGTTCCACCTATGCAAACGTACTAGGCTTCGACACAGGGAGTGATGTAGCGCTGCAGAGGTGAAGTTTCAAGTGGGAGATGTGCAGCGATGCACATCGCCTCACCGCAGCTCTATAAAGCGAAGCTGGGCATCTTCGGGAGAATCTAAATGGAAGGCAAAGCTCTTCGATTATTACTGTCTTTCGCGCTCGTGACATCTTCGATTTGTGCGTTTGCACAGCAGTCCTCTCTGTCAGAGATCGACCAACTGAGAGCGCAACTTGAGAAACAACAACAGCGGATTGAGGCCTTGGAATCGGCCCTTGCAGAACAGCAGAATGCGTTGCTGAAGCTGGGCCTGGTGAATAGGAAGCCTGAGAGTTCAGCCGCTGTCGAACGCCCCGCAACCTATCGTGAAACCACAGCCTACGAAGTTGAATCGCGGAATGATGCGGCACCGTCGCAGGAGCAACAGCCGCTTTCTCCCAAGGCTCAACAAGTAGAAGATCAATTGCAGAGAGGGCCGGAAATCGCTGATGTAACGCCAACCACGCCTGCATTGAACCTGGGCCCCGCAAAGATCCGTATTATTGGATATGCAGCTCTCTCGAATATTTACCGGTCGACCAACGAAGGGGGAAATGTCGCGACCAATTTCGCGGACCTGCCTTTCAACAATACGGTCGCCGGCAATACCAGTGAATTCCGGTTTTCGGCGCAAAATAGCCGATTGGCCTTCCGGGCCGATGCAGACCTGAAATCGAGTCAAATCGCCGGATATTTTGAGATCGATTTCGTGGGACAGGTACCGGGCAATGTGGCGGCGGCCGCTCCTTCCAATTACGGCCTTCGCATGAGGCACGCATGGTTCGATTTCAAGAAGGGGCGATGGGAGGTTACAGCAGGTCAATTATTTAGTCTGATGACTCCGTTGAAAAGTGACATTTCTCCATGGCCGGGCGACATGTCGATCACTCAGGTAATCGACCAGACGTTCGTAGCGGGTTTGGTGTGGGGGCGATCGCCTCAAGTGCGTGCCGTTTACCGCTATTCGGATGCACTCTCGTTTGGTTTCTCCGCCGAGAATCCCGAGCAGCAGGTCGGTAATAGCGTGGTTTTTCCAGCGGCACTCGCTTCGACTCTCGGCAGTCAATACAATGTAGGAACAAACGGTCTGGAAGTTCCCAATACAGCGCCGGATTTTATTGCTAAGGCTGCGCTCGACGGCAGACTGGGCAGCCACGCCGCTCACATTGATGTTAGCGGCGTAATGCGAGTGTTCCGCAACTACGCCCCTAACCAGGGAAACGGGGTTTCCAACCACAATTATGCATTTGGTGGTGGTGGCAACTTGAATGCTGCGCTTGATATCTCCACGGGATACAAACTCGTGGTGAATGCATTTGCCGGTAGCGGCGCAGGCCGCTATATCGGGGGCTTAGTTCCAGATGTGATTGTCCGCCCGAATGGTGACATTTCGCCAATAAAGTCCTATTCCTGGGTCAGCGGGCTCGAGATTGCACCGAACACTCGGACGGGGCTGTACGCTTATTACAGTGGTCTCTACGGTCAAAAAAATGTAGCGGTCGACACGAACGGTAGCTTCATCGGTTGGGGCTACCCGGGCGCCTCCAATGCTGCGGACCGAAGCATTCAGGAAATCACGTCAGGTTTCTCCCATACAGTCTGGAAGCACGAAAATCTCGGATCGGTTCAGTTTGGGGTTCAGTATGCCTTTGTCTTCGTGCATCCGTGGGTCGCCGGAACCGGTCCAAGCGACACTCATATGCATATGGTCCTGGGGCAAGTACGATACAACTTGCCGTAGACGAGAGACGGCAGACCCAATTGCACAAGCAGACGGCAGCAGACGAATAGCAAATGTGGATCAAGGGCTCTATTGGGCTTGAATAAGGGATAAGAGGATCTTTGCGAATCAAAGCTGGTACAACGATCCTGCGAGGCGCTTGAGTCCTTGATCGCAAGCGATAATGTCGAGGTGAACGGAAGACCAGTCCGCAAGCAGCAGAGTTTCGCTGCCCTCGCCGGTATAGGTTTTGAGATACCCTCCGCAGTGCGGGCAATAATCGATCCGCAACGGGCTGCCTTCCACGGAGAAAGCCGCGAGTCGATGATCGTCCCTTTCGCAGAAAGGGCATTCGGTTCGACGATAACGCCAACGTGTAGCGCAACAACCGCACGAGAGGAATCGCTGACGGCCCTCATCGATTCCTATTAATTGTGCCATTGCGGGCGGAGATCCGCAGGTTGGACAGTAGTTGCGTAGCCAGCGTTCCTCGTCGCGCCAATTCGCGAATGCAGCTGACAACCTGGAAAGATAATGGGCCAAGACCGTCCGGCTTAAGTATTGCAACAGACCGGGTTGAGAAGTAGAAAATGAGTTGTCATCGAGCAACCAGGTAATCGCGCGAGTTGAATTCTGGTTAGTCCTGAGCTCGGTTGCCAATGCTTGGCTCTGCAGTCCCAGGTTTCCGGGCAGGTGCTTTGAAGCCAACTTGCAGGCGCAAGAGGTAAGGGCGCACTCAGCAGGCCGAAGGTCGATCTCGGCGTTCTTACTCAGCAATAAGGGTACGCCAGCGTCGAAATCCACCAAATAATCGTCCCATGCAGGAATCGGGATGACGGGGATGGGGATTTCGGCGACTATAGAATGGACAATCGCATGAAGATCTGCCATTGGCCTGAGATAAGGATGCTGCACCAGCCAAATATCTTCGGTCATATGAAAATCAGTCTCCCTGGATGGGCTCGGGCTTTGGGAGAAGTGGCATAAGTCGTGCCCCAACCCCGAACAGAAAGATCGTTGCCGCGACGAGTCCGACGGAAATACCCCATTCGAAAACGGACGGCGTATAGGAAGCGGGCGCCACTTGCGGCATCGGCCCTCTTAGATGCATTGCCAGCAAGACCACATTCACGCGATTCAACACAACTCCGAGGGTCGCGAGTAGCGCTCCAAGAAATAGAACATTCGGGCGCGTGCGCAGAGAAGGACGAGACAACAACAATAAAGGAAGCACGCCTCCGAGCACGATCTCGATCGCGAAGAGGCCACTCAGTCTGCCGGAAAATGCCTCGCCAAATTGATTTCTCACGACCAGATCTCCCAGGCGGAACAGCAGATAGACCAAGAGCGACCAAAACGAGATCTTACCCATTACAGCGAGTTGCGGAGTCCGGAGGCCTCGTTTCCAGCCTTTCGCAATCCACATCTCGATCAGGATGATGAGGGATGTGCCAGCTACGACTGACGACAAAAAGAAAGAAATAGGCATCACGGGAGACCACCACTGTGCGCCCAGCTTGTCTGGCATCAGAAGAAAAAGAGATCCGAGTGAACTCTGGTGCATCGTAGAAAGTGTCACGGCCGCGATGGCAAGCATGATCGGTTCAGCTTTTTTCTGCCGAGCACGGAATGCCCAGGCAAGCGCGGAAAATAACAGTGCGGCGAGCGCGGCAAAGGTCAGCTCGCGCGAGAGCAAGTAAACGAACAAGCTAAGTGCAAACGCGACGTAAAAGCCGGACCAGCGCCGCCAAATCTCCATGGCTTGCCGGAGGCCCCAGTGTTCTAACGGCACGGGTAGGAACTCAAAAAGGAGGACCGTCACATAAAGACCGACGCACCATGACACCTCAAACATGGCAGATTGCTCGGGAGCCTGCAAACCCAGCTGATAGAAGTGCCAAGGCAGGCCGAGATCCGCAATCAATGTGACAGTGACAAAAGAGTAGCTCAGTAGCCCCATGAGCACAGCGGAGCGGCCAAGGGAATAGAGTTCTTTCCGCTGGAAGACATAGATGTAACCGGCGGTCGCGAATGCGCCGGCGGCGACGGCGATCCAAACAAGGTCGAACACAATCCAAAGTCCCCACGCATAAGTGTTGGAAAGATGTGTGCTACCGCCCAAACCGAGGGCAAATCGCGCGAGCAGCGAAATCGCGCCGAAAGCCATGAGCACAAGAAGGATCCGGTTAAACGGAGTCCAGAGAGGAAATCGGATCGGCTCGAACTCGACGTGATGCTTCTCGCTTTCGAAATTGGATATGCCTGCACCTTGCGTCGCCATTGCAGTTGCTCTGCGCTTCAGGAAGGAATAAGTACCAGCCAGCAGAGTGCCCATCGCCAGCACTGCGGGAGGAACGGCGTGCAGGGCTGTCCTGGTCAGCCCTGGGTAAGGTTTGGTTCCGACGTCCGGAAATCCAAGCTTCTCAAATGGAACAGAGGACAGGTACAAGACGCTGGTGCCACCTGCCTCTTGTTCTCCGTAAATATGATCCACGTACTTATCCGGCTGCGCCGAAATCCGGTTGTGCGCTTCTTTCAGCATGTCATCGCGGGTTCCGAAGCGAAGGCAGTCAGCAGGGCAAGCCTTGACGCAGGCCGGTGTGGCGATACTGTCGCGATATCGTTTGCTCTCTTCCTCGCTGAGCGTTTGACCGTTAAGAGCAAGAGGTACAGGCTGATCAGATCGATCCGCACAGTGGGTGCACTTCTGTATCTTGGGAGCGTGAGAATCCCATTCTGTCGTGGGGACTCCCCATGGGCATGCCCAAATGCAGTAGCGACAACCAATACATTGACTGGCGTTGTAAATAACCGGACCATCCGCGCGTCTTTCGAGCGCGGTAGTGGGACACGCGGACGCGCAGGCAGGTTCCAAACAGTGCAGGCAACGACGCATCGCAAATGCGTAGTGCATCCCCCCGGGAGCTTTTTCGTCAATTAGTTCATGGAAGGTAATCAGCGTATAAGTTTTGGCGCTAAGAGTGGCAGGGTTTTGAAAACCCAATGCGTCCTGCAACTCTGTCGTTTCCCCCTCCCGATCATTCCATTGCTTGCAAGCCACCTGACAGGCACGGCATCCGATGCATTTCGTAATGTCGATCAGGGTCGTTTTTATCGGAGTAGTTGTCGCCAGCTGGCTCATTCCTTACCTCACTTACGCCTTGCTTTTCTCATACACTTTAACCACATTGACGAGACAGGCTTTCGTCTCCTGGGTTCCGGCCCCAGGATCCACAGCATCAATCGTGAGATGATTCACGCTCGGCCCAGTCGACAAACCCCGATAGCCCCAGTTGTAGGGCATCCACACAATGGTGATCTCTTGGCCATTCGCCTGCAGCGTCTTCATTCTGGGCGTGACGACGGCTTTCACAGTCAGTTCTCCGCGTGCGGAACTCACTTTTACCCAGTTACCGGTTCTCACATCCAGCTTTTGCGCAAGGGTTTGTGGCATCTCGAGCATGGGTTCCGGTACAAGTTCGTTTAACCAAGGGATGTTGCGCGTCGAAGAACCTCCGCACCAATGCTCGGCTACGGTCGATGTCATCAGGACATAAGGAAACTCCGCGACGGTACCGATCGATTGATATTCTTTGACACGCGGATATTTGAGCAACGGATTGTGTTTTACCTGCGGATGCAGAAGGTTCTCTACCGGGCTCTCGACAGGCTCGTACATTTCCGGGAGAGGACCGTCTTTAGGCACGTAGGCGACGTCTCGCGGCAATCCCGGGTTTTTCGGGTCGGGGTCCTCATAGACGGCTGCAAAAAGGCGTCCTACACCTTCGGGATTCAAATGGAATGCTCGGCGGCCATTCGGAGTGTTCGGCCCATCGGTCAAGACTGGGACATCTGGCAAATCGTATCCTGCCCAACGCCCTGCTTTCTCGTCCCACCAGACGATGGCCTTTGAGCCAGGATATGGTTTGCCGTGCCGATCACATGACGCCCGGTTATAAAGAATGCGCATGTTATTGGGCCATGTCCAACCGAAGTTAGGATAAAGGCCTAGTCCTCCCGGATCTGTGCGCGAGTCTCGGCGCTTGGAGAGGTTTACTCCGCCGCCAAAAACACCGGCATAGATCCATGCGCCGGAAGAAGTCGAGCCGTCAGCTTGAAGGTCGGCCACTTTGTTGACGAGGTCGCCCGCCTTCAGGTTTGCCGCAGGAATATCGAGCAGTGCACGTCCGTTGATCTCGCGCAGGATGTCCTCAGCACTGGTGTAAGTCCACGAAGCCTTGCGGATAATGTCGTCTTTTGGGTCGGCCGAGTCTTTGACCAAGTCGCGCACACGGCGGAATATGAGATCAACGATTTCACCGTCAGGTTTAGCGTCTCCAGGTGGCTTGACCGCCGCATGCCGCCACTGCACCATGCCGCCGGAATTTGTAATCGTCCCGTTCTTTTCCATAAAGAATGCAGCTGGCAGTAAGATCACTTCGGTGGAGATGGACTTTGGGTCAGTACCCGGCCGACGCCAGAACCCTGCGGTTTCGGTTTCCCAGATTTCTTGAACCACAAGCATTTCGAGCTTGGCCATTGCGTCGAACGTAAGACTTAGGTTCGGCATGGTCACCGCAGGATTTTGACCAACAATCCACAATACCTTCATCTTTCCGACGAGAGCGTCTTCGAAGATCGACATCGTGCTGTAATCCCTGGCGGCGCTTCGTTTGGGCAACCACGAATAGGCGAAATCGTTTTCGCGAGTGGCTGCATCCCCATAGAACGCTTTAAGCGTATTGACAAGCCATTTTCGGTCCCCGGTTCCGTTCCTCTTGGTGTACTCCGCGAGTGTGGGCTCCGTATGGGCTGGATAGTTCAGGTAACCGGGCACGTAGTTGTTGAGCACCCCCATATCGCAGGCACCTTGAACATTTGGCTCTCCGCGCAGTGCGTTAACGCCGCCCCCAGGTTTGCCAATGTTGCCCAGCAACAGTTGCAGGATGGTGAAACCCCGAATTCCCTGCACTCCGGTTGTGTGCTGGGTCATTCCGAGCGCGTACAGGATTGATCCTGGCCGGTTCTTGGCCATGGTTTCGGCGATTTCTTGAATCTGCCTTGCTGGGATACCCGTAATCCGCTCGCCCACTTCGAGGGTGTACCGCGTAACGAACTTCTTGAGCTGGGAGAAAACACAGTGCGGGTCATCGAGGCTGGCTGCTATCCGCGGCTTGCCGCTGCCATCGAGCTGATAGCCCCAGGTTTCGGTGGTGTACTTGTGTTTTTCCTCTTCGAACCCGCTGAACAATCCGTCCTTGAAGCCGAAATCCGTATGCCCCAGAAAGAGGGCATTGGTATGGGTTGTAACGTAGTCTTCGTCGTAGATTTTGTGAACGAGGACATAGTTAATCATCGCGTTGAGAAATGCGGCATCGGTACCAGGACGGATGCGTGCATACATGTCGGCAGTCGCGGATGTCCGCGTGAATCGGGGATCTACGTGGATGATCTTCGCCCCATTTTCTTGGGCCTTCCGAATCCACTTGAAGGCCATGGGGTGGTTCTCCGCCACGTTGCTGCCTTCTACGAGGATGGCCTTGCAGTGCTGCAAGTCAATCCAGTGATTGGTCATTGCGCCACGCCCGAACGCCGCCCCCAGACCGGGGACCGTGGGGCTGTGTCAAAGTCGAGCCTGGTGTTCGACGAAGGGGGTGCCTAGCAGACGCGCCGCTTTCTGAAAGATGTAGCACTCTTCGTTGGTGTTTTGCGCCCCTCCCATGAATGCAATTGCGTCTGTGCGATTGACCGGAACCTCTTCGGTACCAAGTCTCTCGCTGGTGATCCACGTTGCGTCCCGGGTCGCGCGGATTTTCTGAGCGATTTTGTCTACCGCGTTTTCCCACGAGATTTCCTCCCAGTGGTCGCTGCCTGGCGCCCGGTAGCGCGGCCTGGCTAGTCGATTCGGAGACGCGTGCGTCGCGAACATCGAGATACCCTTCACGCACAGCGATCCGCGGTTCACGATGTGGTCATAGTCGCCTTCCATGGCAATCAGCTTTCCTTCGCGCACCGATGCGACCATGCCACATCCACACGAGCAAAAATTGCATGAGGTCGTGAATTCGCTTACATTCGCGAGTTTGAATTTCTGAGTTTCGGCTCTAACCGTGCTCAAGTTGAGAACACCGTCCAGCGCCAGGCCGACGCCACCGCCCACCGCCACCTTCAACCAAACTCTGCGGCTGACTGCTGTCGAGTCCTGTGTTTGTGGGCGGTCTGCTTCCCTGTTGATCTTACTTTCGTCTAGTTGAGTAGTCATGCTTCCCCAGGCATTATTGATTTACAGTCGTCTCGAGTGCGCCAACGGTCTTCCCTTATCTCGGCGGTAGAGTGCGCTGACTCGAAATAGAGACGCTGCTTACCAGATGATGCTTTCTTGCATGCAAGCCTAGTCTGGGGCAACTGTCATCGACACTGTCATTATTGCCAGCTCAAAGATCCATTCTCGGAATGTAGATCAACGGGGAGAAGTCGGTTTGCGGAATACGAGTGGGCTGGCACCTAATAATCGGTCACGCGCAGTCCCGTTTTCCATTCCTAAAAGCGAATAACACAGACACATCGCGCACATCCTTTGACGGGATAGCGGCGGATGACGTGCGAAACAGATGTCATTGCTGCGTGTATCCCCGAGCTTCTCTCCTTAAACTGCAAAAACGTGGCAGTTGGATCTGAACTGGAACCGTTAAGCGACTAGAGCGGCCCTTGCTTTCTGTGTCGGGGAAGAGTGACTCAAGCCTGCGATGGCGGGAAGTTGCTGATGCGCCCATTAAGTTGTTCAATGGCGGACGAGCGCGAGTACTTCATCAGCCTTCTACGCTCGCGGGCTTCTTCGGCAATCTGGCACGCGCGGTGGAAGATAGGTCCAGCCCGTTGCCCTCTCTACCGTTTCGGCGCACATCCTGCCGTATGTTACAAATTCCGATCTCGAATCCAATATCGCTGCGACTATACATAAACAGTGCTATACACTTTTGCTATGGCCGAAGCATCACGAACCCTAACGCCTGACACTCAGCTTTTCAATGATGTCTTCAACGCGAGTCCCATCGGGATTGCGGTGGAGAACTTGGAAGGTCAGCCGCTCTTCGTGAATCCAGCCTTCTGTTCGTTCTTAGGATTCAGCGAGGAGGAATTGCGCAACAAACACTGTGTGGATTTTTCTCCTCCTGAAGATGCAGAGAAGGACTGGGCGCTTTTTCAGCAACTAAAAGCAGGTTCCATAGATCACTACCAATTGGAGAAACGTTATTTCCGAAAAGACGGCTCTTTGGTTTGGGGACGCTTGAGCATCTCTTTATTGAACAGTCATCCATCTCCACTCGTAATCGCGATGGTGGAGGACATTACAGACAAAAAGAGGGCAGAAGAAGCCCGGTTCCGACATGCCGCCATTGTGGAGTCCTCTGACGATGCCATCATTTCCGAGAATCTGGACGGAGTCATCGTGAGTTGGAATGGAGGTGCGCGGCGCATTTACGGGTATGCCGAGGGGGAAGCGGTTGGAAAGCCGATTACGATTCTTGTGCCCCGTGAGCTAGTGGATGAGGAGGACAAAATACTTGAGAGGGTGAGGGCGGGAGAGCGCATCGAGCATTACGAAACGCTTCGTGTCACAAAGGAAGAGAAAGAGATCAACGTATCTTTGAGCGTCTCGCCGATCAAGGATTCAAGTGGCAGGATACTGGGTCTCTGTTCAATCAGCCGTGACATCAGTGACCGGAAAAGGGGTGAAGAGGCGCGTAGGCTCACAGAACAGGAATTCGCCAAAGCAAACGAGCGGCTCCAACTTGCTATGGAAGCTGGTGCAGCCGGAGGTTGGGATTACGATCTTAAAACCGGTAAGGATGTCTGGTTCGGCGCGGCGCATGCGCAACTCGGGATGACACGCGATGAGACCTTGGGATCGCCTAAGGAATTTTGGGACCGCGTACATGGGGACGACCGCGAACGTTTGGAGCACGCATTACAAGTAGCCAAAGAGAAACGCGAGGACTTTGGCGAGGATGTTCGCGTTGTTTGGCGG
>Ga0210409_10000201_pt1 | contig 122428 bp, 101 predicted proteins | sample IncBWH17MmetaG_FD_161649 | JGI IMG/M metagenome (GOLD analysis project Ga0210409, IMG submission 161649) | Forest soil microbial communities from Barre Woods Harvard Forest LTER site, Petersham, Massachusetts, United States - Inc-BW-H-17-M | ecosystem: Environmental > Terrestrial > Soil >...
CCAAAGAGCCCACTAACTGGAGAGCCGGATGCGGGAAATCCGCCCGTCCGGTTCGGAGGGAGGGGTGGCGCACCTGCGCCATCCCTACCCCTATTTCTCATGTGTCCCTCCGGGACAAGATGGCGTCCATGAGACTAACTATATCTGCGAACCAAACATTGAAACGTCGGGCTACTCTAGATATTTTTCTCTGATAAGCCCGGCTGCTTGTGTTTGAACCTGCAAAAGATGGTGAACTTTTGCCAACGCCGGCGAAGTCGGTTACCTTTTTTGCCGCCACATTGCAACGGTTCTCGATATGAACGTAACCACTATTCAAAAACCATTTAGTTCACTAAACCGGCAGCTCACCCGCAATCCGCTGGACGCTATTTTCGCTCCCAAGTCAGTCGCTGTCGTCGGCGCGACCGAGAAGCCGGGCAGCGTCGGCCGCACGGTTCTGTGGAACCTGATGAACACTCCGTTTGGCGGCCCGATTTATCCGGTGAACCCGACCCGGACCAGCGTGCTGGGCATCAAGGCGTACCCCAAGCTCGCCGGCCTGCCCGAAAAGCCCGAACTGGTCGTCGTCACCACCCCAGCAGCGAGTATTCCCGGCATCATCGGCGAGGCCGCCGACCTGGGCATTCCAGGTGCCGTGGTTATCTCCGCCGGCTTCAAGGAAACCGGCCCTGCCGGCGTGGAGCTTGAACGGCAGTTGCTCGCCCACGCGCGGCGCGGCAACATGCGGCTGGTCGGTCCCAACTGTCTGGGTGTGATGAACCCGATCACCGGCGTCAACGCTACCTTCGCCGCCGGCATCGCGCGCCGCGGCAATGTGGCTTTCATCAGCCAATCCGGCGCCCTTTGTACCGCAGTGCTCGACTGGTCACTGCGCGAGGAAGTCGGGTTCAGCGCGTTTGTCTCGATCGGTTCCATGCTCGACGTCGGCTGGGGCGACCTCATCAGCTATTTCGGCGACGACCCCAACACCAAAAGCATCGTGATTTACATGGAAAGCATCGGCGATGCCCGCTCTTTCCTGTCCGCCGCGCGCGAGGTCGCCCTCACCAAATCGATCATCATTATCAAGCCCGGCCGCACGGAAGGCGCCGCGAAAGCTGCCGCTTCCCATACCGGGTCGTTGACGGGGTCCGACGATGTCCTGGAAGCCGCATTCAAACGTTGCGGTGTGCTGCGCGTGAACAAAATCTCCGACCTGTTTTATATGTCCGAGGTGCTCGCGAAACAGCCGCGTCCGCAAGGAAATCGTCTCACTATCATCACCAACGCGGGCGGGCCCGGCGTGCTCGCGACCGATGCCCTCCTTACTACCGGAGGCGCTCTGGCCGAGGTTTCCAAGGAGACCATGGAAGACCTCAACAAATTCCTGCCGGCAGTCTGGAGCCACAACAACCCCATCGACATCATCGGGGATGCCGGGCCTGATCTATACGCGAAGACGCTCGAAACGGCCGGCCGCGACCCCAACAGCGACGGGTTGCTCGTGATTCTCACGCCGCAGGCGATGACCGATGCGACGGCCACCGCGGAGAAACTCAAGGCCTTTGGCCACATCAGCGGCAAACCTGTGCTCGCGAGTTGGATGGGCGGCAACGAAGTCGCCGCTGGCGAGGCCATCCTCAACCGCGCGGGAGTGCCCACCTTTGCTTACCCCGACACGGCGGCAATGGTCTTCACGTCGATGTACCAGTACAATGAGAACCTGCGCGCGCTCTATGAAACCCCGGTGCCTTCAGCCGACCCGGCTGACATCGAATCCGGCCGCGCCAAAGCCAATACGCTCATCCAGTCGATCCGCAAGTCCGGTCGCACCATTTTGACCGAGGCCGAGTCGAAGGACCTGATGGGTTGCTACGGGATACCCACCGTGGTGACAAAAATTGCGAAAACGGAAGCCGCCGCGGTCAAAGCCGCCGCCCAAATCGGTTATCCCATCGTGCTGAAACTTTATTCCGAAACGATCACTCACAAGACCGATGTCGGCGGTGTGCAGTTAAATCTGAAGGACGAGGCAGACGTGCGCCGCGCCTTCAACGAGATCAAGACCTCGGTCACCGAAAAGAAAGGCGCCGAACATTTCCAGGGCGTCACGGTGCAGAAAATGATCAAGCTTTCCGAAGGCTATGAGCTGATCCTGGGCAGCAGCATCGACCCGCAATTCGGCCCGGTGTTGCTCTTCGGGATGGGTGGGCAACTCGTCGAGGTGTTCAAGGACAAGGCCCTCGGATTGCCTCCGCTCAATACGACCCTGGCCCGGCGCATGATGGAAAGCACCCGGATTTACAAGGCCCTCAAAGGCGTGCGGGGCCGCAGACCAGTGGACTTGGCCGCGCTCGAACGCCTGATGGTCGGTTTCAGCCAACTTGTCGCCGAACAGCACTGGATTAAGGAAATAGACATTAACCCCCTGTTCGCGTCGGGCGAAGACCTGGTCGCGCTTGACGCCCGCGTCATCCTGCACGATCCCAAAACCGCCGAAGAACAGTTGCCCAAGCTCGCCATCCGCCCTTACCCCACCCAGTACGTCGCATCCTGGAAGATCAAAGGCGGCGCGGCGGTTACCATTCGCCCCATCCGGCCCGAAGATGAGCCCGCCATGGTCAGCTTCCATGAAGGCCTTTCCGAGAGAAGCGTTTACCTCCGCTATTTCAGCGCGCTCAATCTCGAACAACGTGTCGCTCACTCCCGCCTGTTGCGTATCTGCTTCAACGATTACGATCGCGAGATCGCGTTGGTGGCCGAGCGCAACCTGGGCAAAGGCAAATACGAAATCCTGGGCGTCGGCCGCATGAGCAAACTTCACGGGTCCAGCACCGCTGAATTCGCGGTCGTCGTCACCGACAAGTGGCAGCACAAGGGCTTGGGCACGGAGTTGGGCAAGCGCCTCATCGAAATCGCCAGGCACGAAAAGCTGAGCCGCCTCGTCGCTTACACCCTCGCTGAGAACCACGACATGCAAAACATGTGCAAGAGACTCGGCTTCCAGGTCGTGCCTTCTGCCGAGGACTCCGAGGTGGTCATCGAGATGAACCTGTGAGACGGTGAACCGATTAAACGCAAAGGCGCGAAGGAACGCACAGCCGTGGGATGTTGTGGCGCAGTTCGTCCTCCTCGTCGTCGTCGTAATCGTGATCGAACTCCCGCCGGCCCGGTTTCGCTTGTGAGCCGCTCCCGGTCCATTTACCGATCACCAACCACGCTTCTTCGCCCCTTTGCATCTTTGCGCCTTCGCTTTAAATCCGACCTCCATCAGAACGAACCCCCTCGCTCACCAAAAAATGGTGAACAAATGGCAACACTGGTGAAGCCCCAAAAACCGTTGCGCGCCACATTGTTGGCGTTCGATTAGAGCGGTTCGGCCGGGCCTCGGCCCGGGAAGACCGCGGCATGAGGCTGATTGCCTGAAACGTTGACCTCGCCGGCAGAGGTGAGGGCCGTGGAATACACTGTTAATCAACAATTTAAATTGAGATTATGATGCCAACGAAAACCTCGCCCGTTCCCCGTAAAGCCAAGGCCTCGCCGCCGGCGGCACCCGTTGCAGTTCCGGCTAAAACCAAGAAAGCTTACTTCAAGACTTTAGACGGCAACGAAGCCGCCGCCTACGTCGCTTACCGGCTGAACGAGGTGATGGCCATCTATCCGATCACTCCTTCCTCGCCGATCGCCGAGTGGTGCGACCAATGGGCCTCCGAAGGCAAACGCAACCTCTGGGATACCATCCCCTCCATCGTGGAAATGCAGAGCGAAGGCGGCGCCGTTGGCGCGGTCCATGGCGCTCTCCAAACCGGCACGCTCAGCACCACTTTCACCGCTTCGCAGGGTTTGTTGCTGATGATTCCCAACATGTTCAAGATCGCCGGCGAACTCCTGCCGACCGTTTTCCATGTGACCGCCCGCACCGTCGCGGCTCACGCTTTGTCGATCTTCGGCGACCACAGCGACGTGATGGCCTGCCGCTCGACCGGTTGGGGCATGCTGGCCGCCGCGTCGGTCCAGGAGACCATGGATTTCGCGCTCATCTCTCAGGCTGCCTCGCTTCGGTCTCGTATCCCCTTTGTGCATTTCTTTGACGGCTTCCGCACTTCGCATGAGGTCTCCAAAATCGAAATGCTCGCGAAAGAGGACCTGACTGCCTTGATCGATGATGGATTGATCGCCGCACACCGCGCCCGGGCGATGACGCCGGATCGGCCGGTCCTTCGCGGGACCGCCCAAAACCCGGACGCCTACTTCCAGGCCCGCGAGACCGTCAACCCGTTCTACACCGCCTGCGCCGACATCACCCAAAAGGTCATGGACGAATTTGGCGCCCGCGTTGGCCGCAAGTACAATCTTTTTGACTACGTCGGCGCCCCGGATGCTGACCGCGGCGTTGTCCTGATGGGTTCGGGTTGCGAAGCGGCCCACGAAGCCGTGGATTACCTGACTCAGCGTGGCGAGAAAATCGGCTTGGTTAAAGTCCGCCTTTACCGGCCTTTCGACGGCAAACGCTTCCTTGAAGCGCTGCCCGTTTCAGTCAAGTCAATCGCCGTTCTCGACCGCACCAAAGAGCCCGGCGCGTCCGGTGAACCGCTTTATCAGGATGTCATTGCCGCGCTTTTCGAGGGTCTCGCCAGCGGTTGGGGCAAACTCAAGGCGCTTCCGAAAGTCTTCGGTGGGCGCTATGGCCTCTCCTCCAAAGAGTTCACGCCCGCGATGGTCAAAGCCGTCTTCGACAACCTTAAACAGGCCGCTCCGAAAAATCATTTCACGATCGGGATCACCGATGACGTTTCGCATACCAGCTTGCCTTGGGACGAAAATTTCTCAACCGAACCCGACAACGTCATTCGCGCCATGTTCTACGGCCTCGGCGCCGACGGGACCGTAGGTGCCAACAAAAACTCGATCAAAATCATCGGCGAGGAAACCCCCAACTTCGCCCAGGGGTACTTCGTCTATGACTCGAAGAAGTCGGGTTCGATGACGGTGTCACACCTCCGGTTTGGGCCGCAACCGATCCGGTCGACGTACCTCATCACCCGGGCCAATTTCGTCGCCTGCCACCTGCCGGGGTTTCTCGATCGTTACGACATGGTGAAGAACCTTGTCGCCGGCGGCACGTTTCTGCTCAACACCCCGTTCGCGAAGGGGGACATCTGGCAGCAACTGCCCACACCCGCCCAGCAAGCTCTTCTCGATAAGAAGGCGCGCTTTTTCGTGATCGACGCGACGAAGGTCGCCCGTGATAGCGGGATGGGCGGCCGCATCAACACGATTATGCAGGTATGCTTCTTCGCCCTTTCCGGCGTGCTGCCGAAAGACGAAGCCATCGAGGCGATTAAAGAATCCATCCGCAAGACCTATGGCAAGAAGGGCGAGGAGATTGTGCAGATGAACCTCAAGGCTGTTGATAATACGCTGGCTCACTTGCACGAAGTGCCTTTGACCAGTAAGGTCAACGGCACCGGCGGCTTCCTGCCGGCGGTTACCCCTAACGCCCCGCAGTACGTCCGTGACGTGCTCGGCAAACTCGCCGCCGGCCTGGGCGACGACCTGCCTTCCAGCGCGTTCGCCTGCGATGGCACGTTCCCGACCGCCACCGCGCAGTACGAAAAGCGCAACCTGGCGCTGGAGATTCCGGTCTGGGACCCCGCGGTTTGCATTCAGTGCATGAAGTGCGTTGCCATTTGCCCGCACGCCACTATCCGCGCCAAGGTTTATGAGGCCAAAGACCTCACCGGCGCGCCCCCTGACTTCCGCGCCACCGATGCGCGCGCTCCGGAATGGAAGGGAATGAAATGGACGCTCCAGGTCGCGGCCGAAGATTGCACCGGCTGCGCGCTATGCGTGGACGTCTGCCCCGCCCGCAACAAGACCGAGTCCAAGCTCAAGGCTATCAACATGCGCCCGCAGCCCCCGCTGCGGCTCCAGGAGCGCGAAAACTGGGATTTCTTCCTCCGCCTGCCCGAGCTTGATCGCCGCAAGATCAAGCTCTCGACCCTGCGCCAGCAGCAAGTCATGAGACCCCTGTTCGAGTTCTCAGGCGCTTGCGCCGGCTGCGGCGAGACGCCTTACCTGAAGATGCTGACGCAGTTGTTCGGCGACCGCGCGGTTATTGCCAACGCCACCGGCTGCTCCTCAATCTACGGCGGCAACCTGCCCACCACGCCCTATGCCAAAAACGCCGACGGACGCGGGCCGACCTGGTGCAATTCCCTCTTCGAGGACAATGCCGAGTTCGGCCTCGGCTTCCGCGTCTCCATCGACAAGCAGAAGGAGTTCGCGGGCGAGCTGCTGCAAAAACTTGCCGCCACGGTCGGCCAGGATCTCGTGACCGCGATCCTCAACGCCAGCCAGACCGACGAGGCCGGCATCTATGACCAACGCGAGCGGGTCGCAGCCCTCAAGCAAAAGCTGCAGAAACTGGATCCGCCCCAAGCCAAATTGCTCCTTACGCTGGCCGACCAGCTCGTCCGCAAGAGTGTTTGGATCATCGGCGGTGACGGCTGGGCTTACGACATCGGCTACGGCGGGCTGGACCATGTCCTCGCCAGCGGCCGCGACGTCAATGTCCTCGTCCTCGACACCGAGGTCTATTCCAACACCGGCGGCCAATGCTCGAAATCGACCCCGCGAGGAGCCGTCGCCAAGTTCGCCGCCGGCGGCAAACCTCTCGGCAAGAAAGACCTTGGCCTGATCGCGATGACCTATGGCCACATCTACGTTGCGAGCGTCGCCATGGGGTATAAGGATGAGCACACCCTCAAGGCCTTCCTTGAAGCCGAATCCTATCCCGGTCCGTCCCTCATTATCGCTTACAGCCACTGCATCGCCCATGGCATCGCCCTCGATGCCGGCATCGGCGCCCGCCAGCAGAAACTCGCGGTCGAATCCGGCCAATGGCTGCTCTATCGCTTCGACCCGCGGCGCACGGAGCGCGGCGAAAACCCGCTCCAGCTCGATTCCGGCGCGGCCAAGGTCAAAGTCCAGGATTACCTGCTCTCTGAGAATCGCTTTAAGATGCTCACCAAGAGCAAACCTGAGGATGCGAAGAAGTTCTTTGCCCAGGCGCAAGCCGACGCGGACCGTCGCTGGAAGTCCTATCAATACATGGCTGGCCGCGATTCCAAGCCCGCCGCGCCGACGGCACCGGCCAAACCCGCGACCACCGTGGATCAGCAACCGTGAGCCATGACGTCTTCAAGTTTGATGAATCGATAAGGTGATAGCCTGAGAACAGGCCGGCATGACAACTTGATAACTTGAAAACCTGACAACTTGACAACCTGATAATCCAATAACGCTTTTATCTCCTATGGACCTCTCAACCACCTACCTCGGCCTGAAGCTTCGCACCCCGCTGGTCGCCGCCGCTTCCCCCCTCTCTGAGGAAATCGATAGTATCAAACAAATGGAAGACAACGGCGCCGCTGCCGTCGTCCTCTATTCTCTCTTCGAGGAGCAACTCCGCCAGGATAGCGTCGAACTGGCTCAGCACATGGAGCATGGCACCTTCAGCACGCCGGAGGCCCTTACCTTTTTCCCCGAACCCGAGGAGTTTCGGCTCGGGCCCGAGGAATATCTCCAGCACATCGGTGAAGCCAAGAAGGCGGTGAAAATGCCCGTCATCGCCAGCCTCAACGGCTCCTCCGCGGGAGGTTGGACCCAATACGCCAAAGGCATTCAGGAGGCGGGAGCGGACGCTCTGGAGCTGAATATCTACTATATTCCCACCGACATGAGCCTTACCTCCTCCCAGGTCGAAAAGAATTACCTGGATATCCTCAAGGCGGTGAAATCGACTGTAACCATCCCGGTGGCTGTCAAGCTTAGCCCCTTCTTCACGAACTTCGCTAATATGGCCAAACGGCTCGACCAGGCTGGCGCCAATGGCCTTGTCCTGTTTAACCGCTTTTACCAACCGGACATCGACCTCGAGACCCTTGAGATCAAGCCGAACATTCTGCTGAGCACCCCGATGGCGATGCGTGTCCCCTTGCGGTGGATTGCTCTCCTTTACGGCAAGCTCCGCGCCAACCTCGCTGCGACCAGTGGCATCCACCGCGCGTCCGATGTGCTTAAGATGCTCATGGCCGGCGCCGATGTCACCATGCTCTGCTCCTCTCTGATCCGCCATGGTGTCCGACAGATCGGCGTCATCGAGCGCGACCTCGTCGCCTGGATGGAAGAGCACGAGTACACCTCGGTCACGCAGCTTAAAGGCAGCCTCAGTCAGAAGAATTGCGCCGACCCCAGCGCCTTCGAACGCGCCCAGTACATGAAGGCGATCTCGCAATTCCCGGTGTCGAAATAGCTCTGGAACCGCAACATACACGAACCACACGAAAAAGGTCCTTTTGTCGCGTGGTTCGTGTATTTAGTAGTTGGTTGCAGCTTTGCTCCCGCGCAGCCTTCCAAACTAACCCTTTCGCACTGTGGGGATGGCCAAACTGGCCGACTTCCTGCTGCCTTTATCAGTATGGCACAGCATGAATGGGAACCGGTAACGAAGCCAAAACTGGTCGCTTTTGACCTCGCGATGGCTTTGTTCCTCGTTTTGTTGTTCCGTTCCGAGCCGGGATTCGTCTTTCTCCTGGACCACGCCAACCTTCTCTTTCACGAAGCCGGCCATCCCCTCGTCGGATTGTTCAGCTGGCGGCTTGAGCCATACGGCGGTACCCTCGGACAGTTGGCATTCCCGTGCGTCCTGGCGGTGAGCTTTTGGCGCAAGGGAGAACCGCTCGGCGTCGCGGCGGGTGCCATCTGGTTTTTCGAGAATTGGTTCAATATCGCCCGTTACATGGCCGATGCTCGCACTATGGCGCTGCCCCTCGTCGGCGGCGGCGACCACGATTGGAACACCATCCTATCCCGCTGGAACCTTCTGCCCTACGACACCCGCATTGCCGTGACGTTGAAAATCATTGCCTGGCTGGGCATCGCAAGCACTTGTGCCTGGATTTTTTGGCGCGCCTGGCAGGACCGGCGTCGGCCTGCTGAACATGCGGGTGTTGTCGCGTTCTAACCGGCTCCAAAAAATGCGCGCTGCTGGCCAAAGGAAGAACCAGCAGCGCGCGGCGGTTCGGGGAGAACCGTTGGGAGAGTGATTAAAAGACCTCGGCCTTCAACCCGCTGGTCTGTCGCACAATGTGCGCGATCCGCGAGAGCACTCGCAGCGGCAAGTGCCCGCATTGCGAGTTCGCTGACGGCCGGGTCGCCGAATAAATCTGCACCAGCGAGATATCCGCGCCGGCCTGCTTCAGGTCCAGCAACCGCCGCGCATACTGTTCGACCTCTTCGAGTGGCGGTTCCTCTTCGCCGAAGGACGGGAACAGGCTTTGGACCACCACAGGGCGTTTCCGAGCCAGCATGAGGATATTCGATAAAATCTTCTCCAGCGGCACGTCCGCCTGGTTGACCTTGTTAACGTAAGCTTGCGTGCCCCCGTCCAGCTTGGCCCAGATTTCGTCGCTCTGCGTAAAATACTTCAACCCTTCGTGGACATGCGGCAAGTCGAGTCCGGTTCCATTGGTGATCAGCACCAGTTTGAAGGGGAATCCGCCCAGCGCCCGCACGTGGACGACTGCCTGCAGCGCTTCGCCAAATTTCGGTGAAAGCGTCGGCTCACCGTCCCCGCTTAGCGCGACGTGCCGCAATTGCAGCAATTCGTCCGGCAACGAGTGGTACCAGGGTCGTTCCCGCAGCCGCCCGGAGCGCACCAGTGCCAGCGTTTTCTTGAGCTCGCCGGCCATCAGCTCCACGTTCAATTGTTCCCCCGGATGACCATTCCGATGCACCTCGCAGTACACGCACTCGAAGTTGCAATTCTTGTCCGGGTTCATGTTCACTCCCACCGACAACCCGCGTGCCCGGGCCGAAACGACCGCATACACAAACCGGTTGTCCAGAAAATCCCGCGGCGACCCGAAGGCGGTCTCGGAGGTGTTGCCGTTGCGAACGGGAGCCCGTTTCCTTCCCCATTCCGTCAGCCCTGCTGTACTTGAAGTAACTTCTTCCACAATGTCCAGACTACCCTAAAGGCCGGGCTGTTCAGGCACTACACGAGCCTTGCTAAAAATCGGACATTTTTTGGCAAGTCAAATCCACCCTGCTTTGTTTAGAAATGCTGATTGCAAACCCTGCTTCCGCCGGCAAATCAGCCCTGCAAATCATGTACGCTTGCCTCGCTCCAAAAGCCCTCCTGATTACAGTCGGCGCGGGTTCCCAATCGTTCACTCTCCCCGCCCCGGCCAGCCTTCATCATTCTGCCCTAATCATTCTGCCATTGTCACTGACGCGCTTTCCACCGTTGCCTTTCGCCACAGAACCAGTACAAGGTTCCCATTGCCCATGTCGAATTCGCTCATCGAATTAAAACAGGCCGCCATCGCAAACACCTTGCGAAACTGCCAGCTTTTCGCCGGCCTTCCTCCCGCCGACCTCAATACCGTCGCCGACATCACCCTCGTAAAGTCGCTCGAAAAGGGGGATTATCTCTTTCGCGAAGGCGCCACCTCCCAGGGCTTTTATATCGTCCAGAAAGGCGCGATTAACATTCATCGCGTCAGTCCCGTCGGAAAAGAACAGGTCATCAAAATATTCCGCGCCGGCGAATCCTTCGCCGAAGCCGCCCTCGCCACGATGTCCGGCTATCCCGCCGACGCCCGGGCGGTCGAATCGTCCCAAATCCTGCTTGTTCAGAAATCAGGGTTCCTCGAACTCTTGAAGCGACAGCCTGAGCTGGGCTTGCGCATGCTCGGCTCGATGAGCCTGCACCTGCGCTCCCTCGTTCGCCAGCTTGAAGACCTCACGTTGAAAGATGTCGAGACTCGCCTGGCCAAATGGCTTATCAAACGCTGTCCTAACCCCGACGCAGCCAAACCGGTCACTATCGAGCTGAAAACGACCAAGCGTGTTCTCGCGGCCGAACTCGGCACCGTCAGCGAAACCTTTTCTCGCACCCTGGCCAAATTCCGCGAGCAACGGCTCCTCGCCGTCAAAGGCAAGACCGTCACCATCCTGTGCCTGGCCAAATTGCGCGACCTCCTTCGCCGCCATCTCGGTGAGTAAACCGCCTGGCGTTCTTCCAACTGCCATCGGCTCATGGGGAAGCGCAGATTTTCAATCTCCTGTTGGCATTGGGTGGCGCACGCACTAACGTGACTGAAACCGATGCGGGCCAAACGTAGCCTTTGCAAGTCAGAGTTCGATGGCTCGCCTGAGTGATTAGATTTCGTCCATGAACGGTGGATGCCCAGGTGAGCCCCAAGGCCAAATCTTGGCTAGGTCCGTTGACGGCCAGAATTGCACGCACCCCAAGGGCGCAAGGCCGAACGTCCTTCCTGGCTCGATTCGGCTCGGATTATTGGTCGCTGCAGTCCCCTGGATTGCGCTCTGGGCTCAGACTGGGGATCGCGCCTCGACCAACCAGACCGCCGGACGGGTAACACTGATGTACCTTGGCGCGGCTGGCTGGCAAATCACTGACGGGGCGACGGTCATTCTCGTGGACCCGTACATTTCTCGCGTCCTTGGGCCGCGACCACCGGGCGCGCCGCCCTTCGTTCGCGCCCCAGGGGACACGCGCCGTGAGTACGGCATGGACGACGCGGCGGAGCCGGACGTCGCGGCCATCGACGCACGCATCAAGCGAGCGGACTTCGTGCTGGTGACTCACACGCATTACGATCACGTTCTCGATGTGCCTCACATCGCCCTCAAAACGCATGCCAAAGTCATCGGCACAGAAAGCACACAAAACGTGCTGCGCGCCTATCAGGTTCCGGAAGAGCAACTGCTCACCGTGCGCGGTGGCGAGGATTACGAGTTTGGGTCCTTTTCGCTCAAGGTCATCCCAAGCCTTCATAGCCCCTTGGACCACAAACACTACTTCAGTTCCCAAACCGCTCCTCGAAACCTGAAGGCTCCTCTGACCCTCAGACAAATGCATCCCGAGGGCGGCACGCTCGCCTATTTGATTCGGTTTCGCGGAAATCAAATCCTGGTGTTCGGCGGTATGAACTACATCGAGCGCGAACTTAAAGGACTGCATCCGAACGTCGTTCTCGTTGGCGCCGGCGCCTCTCGCACGGAGATTTATGACTACACCGGGAGGTTGCTGTGCGTCCTTCATTTTCCGGGACTGGTACTGCCGACACATTGGGACGATTTCACGGCCCCTTACGAAGCGTCACAGCAGCCGGCTATCGAGCGGCTCCAATCCTTTGTGCATGAGATCAACGCGGCCTCGCCGGCGACAAGAGTGGTTATTCCCAAGTTCTTCCAGGAGATTGCGCTCGAGCCTCCCCAGCGTTAAACTGCCGCTAATGAGAGAAGTCAGTCCGGTGCGGTCTGCGCGGCTTGACCCGTCCATCGAAGCCGAGGTGCGGGAACCCTTGGCCGCCAGGCGTTTCGCTCCATCAGCCGCCCTGCTGCTCGCCTGTTGGGCTCGCTTCGGTGCTTAAACTTCAGCTCATGCTTTACACTCTCACATTGTGGCTCGGCCTCGTAGCGGTACTCATCGCTTATCTATGCGTCAGTGTCGGGCGCCGGTGGGTCGCACAAGAGGCCAAACGCCGAGCGGAGGAGAGCCAACCACCCGGGACAGGGTTCGATGCCTCGACGATTGCGCCCCAGATACAACGAGTGCGTCAGGATTACCTGGCAGGGGCGCAAACTCGGCCACATCAAACCTTTTACCGAGCAGGACTGCTCGCGCTCGCTCGGCGGATGGTCGCCGGCCTGCCGTATTTCCGTCACGCGCACCACGACCAAGAGGTGCAAAGTCACGGCGGCTGACGAGTTCTAGGGGGACAACGTCGATGGCTGGCAACCCCACGATCGAGCGGTTAATCCCGCCCGTGAGTGACCCGGATCTGCGTGCCCTCGCCCGCCTCCTGATCGACGCGGTCGAGTCTGGGGCGGCCGTGAGTTTCCTTCCGCCGCTGACGCTTGAGCGCGCTGAAGACTGGTGGCGAAGGACCATTTCTGGAGCGGATCCCAAGGCTATTTTTCTGGTGCCTCGCGATACCGAAGGGATGGTTGGCACCGTCCAACTCCACCCGGCCTGGGCGCCGAACCAGCCTCATCGGGCGGACATCGTGAAGTTGCTGGTACATCGTCGAAGCCAGCGGGCAGGCCTGGGCACTCGACTCATGCAAACGATTGAAGACGAGGCGCACCGCGCCGGGTTCGGGCTGCTGACGCTGGACGCGAAGCGGGGAGGCAAGGCGGAGCGTTTGTACCGACGGCTTGGTTGGACCCACGCGGGGACCATCCCGCGCTATGCCCTCGACCCGGACGGAACCGCGCACGACACAGTCATCTTCTACAAACACCTGAATCAATAGGACAAGCCCGACGTTACGAAATAACCGCGGATTTGGCGGATTCCTATTCTGCGGTCCTCGGAATCCGCGAAATCCGCGGTCGAATCTGGTCAGGAAATCCACGATGCGTTTCTGCCTCCCGCCATTTCCCAATTGCAATTTCTCGGTTTCAATTCTCAATGGAGGCATGCGGTTCGCTACCCAACTCGCTAACCTTACTCGTTCTCCCGGCCGCATGACCGATGGCTAGGAAGCGAAAACCAGATCCGGCACTGGCTAACTTTCCGGGCCCCGGCGCGCCTGGGAACGACAAAATTCGCTCGCCCGCCTTTGACTGCGTCCTCCTCGCGCTCGCTACCCTGCTCGCGTTCGGAGCCGTCGGTTTCAACGATTTCGTCAACTACGACGACCCGGATTACGTCACCGCCAACGCTCACGTCCAGACCGGTCTGACCCTGGCCAACATCACTTGGGCGTTTACTACCGGCCACGCCAGCAATTGGCACCCGTTGACCTGGCTGTCCCACATGCTCGACTGCCAGCTTTTCGGCATACGCCCAGGTCCACAACACCTCGTCAATCTGGCGTTCCACATCGCCAATACGCTGCTCCTTTTTCTGGTCCTGCGTCGCCTGACCGGCGCGCATTGGCGTAGCGCCATCGTCGCTGCCCTCTTCGCGTTCCATCCCTTGCACGTCGAATCCGTCGCTTGGATCTCTGAACGCAAAGACGTCCTCAGCACCTTCTTCTTCCTGCTCGCGTTGGCTGCCTATGTTCGATATGCGGAGTCAGTGTCGGGTGCCGAGCGACGAGTGTGGAGCGGACGTTGGCGTTCGCCCCTCGCCTACGCCTTCTCGCTCCTCCTCTTCGCCCTTGGCCTGATGAGCAAACCGATGCCCGTGACATTGCCATTCCTGCTGCTCCTGCTCGATTACTGGCCCCTGGGGCGGCTGTCGTTTTCAGTGAGTGCCGATAATTCGGCTCATGCATCATGCACCACACACCAGGGACAACGCCCTCCATCTCCCCTCCCGCACCTCGTGCTCGAAAAGCTCCCATTCTTCGCCCTCTCGCTCACCTCATGCGTCGTGACCTTGATCGTTCAGCAGAAGGGCGGGGCCGTATCCACCAGCCTCTCGCTCGGGGGACGCATGGCCAACGCGCTCGTTTCGTACGTCCGTTACCTCGCCAAGACTTTCTGCCCCACGGACCTCTCCGTCCTTTACCCGCATCCGGGTCATTGGCCGGGATGGCAGGTCGCCGCTTCCGCCTTCGTTGTGCTCGCGGTTTCGGCCGCGGTAGTCTGGCAAGCCCGAGTCAGACCGTGGCTCGCGGTCGGATGGTTTTGGTTTCTCGGCTCACTGGTCCCGGTCATCGGCCTGGTTCAGGTCGGCATCCAATCCATGGCCGACCGCTACACTTACATCCCGCTTATCGGCCTGTTCATCGCCCTGGTTTGGGGAGTGGGCGAGGTCCTTTCAGCCTGGCCTCGGCGCGCCGAAGTGCTTCCCGCGGCCGTCGCGCTCACGCTCGTCGCGTGCGCGTTGCTGACGGTCCGCCAAGTCGGATTCTGGCATGACAGCGAGACCTTGTTCCAGCGCGCCGTCCGGGTCACGACAAACAACTACCTCGCCTATAACAATCTTGCATACTTTTTGTCCGGGCGTGGGAAACCACTCGACGCGATGACCAACTACCTCAAGTCGCTGGAGATCAACCCGCTTTACGACGATGCGCTTAACAACATGGGGTATGCGCTTGCGGGCCTGCGGCGGTTTCCCGAAGCCATCAGCTATTATGAGCGCGCCTTGCGTATCCGCCCCAACCACGCCGAAGTGCACAACAACCTCGGCAATGCGCTCTCTGAAATGGGCCGGCTTAATGAAGCGATCGAACAATACTCCCTCGTGCTGAAGCAGAACCCGGAGCATGCCGACGCCCATAACAACCTCGGCATTGCCCTTGCCATGCAGGGAAAGTTGAACGAGGCCATCCCCCATTTCCGCGACGCCATCCGCTTCAAGCCAGGCTACGCCAGCGCGCATAGCAACCTCGGCAACGCGCTCGCGGCCCAGCACAAGTTGGATGAAGCGATCGAAGAATACCGAATCTCGCTGGACTTGAATCCTAAGGATCCCCAGGCCCACAACAACCTCGGCAACGTGCTGGCAGAGCACGGGAGGCTCGATGAGGCGATTCCGCATTACGCCAAAGCCATCGAGTTAAATCCCAACAATCCAGAGGCCCACTTCAACCTCGGCATGGCTCTCGCTCGTCAAGGCAAACGCGACCTGGCCACCGCTCATTACACCGAGGCTCTCCGTCTTAAGCCAGATTATACAGAGGCGCGCCGCCAACTCGACGCGGTTCCGAGGTAAAGCATCAGTCCCGTTTAACCACCATGCCCTGCCGGTTCAATTCCGCGACCAGCGGCACGCTGTCCCGCCTCAGGCAGAACTCGACGTCTTCCCGCAGTTCAGGTTTGGAAAGGAGGCGCCGGCCGTTTCGCGATCGTGCGAAGGCCGCGGTCAGGTTCCCTTGTTCGAGCAGGAACAGGTTGTGGGCCATGCGCGCTGAGTCAGCCACCGCTCCCGCGCCATAGCTGGCCCATAGCAACTCGCACAGCGCACCCGTGCCCAGGACATCCTCGAACGCGGCCTCTTCGAATGTGCCGCTGCAAACCAGCAGAAGCTTGAGCGGTCGTTCGTGAGTGAGGAACTCGGACGTGGCGCTCAGGTTCAGGAAAGAGCCCGCCAGCACGGTTTTGGCGGGCCCGCAGGATCGCAACGCCCTCGTCCCGTTGGTCGTCGTCATCACAATCGTTCGATCCTTAACTCGCTCGGGCGTAAACTCGCGCGGCGAATTACCCAGGTCAAAATCGATGCTCCCGGTCAGATCGGCGCGGATGCGGACGCCATCGCGTTCGCCCGCCAGCAGAACGTCAGGCTGACGCCGCCTCGCGTCGAGGGCTTCCGAAATCTCCTCGACCGGCAAAACCGCCGCCGCTCCGTTCCCCAGGGCCGTCACCATGGAGCTCGTCGCCCGCAAAACATCGAAAACGACGCACACCGTATCGCCTAAATCACGCTGCGAAAGCGCCGCGAAATCCGCGGGTGTGAACAGCACTTCCAGAGTCGTCATGCTCGAAAACAGAAGCGATTTTTAGCCACAAAAGAACAGAAAGGCCACAAAAGAAACGGAGTGGGCATCAAGAACCAGCTTTCGTTGTTGCTCTTGCCGTCTTTCGTGGCAACCGCCGGGTTCGAATGTAGTGGAACAGGTATTGTTGCGCATAGCCGGCGTTTGGCCCGAAATGCTTAGCGGCAAACCGGTGCAACCATTTCTCGTTCACGTTCCGGCGCGAGAAATAGAGCTCCCGCAGGGCTTTCATCACCCAGACATCGACGGGGAACGCGGGCTGAAAGCCGTAAGCGAACAGCAGCACGCAATCCGCGATCTTGCGGCCCACGCCGGGCAATTTCAGCAACTCAGCGCGCGCGTGCTCGACGGGTAGTTGGCCCAACCGCGACAAATCACACTCGCCCGAGGCGACGCGCCGCGCCGTGCTCAACAAGTACCGTGCGCGGAAGCCCATCTTGCAGGCGCGCAGCTCCGCTTCGGCGACGGCGGCCAGGCGGGCAGGGGAGGGGAACCCCCAGGCTGGCGGGTGACCCGAGGGCACGGCCACCGGCTCGCCGTACCTCTCGCAGAGAACCGCGACGATTTGCTGGATTTGGACAATTTGCTTGGTGGAGGAAAGAATAAACGAAGCCAGGCACTCCCACGGTTCCTGGCGCAGCAAACGCAGACCGCGGCAGGCCGCAACGGCGGCGCGCATCGGTTCATCGTCCGGAAAGGTGCGCAGCACTTCAGTGAGGTTCAAACCTAGTTGCAGGTAGTCCGTCAGCCAATGCCAGTCCGCAACCGGTTCCGCGACTTCGGCCGTCAGCAACTCCTCCCGGGCCTGAAGGCGCACCCACCGCGTTCCGAGCACACCAATCCAGCCTTGACCGCACCACTGCCAACGGAACGCCTGCCCGGAGCTGAGGGTCATGCTCAGGTTATAGTCCAACAGCGGGAAAATATTAAACAGTGGACCTGGCATCTCTTACTTAAGTCCCCTGCACGCATAAAGCTGTAGCGGCCGCAACAGGTATTGGCCGTGATACAGCACGTTGGTCACGCCCAAACTCGTCACCGATTCAAATTCAGTGAGGAGCCGGTCCGGGGGGGGCACTGGGGTCGGGTTGTCGCGATTAAGCTCGAGGACGTAAATCGCGTTTTGCCCTTTGCGGTCGGAGTAGCCGGGCAAAAAGTAGAACTGGTTTTCCGGGTAGGCGGTGCTGCGGCAATAGACCAACGGGTTGGTCTGCACATTGGTCCGGGCTTCCGGCAGGTAAAATGAGATTTGGCCGGCCATACCGTAGTGGTCGGTAATGATGAACACGGGTTTGCCTTCCGCCAGCAATTGCTGCCGGGCCTGGTCTACCACGCGCGCCGTGGTGTCCCAGTCGCGCACCCGATGCAGCGGGTCCAGCTTCACCGGCAGGTAATGCCCGGTGACTTTCGCGTAGAGATTGGTGTTATGAAAGAAAAACACCATCACAGAGCCCAGGACCAGACCGGCCACCAGCCACCTTTTCACAGCCTTGACTCCCAGGCGAAACCGCGTGTCCCAATAGACCACCATCAGGCAGAACAGGGGCAAGACCGAGGGTGCTATCCAGTTCGGCAAGACTCGTGCATGAAAGGAGTGCAGGAAATACATGACGAACACGGGCGCGCCCATGCCGAAGAAATAGACCAGGCGCGGATTCTGCCGGCCGCGCCGCCAGAGCGCGATGGCGGCCCAAAGCATCGCGATGAAGAAAATCGGATTTAACAATCCCGCCTCCGCGCCCAGGAAATCCAAAACGTACCTCAGGGTCAGATGCCACCCCTTACCCGCATCGGCGTCTTCGGCGACGTGGGCGACGGTGACCCATTGATGCTGATAATTCCAGAGCAACACCGGCAGGGCCAGCAACAGATTGAGCAGCAACGCCAGGTACGGGCCCGGCCGGCGCAACTGCTTGCGCGCGGGGGCCCAGAGGATGAAGACCAGCGCCCAGCTTACCCACTGCACCAGCTCGGTGTATTTGCTCAAGAAGCCAAGGCCCATCCACAGCCCGACCCGCAACCAGTCTTTGGTCGTCGCGCTCTCCTGGATGGCCCGCCAGCCCGCGAGCATCGCCGCGGTCCAGAACAACACCGACAACGGGTCCACCGTCATTAGCACCGCGCCGACCGCGAGCAGCGGCGCTGCGGTCACGATCGACACCAGGAAAAAGCCGGCGCGGGCGTTGACCTCGCGGGCGAAGAACCGGAGCAGCACCAGGCTCATGACGGCCGTGATTAACGGCGAAAAAAACCGTACCCCGAACGCGTTGTCACCCCACAGGGTGGTGCCGAGGAATTGGGTGTAAGCGATTAGCGGCGGCTTGCTGTAATAGGAGAGCGCCAAGTGTTTGGACCAGACCCATTGGTAAGCCTCGTCTTCGGCCAGTTGAATCGTCCCGCTCGCGATATACGCCCAGCGCGCCACCAATAAAAGCGCGACGCAGAGATACCCGAGCCGCAACCAGTGTGCATCCATGGTCGTGTGTGGCGCGCGAAAACCGGACGGCGCAATGCCGCGCGTGCGTGGCAGCGACTGCGGCGGGGGACCTTCTGCTCCCCCCTCTTCGGCTTCGAGCGGTTTGGGCGGAGTGAGTAAAGAAGGCAGCCTTTCCCACCAGAGCGGGAACCATCTGCGTCCGACCCGCACCCACATCCACTGAAGCAGCCAAAGGGTCGCACCGGCGCTGCCAGCTCCGAGCAGCGCCCCGGCCAATACATCGCTCGGGTAATGCACGCCGTTATAGACGCGTGAAAAGGCGACCAGAAGAGCAGCCGGCAGCATGAGCCAGGCACTGCGGCGATAGTAGAGGAACGCCACCATCGCCGCCGCAAACCAGTTCGCCGCGTGCGAGGAGGGCATGCTGCCCGAGCCGCCCTTGCCCACCAGGCAGTGCACGTCCGAGAGCACAGCAAACGGGCGAGGTCGGGCGACAGCGTGTTTGATGGTGTTGGAAACCAGTCCGTCACTGACAGCGAGCGCCGCCGCAAGCATGAGCAAAAACAGACAAGCGCGCGCGGGGCTCTTAAACAGCAGGCTGATGGCTACGAAAACAGCCGCGGCGTAAAAGAAAGGGAATGAAACGCTGTTGCCGCTGATTAACGGCATCAGGGCATCGCAGACCGGATTAGCCAGGTTCGAGTTGACGAACCGAAACAGCTCAACATCGAGGGATTGCAGCCAATGCATCAGATCTTAATTTGAACGAGCATGGGCCCGTTGCAAAGAGCGATATTCGAGCTCGGAACGGCCGCCGGCTAAAACACCACCAGGGAGCGCACCGGGTAATCTTTCAACTTCTGCCGGCCAGCCAGGAAACTTAACTCGATGAGGAAGGAGGTTTCCAATATGTGGGCGCCGAGTTTTTGCACCAGGGCCGCAGCGGCGGCGGCGGTGCCGCCGGTGGCCAGCAAGTCGTCGATCAGGAGCACGCGGCTGCCGGGTTTAAGAGCATCGACGTGCACCGCGACGGTGGCCGTGCCGTACTCAAGGTTGTATTCCTGTTCGTGGGTCTGGTAGGGGAGTTTGCCTTTCTTGCGGATGGGCACAAAGCCCGCCTCGAGTTTCACGGCGGCCGCGGCGGCGAAGATAAACCCCCGCGCGTCGATCCCGACGACGGCATCCACCATGCCCGGCTTGTAGTTTTGGGTCATTAAATCAATGCTGCCGGAGAAGAGGCGAGCGTCTGCCAGCAGCGGCGTGATGTCTTTGAATTGAATGCCCGGCTTGGGAAAATCCGGGATGTTCCGGATGGCGCGTTCGATCTCCGCGCGGGTCGGTCGAGGCTCAGTCATGGTGATTCGTTCTGGTTCAGGTTTTCCAGTTCGCGCTTAGCGCGTAAATCTCTCATTCATTCCAGTAGCGCAGGCTTACTAGCCTGCAGTATCGCAGGTTTCCAAACCTGCCGACGTGCCCATCGATGCGACGGCATGCCGACTTGGAAGTCGGCGATACAGCAGGTTTGGAAACCTGCGCTACGGTCGCGCCTAGGCCGTAACCGTCGCGGGTCTGAAACATGCGGGTTAGGACACCGCCCGCCGCGCTTCTAACTGTGGGCCGAGGGCTTGGGTTCCGGGTTGTTTTAAAAGGAGACTTACGCTTTCGTCGTCTCCATCCGTTCGATCATTTTCCGCAGCTTCTTGAGGGCGATATTCTGAATTTGACGGACTCGTTCGCGCGTCACTCCGAACTTCTGGCCAACTTCCTCCAGCGTCTTTTGCGGGCCGCCATCCAGCCCGAACCGGGCGCGCAAAATGGTCGCTTCGCGCGGGTCGAGGGTCTTGACCATCTCCTGCAACATCCGCGTGACGGTCTTCTCCTCGAGTTGCTCGTATGGCGTATCGGCGGTTTCGTCCTGGACGACCTCCGCGAAATTATTCGAGTCTTCGTCGCCGATCGGCGCGTCCAACGACGCGGGCCGGATGGCCGCCATGCGCATTTGCGCGACGCGCGAGGCGGTGATGCCCAGCTCTTCGCCCAGCTCCTCATCGGTAGGTTCGCGTCCGAGTTCCTCCTGGAGCCGCATCGCCGTGCGGCGCATCTTGGAGATTTTATCAACCAGGTGCACGGGCAGGCGAATGGTCTTGGATTGATTGGCCAGCGCGCGCTTGATGGATTGTTTGATCCACCACGAGCCGTAAGTGGACAGCTTGCCGCCCTTGGCCGGGTCGAACCGTTCGACGGCTTTCATCAGGCCGATGTTGCCCTCGCTGATCAAGTCCAGCAGCGGCAGGCCGATGCCTTCGTAATCGCGGGCGATTTTGACGACCAGGCGGAGGTTAGCCTTTATCATCAGCTCGCGGGCCTTCTTGTCGCCCTTCTTGATCCGCGCGGCCAGGTCAATTTCCTCCTGGGGTGTCAGCAACTTAACCTGGCCGATTTCCCGCAAATAAAGCTTGATGGCGGTATCGCCGTCATACGAGGAACGTTCCCGTCCGCGCTGGCTCGCCGCCTCCTCCGTCTCGGTCTCCGGGACGGTCACGGCCGCTACTTCAGTCTCGTCCGCCTTGAGGGCTTCTTCCTCCTTGGCCAAATCCTCCGGCTTAGGCTCCTCTTCCTCTTTCGGGAAGTCTTCCTCCTTCACGGGAGGCCGGGTCGAGGGCAGCGCCGGGACCCCATGCAGCCGGGCCGGGTGAGCCTTGTGAGGCTGATGGCGGCGGTCTGGTCGACGGGGACTCTTGCCGTGTTTGCTTTGAGCTACCATAAACTCGTCCAAAAACTATCGTTTGAGCACAGGATGGCAATCAAATTCAGGGAGCCCGGATTTTTCCGGGGCGCACGACAGGATTCTTCATGGCCACGGCACGGCGCGGTGGTGTTCTTCAATCTCGTTGCAGTAAACAGGCCCCGCATATCCCAATTCTCGAAGTCCCTCTCGCGGCCCTCTCCCCTTTGCGCGAGGGGAGAGGGTGTGCCGCTTGCGGTGTCTCAGGTCTTCCCAGATCGGAATTAAAATGTCAAAGAGCCTCTGGCGGAGCGGGCCCACGGATGGTCACTCCGCTCCCGCGGGTGTTCCCCGTCAGCCATTTAATAATCTGTAACGAGAATTAGCGCAAAAAAGCGAAATTAACTGCAAATAACTGCAAATAACTGCAAATCGGTGCAAAAAAGTGACAAATCCTGACCAGAACTGAGTACGAATGAAAACTGGCGCCCATGGCGGTCACATTAAGTTCTGGGTGACCTGGACAAATGCTGTCCAAGTTGAGAATTGTCCAACTTTTGTCAGACAGGTGGTTCATGAGTCACCTTTCTTTGCAAAACAGAAAGAGCATATTTTGTTCCAGTTTTTGTGAAGTGAGTTGGGGGGTGATCTGGAAAAACTAATTGAATACAGCGCAGCCGAGCCGCAACGACATCCAGCGTGCAGACAAACCGCAGAGGCGCGATGCGCGCAGAGTTTCTCTGTTGTTTAGCCGAATTCGTGGCAGAAGCAGAGGGAGGTCCGACGCATTTGTGGTAGTGCGCGCGGCGGGGCTACGGGACCCGGTCCCGGTCGAGCCGGCACCCAAAACTGGCGACCAAATCTGCGGGAAGGTGCTGTATCGCAACCGGGTACAGCCTGATGGCGTCCGATACCGGGCGGATGCTTCTGGTGGTGGGGCAGGCACTTGGGAGGACGTCAAGGCAACAGGCGCCCGGAATAAGCTTTACAGTGGGCGGGGAAGGCGTAAGGATGGTATTGATGAAGAGGGAGTTTTCATGGCGGGGAGGGCGGTTGTTGGTCTATCTTCGCAAATGGCAAGATAGACAGATCTGTCTACTTCCTTGTTCGGTGCCATCCACGTTATGAAGTTTATTGCCAAAAGGGATTTTAGTCAGGGGCTTAACAATCCCCTTAAGACGGACACAGGCGAAATGCACATAAAGAAGAGCACGTGTTTTCATATAGGAGGCGATACACCTTGCGACAAGTATGGGGATGGACTGAGCGCCGACGACCTGAAGATATTCAGAATGTTTGCGGGAACAGGTGTGTTTGTCCCATTTGATAGCGAAGAAGGCAGGCAAGTTTTAACAGATATTGAGCGTGCCAAGACGCCACGCGAGCGCCGAGCAGAGGAGTTCAAGTCACTAAATAGGCGACAGCTTTTCAGTATGGATGACAAGAAGCTGGCGGAGTGGCAGAGCCGTTTTCAGGCAGATGAGCCACAGTGGAGGTTGGCCGAGCACGAGTGGCAGCGTCGCAAAGATCGTGGCACTTCGGTAAGAGGTTGGATAGCCATTGGCATATCGCTACTTTCATTGGTGGTTGCGGTTTTTGCGCTTTTACGAAAATGAGAACACCTAACGGCCTGGAGTGGACGCGGGACGGCGCCTCCTGTTTGCATTTCAACGTCCTTGGCCCCGCGCCACTCAGGCCGGACGTTCTGGAACGTCGATGAAAACACTTGGAGTAAGTTTGCTCGTCCTCGCATCGATGCTGGAGTGCTCGAATTTGCGGGGCGAACCGGATTTCTCAGGCAAGAATCTCTATCCAGCGCAACGCATTAGCATCCAAAAATCCACAGACGGATTGGAGCGGAGCATCAGGCTTGAACAGGATTGGCTCGGGGATAAATACGGTCCCATTAGATTTGTGTGCGAGGCATCCTCGATTGAGCGCCTTTTGGAATATCTGGCTGAGCAGTCCGGGAAACCGTTTGACGAGATACGAGGGAAGGGTCTTTTGCCCAAAGGGACGTATCGGTATTCCTTCCCGGGAAAAACATGGCAGGATCGGGCGCAAATACTAAAGGACGTCATGATCGCTAACGAAATGGCTTTTGGTCTGACGCTTGCGGTTTCGCATGACGATGGCAGGACGATACTCACGATAAGACCCAAGCAGAACAAACCGGCAGCAGGCAAGGCCGGGATCGCGCCTAGGTTAGCAATCACCGGTCATCGACCCGGCGTGCCTTGGGCGGCCCGTTCGGCCAAATAGCGAAGCGTGTGCTGTGTGACAGATGTCAAAGCAAGGAAGCGATGGTTCATATCACGACCATCCTGCATGGTTGGTTCCCCGTGGATCGGGAGCACGTGGCGGCTGGTCCAACCGTGGGTGAAGACCACCTCTGCACCGGATGCGCGCAGACCAGCCTGGCCGCCAATCCACTCTTTGAATCCGCGCACAGACGCATTGCCCGCCGTGGGCGTGCAGCCCGTGATGTCCAAACCGCTCCTGCGTCTGCTCGACCGGATGGACCGCCACCACCGCGCTCGTTTTGTTTGGCGGCCAGCGCTGAAACGCTTATGGAGGCGATGGACAGGAAGATGAAGCCGGCCGGAGAGGATTCAGAGCCCAGAGTGCCAACGGAGCTCCGCAAAGCCCTCGCGACTACCCCGCTGGCCAAGGCTCAGTAGAGGGAGCTCACGCCGATCGCGCGCAGGGACTTTATTAGTTGGATATACTCAGGCAAACAACCGGAGACACGCAGGCGCCGGATCGAGAAAGCCTGCTCGATGCTTGCGGCCGGAAAGCGACGCCCATGCTGTTATTCAATCGTGTCATTCAATCTTTACACAGCCCTCGCGGCCATCCCGATGGCGAAGGCTCAGTGGAGGGATCTTACGCCGATCGAGCGCAGGGACTTTATCAGTTGGATGGACTCAGCCAAACAACCGGAGGCACATAGGCGCCGGATCGAGAAAGCTTGCGTGATGCTTGCGGCCGGGAAGCGACGCCCCTGATGTTTTTCAAAGGTGCCTTATTTTATGGTTCAAACTTACGGTCTTACGCACATCAATCTCGCCGTCCGGGACTTGGGACGCGCGCTGCGCTTCTACGAGCAGGTCTTCGGTCTGCGTGAGTACGGGCGGGGAGACGGACTGGTCCACACTCGGGCTTCCGGCAGGCACGACATCCTCACCTTCGCTGAGGATCCGCCCAAGGCTGGTCTCAGCGGCGGCGTCGCACATTTCGGCTTTCGGCTGGTGAACCCTGACGACATCGACCGTGCTGTCGCTGAGGTCGAACGCGCTGGAGGGCGCCTGCTCCGTCGTGGCGAGTTCGCTCCCGGCCTCCCCTACGCTTACGTCGCCGATCCGGACGGCTATGAGATTGAGATTTGGTTCGAGTGAGCCATGCGAGGCCACGCATCCAAGTGGGCGCCGAGGTCTAATCAACGCCGGCAGGCTTCGACGGGTAATTCAGAATCAGCCTGCGGGGAGGGAGCCGAGGGCTTCGGGAGTCACACCCCGAAGAGCCGGTCTCCGGCATCGCCCAGGCCGGGCAGGATGTAACCCTTCTCATTCAACTTCCGATCGACCGCGGCGGTGATGATTGGCAGGTGAGGGTAGTGCCGTCGCACGTGACGGATGCCTTCGGGCGCGGCGACCAGGTTGACCAGGCGCACCCGCTTAACGTCCAGCTCCGCCAGCAAATCCATCGCGGCTACGGCGCTGCCACCCGTGGCGAGCATGGGGTCGATCAGGATCACTTCGAAGCGGCTCAAATCTGGCGGGAGGCTTTTGTGGTAGAACGTGGCCTTGAGGGTGGTTTCCTCGCGTTTCAGGCCAATGAAACCAACGCGCGCGTGGGGGATGAGTTGGAGGATTGAGTCCAGCATGCCCAGGCCGGCGCGGAGCACCGGCACCAGCACGACTTCCCGCTCCAATTGAGAGCCGCGGGCCGAGGCGAGCGGGGTCTGAACCGTGACGGGGCGGACTCGAAAGGACCGCGTCGCTTCGTAAAGCATCAGCGCGGCGACCTCGCCCAGCACGCGGCGGAATTCCTGGGGGCCAGTCCGCTTATCCCGCAGTCGGGTCAGGTTATGCTGGACCAACGGATGGCGGATGACGGTGACGCCCTTCACTTGGTGCTCATGACCACTTAGTGGAGGTAGGTCGGTGAAAGGAAATAAAGCTGGCCTGCCTGCAGCCTGGGCACCTCCATCCCGAGATCGACTTTGACAGACTTGGCGTCGCTCTTGCCGAACAGCCGGAGCAGGTCGCTGAGGTCGTAACGCTGCTGATATTCAACTAAGTTTGCGGTGGAGATGCCAACGAGTTTTTTCGTCCGATCGACGGCCTCTTCAAAGCTGCCCAACTGATCGACGAAGCCCAGCTTGCAGGCTTCCGTGCCGGACAGAACCCGGCCGTCGGCGTAATCCTCCCAGTTCTGGCTTAATGCACGTCCGGCATCTTTATCGTCGTTCTTCCTGTTTTTTTCATACGCCAGGCTGCGGCCTTCCCGTACCACGCTCTTGAATTTGGCGAAGGTTTCGTCGATCAGGGCCTGAACCATGTCTTTCTCTTCCTGGGTGATTTGGTCCGGTTCCTTCGAGCCGCTCAGCATGTCCTTGTATTTGCCGCTCTTGAAGGTCTGGGGCAGCAGGCCCACCTTGTCCATCAACCCGCGATAGTTCCACGAGCTCATGATGACGCCGATGCTGCCGGTGATGGTGAGATCGTTGGCGACGATCCAGCGGCAAGGCGAGGAGACGTAATAACCGCCGGAAGCGGCCAGGCCGCCCATGGAGGCGACGACAGGTTTGTTGGCGTGTTTTTGGAAGCCTGCGAGCTCGCGGTAAATTTCGTCCGAGGCCAGCACCTCGCCTCCGGGGGAATCGACCTTGAGGATGACCGCCTTGACATGGTCATCTTCTTCCGCACGCTTCAATTGCGCTTTGACCAGCTCGACGATGTTGTAGCCGCTTTGGTCTATCGGGCTGCTGGTGATGATTCCGTTGATTTCGACTACGGCGAGCTTGTTGGCCGAATCGTTGTCCTCGCGGACTACCTCGTCCAGTCTCGGGCCGGCCGTCCGGCCATAAGCACGGGAGCTTTTGCCATGGAACACATTGTTCGCGTAGTTAACGATGTTGTACAGCATGCTAAACCCCAGCATCACGAGCAGCACCAGGGCGAGAACCATCCACACCCGTCCCCGGCGCGGGGAGCGAGGGGGAATTCCGGGCGCGATCACCGGCGGCGGGGTCAAGGGCGGTGGCGGTGGTGGCGGTGGTGCCGTGTTCAACGGCGGTGGTGCGTTTTCTTCCATAGCAGGCCGAAAATAGCGCAAACTAACGCGCTCCGCAACACTGGACTGCCGCGCGCGAAGAGGTTGATAGTTGATAGTTGATGGCCAGAAGCGTTAGTGACCAGAGGGCGGGGACGGAAAGCGGCAGAGGACAGCCGCACTCCAAGACGCAAGCGAGCGTCGTCTGCCGTTTGAACGCCCGCAGGGTTTTGGAGTGCGGCTGTCCTCTGCCGCTTTGCATCTGAATAGGCCAGTGTGCCCGGTCAGTAGCAAAATTGCTGACGTCGCGGCTAACTGGGGACAACGACACCCGACCTACTTTGTCCAGTTTCAGCGGACAAGTCGCGACTACCTTGGGGAAAAGCGGGCTGCTGCCTTAGCCAACACGCGAATTAGCCGGTCCAGTTGCCGGCGGGTGTGCTCACTCGAGATGACGAAACGGAAATAACCCTGGGCGGGTCCGCCGGGATATTTGATGAAGGGCGGGAAGATCCCCGCGGCCAGGAGGGCAGCTTTCAGCCTCGCAGCCTGTTGCGGCCGCTCCGGGACAAGTGCGACAAGTGGTCCCGGTGTGTCGGCCACCAACAACCCCGCTGCGCGCAGAGCGTTTTTCAAGTAATTCGCGTTGTGCGCGAGGCGAAATCTGAGTCTCTTGTCGCTCGACAATATTCTCACCGCGCGCAGAGCAGCGTTCGCCAGCGGCAATGGCGGCGGCGTGCTGCCGATAAGCATGGGGCTTCGGTCTATTATTCTGCGGCGGAGCGCCGCGGTGCCGAGAATCGCTCCGCCAAACGCGCCGAAGGCTTTGCTTAACGTGATAGTCTGGATGATGCGGGAGCGGCTTACGCCGTCGTGTTCCAGCGAGCCCCGACCGCGCTTGCCCAAAACGCCCGCGGCATGCGCATCGTCCACGAGCATCACCCCGTCGCGCGGCAGTGCTTTCAGATACGCCGCCAAAGGCGCGACGGAACCGTTATGGGAGAACATGCCGTCCGTGAGCAGGAGCAGGCTGGCTCCTGGGCCGCAGCGACGCACCGAGGCTGCGACGGAGTCGGGGTCAAGATGGCGGAAGCGAAGAACGGGGCATTCAAGGAAACGCGCCGCGTCGGCCAGGGACGGGTGAGATTGGTCGTCGAGGAGCGCGTGGGAGAAATTTCCCGCGAGCGCCTGGGCAACGACGAGGTTGGTCAGGTAGCCGCTGGAAACCAGCAACGCATCCGGCGCACCGAAAAAACGCGCCAGGCGCCGTTCCAATTCGCCGTACAAAGCGTGGTTGCCCGTGGTGAGACGCGAGGCGGCGACGTTCAAGCCGAAGCGCCTGGCGCCGGCTTGCAGCGCCGCAATTACGCCGGGACGGCTCGAGAGCCGAAAATAATCGCAGCCAGAAAAATAGCTGAGCTTGCGCCCTCGGAAGCGAACGTAAGTGCGGTCGATTTGCTGCAGCGGCGCGGGCTCGGTCATCGCGCCACGTTATAGGTCAAGCTTCGGCGGGTGGCAACAACATCCGGTCCAGCCCGAATATTTCACGCCACTGAACGTGGCGCGGGCTTCCAAGCCTGCTGATGCTTCGCGGGGTTCCACGCTCTGCCGACTTGGAAGTCGGCGATACAGCAGGCTTGGAAGCCTGCGGTACGGGCGCTGCCGCCCCGACCCTTTCGTGGGTATGAAATAGGTGGGTTAGGGTTTGAGTTCGACGATGTCACGGGGCAGAAGTGGGACATCCTCGCCGCCGAGCAGTTTTTTTGGGTCCAGGCGAATTTCCTCGCCGCCGCGGCGGATGATGATCTCGGCGGGGTCTTTCGGCCCAAAGTAGTTTGCAGCGACAATCGCCTTGGCGAGCGTCAGTTGCGCCGTCCAGGGAACCAACGTGTTTCGGACCGGGCCGAGAAAAGTGACGTTCGGGCCCTGGGCCTGGGACTGTCGCATCCGTTCCATCGCCTGTTGTTCCCCGGCTGCGAAGGCGGCGCGGGCCTGCGCCTCCGCCTGGCTCTTGGTAACGCAGCCGCTCAACGTGAGCGCCAGAAACAGCGCTAGCCCGAATAGTTCACACCCACCGCGGTGTCGCGGCAGCAGCGGCGGTAGCTTAGGTTTCAAAACCTGCTGTATCGCCGAGTTCCAACTCGGCGGGGCGTCGAAGTAACGTCGGTGTCCGCAGGTTTGGAAACCCGCGATACGGCAGGTTCGGAAACCTGCGCTACGGGCAGGGGTTTGAAATATGCAGGCCACCCCTGAGCTGATGGATTCAGACTGTGGGTTGTCTGTCCTATTCATCTGGCCGCTTCAAAATCTTCCCGAAGCCACCGTCTATAGGTTCAATCTCGATTCGCCCGGGAGGTTTGGCAGCAGCGGCCAAGCCGGGCGCCGGCGCGCCTTTGGTTTCCGGTTTAGCGGATTTCGTCACCGAGGTAAACGCGGGCAGTACCGGGGCCGGCTGGCCAGCTTCGGGGGTTTCGCTGTCGGGCGGCTCCGGGTCCTCGCCGGGTATGTGCCAGTTAGTGCGGTGATCCAGCCAGTTCCGATAGCGTTGAAAGGTCCACATGCCATGCTCAGCTCCGGTCTCCAGGGATGACACGATTTTGAAAAAGTCGCGATTGCGGATGAAATTTTTGACCGCGTGGGAGACCATCAGGATTTCGCATTCGGGGACGCGAATGCTGAGCTCGGGTCGAAACCGCAAGCGTTGGCAGATCACGGCGACGAGACAATCGGCCAGTTGCGAGGCGACGCTGCTTTGGATTTCGGACGGGAAAGCCGAGACGACGCGCTGGAGCGCCTCGGCGCAAGACGAGGAGTGGACCGTGGCGAGGACCAGGTGGCCGGTTTCTGACGCGCTGAGCGTGAGCCGCATGGTCTCCGGCTCGCGCATTTCGCCGACCATCAGGACATCCGGGTCTTCGCGCAGGGCGTCGAGCAGCGCTTGTTCGAAGCCGGGGGTGTCCCGGCCAACTTCGCGCTGGCGGATGTAAGCGCGGCGCGGGCGGAACACATATTCGATGGGGCTTTCGATGGTGACGATGTGCCGCGTATCGGTCAGGTTGATTTCCTGGATCAAGGCGGCCAAGGTAGAGGATTTGCCCGAACCCGTGGGCCCGCTCACCAGGATCAGCCCGTTGGCGTGGTCGATGAGTTTCTTCAGGTCCGGATGCAAATTCAGCTTCTCGACGGTGGCCTGAAACGCAGAGAGCAGGCGGATGGCGAAACCGACGCCGCGCGAGGTTTGCAGGATATTGATCCGGCAGCGCACGCCGTGAATGGTTTTGGACAAGTCAAACGAGCGCTGTTGGAGAAAGCGTGGCCACTGTTCATCGCCGATGACGTTGTGGGCCATCTCGAGGAGCAGTTTGGCCGGAACGGGGTCGCCGGCGGTCCGCAACGCACCGCGGACGCGGACGGCTGCCGGCAGGCCGGCTTCCAAATGCAGATCGCTCGCTCCGTTTTTTAGCGCCAGGCTTACCAATGATTCCAGGTCCATCATCTGATCCTATCCTTCAACAGCGGCTCTGGCAAAAAGTTCCTGAGGCTGCGTCAGCCGTAATCATGCAAACGGATTTTAACGCAAAGACCAAAGGTGCAGAGGCGCAAAGGCGCAACCCAGGACAACGGGGGACCACCGCGGAATGCGCGGAACACGCGGAACAAACTGATCGAGGACGAGAACGAGGACGAGGACGAGGATGAGAATTTGCGAAGGCTGCGGAAACTCTGATAGTCGTAGGAATGGACACGAATCTGCCAGGCTAGCAACTGGTGGGCACTTCCTGAAGCACCTCGATACAGTGCGGGATTGCGCCGGCCACAAAGCTCAGGCACTCGACCGCGCCGCTGGGCTTGCCCGGCAAACAGATTACCAGGGCCTTATCGACTACCACGGCCAGGTTGCGTGAAAGAATGGCATTTTTGGTGAGCTTCATCGACTCCATGCGCATTTGTTCCCCGAAACCCGGCAGCTCCCGCACCGCGATTTCACGAACCGCTTCGGGTGTGATGTCGCGAAGCGCGACCCCAGTGCCGCCGGTTGTCAGAATGAGGGCACAGCCTTTGGCGAGGTGCTCTCGGATGGCGGTTTGGATCTCGCGTTTCTCATCCGGCACGAGCGTCTCGGCTACCACCTCCCAGCCGTGATCCGTCGCGGCTTTCTTCAATGCCGGGCCGCCCAGATCGTCGTACAGCCCCTTCGAAGCGCGATCCGAAATAGTGATGATGCCGGTCGGAATTTGCATAGCGCCGTGTTTTTGTTCGTTGGTAGCGGTGAGGGGTGGTCGGTATTCCGTAATCAGTGATCAGTAATCGGTAAGCAATCGCGCGCAGATGCAAATCGCTGATCACGCATCGTGCATCAGGGATCACCTCTTACTCTTCGACACGAGTCTGATGTCGGTTATCCGCATCTGCTTATCAACGGCTTTGCACATATCATAGATAGTCAATGCGGCGACGCTGACCGCAGTAAGGGCTTCCATTTCGACGCCGGTTTGCGCGGCAATCTTCGCGGAGGCGGTGATCACAATACGATCGTGGCTCTTTGGTATTGCGCAATCCACGTGGCAGTGCGTGAGGGGCAGGGGATGGCAAAGCGGAATGAGCTCAGCGGTCTTCTTTGCGGCCAAAATGCCCGCCAGACGCGCGGCCGACAGGACATCTCCCTTGGCGACGGCGCGGGCCTGGATTAATTTCAACGTAGGGGCTTGCAATCGAACTTCGCCGCGCGCGACCGCTTCCCGGAACATCACCGGCTTGGCCGAAACATCGACCATCCTGGCATTCCCCCGGGCATCGATATGGGTCAACTTACTCACCTGGCTGGTTTGGTGACTGATTCCTTCCACTGTTTGACGACCGTTCGCATTTGCTCGGCGGCATTGAGTTTGGGTTTGACGTGTTTGAGACTGTACCATGGCAGCATCCCCAGCAAATCCGGGGTGACCAGGATCTGACCATCGCAATCCGGTCCAGCGCCGATGCCGATGGTGGGGATGGGAATGAGCTGGGTGATCTCCTTCGCCACCGCCGGGGCGACCAACTCCAACACGATGGCAAAAGCGCCCGCGCTCGCGAGCGCCAAGGCATCGCTCAACAAGGCCTGGTGCTCCAATTCGTGTTTTCCCTTGATGTGATACCCGCCTTCCTCGAGCACGTGCTGCGGCAGCATGCCTAAATGGCCCAAGAAGGGAATCCCGCTGGCGAGAATCGCCCGAACCTGGTCAAGGATTTCGAGGCCACCTTCGGCTTTGACCCCTTCGGCGCCGGCCGCAACGAGCCGTTTCGCGTTGGCCACGGCGGTCTCGACAGTTTGGTAGCTGCGATAAGGCAGGTCGGAGATCAGCAGCGCCCGCGGTTTTGCCCGGGCCGCGGCGCGAACGTGATGCTCCATTTCGGTCATGGTCACGTGCGTCGTGTCCGGATAACCCAGGACAACCATCCCGAGAGAATCGCCGACGAGCAGCAGCGGAATGCCCGCCTCGTCGAGCAACCTGGCCATGGGGAAATCATAGGCCGTCAGGGAGGCGATCTTTTCCCCGCGCGCTTTCATCGCGCGGAGTTCTTCGGCTGTAACTTTCATCCCTTTTGTGACCACTTAGCGCCCAAAACTCGCCACCAGCTCTTCCGGCACGACGGTCGCGGTGCCGATCTTGCCAACCACGATGCCCGCGGCGTGGTTGGAAATGAGGGCGGCTTCCACCGGCGAGGCACCGGCGGCAATCGCGAGCGTGAACGTTGCAATGACCGTGTCACCGGCGCCCGACACGTCGAACACTTCCTGGGCAACGGTGGGAATATTGAAGGGGGGGCGACCGCGTTCGCAGAGGAGCATGCCCAGTTCTCCGAGTGTGATGAGCAACACGGCGGGGCGGAGTTCGCGGAGGAGCTTGTCGGCGGCGCGCAGCAGGTCGGCGTCCGCGAGTGGATTTTGATTCCGGGTCTCGTCAGGAAGCTTGGCTAATTCGAAGGTTTCCTTGCGGTTGGGAGTGATGAGGGAAAGCCCGGTGAGGTCCAAATGGTGAATCGGTTTGGGGTCGACGCTAAGCCAGATACCGCGTCGGCGACAAAGCTTCTTGAGCTGCTCCAGCAGAGGCTGGGTGACGACGCCCTTGCCGTAATCGCCGATGATGACGGCCGCGGTCCCGGGCAGCCTCGCCTCCAATTCGCTCAGCAGGCGTCGCGTCAACACCGGGTCCAGAGCGTCCCGGGTTTCGCGGTCGATGCGGACGACCTGTTGTTTGTGGGCGACGATCCGCGTCTTGACGCAAGTGCGGCGCGTGCCACTGGCGACGATGCCCTGGCAGCCGATGTGGTGCGTGGCGAGGAGGCGCTTTAGTTGCCCGGCCGCAGGGTCGCGGCCGATGACGCCGAACAGTTCGGCCGGGACGCGCAGGGCTGTGAGGTTACGCGCCACATTGGCAGCGCCGCCGGGCATGAAGCTTTCGCGTTCGAAATCCACGACCGGAACTGGCGCTTCGGGCGAAATGCGGGCGACGCTGCCCCAAATAAACTGGTCGAGCATGACGTCGCCAATCACCAGGAGGCGCGTTTGCCCGGCGCGAGACACCAGTTGCTTGACCCGGTTTGCCGAAACGGCGGTGTGATTCATCTGGCTTTCAGGTTGCCTTCAATCCAAAAACGCGGTGAGCGGGCTGGTCGCGCTGGCCGATTCCTCCGGTGCTGCGAGTCCGGATTCATAAGCGGCCCGGCCTGCTTCAACCGCCATTTTAAAGGCGAGCGCCATGCGGTTGGGGTCGCTGCTGACGGCGATGGCGGTGTTGACCAGGACCGCGTCGGCGCCCAGCTCCATTGCTTCTGCCGCGTGGCTGGGGGCGCCCAAACCCGCGTCAACCACCACCGGCACGGTCGCTTGTTCGATAATGATTCGGAGTTGCTCGCGGGTTTGGAGCCCGCGATTGGAGCCGATGGGCGAACCCAGCGGCATGACCGTTGCGGTGCCCAGGTCCTGAAGCCTTTTGGCCAGGACCGGGTCGGCATTAATGTAGGGCAGAACGGTAAAGCCCTCGCGCACCAGGATCTCGGCTGCCCTGAGGGTTTCCACGGGGTCGGGCAGCAGGTAACGAGGGTCCGGGTGAATTTCCAGCTTCACCCACTTGGGGAGGCCGGCTGCGGCAGCCAACCGGGCGAGGCGAACGGCTTCCTCTGCGTTCATCGCGCCGCTGGTATTGGGCAGCAGCAGGAATCTTTTTGGGTCGATGAACTCCAGAATGTTGGCGAAGGGGTCTTTCTTCCCGCTCAAATCGGCGCGGCGCAAGGCCACTGTTACCAGTTCCGTACCGCTGGCTTCGAGCGCGGCGCGCATGGTTTCGGGAGAAGAGAATTTGCCTGTGCCCAGGAGCAAGCGCGAACGGAAAATCCGCCCGGCAATTACCAACGGTTGATTGGACAACGACATTGCACGCATTCTAATCCGCCGACGGGCGCTTTGTCGAGGCGCCGAGCGCCCTGCTAACCCGGATATTTCAGGCCTGCCAGCGCTCCGGACTGTTGAGATTTCGTTCGGGGAATGAAATAGTCGGGCTAAAACCGGAAATCGAACGCCACGCTGAGAGCGTGCGTACGGGCGGGGCCGAAGCTCATCGTGTCTGAAGGCGTTCCAAAACTGAAATCCGCCTGCCACTTGGGGCTATCCGCGGCGAAGTAATGATACTCAACGCTCAGGCCCATGTGGTCATTGAGCGTGTAACGAAGTCCCGCAAACGCCTGGTAGGCGAACACCGTATCCGAGGTGCTCCCATGCAAGGTGGTGCCGCCGATGGTAATCTGATCAACGTCAATGATCGCTTCTGAAAAGCCGACGCCCGCGCCGATGTAAGGGGTCAAAGGAGAGCGATTCGGATACTGCAGTTTTGCGTTTACCATCACCGGCACGTTGGCGAACCGGGCGTCATGAACCCGGCTCGCACCCGTGATCGAATCGATCCGGTTCCCCAAGAATCCGACCTCGGCTTCACCCGCAAAGAAGTCGCAAAACTGGTAGCCGCCGGTAATGCCGGCCCTAACGCCGGGATCGAGCTTTACTTTGCTGCCCGGGGCGACAGGGCCGAAGAATTCTCTCAGGTCGAGATCCTGGGTCAGATTGCCCCCGAGGTCTCCCTTGAGGTAGAAGGGTGTGCTTTGCGCGCTGGCGGTGCCGGCCGAAAAAAGCAGGAAGCCTGATGACGTCGCGAGCAGAACGAGTGGAATAGCAAGTCGTTTCATAAGTCAGTTTCGAGTTTAAAACAGGAGTTTCTTTCTCGCTTTATCCGATAGGTTTTTCAAGGCGCGGTGTCAATGCTCATTACGCCGGCCCGGAGTCCTCAGGCCTGAAGGCGGCGCAGCGAGCTTGGGGCGGGGACGGGCACGGCTCCGCATTTTCTCAATCAAGGGGTTGGAACGGGGACGTGGCCGTCCCCGCCCCGGGTCACGGTTGGAACATGGGGACGTGGCCGTCCTCGCCCCGGCGCCCCGGGTTATATTCGGCTTTGAATTTCGCGCGCCGACCTCTAGGGTTAGATAATGTTTCGTCCGTGCATCGATCTGCATGACGGCAAAGTAAAACAAATCGTCGGCGGCACTCTTGCGGGCGAAGCGGGAAACCTGCGAACCCACTTTGTTTCGGAACGGCCGGCGGCGTGGTATGCCGAACTGTATCGCCGGGATGGCCTAAAAGGGGGCCACGTGATCATGCTCGGACCCGGTAATGAGTCCGAAGCCCGGGCGGCGTTGCGGGCTTACCCGGGCGGACTGCAGGTGGGCGGCGGGGTGAGCCTGGAAAATGCGCGCGGGTGGCTCGATGCCGGGGCATCACACGTGATTGTTACTTCCTGGATTTTCCACGCGGGCGAGGTGGATTGGGGGCGTCTGCAGGACCTAGTGCACGCCATTGGCAAAGAGCGTCTGGTTCTGGACTTGAGCTGCCGCCGGCGCGGCGATGATTATTTTGTCGTGGCGGACCGCTGGCAAAAGTTTACCAAGACTGTCATCAACGCTGAGAACCTGCAGAAACTCGCCGGCTGGAGTGCGGAGTTCCTGATTCACGCTGTCGATGTGGAAGGACTCTGTGGCGGCATCGACGAGGGGCTCGTATCGTGCCTCGGCCAATGGTCTCCAATTCCGGCAACGTATGCCGGTGGCGCGAACTCGCTGGTCGACCTGGAAACGGTGACGCGGCTGGGGCAGGGGCGGGTTGACCTGACAATCGGTTCGGCACTGGATATTTTCGGCGGGGCGGGCGTGCGGTACGCTGATGCGGTCGCGTTCAACCGGCAATCGGAGGCCCGGTCCCGGAGTCCGGATGTGGAGGCGCGCCGGTGAACCTCCGTGCCTGGTTCCAACGCCATTCGCTGAAGCTCCTGGCCATTCGCGATACGCCGGAAGCGATTGCCGGCGGAGTTGCCATCGGCATTTTCTTTGGTTTTACACCGCTGTTCGGTCTCAAAACTCTGTCCGCGATGGTGTTTGCCTGGTTGACCGGGAGCAACATCCTGGCGGCAGTCATCGCGACCACGCTGCACGATATTATCCTGCCCTTCATGCCAGTCATCTACCTGGCGGAATATCGGCTGGGTTATTGGTTCTTGAACGCCCAATGGCCGGTCTCGGCCCGGCCAAACTGGCCACCGCACGCATGGCGCAATTGGACGACCTTCGTTACCGTTGGCAAACCGCTGCTGGTCGGCTCAGCGCTTTGTGGTGCGCCCGTGGCCGGACTTTTTTTCCTGGTGACCAGACGCATCGTCGCGCGCCATCAGCGGAAAAAGCTGGCGCGGCAAATGGGTGGTGAAGGAGACGACACGAACCCAACCTGAAGCGGCCTGCCACGGGTGGCCCAGACTTGCTTTGTGACGCTTGTCTTTCTACGACAAAATCAAGATCGCCGCTGAGTAGCGGGAGGGTGGCTTTATTCGTAGCGCAGCGCCTGGATGGGATCGAGGTTGGCAGCCTTGAAGGCGGGGAACAGGCCGGCGATGACGCCAACGGCGGCGCTGAATGCGACCGCGACAAGCAGTGCCAACGGGGTGATCACGGGGGTGTTGGCGACCGGGCTGACCTGCTCGAGTCCGCGGACGAATCCGTAGGAAAAGACGACCCCCAGCGCAGCGCCGAGCAGGGCGATCACTACGCTTTCGATCAAAACCTGGGTAAAGATCGCAAGACCGGTGGCGCCAACCGCCTTGCAAATGCCAATTTCGCGAATCCGTTCGTTGATGCTGGCCAACATGATATTCATGATGCCGATGCCGCCGACCAGCAGGCTGATGGCGGCGATAATGCCGCCGCTCATGCGCGCATTGTGAATCTGCTGGTTGATGCTCTGCAGTTGATTCTCCTGCGTGCGGAAGCCGAAATCCTCGATGCCCCGATGCGTAGCCATCAGAACGTTCCGAGCCTGTTGCAGTGCGGGCTCGAGGTGTTCCAGGTCAGCCACTTTCAGGTCGATATCCGAAAGCCGGTTGTCGGGGGTGCCGTTGCTGACCGCTGAGCGGAAGCGCATCCACGCGGTGTTGAGCGGCATGTATAGCGTGTAGTTTTTTCGGCGGAAGGCCCAGTTTCCGTGGCCCCAGCCTCTTCTTCGCGCCGGGCCGGCTCGTGGCTCCTGCGGGTGCTCTTTGGCTTGTAATCGCTCCTTCTTATCCTGTTCGCTTTCGTAGTGCGTGAACATGCCGACGATGGTAAAAGGCTGGCCGTTCAGGTTGATCACCTCGCCCACCGGAACAATCTCTTTTCCTGTTTGTTCCGCGGAACCAAACAGCTCGTCGCGAATCCCGGTGCCAATGACGCACACGGCGTTGGCGTTCTCCTCGTCGATGTCCGTGAAAAACCGGCCATACTCGAGCGTGTGAAGGTTCATATCGAGCACCGCGGGCGAGACACCGACCGTCTCGTTGGGCACCACCATCTTATCCGCACGGGTAACGGCGACGTCGCCGACGGACATCTCGGGCGAAATCAGGCGTAACAACGGGGCGCAATCGCGCAGCGCCTCGACATCCGCCATGGTGCGTCCCGGGGCCTGGTCCGACAGTTGTTCCTGCTCGGCAGGCACATCCTCCTCCTCCAACAAGACTTTGTCGGCTCCGCCCATGGCGATCATGGTCTCCCGCATCCCGTTTTCCATGCCCTTGATGATGGCCGCCATGCCGACGAGGCTGCCCACACCGAGGATGATGCCGAGCATAGTGAGAATGGAGCGAAGCTTGTGTGCCCAGACTTCTTTAAGACCGACGAGGATGGTGTTGGAGAGAGTCATGCTCGGGTCCTACTCATACCTCAATGCCTGGATGGGGTTGAGTTTGGCCGCTTTGATCGCCGGGAAGATTCCAGCCAAAATGCCTACCAGGACGCTGAAGCCGAAAGCCACGGATAGGGCCAGGACGGTGACAATCGGGGCGTTATCGGTTGGCGAGACGTTGTTGATGCCGTAGACCAGGATGAAAGAGAAACCCAACCCAGCCAAGCCTCCGAGGATGGCGACCACAAGGGCCTCAACCAGGATTTGAATAAAGATATCGAGGGTGGCGGCGCCGACGGATTTGCGAATGCCGATTTCGCGCACGCGCTCCGAGATGCTGGCGAACATAATGTTCATGATGCCAATGCCGCCCACCAGCAGGCTGATGCCGGCGATGAGCCCGCCGCTGAGCCGGGCATTGTGCACAAAGGTCTTGATTTGATCCGCCCAGTCTTCCTGGGTGCGGAAGGTGAAATCCTCGATTCCCTTGTGTGTGCTCATGAGCACATTGCGGACCTGTTGCAGGGCTTCCGGCAACAGATCCACGCTGGCAATTTTCAGTTCCAGGCCGGACAACCGCGGGTCGCCGGTCGCTCCGGCCGGCGTTCCGCCGCCGGCGGCGTTAATCGCCGCGTAGGTGGCGCCGGAACGAAACTTCATCCACACGGTGTTGAGGGGCAGGTAAACCGTGCGATTCTTGAACGCAAAGGCGCCGCCGCCGCGTCCGCGTCCGTGCCCCCGGTTTCGGCTGACGCCTCCGGTCGGCTGCTGGGCTGCCTGGGTTTTGGCCAACTCGCGTGCCTTGCGGTCCGACTCGCTTTCATAATATTGGAACATGCCGATCACGGTAAAAGGCACGCCGTTGATGAAAACAATTTCGCCGACCGGGTTGATTTCATGCCCCGTCTTTTCCGGAGAACCCCAGAGTTCATCTCGGGTGGCGGTGCCGATGACACACACACTGCGGGCCATCTCGTCGTCCATCATGTTCAGCATACGGCCGTATTCGACGACGTGCTCGTTCATCTCGAGTGCGACCGGCCAGACCCCGACACAGTTCCAGGGTCGATAGCGCTTGCCGTTTGCCGAAAAGGTAGCCGGCAGCCGCATTTCAGGAGAGATGCGGGTCACCAGGGGCGCGCTCTCTCTTAGCGCATAGACGTCGTTGATCGTAATGCCGACAGCTTCGTCGCTGAGGTGCCGTTGCTCGATGGGCAGTTCCTGGGCCTCGACGCGCACTTTCTCCAACCCGCCGATGGCCACCAGCGCCTCTTTGGCACCTTTTTCCATGCCGGCGACGAGGGCGGACATTGCCACCAGGCTGCCGACGCCCAGAATAATGCCCGACATCGTCAGCAGGGAGCGGAATTTGTGCGCCCAAATCTCCCTGAGACCGCTCTGGATCGTAATCCAGAGCTGAACCGCGGGAGGGCGAATCACCTCGGAGGTAGCAGTCAAAGTGGAGGGTCTCATCACTTAGGCACTGGCGCCGGATGGGGCCGCGGCCAGGCTCGAGGGGCCCGTCTTGGCCAAACGATCCAACCCGGCCAAGGTTAAGTCCACCTTGACGGCGATCTTCCCGTCGCGGATCTCGATGCGGCGCGGGGTGACGGCGGCGATTTCAGGGTCGTGGGTGACCAGCACGATTGTGCGCCCTTCGTGGCTGAGCGTGCGGAAAAGCTGGAGGATGGCATCACCGGTGTGGGAGTCCAAGTTGCCGGTGGGTTCGTCGGCAAAGATTATACGCGGCCGGTTAACGAGAGCCCGGGCGATGGCAGCCCGCTGCTGCTGGCCGCCCGAAAGCTGGCTCGGCCGATGTTTAGCCCGGTTGGCCATGCCGACGGTTTCCAACGCGGTCATGGCGCGCGCGCGCCGTTCCTGGCTGGAAATGCCGCTGTAGATCATTGGCAGCTCGACGTTTTGAACGACGCTAAGTTTCGGCAGCAGGTTGAAGAATTGGAATACGAATCCGATTTTCCGGTTGCGAATGGCGGCGAGCTCGCGCGAGGAGGCCCTTTCTATCATGGTGCCGTCCAGCCGGATGGTGCCGTGGCTGGGGGAGTCCAGGCAGCCGAGGATGTGCATCAACGTCGATTTGCCGCTGCCGGAGGGGCCGATGATCGAGATGAACTCGCCCTCCTCGATGTCGAGGGTCACGTCATCGAGGGCGCGGATTTCTTCGTCGCCAAGACGATAAATTTTGCTGACGTTGCGAAGTTCGACCAAAGACATTTGAGGGCGTTGATTTGAGGGAGGTGGTAGTTATTGGTTGATAGCTGATAGCAGGGGAAATGATGCGTGTTGCGTGCGGCGCCGATTTGACCCTGGTTTGGACCTCTATTAAGACTTGCCGGCGGCGCGTGCGGGGGTTGCGCTGGCGGGGAGGGAATTAGACGAAATGTCCGGTGAAGCGCCCGTGGTGCCCAGGGTGGTTGTGTTGGTCCGGCTGATGCCCGGCACAGCCCCTGATTTGGCGGCCGGAGCGCCCTGGTCGCCGCCGGGCTTTTGGACGGCCAACTGTTGCGCTATCTTCTCGAGCTCATCCTTCGGAAGCTCCAGGGATACGATTTCGCCCGGTTTCAAGCCGTCCTGGATCTCGGCGTAAAAGTAATCGGAAACGCCTACCGTCACGTTCCGCCTTTCGAGACGGTCGCCTTGCGCTACATAAACGTAACGTTCCATTTGGCCGGTTTCAGGATTTCTTTCGGTAAAGACTGCGGACAGCGGCACGGCGGTGACCTGGTCGGCTGACGCCACGGGGATCCTGACATTGGCGGTCATCCCGGGCCGGACTCGAGGGTCCACGTTTCTGAGTGCGATGCGGGCGGGGTAACCCTTGATATTATTGCGGATGGTAGCTTGCGGGGAAAGGCGTTCGACCATGCCGGTGACCAGCAGACCGGTGACTGCCTCGACAGTGACCTGGACGGTTTCCCCGACTTTAAGGCGCGGGACATCGGCTTGGTTGACCTGCGCATTGATGATCATCGAATTGAGGTCGGCGATGGTGAGCACCTCGGTGCCGCTGTTGAACCCGCCCGAGCCCGAGACAGCCTGGCCAACGGATACCGGCCGGGTCAGCACCGTGCAATCGAATGGGGCGCGGACCTCGGTTTTGGTGAGGCGCTCTTCGGTAATCGCGAGGACCTTCTGGGCGCTCTCGAGGGCGTTCTTGGCGAGGTCGTAAGCCGTTTTGGTGTCGTCATAGACCTCTTGTGAAATCAACTTTTCGCTCAGTAACTGCTTCGCCCGTTGGTAATCCCGGTCGGCTTTCTCGACTCCCAGTTTGGCTTTTTCGATGTCGGTCAAGTTCGAGGCGCGTTGCTGTTGAAGTTCGCTGTCGTCGAGCTTGAACAGCAGCTGGTCCTTTTTGACACGGTCGCCGATGTCCACTGGGAGAGTGAGGAGCAAGCCATTGATTTCGGGCCGGACGGAGACTTGCTCGGCTGGGGCGATTTCGCCTGCGGCGTTGACAGCGAAGTTGATATCGCGCAATTCCGCGATGGCGGTGGTGGGCCGGCCCGGGGCGGCGGAGGTGAGTTGGTTTTTTTGGTACTGACGCCAGCCGTAGTAACCGCCGGCGCCCAGTGTCAGGATGATGATCAGGCTAATCCAGGTTCTCATTTCATTCCAAAGTGCTCAGCTTGAACGTTTAGGACGTGGGCTTAAGAGCTACTTTCCCGTGGGAAAGCAAGCTTCGCGATTCAAGGCGCCCGCCACTCGGAGCTTGCCAGCTACCGGGCAAACCGGTTTGTTCTGCGCCATTAGACGCTCGTGAAGCCGTCGTATTTAATAATTCTGTTGGTCATGAACTTTTTCTGGGCGGCCGTGTATTCGTCGTACAAGGTTATCGGCCAGAGTGTTCCGACGGGGGGCATTGTGACGCTTCGGTTCGGTTTGGCTGGACTTTGTCTGCTTTTTGCTTGGCCTTGGTTGCCCGGTCCAGCCCCCCGTGGACGGGACCTGGTGCTGACCTGCATCATGGGGCTGGTGCTCTACGTGCTGGGGCAGCGATTGCAGGTGTACGGCAACCAGTTGGGCACGGCGGGGAACTCAGCGGTGCTGATGGGCCTGGAACCGGTGATTGCGTCCGTGGCGGCGGCGGTCTTTTTGCACGAGCAGATCGGGCCGCGCCGCTGGGGCGGGTTTATCCTGGGCATGGGGGGCGTGGCGGTGCTGCACGGGGTCTGGCGGCCCGGGTTCCAGTGGACGGGGCTGGCGGCCAGCCTGATTTTTGTTTCCTCGTTCGTTTGCGAGGCGGCGTATTCGGTGATGGGCAAACCAATTGTGAGCCGGGCCAGTGTGATGAAGATGCTCGCGATTTCCCTGCTGGTGGGGACGGCGGTAAACCTCTTGATCGATGGGCGTGAAACTCTCCAAAAGGCAACGACAATGCCAATGATTGCGTGGGTTTTACTGCTGGGGCTTGCGATTATCTGCACCGTTGTAGGGTACAGTGTGTGGTTTATTGTGATCCGGGAATGCCCGGTGAACGTGGCGGCGCTGACGGTTTTCGCGCAATCGATTTTCGGCGTGGCGCTGGCGGCGTTGTGGTTGCGCGAGAAGCTGAACTGGGGCCAGTTGCTGGGGAGCCTAGCCATCGTTGCCGGGCTGGTCCTGGGACTTTCCCGGCAGATTAAGCCAACAAAAGCTGGCAGTCCGGTGCGGGTTTCATAGAATACGGGCCGACACATTCCGACATGAGCGCGCCAGCTTTTCCCAAACGCCGCATCCTGGTGGTCGATGACGAGCCATTCGTCTGCGACGCCGTCAAGATGATGCTGGCGTTCGACGGCCATGTCGTTGAGACGGCGAGCAGTGCGAAAGAGGCTCTGGAATTGTTCGACCAGGGCAAATTCGACCTGGTCTTCACAGACTTCGCCATGCCGGACATGAAGGGCGACGAGCTGGCCGCCGCGCTCAAGGCCCGCAACCCGGGACAGCCGGTCGTTCTGATCACAGCGTATGCCGAGATGCTCAGGTTCACGGGCAACCCGCTTTCCGGCATCGATTGCGTGATCAGCAAGCCGTTTCTCCTGGAGGATTTGCGCGCGGCGATCGCCAAGGCCACTCCCGCAAGCCGGCATCAACCGGACGCTGATTCGCGGAAGGGATGAGCAGGCGATTTCGTAGAACCGTACTTGATCGGTAAGCTTTCGGTAATTTTCACGCTTGTTGAAGGAATGAGGCCGGTGAATACTCTAACCACCAGATGAGCGCAGAATCGCCCATGGCGAACCCTGAATCGGTGTCAACAGGGGAACCCTTGATCGCGCCAGTGAGCAAGAGCAGTTCGCCGGCGCGCCTAATGGTCCGACAGGGCGGGCAGTACCTGGTTATCGCGCTGCTGGCTGTGGCCAGCTATTTTTTCGTCAGCCATTTCTTCCTCCAGTCTGTGACGGTGGTCGGGGTCAGCATGTTCCCGACGCTTCACGATTCGGACAGTTATTTGCTTAATCGGTGGGTGTTTTATGCGCGGGCTCCGCGCTGTGCCGATGTGGTGGTTCTCCGCGACCCGATGGATAACGGTTTCTCGGTTAAGCGCGTCGTCGCCGCCAGCGGCGACCTGGTGTGCCTGAAGGAGGGGCGCGTGTATGTGAACGGCCGGCGGATCGACGAGCCCTATCTGCCGCCCGGCACCCAGACTTATGCGGCTTCCGGGCAAACCCAGCAATGGTTCCAATGCGCCCAGGGCCAGTTCTTCGTCCTGGGAGATAACCGGAACTTTTCTGTGGACAGCCGTGTTTACGGACCGGTCCCGCGCCGGAATATCCTGGGCCTGGTCATCCGCTGAGCCTCCCCCCCCCGATTCGCCCTCTCTTGCCGTGACTTTTACGGTTGCGCACGCATAGCCTTCGCGTATAATCTTGCTCAACGCAGCCAGTAGTCCCGTTAGCCTGGCGGCTAACCACCTCCTTGGGCCATCGGGTCGCGACAGCAGGCAGTCAACGTGTGGTACGAGCAGCCTATGCGAATACTTCTGCAGCAGAAAGACACTGGCCTCTACTTCAAAGATGTGGGTTCGTGGGTCCGCCCGAGCGATGAAGGGATGGATTTCGTCAGTTCGACTGCGGCGATCGACTTTTGCGTAACCAACAAGCTCTCGGGTGTCCAACTCGTCCTCAAATTCGAAGAACAGCAATACGATATCGTGTTGCCTGTGCGGCCGATGACCGAATTTGCCGCCAAGAGATCCGGCGAAGTCGCCTGAGCCCGACGGTTTTCGATTGGCCCTTGCGCTGGGTCGATTACCCGGTATTGTGTCAACCATGAGCGCGACATCACTTGACGCAACGAACTCGACCCGGATGGGCGCTTTGGGGCGGCGCGTGCTGAGCGGCGGCGAGATTGACCGCGAAGAAGCGCTTTGGCTGTTCAATTTGGAGAGCAGCGGTGACATTTTCGAGCTGCTCTCCTGGGGGAACCGTATCCGCGAACATTTCAAGGGGAACAAGATCCACCTATGCTCGATCGTGAATGTGAAAGCGGGCGGCTGTTCCGAGAATTGCCGCTTCTGCTCCCAATCCGCCGCTTATCAAACCGAGTCGCCGCGCTATGGGCTCATCGAGGCGGAGCCGGTGCGCGTTGCCGCCGAGGAAGCCCACGCCAATGGTGTGACCGCCCTGGGGTTGGTCGCCGCCTGGCGCGGGCTTGAGGAAGGACCCGTGCTCGATGACATTTGTTCCCGGCTGGCGGAGTTGAAGCGGAGCGGGAAGGCACGCCCGGACGGGTCGCTGGGGATGATTCGGAGCCAGGCGGTTGCCGACCGGCTCAAAGAGGCCGGGCTGGAGTGCTACAATCATAACCTCGAGAGTTCGCAGCGATTTTTCCCGCAGGTTTGCACCACGCACACTTACGAGGAGCGCGTGCAAACCATCCGCTACCTGCAAAAGGCTGGAATCAAGATTTGCTCCGGCGGTATCCTGGGAATGGGTGAAACGCGCGAGGACCGCTGCGAGCTTGCGTTCTCGCTGAAGGAACTCGGCGCCCAGGTGGTGCCGATTAACATTCTGAATCCAATTCAAGGCACGCCGTTCGCCGGGCGCGAGCCACTGCCCCCGCTGGAAATCCTCAAGTCAATCGCCTGTTTTCGCTTCATTTTGCCGCGGCAGGAGATTAAAATTGCCGGGGGCCGAACGGTGAACCTGCGCGACCTGCAGAGTTTGGTCTTTATGGCCGGCGCCAGTGCGCTCATGGTCGGAAATTATCTGACCACGCTCAACCAGCCGGTCGAAAAGGACCTCCAAATGCTGCGTGATCTGGGCCTGGACCCCCACTGGGACAAGCACGGGTTTGTGGACCAGGAACCGGCTACTGCTGCAGCTTGATGCGCTGAGGGACGGAATCGCCACACGAAGGCGCGAGAAGCCGCGAAAAGGCGACTGAGGGGGGAGAGGAACGATAAGAGACTCCTGACGTCGTCTCCTGCAGCGGAGGGTGCCAAATTCTGTGCGGTGCTGGCCGTTCGCCAGAAATTGCGTAAAGTGAACCCGTGGCTGAATTGCACCAACCAGCGTTCAATGCTCTACCGGGCCGGCCGGAGCTGCGGCGACTTGGCAAGAACCACAACGGGTATCGCGGCGAAACCATCGATATCGAGGCCGTGTTGGCCGAAGGTGTCGCGGCCGCCAGGACCCATGGCTGGACCATCGAAGAAATCCCCGCGAGCCCGGGTCCAAATCTGCTGGCGTTTACGCGCATCGGCACGCCGGACACGGCCCAGGCTGCCGGCGGTCGTGAACACACTGCAGTGGACGCCGATCAGGCGTTGCGATCAGGCCATCGGCGTCCCCGCGTCTATCTCAGCACTGGGATTCATGGTGATGAGCCCGCCGGCCCGCTGGCCGTGCGGCAACTGCTGCAAACCAGCCTGTGGCCGGCGGCCTTCGACCTTTGGCTCTGCCCCTGCCTGAACCCCGCGGGGTTTCTGCTGAACCGCCGTGAAAACGCAGGGAATCTCGACCTCAACCGCCAGTACCGCGAACCGCAGGCGGGCGAAACCATTGCCCACATCGACTGGCTGCAACGCCAGCCTGGTTTCGACTTATGCCTCTGCTTGCACGAGGACTGGGAATCGCACGGCTTTTACGTTTATGAGCTGAATCCCAAGCGCCACCCTTCGCTGGCCGAACCCATGATTGAAAGTGTGAGCAAGGTCTGCCCCATCGACCGCTCGGAAATGATCGAGGGCCGGCCCGCTCGAGACGGTCTCATCCGTCCGGACATTGAACCCCGCGAGCGGCCGCAGTGGCCAGAGGCCTTCTATCTCATCACCCACAAGACCGGTCTGTCGTACACGCTGGAAGCGCCGTCGGACTTTCCGCTGCCAGTGCGAGTTGCCGCGCTGGTGACGGCGGTGGAGACAGCGCTCAAACAGTTGATAGCGGTTAGTGGATAGTTGATGGAAGGATCAACTGCCCACGGGGACGGCGGCTGTGGTCCTTTGGTCTTTCCAGGCCTGGGCCAGCTCGGTTAGCGTTTTGCTCTTCAACGCCCGCTCGGCGATGGGAAAAACAATTCGTTCCTCGCGGTCAAAGTGCCTTCGCGAATGGGCGACCGCGAACAGCAGGAGGCGCTGGGCTTCCTTTAACCGGGTCGCTTTTTGCACGAGCCGCAGGTTTCCATCCATCTCCCGGTGCTCCTCCAGCAACGCATCCCGCTGCCCGATTTGTTCGAAGCAATGTTCGAGCGGTCCCAGAAACAGCTCGTCCTCGGTATCCGAATGCGCCTTCAACATCACTTCCATCAACGACGCGACGGATTTGACCTCGCCCAGCGACTTCAGCCGGGGGGCCGTGGCTTCGAGGTGATCGAACATGTTGTGGAAGACCAGGTGTTCGGCGTAGAGCGCTTCGGTGATTTTCATGTGCAGCCTTCGGCCCTGAAGCTCACTACTCCAAATAAGCGTCCATTCCCGCGCACGAACAGACCAGGTTCCGGTCGCCATAGACATTGTCAATCCGCCCAACGGCAGGCCAGAACTTATAATCATGCAGCCACGGGGCGGGGAAGCAGGCTTGTTCGCGGGAATAGGGGCGGTTCCAGTTTTCCGCTGCGAGCATGTCGGCGGTGTGGGGCGCATTCTTGAGCAGGTTGTTTTGGCGGTCCGCCTGCCCGGATTCAATCGCTTGGATCTCGGCATGGATGCCGATGAGCGCATCACAAAAGCGATCGAGCTCTGCTTTCGATTCGCTCTCGGTCGGCTCGACCATCATGGTGCCGGGCACGGGCCAGGAAATCGTCGGCGCGTGAAACCCGTAATCCATCAGCCGTTTGGCGACGTCTTCGACGGTGACGCTCTTGAATTGGCGCAGGTCCAGGATGCATTCATGCGCCACCAATCCGCCGCGGCCCTTGAACAGAACCGGATAATAAGTCTGCAAGCGGCGGGCGATGTAATTGGCATTGAGGATCGCGCACTCCGTCGCCTTAGTCAGACCTGTCCCGCCCATCGCGGCGATATAGGCCCAGGAAATCGGCAGCAGGCTGGCGCTGCCCCACGGCGCCGCTGAAACCGCGCCCACCGGATTCTCTCCGCCCAGGTTGACCACGGCGTGGCCCGGCAGAAATTCAACCAGGTGCGCCGCTGCGCCGATCGGGCCCATGCCGGGACCGCCGCCGCCGTGCGGAATGCAAAACGTTTTGTGCAGGTTCAGGTGGCCCACGTCAGCGCCCATGTCGCCCGGCCGGCAAAGCCCCACTTGGGCGTTGAGGTTCGCGCCGTCCATGTACACCTGCCCTCCGTTTGCGTGAATAATCTCGCAAATCTCTTTGACGCCTTCCTCGAACACCCCGTGGGTTGAGGGATAGGTAATCATCAAGGCCGCGAGGTCGTTCTTGTGCTCCTCCGCCTTGGCGCGCAAGTCGGCCAGGTCGATGTTCCCATCCTGGTCACACCCTACCCCCACGACTTTCAGCCCGGCCATCACGGCGCTGGCCGGATTGGTCCCATGCGCGGAGGCGGGTATCAGGCACACTTTTCGGTGCCCTTCTCCGCGGCTGGTGTGATAGGCACGAATGACCAGCAGGCCCGCATACTCGCCCTGCGAGCCCGCGTTGGGCTGGAGCGAAATCCCCGCGAACCCTGTCAGTTCGGCCAGCCAATCCTCTAATTGCTGAAATAAGACCTGGTACCCACGCGCCTGGCGTAACGGCGCAAAGGGATGCAATCGCCCGAATTCCGGCCACGTCACCGGCAGCATTTCCACGGCGGAGTTCAGCTTCATGGTGCAGGAACCGAGCGGAATCATCGACGTGGTCAGTGACAAATCACGTGCTTCCAGCCGTTTGAGGTAACGCATCATCTCCGTCTCGGAGTGATACCGGCTAAAGACCGGATGAGCCAGGTATTCGCTGGTGCGGGCAAACGGCGCCGGGTAATCGGAGCCCGCCTCCCCGGCCAACTCACGGGCGGTGAACGCCGGCGCGCGGTCGCTGTTGAAGGCTCGCCAGATATCCACCAGGTCTGCCGCGGTGGTGGTTTCGTCCAGCGAAATGCCGAAAGTGCGCTCGTCGATGGTTCTGAAGTTAACCCCGCGCGTTTCCGTATGTTTCAGGATGCGTTCGCTGCTTTGGTTGCCGATTTCGACGCGCAGCGTGTCGAAGAAAAGGCCCGGGCTGGTCTTGTAGCCCAGGCGCTCAAGGCCCTTGGCGAGCACGCCCGTCAGGAGGCGAATGCGTTGCGCGATGTTCCGCAGGCCCTCGGGACCGTGATAACAGGCGTACATCGCCGCGATATTCGCCAGCAGCGCCTGCGCCGTGCAGATATTGCTGGTGGCTTTCTCGCGCCGAATGTGCTGCTCGCGCGTTTGCAGCGCGAGCCTTAAGGCGGAGCGGCCTCGCGAGTCCTTCGAGATACCAACGATCCGGCCCGGCATATGGCGCTTGTGCGCGTCCCGGGTCGCAAAAAACGCCGCGTGGGGTCCGCCGTAGCCCAGGGGCACGCCGAACCGCTGCGTGCTACCCAGCGCGATGTCGGCCCCAAATTCTCCGGGCGGCCGCAGCAGCGTCAGGCTCAGCAAATCCGCCGCGACCGCAACCAGCGCGCCCGCTGCGTGCGCCCGCGCGGCAAAACCGGCGTAATCATGGACCGCGCCGTAAGTGTCCGGGTACTGCACCAGCGCCCCGAAAACCTGGTCGTTGAATTCAAACGTCGCGTGGTCCCCCACCACCAACTCAATTCCCAGCGCCTTGGCGCGAGTCTTGACAACATCGACCGTCTGCGGGTGACAGGCCGCAGAAATGAAAAACCGGTTCCGGCCGGCGTTTAGTCCGTGGCACATCGTCATCGCTTCGGCGGCGGCTGTGCCTTCGTCCAGGAGCGAGGCGTTGGCGACCTCGAGCCCGGTCAAATCGCTCACCATGGTCTGAAAGGTCAGCAGCGCCTCGAGCCGGCCCTGGGAAATCTCCGCCTGGTAAGGAGTATATTGGGTGTACCAGCCGGGATTCTCCAGAAGGTTCCGCTGGATGACCGCGGGTGTAATGCAATCGTAATAGCCCATCCCGATATACGACCGGCAGACCTGGTTCTGGGACGCAATCTCCTTGAGAGCTTTGAGAACCTCATGCTCGCTGCGGCCGGCCGGGATTCGGAGCGGATGCGATACCCGAATCTGTGCGGGTACGGCCTTTTCCACCAGCGCTTCGAGGCTCGCGTGTCCCAGCAACTCCAGCATCTGCCGCGTCTCTTCTGGGCTAGGCCCGATGTGCCGTCGGGAGAATTCATCCGCTGCGGCGGGCAAGCCTCCGGAAACCGGGCGGACCGCCGCCGGCCGGCTGGTTTCCCTCGTGGCCAAATCTTTCTTCGGTGCTTCCGTAAGTAGCATCCGAAGAAAGTATGGACCCCCCCGCTCAAATCAAGCGCGAACTGGCCGGTCCTGAGCCAATAATCTTAAACAACAAGCCTTCCTCTCTCTGTTTTTCCTTTCATGCACTCCCATAAACCCACGCGGATCTCGTTGTGTTCTTTGCGTTCGCTTGTGGTGATTCTCAGGTTTTGGAGTCCGCTCTCGGCTTTCGAGCGCCAACTGCAAAACAGGCGGCAACAGACCTCCCGGCGGTCCATCCCCAACCGAAAGGATTCCGGCGCGAATTGCGAACCACAAAGCTTTTCTTCCATCCGTGCCATCCGTGGTCAAAACTCAGCGTCGGAACTTCTCGCCGACGCCGAGACCTTGCCGGGCGGGCGACTGTTTCGATTGGCGATCGGCCCCGGATCGGTTATGGTGCTTTGTGACAGCCGTCGGGATCTCCACCTCAAATCAACAACTGACCTATGCAAATTACCAAACAAATCGCGATCTTCCTGGACAACCGGCCGGGCATGCTGGCGCGCGTGGCGGACGCGCTCGCCGAAGCCGGCATTAATATCTATGCCATTACCACCAGCGATACTGTGGACCATAGCGTCATTCGCCTGGTGGTCAGCGATTATCGCAAAGCGCTCCACGTCTTCGAAGAACACGGCACGCTCGTCGTGGAAGACGACGTGCTCCTGATCGACGGCAGCAACCAGCCCGGCGAACTCGCCCGCATCGCTCATAAACTCGCCGACGCCAAGGTCAACATCGAATATTGCTACAGCGCCACGCCCGCGAATGCGAAGAAAGGCCTGATGATCATACGCGTGTCCAACCCCACCAAGGCGCTCAAGGTTTTGAACGGCGGACGCTAACTTATAAGTTACACGTGATGCATGATGCGTGATACCTGCGATGAGCGATCACCGACACGAGAAGTTCTTCAGCGTTCGGATGCCCCGCTGGTATCGGATCACCGCGTGGTGCCTCCGGACTGCCGGATTTCTCATCTTCCTATTTTTTGCTTGGCGGATGACACACCAAGAAGCGACCGGGTCTCCTTGGCCCATAGCAGGTGTGTTCGCGGGAATCATAGTTTTGGTCCTCCCCAGCTTACCGAAAGCTTATATTGAACAACGGAACCGAATCCGAGGACTTCGAGACGGTTCATTGGGGGCGTTTCTCAGTGATGAGCAGAAGAGAGACCGATAACCTTCGGCGTGCACTGGAGGCCGTGACCGCGTTCGGTTTGTTTTCCGGTCGTCGTCATCGGCGCGGCGTCAACGAGGCCGGTCTATGGGGCAACGGAGCACGACGGTAGCTGCCGCCCATCACGCACCACGCATCACTTCCCCACCCCACTTTTATCCTTTATCCTTCATCCTTTCCACTTTCCAATTTCTATAAACCCCCTCACCTACGAAATCAACACCCGCTGCTGGTTGCGCGAGCTTTCGGAGCGCGCCGGCCGGTCCATCACTTTAGCCGGCGTTCCCCGCAGCGAATTTGAGCAATGGCGACGGTTTGGTTTCACCTACGTCTGGCTGATGGGTGTCTGGGGCGGTGGACCCCGCGCCCGCGAACTCGCGCTGGCGGAGCCGCGACAGCGACGCGAGTATTCCGAAGCTTTGCCCGGCTGGCAGGACGCCGACGTCGGCGGTTCCCCGTACGCCATCGCTGAGTACCGCGTTGCATCCGCTCTGGGTGGCCCCGCAGGCCTGCAAGTCTTTCGCGATAATCTTCACGCCCTGGGCTTGAAGCTGTTGCTGGATTTCGTGCCGAACCACGTCGGCCTTGATCACCCCTGGCTGCACGACCGCCCCGAGCTTTTTGTGCGAAGCCCCGGCCCGGCCACCGGCTTTTTCCAGCAGGACACCGTCCTTGGCCCGCAGTGGCTGGCCCACGGAAAAGATCCTAACTTCCCCGCCTGGACCGATACTGCCCAACTGGATTATCGCCTGCCGCAGACTCGCGCCGCCATGATTGAACAGCTCCAAACCGTCGCTGCCGCGTGTGACGGTGTCCGCTGCGACATGGCCATGCTGCTGCTCAATGATGTCTTTGCCAAAACCTGGGAACGGTTTCCCACCGCTGCTCCCGCTGCCCGCCCCGAACAACCCGGGAGGGCGAGCGTCCCCGCGAGCCCCGTCCTCCGCACGGAATTTTGGGCCGAGGCAATTTCCGCAGTCAAGCAAGCATCCCCCGGCTTCCTTTTCCTCGCCGAAGCGTATTGGGGTCTGGAAACCCGCCTCCAGGAGCTCGGGTTCGATTACACTTACGACAAACTGCTTTACGACAGCCTCCTCGCGCGCGACCCGGCGGCCGTGCAGCGCTATCTGCTGGGCATGACGCCGCCAGCCCTGGCTGCCTCCGCCCGCTTTCTGGAAAACCACGACGAGCCTCGCATCGCCTCGCTGCTCACGCCCGCGGAGCATCGCGCCGCGGCCCTCCTCATTCTCGCCCTGCCCGGGATGCGCCTCCTTCACGAAGGCCAGCTTTCCGGCGCGGCCCGCCGAACCCCGATCCAACTCCTCCGCCGCCTCAGCGAGCCGGCCAACCCCGACCTCGAGCGCATGTATGACGCCCTCCTGACCACACTGGCGAACAGTTCGGTGGGGCAGGGGAGTGCCGAGCTGCTCGCGCCGCGCCCTGCGTGGACCGGGAATCCCACCTGCGAAGACTTCGTCATCATCGAATGGAAGGCCCGCCCGCCGGACTTCGACGTCGTCGTTATCAACCTGGCTGCGCATCCCAGCCAATGCTATGCTCCGGTGCGCATCCCGGCTCTTTCCGCCCAGGAGTGGTCGCTCCAGGACCTCCTCGGCGACGAGCACTACGTGCGCTCCAGCGCGGACTTGCAGGACCGCGGCCTCTACCTGGACGTCGCCCCCCACTCCGCCCAATTGTTCCACTTCACGCCCCTCTAAACCTGGCCGTTCCCTTTTGCCCCTCTGCGCCCTGTCGCGGCTGCCCCAACACTCCGCAATCCGCGACCAAATCCTGGTCGGGACGCTTTCCACAGCGTCCCCATCTCTTCTGGAAGCTGCTGCTTTCCAGCTTTCCCCACTTGCGCCTTTGCACCTTAGCGCCTTTGCGTTGAATCCTGTATGACTATATCTGGAAATGTCTTTTTTCTGCGCAGATTTCCGCGGTTACAAGTTGCAAGTTGAAGGTTGCAAGTTGGCTACGCTGTCGGTCGTCAACTTGCAACCTTCAACCTTCAACCTGCAACCGTTTCCACAAACAGTTTGGTTCCGGCTACGCCGGCTTGTGCCTCCCGTGCCTTTTCGCGGCTTCCTCTCCGCGGTTAAATCAAACGTACAAATACACGTACACCGCGAACGCCACCGCCAGCAGCCCCGCTCCCGCCGCCAGCGACCACAGCAGATTGCGGTTCCGCGCGGCCAGCGCGAACGTCGAAATAATCACCCCGAACTGCGCCGCCAGCATCCCGAAGAAAAACCGCTGGCTCCGCGCGTGATGACGCTCCGCCGAAATATTGCTCTTGCGCACCTGCAGCTCGTACAAATTGGCGATCACCTGGTTGAGCCGGGCCTCCACTTCGTAACGCAGCGCCGCGTAACGCAGCCGCGCCACGGTGAAATCGCGGCTCAGCGACGCCGCCGCCGGCGAGGCTCCCACGTCCGCGGCCGCCTGCCCCTGCGTCTGCTGGAGCAACGCGGTTCTGCGCGCCAGCAGGCTGTCGATTTGGTCGATGGCCTGGTTCACCGGCTTGGTCGCCAGATCGAACTCCTGCGTCCGGTCCCTCGCCGCGCCCAGCGAATCCTCGATCAGCTTGTTATCGACTTGCGCCAGCAGCGACGCCATCTCCGCGTCCGGCTTGAGATTCTCCATCGCGTCCAGCGCCGCCTTCACCCGCGCGTCCAGCGGTGCGCCCTCGGTGGTGCCTGGCACTTTCCCCTCGCGCAGCAGCGTCAAGGCCTGCTGCCCGGCTGCCGACTCCGCCACGGCCGCCAGCTCCGCCTTGAGCTTTGCCGCTTCGGTCGGGCTGACGGCGGCCGGCCACTGCTCCGCCGCGGTCCGCAGCGCTGCCGGGTCCAGCGGGCGCAAGGCCGTCAGGCTCTCGAGCAAATCCACCGAGTTTTGCTGCACCGCGCCCCGGAGCCGTTTGGCCTGGAAAAAACTCCACTGGTCGCCCGCCTTGGACTGCTGTTGCGCGCCGAGCGACCGATCATACTGCGCCTTGGTCATTTCGCTCGAGGCCAGCCCCGCCAGCATCGTCGCCACCACCGCCATCACCACCGGCGTCGCGCTCAGGATTTTGCCAAACACCGTCTGCGGCATGTCCGCCTTCAGCTCCTGCGGTACGGTCACTTTCATGACTTCCGATTGTGCCAGAACACCACAGGACCACAAGACAAGCCGTTCGCCGGCCCGACGCCTCGCGCCTTTTATCTTTATCAATAATCGCCTGGAGGGCAATGCCCTCTTCACCATCGCCGCGATGGCTGATGCGTAAAACCTCGGTCGTCCATTGTTTCCGCTCTAGCCCCAAGTGTCCAAAGAAGCGACACCTCTCGGCCGGTGCCAGATTTCCAGGCTTTTCGTAAGATTTTCTCATCTCTGCAAGTCACTGGCACTTGGCATAATGTAAGCTACTCTAAATCCTGACCGTACCAGGGCTCTCTGCGGAGAACACGCAAGCGCGGGCGGAATGCGTCTGTGAGAAATACAGCCGGTTCCGCCCGCAGCCGCGGAGCCGCCTGATACGCGTAATGCAGAGAAAGCGAATTTTATGATCGCTCACGAATCAGACCGGTCCCAGGAACTGAACCCGAATTCAGAAACCACCACTGTCACCCTTCACCCGCTTTTCACTGACGGACCCGATGCCCTCGACCCCCACGGCGCTGCGGACATCGAGCAAATCAAGCTCCACAGACTACAATATGTCGAGCACAACATCTTTTCCCAGGTGACCACCAAGCAGGCAGATGACCTCTTCGCCGCCGCCGCCACCGACCCGTCGCGCGCCAGCTTGATGCCCGCAGATGCAACCGCTACCACGGCAACTCTCAAGGTCAAGCTCGCCAGCACCCCCGACCCCCTCGCGGTCGAACTCGTGCCGCCGGCCACTGTCAATATTGAGGCGAGTGACAAAGCCGCGCTCATCCTGGCCTGGCTCGCCAATAGCGTCCTCAACGCCTCACGTGCCGTTGCCCGGGTCGCCCTGATCCTCTGCCTCGCCTCCGCCGCCGCAGCCGCTCCGGCCCTCGATGACAACGACGGCGACGCCGATGACCAGGACGGCGACGCGGACCGCCTTCACCTACGCCCGCGGTTTCACATGTCAAGACCCACGCTCTACGCTCCACGCTCCACGCATCACGTTGCACGCTCCACGCTTCATGTTCCCGGTCCCTCCGCCCTCTGCCCACTGCTCACTGGTCACTGATCACTGGCCACTGCTGACCGATTTCCATCACTCCATCACTCCACCACTCCATCAGGTTTTATCCTTTATCCTTTATCCTTTCCCCTTTCCCCAACCCCACAATGCCCAGCCCTTGGTCAGCCCTTGAAGCCGTTCGCGGCCTTGTCAACTTCCGCGCAGACTGGCGCCTCCTCGCCGGCGACCAGTTTGACGCCCTAAGCCTCCTTTGCCTCCAGCCCAGCAGCCTCAAACCCGAGTCCTACCCGTGCCCGGCCCAATGCGGCTGCTGGCACAGAATCATTCCCCGCCACGACGGCACCGGCGCAGTCGCTGCCTGCCGATGCGAGCCGCCAGCCTGCCCCGACTTCCCATTGACCATCGAGGATATCACGCCCCTGGAAGTCAACCGCGCGAAACTCGGCCGCGCCCTGTGCAAGGCCCTCCTCCTTAACAGCAAGACGGCCGAGTTTGGTCTCCCGTTCACCACCCAGATCGGCTCTTGGTCCGCCAACGCGGTCCCCGCCATCCTCACCATCTTGCCCGACCATGAAGCATTCCGACGCGTAGTCCCCGACCTGGTAGCAACCTTAAACCAGCCCTTTATCCTGCTGGCCCCGACCGCCAACCACCTGGACGCCCGCTCCCTGGCCCACCTCTCCCGCGTCCGTGCCGCCTTTTTCCCACTGGAAACCACCGTCACCCTGACCCCTGCCGGCACACTCCTGCCCGTCAAACCCCCCGGCGAACTCTTCGCCCAGTTCACCCCTCAGCCCAAGGAGATCGATCAAACCGTGGCTCAGCGCGCGTTCGCACTCGTTCAGCAACTTGAATCCGACCCCGCCCTGCCGCCGCCGACGCCCCTCGCCGTCTTCCGCCTCTACTGCATCGAAGCCCTCAGCGCCGCTCAGGCCGCCCGCAAATGCCACTGCTCCAAAGCCACCATCTTCAACCGCCTCGCCCTCATTCGCCAAAAAACCGGCATTGACCCCGCGAACCTCCGCACTCTCTCCCCCCACATCGCCAGCATGGAAAACGAAATCTCGGACCCCCGCGCCCGCCACATCCACCGCGCGTCACTTATCGACAGCGAAGACGCTGATCGGCCAGACGACTAACAAACACGTCCGCCGCCGCCGAAGGAGATTTTCGCCCGGGCCGCCCGCCAGATTCTTGTGGATAACGCCACACCTCGCGCATCGTGCCTCGTTCCGACCCGCCCTCAGCACCGTAGAAGGGAGAAGGATTTCTCATGACTCGCGGGTTTGTGGCATAAGTGATGCTTTCTCACCATCCAAAGAAAGTGGCTTTCTTCGTGAAACAGATGCCGATTTGAATTTGAGTTGCCAAGATCATGAACCGAACACGATATATCCTGCTCGGCTTGCTCCCCGGTGCCGTGGCCCTTGCCGCGCTGGCACATCGCCTGCCCGTTCTCCTCGATCATCGCCTCGTGGGACTTGAAACCAATCGAATCGATGAGGTCACCGTTCACAACGCCTTTGGTGGCGACGCTCGTTCGCAATACTTGGTTGGCCTTTATTTCGAGAATGGGGCATTTGACAGAAGAACCAACGAGACGACAGCGATAGACTGGTTCCGAAAGGCGGCACGGACAGGGTATGAGCCTGCTCAATTTGCATTGAGCCAGAAATTGGAAGCTAAGGCGAACCGGTTGGAAACCGAACCGATAGAAATCCGAACGCCCATGTCGCCTCAGCAAGTCGCGGAACTAGAAACAAAGAACAGCTTCCGGCCCACACCTGAGCAACTGGAGGAAGAATCTTTGGCATCAGCGAGGCGCGCAACATTGGTGGCAACCAATAGGGCGGAGGCATCAGTGTGGCTGCGTAAGGCGGCTGAGCGTGGATTGGCTGAGGCCCAATACAAGCTGGGAGAAAAGCTGCGTTTTGAAGCCAATCATGCACGAGGGGTTAAAGGATTCCCGCAGCCCGTGATTGGAGCCGAGTATTGGGAATGGTGGCAGAAAGCCGCTGAGCAGGGGCACGGGGAAGCCGCGTATGACCTCGCTCTTGATTTTGAGAGGAGTGAGCAGTATGCCGATGCCGCGAAATGGTACAAGGTGGCAGCCGACGGTTCTTCTAGCCCTCTTTCTGCTGCCAGCCATCTCGCAGAATTGTATCATGATGGAAGAGGCGTGCCCCAAGACGGAGCGACAGCAATCAAACTTGCCCTGCGGGTGGCCGATGGAGCAGACCCTGGAGGGGATGATAATTTATACCTTCGGCTAGGCACTTGGTATGCAGAAAGGGGGCCATTGCAGAATGGCGAGGAGGCGTACAAATGGTTCAACATTGTAGCGGCGAAAGGCCACTTCTTTGCGCAGCTGGCCAAACAGCGAAGAGACGCACTCGCGGCTCAGATGACGCCACAGCAAATTGCAGAGGGCGAGCGTATGTCAACCGAGTTTTTGGAGCGATGGGAGAGGCGCGGCCAAAGCGAGAAACCAGACGCGCAGAACTCCATCCTCGATGCTGAATCTATCGGTTCTGGGTTTTTCGTGACGGAGGATGGCTACTTATGCACCTGCTTTCACGTCGTGGAAAAAGCGACCCGGATCATTGTTCGGACAATCGAGGGGAGCGTGCCAGCGAAGCTTGTGAGCCGAGATATGGCGAATGATTTGGCGATACTTAAAGTGGACGGAAAATTTCGAGCGATCGCGGTCGCCGCCAGCCGAACCGTCCAACTAGGTGAGCCGGTCCTGACCATCGGGTTCCCAAACATCGAAATTCAGGGGATCGAGCCAAAGTTGACCCGTGGCGAGATCAGCAGCCTCAGCGGCATCCAAGATGACCCCCGCTACTTTCAGATTAGCGTACCGGTGCAGCCAGGAAACTCAGGCGGGCCACTGGTGGATTCCTGCGGCAACGCCGTGGGTGTTGTGGCAATGCGCATGGACGACACCAAGGCTCTCAAGCTTACGGGTGCACTGCCTCAGAACGTCAATTACGCTGTCAAAGGCTCCCTCCTGCTTTCGCTGATTGAGTCGGAGCCAGGGCTTCCACCCAAGCTCAAGCCGATATGTACCGAAATGGATCGGAAGGGCAGGAACGTGGTGAATGAAACGCAAGCGGCTACTGCCCTGGTGCTGGTTTACCGATGAGGAAGACTTTGGAAAAGGTCCAAAAGGTTTATTTCCTTAACCTTTTGCGACAGGCGCGAGCCAAGGTGCTCCGTGATGCCGAAGCAGCCGGCGCCATCATCCATGTCCTCGAACGGATGGGCATGTTCTTGGCTGGGGAGATGTTATGCCTGGCCGAGTACGAAGGGTATATCAAGGGCGTTGCCGGGTGCTCGCTCCTCGCCAAGAGAGTGCCCAAAGCTGCGAAATTGCATATCCCCTTTTTTGAACTTTACCGGTCAGTGAGAGAAGCCAGAAACACAGCCATGCACGAGGGGGCTTACGCACGTCATCTCGCAACCCATGCGGTAAAGCTGGCCCTCGTTTTGGAGAATGCACTTATGAATGGTTTAGACCTTGTCCGAGATCTGATGGTTCCCAATCCCGTCTGCGCAGAAATGTGGCAGCCGCTCAGCTTCATCCGGCAAACCATGCTGGAGAATTCGTTTTCTCACTTACCTGTCAGAACTTCGGGGGACGGCCTATGCACTTGGAAGCTCGTTTCTGACGAGAGTCTGGCACGATACTTGAGGGCAGCGGGCACCGCGGAAGGAATGAAACAGCGCCTGGTACAGCCGCTCGCCGAAGCCGTGCAAATGGACGGTATTCGGTTTTGCGAAGCAAAACAGTGCGACCAAGAGGAAACGGTTTCGAGTGTCATAGCCGAATGGAACGGCCTTCCAATCCTGGTGGTGCGAAAGGATTCCACGGATTTAATGGGCATTCTCACTGCTTTCGACTTGCTCTAACCCCAGCACAGACCGCTGACGCTGCTGGTGGCTAGCTCAGACGCCGGCCAGCCCTTTCGCCCCTTCCGTCCAATGAGTCCCTACCCCCTGGGGCACAAAGGGCACTCTTAAGTCATCACACAGTTGACCTCGCGTTGACCCGGTCAACTCTTCGCAAGTCACCTTCTCCCAGCCACTCCCGGCCCAATGCCACGCTGCCGGTTGACCTCCCTTCCGTAAGCAGAGGCCAGTGGCACGAAGCCGCCGGTCCGAAGAAAGAAAACCGAAATGAAAAAAAGCAGAAGTCAGCAGTCAGAAAAAAGTCGGCAAGTAACGGCGGCGCCCCGGTACGCTCTTCGTAAAGGCCTGCGCGCTTGGGAACTCACCTTCAAAGGCAAACGCGCGGTCCTCAAGCACGAGCAGGGGATTCACTACGTCGCCTACCTCCTGGCGCACCCGCCCGCCGAGCCAATCCACGCGCTGGACCTCGCGACGCGCCTCGCTGAACCGGACTCCAAAGCGAGCGGCATCACCGAAATCGCAGACCCGGCGACCGGCCGTGCGCTTCCGCTCGAGCGCCATGCAAGGCTCCAGGAACGCGGCCTCGGCCTGGATGCAGCCGAAACGATGCGAAGGGTCCTGCGCAGCCAAAATGAACTGGAAGCCATCCTCGAGGACCCGCTCACCATCGAACCTGTGAGGGAAGAAGTGCAGCGGGAACTCATCGGCCTCTATCGCTACGAGGAAGCAAACACCGCGCGCACCCGGGACAGTGCCCAGCGATGCGTCCGGGCCGTCCGCATGGCCATCAGGCGATTCCACCAGCACCTCGCCACCGCCGTGGATGCCCAGGGTCGCCCCGATCCCGTTCCCCCGCCATGCTCACTCAGCTCTCCGCCCTCAAAGCTCGCCTCGCCATCCCGGACGCGGACACCACCACCGACGCCCTCCTCACCGCCGCCATCAAAGCTGTGAGCGCCCGTTTCGGCAACCCTCACTGTGCCCTCGGCCCGTTCTCACCACCAGGCCCCTTCCCTTGCACCTCCCCTCCCTCGTTCCTGGGCCTAAAGGCCGGAGGTCGCAAGGGCCGAAGAACCAACGGAATTGCCAACTTCGCGATATCCTCCTTCACACAGCGGGCGACAACCACAACGGCAACGGCACGAAAAACCGGATACACCGCACCAACACCGACGACGATGAGCGCATGCCACCAATGCAGTTCGTTGAGGGAGGAAAACGACACAGATGCTATTTGCTTTCCTTGTCAATCGCATCGAGCAGGCCGGTCAGCGAAATCGAAAGCCCGCTGCGGTCACCCTCGATACGGATGTACCCCGCCGCCTGGAGCCGGCCAAGCGTCGAATTGAATTCCTCCTCGCTCAGACCGGCCAGGAACGCGAGGAAGGCCAGACTGGGTAAGCGGGTGAGGTTCGGACGCCTGAAGTCCACAATCGCCAGCACGGCAGCGATGTCCTTAGCCGACTCCGCACCAGTGAAGATGCGATGCAGAGCACGAACAAGTTTTTTGGGAAACGGCACAAAGCCCTCACTCAGCACCCCGGCCGACCATTTCTCCACAATCTGCCGCGGCATTCTCGCCGGGTCTACGTACTGTCGCTCGAACTCTTCCGTCATGGCCTACTAATTAGCCTAATTAGTTATGTTTTGTCAACAACAATCCCCACTAGTCGCCACACGCGCATCACGTTACAGTCCAGTTAATTACGCAAAAACAATGCCACGGAGCCAAAATAAACCCTAGCCGAAACACTGCCAAACTCAGCCCCCGCTATGCTTACCCAGCTCTCCACCGTCAAATCCCGCCTCGCCATCCCCGACGCGGACACCGCCAACGACGCCCTGCTCACCGCCGCCATCAAAGCGGTGAGCGCCCGGTTCGACAAAGAAACCAACCGCACCCTGGCCCGCACCGTTGGCTTCCAGCAGGAGTTCGATCCCGCCGACACCGAACTCCTGGCCACATGCTACCCCATCGAGTCAGTCACCAAATGGGAAACCAAATCCTCCGAGTCCTCCGGCTGGCAGGACCAGCCCGCCCCCGACTACCTCATCCGCAGCGCCTGCGTCATTTCCCTTCAGTCCCCTTTTATACTTTATCCTTCATCCTTTATCCTTTCCCGCGTTACTTACGCGGCTGGCTACGTCCTCCCCGGCACCACACCAGGCGCCGGCCAGACGCCCCTTCCCGACGACCTCGAGCGCGCCGCCGTCGAGCAGGTCGCCTATTGGTTCCAGAACAAGAGCAACATCGGCCTCAGAATCTCCTGGCCCTCCGGCGGCACCTACCAGCAGTTCGCCGCCCAGGACCTGTTGCCGTCCGTTCAACCCGTTCTTGGCGCCCACAAGCGGTGGTCGCTCTGAGATCAAAAATCAAAACCCAAAAGCTCAGAAATCCCTGTCTCAGGTTTTCCCGGGAGGGTATTGATGACGTTGCCATCTATAACACCGCCTAGAGCGCCACTCAGGTCCTGGCCCATTACTTCGCCTCCGGCCTGGCGCCCGGTATCACACTGCAGCCGACCAACACCACCGCAAACGTCGGCGCCGATGCTTGCTTCACGCTCTCCGCCTGGCTCAACATTCCCGCCGCCACCTCCGACATCCAAACTCTCTGGGCCAACCAGCCTGGCGGCTTCGGCGCACCCGGCTTTGCCTTGTTCGTCAACTCCTACACCATGAGTGACAGAATCATCGACTTCGCCACAGGAATTGGGAGCAGCACCGGCAGCGAGGCCAGGACCGCTGGCGGCACTGTCAGTTTCGGTCAGTGGCACCTCATCTCCGTCTCTGTGGATCGGCTGGCGGGAACCGGCCAGATCTACCTGGACGGCGCCCCGGTTCCTCTCGCTTCGGGCAGCTTCTATCCTGGGTTTACCAATACCGTCGACCTTCGCCTGGGTCAGTTCGCGGGCGGGGCATTCCCGATGCACGCGACGATGGACGAGGCGCGCGTCGCCGATACCATCAAATCGGCCAACTGGATCTTCGCCGATTACATGACCGTCGCCCAGAACTCTGCCTTCGAGAACTATTCCGCCATCGTCAGCTCTGCCGTGACGCTCTCCTTCGCCGTCTCCGGCCAGCACTTGATCCTGACCTGGCCCCAGGGCACACTCCAGTCGGCGCCGCTGGCGACCGGCACGTACACCAATATCACCACCGCGACTTCGCCTTACACCAACATCTTGTCGGGTCAGCAGCAATACTTCCGCGTAAAAGTCCGCTGAGCGGGGATGGATGCAAGCCCATAGGTTGTACATGGCGGCCGGGACGCAGCTCCCGGCCGCCGTTTTAGAAAGACACAGAATTGAAAGTCAAAGACCGCGAACATCCCTCCCGGCGTTTGCCTCTGCGTATTCGGCGGAAAAGTCGTGTCGGGCAATATGGGTTCTTGGCTTTTCTTCGAAACTCTGTTTTCTCCGTTATCTCCTGTTCAATCCTGTGCACGTTGCTTGGCGCGGCGCTCACCTTCCATTCCACGGCCGCGACCTTTTCCGACTCCGCAGTCGATGCCTACAACCTCCGCGTCGGCACCCAGACCTTCGCCGGCCTCTACCAGTTCACCACCAACACCCTCCTCGTTGAAACCGCGCAGGCCATCCGCGACATGGGCAGCGACGTCATCAAGCTGTACCTGGGGGCCAATTATCCGTCCCAATATCGCTACAACCTGGCTCCAAACGTGACCAACCTGCTCACACTGGCGCGAGACGATGCCTCGTGTCACCACACCCTCGACTTGCCGTTTCGGCACATCATCGCCTGGGCCTACCCCTTCTCCAACCCCGACGCGCCGTTCGGCGACGGCAATTATACCGCGGCCGAACAGGCAAACGATTACCGCGAGATGTTCGACCTCACCTGTTATCTGCTGACTAACTACAATAATTCCGGCAAAACGTTTTACCTCGGCCACTGGGAGGGGGACGGTTACTTGAGTGTCAACAATTGGCAGACTAATCCCGCGCCGGCCGTGGTCCAAGGCATGATTGGCTGGGAGAATACCCGCCAAAAAGCGGTCGATGACGCCAAAGCCGCGACCGCCTATACCAACGTGAGCGTGTTCTACTATGCCGAAGCGAACCGTGTGCGGGACGCCATGCTCAACGGTCCAACCAACAACGTGCGCGTTATTAACGCGGTGGCTCCTTATGTCACCAACCTCGACTACCTCTCCTATTCTTCGTACGACGCGATGAACCTGGCCACCTCTGAGCTCTACGCCACGCTCGATTACATGGAGGCGCATCTGCCGACCAATAAGGTCAGCACCATTCCCGGAGAGCGGATTTGGATCGGCGAATACGGGTGGGGCGGTTCCCAAACCACTGCCCAACAAGAGCCCACTACCCGGGCCTACATCCAGCGCTTGCTCAATTATGGGAACAAGGCCCTGCCGTACATTCTGTTCTGGGAAATCTACAACAACGAGGCCAACCAGTTGTTTTGTTTGATTGATTCCAACAACGTCAAAGCGCCCAGCTACTACTTGCACCAGCGGTTCGTCAATAACGCTCGGCTGCTGACCGCCCAATTCAAGGAAACCAACGGCCGCCTGCCGACGGACGGCGAGTTTGTCTCGCTGGTCTCCCCGATGCTCAATCAGCCATTGGCGGCGCCGGTGGCGCTTTCGCTTTCGACCCAGGTCGCGCGCATTGCCGGCGGCTCATCTTTCCGGGTATCGGCCACGCTCGCGCAGGGCGTTTACGGCGACGACCAGGCGTCCGTTTGGGTCTTCTGGGGACGCCAGGACGGCGGCACGACCACGTCCGGATGGGAGCAAGGGCAACAAATCGGCCTGAACACCAATTTCAATCCTGCCGTTTTTGCCCTGACCCTCACTAACCTGGCTCCCAATACGAATTATTTCTTCCGCTTTTACGCGACCAACTCCAGCGGCGAAGCATGGGCTCCCGCCTCGGCTCAGTTCAGCACGACGGTCCTCAACCCCGCGGACTACGGCGCGCGCATGAAAATCGTTTTCGCGGGGTATAACCGCGGCGAAACGCTCCTCGATTTCCCCGTGCTCGTCAACCTCGGCACCAACCTCACCGGGTTTTCCTACCGGCAGTTCGCTTCGCCCACGGGCGGTGACCTGCGCTTTGCGGACGCCGGTGGCCTGACCGCTTTGCCTTTCGAAATCGACGAGTGGAACACCAACGGCGCCTCGCTCGTCTGGGTGCGCGTGCCGCAACTGTCCAGCACCAACGATTTCATTTGGGCTTACTGGGGCGACCCGCTGGCGCCCGGGCCGCCGGCCTCCAGCACCAATGGCACCGTCTGGTCGTCCGATCATTTTCTGGTGTATCATCTGAAGGAGAGTGGTTTTCCCTATGCCGACAGCACCCTGCAGCACCCGGCGCTGACCGGTGTTGCACCCGCGTCCACCGCCGGAGTAATCGGCCGCGGCTGCTTCTTTGACGGCACTTCCAAATACCTCAACGCCGGCGCCATCAACCTCGGCGATGCGTTTACACTTTCGGCCTGGATCAAGCTCGAGTTGACCGCCACGAACATTCAAACCGTTTGGGCCAACAAAAGCGGCGGCTATAACACGCCCGGGTTCGCGTTGTTTGTGAATACGTTTCAGACCAGCGACCAAACCCTGGCGCTGGAAACGGGCAACGGCACCGTCGGCGCCAACGCTTCCACCGCCACCGGCGCGGTGAGCCCCGGCCAATGGCACCAGGTCGCTGCCGCCGTGGACCGCGCGGCTGGCGTCGCCCACCTTTACGTCGATGGGACCGACCAGACTCAGGCTTCCGGAATTCGGACTGACCTTGCCAACCAGGCCATCGTCAACCTCGGGAGGTTCACCAATGGCAATTTTTCCCTGAAAGGAACACTCGATGAAGCGCGGCTCGAGGCGGCGACCCGCTCATCGAACTGGGTTTGGGCAAGCTGGATGACGGTCGCGTCGAACACCGCCCTGGCCGGTTATTCCAGCGTTACGCAACAGCCGCCGACGCTTTCCATTTCCGCAGGCAACAACGGCCAAACCCTTTCCTGGCCGGCATACGCGGTCGCCGCCACGCTCTATACCGCCACGAACCTCGCGCCGCCCATCGCGTGGCAAATCCCAGCCAATCAGCCGGCGCTCGTGAACACTCAATGGCAAGTCACTCTGCCCCCGGACCCGGCCACTACTCGCTTCTATCGTCTGCAGCTCAAACCGTGACACTAAACCGTCCTCCTTCCGGGTTCCCGCCCAATTTCACCCCCTTAAAGTCTCTCTGCACGCTCTCGAATCCACCGGCCGGTCTGCGAAAGTTGTCGGCAAACTGTTTCACACGCACTACCCTTCGGCGCCAATATGAGATATGGGACAACGTTCGTGGCCGTGATTTGGCTGGCTGGAGCTGTCGCGGCAATCCGGGCAGCGGAAACAGATGCCCTCGCGCAACGCCCGCAGGCGGTTTCACCCAACCGCAACTACAAATTCGACCGGACGATCTCGCGGGAGGTTTTGGCGAACTACCTGTCCCGGTCGATTTCAATGGAAGGTGTGTTTAACGGCCGGGGCAACCTGGAGGACAACATCCGCATGCTCACGGGCATCGGGGCCAAGTACATCGGGCGAAGCCTTTGCCTGTGGGGTGCCGAGGCGAATTTCCTGCAAAACGTCGAGCGGGCCAAACAGGAGGTTCCCAAAATGATCGCGGCGGATCCGGAAATGATCCTGGAAGCCTGCGTCTTCGAGACTGTAAGCCCCCGGGTGGACCAAATTGCGGTGCCGGGTTGGGTGTTCACCGACCTGGGCCAGCCAGTGGAGCAAAGGAATTTCCGCTACGCTGATATGATCTATCCCGAAGGCCAGCGCCGGGATTGGGGAAGGAACGCTTCAGTGCCAGATGAGAGCCGGCTGGAGACCCGGCTTTGGTTTTATTACCAGGCGGCGTCGTACGTGGATGCCGGCTTTGAAGGCATCCACTTCGGCCAGGTGGAGATCATGAACAAGAACGACCCGGGCAATGCCCATTGGGATGATCTGCTCGGCCGGGTCCGGGCTTATGCGGCCGGGCATGCCCGGAGACACATGGTGCTGTGCAATGGCCACGTTCCCAGTGGAGGTTTGATGCACAATGGAAGGCCGCTCTTGGATTTCCACGCGTTCCCGCTGCGAATCATGGAGGTTCCCGACCGACCGCAGGAGGCGATCTTGAAGGTGGGATTCTCCGACGGGATTTATGGCAAGAGCAAGGGCGGGGTCACGTTTAGCGGCTGGAGCTGCGAGCACTTGCCCTATCTGGTGGAACTGGACAACTGGGGTGTCAGCAAGACGCCGGGGCAGGGGAGGGCCGGAGGCAATTGGGTTTGGGGTTACGATGAGATCACCTGGTTCGCGCACCAAAGCCAGCAATACCGCAGCAACTGGCTGCAATATGCCTGGAACTGGGTGCGAAAAACAGACGCCAACGGCTATCTGCAAATGCCCGGCAGCCGGACGCTGCGCTCGCCCCTCGACAACCGGCGCTGGTATTACGCCAATACGGCCAGCCCGGCAGTCCCGGAAGGGTTCGGCGACGAGGACGCGATTCGGACCGTCTGGGCCGCCGACCTCGCGAAGTCAACCGAGGGAAAGCCGGCGCAGTGAACCTGAACGCGAAGCCGAACTTGCCGGGGCTGGTTCTCGGTGCTGCCGGTTTGCAGAAAGGGTGGCATGAAGTGAGGGCAGCGCGGATCAGAAAGGAAACCACCCTGTCGATCAAGTGGAGCGCCGCGCGGCTGCAACTGGGCACTTCCAAAAGCGTCGCAGTTCTGTTACATCATCGGGCACATGACCATGAGAAACGTGCAGCGAACAAGGCGCCATGTGCACAACTCCAGTTCCAACCTCCGGTCTGAGCCCTTTCACGCGTGAGGTTTATGGACTTCGAGGTGCTCATTAAGGAAATGGAGAGCGTGATGATGCCTGAGCTGCAGAGGCGGGCGGACGCGCTTCGAGATGACAAGAGGTTTACGGATGTGCGGGTCGTGTCCAGGCGACACGCTCAGGTGATACATACGATCGGGCTGAGTTGTCATCCGGTGGCCGCATTATCGTCGAGCGATCAGTACTCGATTGGCATCAACATTATGGGTCACGGCGGGCTCTCAATGCGGGGGTTCGTCACGTGGAGCGAGCCGTACCAGAGCGCGCCCGTGAAAACCGCTGCCGGGAAGGTGTCGGGCCGCCGTAATCTGGGGGGGTATACGATCCAGGAAGGAGTGACACGGCCGTTCGATTTTCAGCCGGGAGAGACGGTGGAGGATTTTGTGCGGCTCCTGCCGACGCTCTACGACGCGTTTGACCGTGGCGTGGAGAGAGGGCATCCGCCCGGGGCATTTCGGAAGTTGTGGAATCGGGCGTCGTAGTGGTGAAAGGCTCAAGAGAAGGATAAAGGATAAAGGAATTCTGATTGCTGCCCCCTTTCCTGAGGCTAAGTCCAGTTTCCGCCTTTGCGCCTCAGCACCTTTGCGTCATTGCGTTGGTTTCTGTTTGAATCGTTACGGCTTAGCGATCGGCAGGCTGGGTGAAGATGGCACGGTGGATTGGCGTGGGATAAGGAACGCCGGGGCCTTTGGTGGCGGCCCACAGGACCCGGTTCAGTTCGTCCTCGGGCGCAAGGTCATAATCCCGGAAGTTCATGCGCGCAGATTGTTTGGCGCCGGGCGATTTGGGAGTGTTTTTGGCCAGGAGATCCACTTTAGGAGTCAGTAGGTCATAGGCCACGCTGACCGAGCGCCCTTGGAAGCAGTTGAACATCGGGGTGGCGCCAGCGTCGTACTGGGTCAGCGGCGGCAGACCGAGGATCAATTCCATCGTGCGGACCATGCTGGCGGTTGTGTAGAACGTGCTGTCCACGACGCCGCGCTTGCAGAACGGGCTTATGACCAATCCGGGAGTGCGATGGGCATCGACGTGGTCGGGGCCGTTCTGGGCGTCGTCTTCGATAACGAAGATGGCCATTTCTTTCCAGAACTTGCTGCGGCTGGCGGCGGCGACGATTTTACCCAGGCCGATGTCGTTGCTGGCGACGGAGGCATCCGGGGTGAAAGCGCCGGGGGTCGTGCCGCGCGTATGGTTTTCGCCAAGGGACATGATGGTAAACTGGGGCAGGGCGCCGGTTTTCTCGGCGGCCTGCAGGTCCTCGAGCCAGGATTGGACTTTATTCATGTCGCGTGCGCCGGACCAGCGGCCGCGGTTGGCGGACGGGACGCGGGCGGAGCCTTCGCCGTAGTTCTTGAAGCTGACGCCATGCCGTTTGCACAGGTCCCAGAGATAGCCTGCGGCCGGCGTGTCCATTTCCTCGTTGCCGGGCAGCGTGCCATGGCCGGAATAGGAAATTATCCACGAACGCTGTTTGAAATCGGTGGCGATGGCGGCGTCGCACCAACTATGGCCATCGACGCTGACCTCGCCATTGCAGTAGAGATTGTCGAGGAGAACGTAATCGCGGGCGAGCTGGTGCTGGTTCGGCGTGACCGTCTCACCGTACAAGGTCAGGTTGGGGTCGCCATTGCCGATGGGTTTGCCGGCGCGGTTAGTGATATCACCGAACACTTGGTCATAGGTGCGGTTTTCTTTGATGATATAGAGGACGTATTTGATGGGGCAGGGCTGGCCGACTTTATCGGGAATCGCACTGCGGCTGGGGACTGGGGAGGCGTGGAGGCTTTCGGGGGTATAGGGGGAGTTGCGCCGGACCTGGTCGGTGAACGCGGCCATTTGGGCGGCATTGGGGCGGCCGATGAACGCGAGCGACCCCTGGAATTGGCCGGCAATGTAATCGAACGGCGGCGGTTTTTGGAGGTGGCGCTGAATCGGGCCGTGAGCGGGGTAATTCGGTGCGGAGGCAAGTCCCTTGCCATTCGCGACGAAGAGGGTCTGGTTATCGGGGCTGACGCAGACCGCGGTGGGATACCAGCCGACCGGGATGAAACCATTGACGACCGAGACCGACTCGTTGTTGCGTCGCGCACTTTCGGAAAGGGAGTTGGAGATATCGACGACCATCACGTCGTTGTTGTCGGCGTTCGCGACAAAGAGCGTCTTACCATCGGGGGAGACCGCTACGCCGTCGGGGGTGCTGCCCTCGGGCGAGTCCGGATAGAGCGAGGTGGAAATGATTTCGCGCGTGCCTTCGGGCACGCGGCTCGTTGGGCTCGCCGCCGGTTCCTCCGACTCGAGGCCGCGAGTGGAAATTACATGGACGGTATTGTCGCCGCTGCAGGCGACGAACAGCCGGCCGTCGGGCGCCAGGGCGGAGTCGTTGGGTCGCAGTCCCACGGTAAGGTCGCGCACGCGGCGATTGGTACGCGTATCGACGACACTAACGCTGCGGCTGCCCCAATCGCTGACGTAGAGATGCCTCTGGTCGGCTCCGAAAGTGCACGCAATGGGGTGCAGGCCGACGGGGATGGTTGTTTCGAGTTTCAGGGTGTCAGGGTTCACCACCCAGACCTCGTGATTTGCCTCGTTGCAGACATAGAGCTTGCCGGTTTTGGGATGAACGGCGATGGCTGCAAGAAAGACCGGGTCGGCGGCCGGTGAGGGCGCGACGTCGTCCGCTGGGGTGGCCTGGCCGGCGTCGAGTTTGAAGAGATGGATCTTGCCGGAGTCTCCACCGGAAACATAAATCCGGCTTGAGTCGGGGCTGAAAGCGAGTCCGTTCCAAATCTTTTTGAGCGGGAAGAACTGTGAAACCTTGCGTGTGGATAGGTCGAAGAGCGCCAGGCCGGTGTTGTTAAATCCGGCGCAGGCCGCGGCGAGGAGGCGTTTGTCGGGCGAAACGACCAATTTGAGCGGCATGTCGCTCGTGGCGACCTGATCGCCGGCGGGGCTGATGCCCCAGCCGTTGAACAGCAAGCCCTGGTCCGGGCGAAGGCCGGACAGTTCGCGAAAACCAGGGCGGTTAACATCTTCGCCGTCTTTTCGGGTGGGGCTTTGGCGCGCGGGTTCGCCGGCGAGGGCACCCAGGGCGAGGATGCTGCAGAGAAAGAGCAGGGGGCGCCAACATTGGTTTAGTCGTGAGATGTGCATGAGACGTGTGGCTGGAAATTCGGTGGTCCAGCATGGTTATATTGCGCTAAGCCCGGTCCGCTGGTCAAGTTGCGTCCTCCAACGGCGTGCGGAAGTGTTGACCGCGGATTACGCGGATTTCACGGATAGACGAAAAGAAATCCGCCGTATCCGTACTTAAGATCTCTCCCGATCCAAAAAGCTCTTCCCGACAACCGCGCCGATGACCGTTCCAAAGATGGCTCCGGCGCAGAAATCCGAGAACCAGTGGATGGTCATCGAGACGCCGATGCCGACATAGAGAGCATAGGCGAGCGCCACATACCCCAGCCATCTTTGTTTCGAGAAGAGGGTGAAAATCGTGACGGCCGTGGCGAAGGCGATGGTGGTATGAGACGAAGGCCAGCCCCAGAAGACCCCACCGCGCAGGAGGCCGAATCGGAAGGTATGGCTCAGATCCGGGCCGACGGTGTGCGAGGGATGGGCTCGGCCGGTAATTGCCTTGTAGGCGGCAGCGACGATCGCGCCGATGAGTTCAGCCTGACCCACAGCCCAGCCAACCAAACGGGTCCTGGTGCTTCCGGCCAGGCTGCCGAGCGCAAGGAGGAAGAGCGGAAGCGCGATGGGCAAGAGTCCGCCGATGATGACGGCGGGAAACATCCATGAACGGAGGGTAGGAGCGCGGGTGGCGAGGAAGTAGCGCCAATCGAAACCAGAAGCAACCAGAAGGAAAGTGAGAGCGATAGCAATCACGTGCCAAGCGAGCATCCGACCTCTGAAGCAGTTGATGACGTTGCGGGCCAGGGTCGAAAGAAACACTTTCATGGCACGGGGTCACAGACCTCCGGAGGAGAGCGGACGACGCTGGCGGCCGAGTGGTCCGAGAAGTTGCGCGCTGCCGTCGGCCATTAGTTCGAGGTCGGTCGCGGTCATGAAGAAGCGGAAGCCTTGTTTTTGAAAGCGCCTGGCCTCGGCGGGCGTGCGCGCGGGGCGGCCCAGAACTTTGTCGTGTTTTTTTGCCGCGGCGGCGATTACGGCGACGGCGGCGTCGAGCCGGGGATGGTCCTGCCGGCCGCGGAGGCCGAGCGAGAAGGAGAGGTCGCTGGTGCCGATGAAGATGACGTCGATGCCAGGCGTAGCGGCAATTTGATCGATTTGTGAGAGCGCTGAGGAGTCCTCCACTACGGTTACTACGAGCACGTTTTCATCGGCGAAATCGTAATATCCTTTCGGCGCGGGCCAGCGGAATTGTGCGAGCGTGGAGCCCGAGCCGCGCAAGCCGCGAGGTGGATACCGGCAGGCGGCAACGGCCTGCTGGGCCAGTTGCGGTGTGCGGGTGAAGGGGAAAATGACACCGAGGACTCCGGCATCCAGTACGCGTTTCGCCGTCCAGAGCTCGTTGACTGGCGGGCGCGCGAAGGGCACTGCCGGCAAGCCGCGAGTCGCCAGAACGATGTTCCGCACTGTTTCGAGGCTGAGCGGGGCGTGCTCCATTTCGAGCCAGAGGAAATCGAAGCCGAGACTGGCGGCGTGCGCTGCGACTTCGACGTTGTTGACGCTGATGATGACGCCGAAAACAGGGTCGCCTTTCGCGAGTTTGGTTTTGACGGGGTTGCGCCAGCCGGGACGGGCGGCCGCAGTTTTTCGTGAGCTCATGGGCATACGATGGTTAGAGAGGTTTGTAATTTCATTCGGTCGAGGGAGGTAGCTCTTTGACCAACCAAACTTCCGAGACCTGGCAGCCCCGGCCGTTACCACCCAGGCCCCGTTCGCCATACCAGCTCAGGGTCAACTCGCCTTGCGCGGTCGCCGAGAGCGGAATCGCGAACTCGAGCGGCCGGAAGGGAACGGGTTTGGGGATGTAGGGGTGAATTTCGACGTTCTGGTTGGCCAACAGGCGCGTCTTCCGTTTGGGATTGTCGCCGCCGTACAGCACGCGAACCTTGTACTGTGCCTTGGGAGCGAGTCCGCTGTAATGCATTTGCAGGGGAGTATCGTAGAGAGTTTCGGCGTGGTTCATCCAGGAGATGCGGCGCGCGAGACCGGCCGCCTCGTCCGGTTCGTCCACGACGAGGTCTTCTTCGAACCCGGCGCTTGCGGACTGGAGCCGGCCAGGGTCCTGGTCGAAGCTGAGTCCTTGAACCAAATGCGGCTGGCGTGCCGGGTTCCCGAGATCGTCGTAGAACCCGCCCGGGCCGGGGTTCGTCCAGTGAAGGATTTCCTCGAGCGCCTTGAGGCGAGCGGGCTCGCTGGTCAGCTTGCGGATGGTGTTGAATCGTTCGGCGAGCCAGAACCGGTTGTTGAGCGGGAAGTCCAGAGTGTCGAGGCTGGCGCCGCGGTCCACGGCGCTGGCCTTGTATTTCTCGACGCTGAGCTGCATGCCGATACTTTGGAAAAGTGCTTCGCCCAGATCGAAGATGTGGGCGCGCCAGTCTGCGTTCACGTGCTCGGTTACCGCGTGGTCCAGAATCGTTTTGGCGTCATCGATGGCGCGCAAGGCGCCGCGGGCCGGGGCTGCGCGTAGGCGCTCCATCGCCTGCGCTTCCAAATCCGTCTCCCAAAGCAAGCGGTGGCGAACGTAATTATCGTAGTAAGCGCGGAACAAAGCTTGCTGAAAGCGCCAGTTCTTGAGGTCTGCCGGCGACGCCGCTTTCTCCATCGCCTGGAACTGGGCCAGGGTGGTCCCAACACTTTCGTTGGCGACCAGCGGGCCTTGCCAGTCTCGCTCGAGACTTAGGAGGCCTTGAGCGAAACCGTCCGTGTAGCGTTCGCCGATGAAATAGCGGCTGTATTGGCGCAGGATGTCGAGGACCTTGGCGTCCGGGTCCCAGCCCAGGGCGCTCCAGACAGTTTTGTTTACGTCGTCGTTGCATCCTTCGGAGTAGGTGAGAAAGCCGACGGTGTAAGGTTGAGTCTGCCTGAAAATTGTCGCTTCCCCTTCGGGCCGCGGATTGATGCATTCCCGCGCTTCAGTGACGGCGTAGGCGACGTCCCAATCCGGCACAGGGTATTGGCATTGGCGCGAGTGAGTGATATCGGGGTAGTGACGAATGGGATATTTCGCCGGAACGAGCTCACGAAGCCGAGGCAAGCTGATGCGCACCTGCGGCCCGAAGACCACGCCAGTGAGCCATGCGGGCTGGTCGTGGTTGAGGAGGACAAGGAATTCATCGAGCCAGGCTTGATCGAAACTTTGCGGGGAAACCCACATCTGCGCTTTGGGATGATAGCGACGCAAGTTTTGGGTTTGTTTTTCCAGCAACGCCATGAGAACTCGTGGAGGCGTGTGGCCGGGGTCGCCTCCTGGCACGAAGACCGCGTCAATGCGAGGCAGCGCGGCGAAAACGTCGCCCCACTCGCGCAAGGCGAACTCCACGGTCTTGGGGTCGGAGTAATCCTTGTCCATCGCCGGATACCAGACCCAGACATCGAGGCCGTACGAATCAGCCAGGCTTGACATGCCGACCATCATTTCCATGGGCGGTCGGGGGAAGTGGGGGCTATAGGAAGCGTCGTCGGAGCGAGGTGGTATGAGTTCGATGGCGTTGCAGCCGAACACGGCGAGGTCGCGGTAATACTGCTCCCAAGTGGGCAGATCCCAAGCGTCATAGGAGTTGCACTTGGGGCGATAGCCGAGTTGGTGTCCGCGCAACGCGTATTTGGGGGCCGAAGCCACATCCAGGTTATCGTCCACGGTCACACTGCCCGGGCGCATCTGCAGCTCACGGAGCAATCGGCCGACGCCGAACAGGACGCCCCGGGCATCATGGCCGACGATATAAACTATGGAGCCCGGTCCATCCCGCCGAACGCAAAGCTGGTAACCCTCCGGAGCGAGCGAGCTTCCCGCGGGCGGTGGTGGCGCCGCGCCGGGTCTGGCCAGGTGCTCCAGCACGGGTTTTGTGCCGACGGCGATAACCGGCACGTTGGAGGCAGGCCATGCGGTTGTTTCCGGCCATCGCACGCGCGTGCGCTTTTCCGCCTCCTCGATCAGCATCGTGATGGCTTTTTTCTCCTGACCGGACAGGCTAGTTGGAGTGACGATGACAGCGTCCTTAAGGTCGAGGGCGGTTGCTCGCATCGGGATTATGACCAGCAGGAGGAAGGAGATTAACAGACCTCCTACCCCAAGTGTTTCATAACCCGCACGAAATGCGAACGGCCCGGCGCCCCGACATGCTGGCGGCGAAGACTGTTCGGACGGTGTAAGCTCGCAACATGCCGGCGCTCCGCCTCCGCAGTTATGAAATATCCGCGCCAGGACCGAGAGCCGAAATCCTGGTTGGGGCGACGGTACTGAATGGACCCGCTGGATTATTGGATGAGCAATCATTCGTGCTTACGGGTGCGGAAGATCGGGTTTGGGCGAATCCTCTTCGTGAACGCGCCAGCCGCCAGGGCTCTCTTCAGGCCCAGATGTGCGAAGAGAGTCGTCATTTCACCTCGCCCACTCCGGAAACGCGGTGAGGGCGTCAACATAGTTGTGCAACTTGTCCGTGTGAGCGTCCTCCTGCCACCCGCCGCGGCCGGGACCTTTCCAAACGCCGTCGTGAGGGCATCCGTCATCAGCGATTGAGTAGAGCGCCCAGTTGAGCGTTTGGTAAGCCAGGCCCTTGAACTCGCACGAACCGGTCGTCTTGGCATATAAAGCCAAAACGGCGCCGTACGTGCTGGCGATGCCGCCCCAAGGATGTTGATCCTCGTCTTGCTCCCCGCAACTCATTACGCCGTCTTTGAGGTGGAGGAAGTTGCTGTTTACAAAAAGAATAAGCGCCTTTGAGTCCTCCTCCCACTCAGGATCGATCGCTTTCCGTTTCTCGATCAGGTAGCGTGCGAGGTTCAACGGCGCCCAGGCCGTGCGGTTTGTGTCTGAGCTGTGGTCTTCAAAAAAGTTCGCCCAAAGCAAGCCACCCTTTGCCAGGTTGGGAAGCTGGTAAGTCTTCACCCAGGCCCAAAGTTTGTCGCGAGCCGATTGGAACTCGGGATGGCCCTGCTCGAGCAGGGTGTCGAACAAGCGGAGAATGAAAGCCATATTGCCGGAGACCTTGCCGCGACCGGCGCCGGTGCGATAATCGACCCTGAACGGCCAGGGCGAGCTGGTGGCATCGCCTTCCGCCATGTTGCGCACAAGCACTCGAGCGTTTTGCAGTGCCTGCGCTTGGTACGACTTGTCCTTGGTTTGTTCAAAAAGCAACGCGAGGGCGTACCCGGCGATCCCGCCCTTGTCCGGCTCAACTTCAAAGGGTTGGTCGTCCTGGGAGCCGCAGTCGGGGGGCTGCGGGAACCGCAACCGCCAACCGGTGGAGCGTGAAAACTGCGGGTATCTGCCGATGTCAGGCGTCACGGCCTCCTTGACCAGGTAATCCCCCATCTGTCGCGCCATTTGAAGCAAGCGGGCATCCTTCTTCCCGGTGAAGGCGTAGTATTTCAAGTAGGAGATAATGCCCATGCCGTTTTGCATTGCCGGGATGAACGAGGGCCGGTCGACAATTGGTTCGTAGCCGCCATCCATGAATGTCAGAGCGACGAACCTGGGGTAGCCATGGTCGACGGGGCAGTTCAAATACCAGTTCACCTCCCGGGTCAGGGCGTCTGGCCAGGACGTCCATGCTCGGAGGATTCCTTTGGTGTCATAGACGGCGCGGTGATTCCCAATTACCTGTCCCTCGGCGAGCGACGCACCCAGCAACATCAGGGTTAGCAAAAGCCGCGCGCGAACGGGAGTCGACCAGGTGCGGAATACAGATGTCTCTAAGAAGTTCGCGTTGGGCATAAAAGTGAAGATTCGGATTTCCGCGGCCGTAAGCGAGGAAAAAATTCGGCTGAGTGGGGTTGAAGCGCACGGCAGATGTGTCGGACCGGCTTGTGGGGGGGTAGTTGAAACGTAAAGTTTTACTGGGGGCTCAAAAACGGCTAAATACTCGCGCATGCTACAACATTTTTCGCCCAAGCCAATGGTGGTTGCTCTACTCTCTTGTGCCTTGTCAGCTATCCCGGTTTTCGGCAAAACGCCGGTGGAATATGCCAACCCGCTGGTCGGTACGGCTTCGCTCGACGAGCCCGAACTGCTCGGGAACGCTCCGCCGGCGGGCGAGGAGGCGTACTCCGGCTTTACGTCTCCGGGTCCGGCCCTGCCGCATCACAGCAGCCTGCTCGGGCCGATCAACAAGGATTTAACGGAAGCGGCGAGCAATCACGGCATCATCTTCCCCTATATCCATTCGCGTCCAACTATGCTGGGCTTTTCGGCTCCCCTATCTGGGCTAACCATCATGGCGGTGGCGGGCAACTGGACCGTGCCGCCGGACCGCAGCTACGCTTCACCTTACGACAAGGCTTCGGAAAAGGCGTCGCCGGGCTATTACGCAGTATTCTTTCCTGACAGCGGCATCCGCACCGAACTGACCACGACCGACCACACTGGATTTTACCGTTTCACGTTTCCGAGGCTGAGCGCGGCACGGTGTTGATCGACCTGGGGGCTGGAGAGAGCTCGATTGAAATCGTTGGCGACCACACCGTGCGCGGAACCGGGGCCGGCGGCGGACGCGGTGGTCGGGGTGGTCGCTATTTTGTGGCCGAGTTTTCGAAGCCTTTCAAAGCGTTCGGTACCTTCCGTCAAAACCAGCCGCGACTGGAGGGCGCACGTGTCAGGCGGGATGATTCCGTTCGACCGGACGCACGGGCCGAATCCGGCAGCTACGCCGGCGCCTACCTTCGATTCTCCACTTCCGCCGGTGAGCAGATCCTGGTTCGCATCGCCTCGGCGAACACGCTTGAAGCCGCGCAGCAAGAGCTTGAGGCGGATTCAAGAGATTTCGACGAGGTCCTTCGGCGCGCTCAAAATGCCTGGAGTGAGAAGCTCAAGCTAATCGAGGTCAAAGGCGGCACGGAAAAAGAAAAGATGCTGTTTTATTCGACACTTTACAACTCGCTGCTCACGCCCCGGCTTCTCGCCAGGAGAGGTGAACCCCTTCGAGGCCGCAACCAGGATGGCCAGGTCGCCGAGTATGATCGCTACAGCCCGGTTGCCTTTTGGGACACGGGGCGCAATCAAATCGTCCTGCTCACGTTGCTCGAACCCGACGCGAAGACCAACATGCTGCGCACGCACCTGGAAATGGCCCGCGAAAGCGGCTGGATGCACACTTCGTTCTACGGCGACCATGCCGTGTTCATGTATCTGGGCGACTGGGAACGCGGTGTGCCCTTCGACTACGCCTCCGTTTACCCCTACCTCCGCAAGAATGCCACCGACCCGGCCGGACCGCGCGGCAACCTCGCCGAGTATCTCGAAAAGGGTTGGGTCCATGATATTTTTGTGGAGCATCCCAGTCCTCCTTACGCCGGCGGCAACGCGGGCGTGGACAAAACCTTGGAGTATAGCTGGGACGATTATGCGCTGGCGAGGTTCGCGAAGAAGCTTGGTAAAGCAGACGACTACAGGATGTTCCTCGCTCGCGCCCATAACTACACCAACATGTATAACGCTTCGACCGGGTTTATGCGCGGTCGCAACGAGGACGGGTCGTGGATTTCGCCGTTCGATCCGTGCGAGCCTTACTACAACTACATGATGAAGGAAGCCACCGGCTGGCAAAACTTCTGGCTGGTCCCCCATGACGTCCAAGGTTTAATCAACCTCGTGGGAGGACGCGAGAATTTTCAGAAAAAGCTCGACACATTTTTTACCACGCCCTACCGGCCCAAGGGCATCGCTCGCGACGTGACCGGCATGCTTGGGCTGTATTGCCAGGGAAACCAACCGGACCAGCAAGCGGCGTACTACTATGATTACGCCGGGCAACCGTGGAAAACGCAGAAGCTGATTCGGGAGATTCTTCGCCTGATGTATGGCAGCGACAAGTACGGCCTGGCCTTTCCCGGCATGGATGACCAAGGCTCCACTTCTTCATGGTATGTCTTCAGCGCGATGGGATTTTACACCGTCGATCCCTCGAGCACGGCCTACATGATCGGGTCGCCAATCTTTGACGAAGTCACGCTGCACATGGGCAATGGCAAGGGCTTGATTATCCAGGCCAAGGGAAACTCAGAGAAAAACCTTTATATCCAATCCGCCACCTTGAACGGCCAGCCTTGGAACAAGCCCTGGTTCAGCCACACGGACATTGCCAACGGCGGCACACTTGTCTTCGAGATGGGACCACGCCCTAACCTGAGCTGGGGCAGCGGGCTCGAGGCTGCGCCGCCGTCGATGACCCGTTGACACGATGGCTCCCTTCGGGTTCTCGGAAGAGCTTACACCGAGCCGGCTATTCCTGAAGTGCTTGGGAGCAATTTACGGAGCGGAAGGGCTCTGGGGCGCAGACATCGAACCGGGGTCGAGTCCGTTTATGTGGGAAGCATTCCTTTGGAACTCCGCCAACATGATGAGGCACCTTCCGACGTTCGCGTTGAGCGAAGGACGCCGGTACGCGGACCTGGTTCCGGATGCTAATCTGATCACGCCGCACGAGACGTCGGAAACCAAGGCTTACGTTGGGTGGGCCTATTGCGCGCGAACCCCGGCGCGGGATTTCTTTCTGGCGTACTTCGAAAAGGGGTGTCCGGCGCAAAACACGATTCGCGGAGCGCTGGGGCGCACAGGTTATCGGGCGCAATGGTTCGATCCGCGCACCGGCGTCTGGTCCAAGGCCAGTGACGGCGTCGTGAGGGCCAACCAGTGGGGCTGGGTCACGGTTCCCGCGTTTCCGTCGGCCGACGATTGGGGATTGAAACTCACGGCCAGCGCCGAGGTCCCGTGAAAATTTTGATGATAAGCTTGATCTGCCAGAAGGCTTCCGGGTAGGGTGCTGACGGCCCTGACAGCGCAGTTGCGCGGAATTTCCCCAATTCCGCACCTCCTTGGCACCTGCATGCAGGGCCCTTCTTTTCAGCGGCGCGTCGCTCAGCCGTCTCGCAGGTTCTGGACGTTTCGCCCTAATCCCTCGCAGGGATTTGTTTTGAAAACGGGATTTCGCCGCGCAGCATCTTTCCCGCCTGGCCGGTCAGCCAAAGGTAATAATCGGCCGGCATGCCCTCGTAATCGCACAGTTTGACCCCGACGGGCGGTTGATTGGAGCACTTGAAAATCGCGGTGCCCTCATCCATTTCGTCAAACATGGCAACGTAGAGCATCTTAGCTTTGGCGTGAACGGCGCCGCTGATTTGGCTCCAGTAAAAGCGTCCCTTTTGGCGGGGGATTTGGTTCAACGGATAAATAAGCGCGTTATCGCCCCGGCCATGTGCGTGCATGTTATACCAACTGAACCCGGGAGAAACGCAGGGTGCGTAATCGACGTGGCGTTCCGCGCACCAGGCGAGGTCCGCCTTGACCTGCTCCTCGTAACGCGCGACATCGAACAAGTGGACGAGCGGGGTGAACCGCTGCACCATCCACGGCATGACGACGTCCGCCGACTCGATGAGTTGATGCAGGTAAGGGTCGGGGTTGGTGTCGATTTTCAATTCCCGGAACCACGTCGGGACGCCCAGCATCACCGAGCAGCCGCCGTAGCCCGGGGCGTGCTTGAGAAAGTCGATGACCTTCTCGAGGCGGATATTCCGGATGTTGTAGCCGCGGTCGGGAAAGCCGAGTCCCCAAATCACGACCAATGGTTTTCCGCGATGATAGAGGTAATGGTTCTCGGTTTGTGAGGTCACATTCACTTCATCGACGAGTTCCTTCCAGTCGTCGATGATCGCCGAGCAATCTTCGCCGCTGTCGCGGAGGCCCGACAGGTCATACATGACGGCAATCGCGCCGCCGTATTTTTGCGAAGACCGGATGGCGTTGTCCAAAACGACGCGGCTCTTCTTCCGGCTCGCCGGGGAACGGAGGCCGCTGAAGAAGCGTTGCACAAAGACACCATCGATGCCGTATTGTTTGAGCCAGCGAAAATGGAGATCGGTCGTGCTCTGGTCCCAGGAGCTGAACACGCGGGCGAGGGAGCCGTCCTGGTTGGTGAGCGCGGTTGGATAGGTCTTTTCGTATTCCGAGACGTCGGGCCAGAAATCAGGGTGAAGCGTGGCGGCGGTCAGCGGGCCGCGTTCGCTGTAATGGCTCCAGCCCTGGCCGGATCCGTCGCCTTGCGCGCGAAACCAGCCTTGATAGCCGCACATGACCCGGGCTTCATAGGTTGGATATTGGGAGGTCGGGCTGTGTTTGCTTTCAACCTGGGCCGGGACCGAAAGACAGCCGAACGAAAAAATGGCGAGCGAGCAGAGAGCGGTCGCCAGCCCAGATGGTTCACACCCCTGCCCGTAGCGCAGGTTTCCAAACCAGCGAAACCCGACGCCACATCGACGGCCTGCTGACTTGGAAGTCGGCGATACAGCAGGTTTGGAAACCTGCGCTACGGCCGCCGCAGGAGCGACAGTGGCGAGGGTGCGAAATATTCGGGGTAGGGTGGTTTTCATTGACAGAATTCTGGTGTCAGATGGCGAGTCATTATGCTTCGTGGTTATTCGCGCTCACTTCGCATCGGCGGTGAGGTCGGCGGTGAAATGGCGGGTTTCACCGGGCTTCAATCGGATGGCAAGGGTTTTCTCGCCATAGCGCACGGTACAAGCTCCAGCGCCTGTGACGTTCCTTATCGCGGCACCACTCAGCCGGCCGTCCTGCCACTGGATGTCCACCGCGAGGCCTCCTCTGGCTCGCAAGCCCTTGACGCTTCCAGCCGGCCAGGCTTTGGGGAGGGCCGGCAGCAGTTCGATTTCTCCGCTCTGACTCTGGAGCAGCATTTCAGCGATGGCGGAGGCCCCGCCGAAATTGCCGTCGATTTGGAATGGGGGGTGGGCATCGAACATATCGGGATAGGTTCGCTCGGGGCTCAGGAGGAAGGCGAGTATGCTGTAGGCGTGGTCGCCATCGTGGAGCCGGGCCCACAAGTTCAGCCGCCAGGCGGTGGCCCAGCCGGTCGCTTTGTCGCCGCGGATCTCCAGCGATTTTTTGGCTGCGGCCGCGAGTTCAGGTGTTTTGCGGAAATCAATCTGGGCGCCGGGAAAAAGGCCATAGAGATGCGAGACGTGGCGGTGGTGCAGGTCCACGCCGGGCCCGTTGTCCCAATCCTTGAGCCACTCCTGGAGTTGTCCGGCGGCGCCGATTTGCATAGGCGCGAGGTGCGCGCGGGCCGCTTCGATTTTCTGCGCGAGGTCCCGGTCCACGCCGAGGATTTGCGAGGCCCGGAGGCAGTGATCGAACAAGTCGCGCAGGATTTGCAGGTCCATGGTCGGCCCGGCGCAGACGCTGGTCCGGCCCTCGGGATGGCGGTTTTCCGGGGAGACGGAAGGGCAGGTGACCAGCCAGTGGTGAGTGGGTTCTTCAACCAGGGTATCGAGGAAGAATTCCGCCGAGCCTTTGAGGGCCGGATAGATTTGCTGAAGATAGGTTTTGTCTTCACTGAAAAGATAATGTTCCCACAGATTCTGGCACAGCCAAGCTCCGCCCATCGGCCACATGCCGGAGAAAGAGCCGTCAATCGGGCCTGCCGCGCGCCATAAATCGGTGTTGTGGTGCACCACCCAACCGCGGGCGTTATACATGGTTTTGGCCGTGCGGGCGCCGGTCTGGGTTAGATCCAGGACCATTGCGGTCAGAGGCTGAGTGCACTCCGCAAGGTTGCAGTTTTCCGCCGGCCAGTAATTCATCTCCGTATTGATGTTGATGGTGTACTTGCCGCCCCACGGGGGGCTGAGGGAATCGTTCCAGAGGCCCTGCAGATTCGCCGGTTGGCAGCCGGGCCGCGAACACGAAATCAGGAGGTAACGTGCGAACTGAAAGTAGAGCGCGGCCAGCTGCGGGTCACTGCCCTCAGCGAAATGGGCGATGCGCTCGTCGGTCGGCAACTGCGCGGAACCGGTTCGGCCGAGGTCCAATTCGACGCGTCGAAACAACCGTTGGTGCTCAGCGAGGTGTGCGTTCAGCAGGCGGGGAAATGGTTTTCTGGCTGCGTCGGCGATTTGCCGCTGAACGATGGCTTCGGGGTCGCTGCTGACATCCTGAAAATTCCTGTAGCTGGTGGCCGCGGCGATGAGCACGGTTGCCGAGTCCGCACCCGTGACGGTGATCGCGTTCGTGGTGCTGGAGGTCTTTCCGCCTCGCGCCTGCACGCGGACACGGGCCTGATACTTGAGCGTGCCCGAGATGCCGCCCGAGTCGCCGTTAACGCCGTTCATGACCAGGGTGTCGACTCCTTCGGAGATGATGGTCGCGCGCTGGGGTGTCCTCATCCCCGCGACGAAGGAAAGTTGTCCGGGCTTATCGGCGGTAAGCCGGACCACGATGACCTGGTCCACGGGGCTGGCGAAGCTTTCCCTTCGGAAAGCCGTGCCCTGAGCGGTGTAAGTCACGCCGGCGACGGCGGTATCGAGGTTGAGGTCGCGGCGATAGTTCTCAAAGGATGCCGCATTGGGAAAACCCAGGAACAGGTCGCCCACCGTCTGGTAGGGCATCTGGCGCAGCGGCTGGGCCATCATGCTCCGGTCGATCAGCCTCGCCGCGTCGTCATAGTTGCCCCCGAAGATCAGCTTGCGGACCTCGGGCAGCGCCGCGAGGGCATTGGTATTGTCCGGAGTGTAAGGTCCGCCCGCCCAGAGTGTGTCCTCGTTGAGCTGGAGTTGCTCACGCGCCGGGCCGCCAAACACCATCGCACCGAGCCGTCCGTTGCCAATGGGCAGCGCCTCGGTCCATTTGGTGGCGGGTCTTCTATACCACAAAGTCCACTGCGCAGCTCGCGACTGGGGGCCGTCGGCTGGGTTAGAGGCGGCATCGGATGAGGGTAGCGCCGCGACGGCTTCATTCGCCACCAGTCCGGACAAGGACAGGGCGAGGCTGGCAAGCAGACACAAGTGGTCAATCGATTTCATATTTTGTGCGAACCAGAGCGAGCGTGTCGGGGCCTGCCGATGTGTTAAATTCCGGTTGCATGGATATTGCTAGGCGCCGACGCGGGCGTTCTTCGTGACGAAGTCCAGGACGGGTTTCAGATCCTGCGGCTCGAGCGGATAATGTGCCTGGCCTTCCTTGAGGATGACCGTGATTTGTCCGCCGAGTTCCTTATAGCGCTTCTCCGCCACTCGAGTTTGGGAATCGAGCCACGGGTCGAGGCTGCCGCAAACGTGAAGCAGCGGCACGCCTGTCCTGGCGAGCGCGGCAAGTTGGTCGAGGGGTTGCGTCTTTGACATTTTGCAGCGCAGGACAGGATTCTCGGCGTAAACGCAGGAAACCTTGTCCGGGTTGGCAATCGCCCAGGCATAGACCTCACCAGCCGCGCCGCCGGCACCTTCCATGACTGGCCGGGTAGAAAACCCGTGTTTGATGAGGTGTGCGTAAACGGCGTCCCAGTGCGCCTGCAGCGGGCCATCGGCGTTGTAGGGAACCGGACCGGTGACGATATGAAAACCTTTGGACAGCAGAGCCAAATCGACCGCCGCATTCCGGTCAACAAATCCCGCTCTGAAGACCCACGGCTTTCCTGGCGCCGCCGTTTTTGGCAAAATGACATCAATTGTTCCCTCGACGCCCTCCAGCCCAAATGCGTAGCGGTCGTAGCACTCCGTGAATGCCGGGCCGCGGCAGGTGATGCGGGTTCCTTCCTCCGCGAAGTCGCGGTAAGAGTTTTCCACACTGTAGTAAGTCGTCTTGGAGAACCTGGCGCCCACAAAGTCCGGTGGAGCGCCGGCGGTGTGCTGGAAACTTTGGGTGATGAAGTCAGCGATGGGGGTCGGATTTCGCAGGCTGTGCGGATGATGGCCGGCGCCTTCCTTGATCATCATCGTGATCCGACCGCCGAACTGCTGGTAAATGTTCTCGATGGCCAGCGCATTCCGGCCCAATAGGGGATCGATACTGCCGCACACTTGAAGCAGCGGCACATCGTTGGTGGCCAGGTCACCGAGTCTCGAGAACATCTCCCGGTTGGCACCCGGATTGTCAGCATAGATACACGACACTTTGTCAGGGTGGGCGGTGGCCCAGGTATAGGCGTATTCGCCTCCGCGGCTCATGCCAATGAAGGCCGGCTTCGTTGACAGCCCGTGCTTTTGGGTGAGGAACTCATACCAGGCGTCCCATTTCCTGTCCGGCCTTAAGGAGGCATCGGCGGTGATGTAGGCGATGTGAAAGCCGCGCTTGAGCAACTCGATCTCGGCCTGCGGTTGGTGGTCCCAGTAACAGCCCCGCCAGGACCACGGGTTGCCGGGCGCCGCCGATTTGGGAACCACCACAATGCACCGCCGCTGGCCCTGGATGTCTCCTTCGACCTTCGGATCGGCCGGCTTGATGGTGAGGTTCTCCTCGTCCAGGAGAAAATCGTAGCGGTCGAAGCCGTGCCAGACGGTCTTTAGGCCCACGAATGAGACAAGTTCAGAGGTAATGTGCGAAGGGGTCTCGGCTCCCCAAGTCATGCCGATGGCGGACCAGCAGCAAATTACAACCAGCGCCAGAGCTTTTAGCATCCTACGTGCGGTCGTCTGGGAAAACGCTTGGTGCCTCGCGAAGGGCGCGCGCTTGTTCACAGTTAAGAGCCAGGCGGAGGCGAAGGTGATCAATTTGACGAGGAGTTTAAGGTGTTTCATGACGGTTGAGGCCGTTCGCAGAATTTAAGCGGAGGCAGAATGTTTTCTTGGTTCCTGGCGACCGCTACGGTTGCTTCGGGAGGGCGTCGGCGGCCGCTTGCTGAAAGGCGCGGCGGATGTCGCTGGCGTCGCTGTTGCCGGAGTTGGGGCGTTGGACCATGAGGACGTATGCGACTCCACGGACGGGGTCGATCCAGGCCTGGGTGCCCCAGGCGCCGCCGTGGCCGAACGTGCCGGGCGACAGCATCGCGGCGACACCTTCGTGGGGCGCTCGCAAGATGCAGGTGCCGATTCCCCAGCCGTAGTTGGTCCCATGGCTGCCGAATTCTGGCGACTGGAGGAAACCGGTGGGCAGGTCGCCGGTCTGGACCGTGGTGAGCAATCTCATAGCTGCCGGGCTGAGGAACCGTTTGCCGTCGAACGCGCCTCCGCCGAGGAGCATCTGGCAGAAGCGGGCGTAGTCGGGTCCGGTGGAGAAGAGGCCGCCGTTGCCGAGCGGGGGATGGCCCGGCGCGCCGAAGCTGGCGGGGAGCGGCACGGCCTCAAGGGCGCCGCTCGTTTTGTTCTTTGTGTAGCCAACGACAAGCCGCACGGGTGATTTCCTGGAGGGATAAAAGGTGGTGTCCTTCATGCCCAGCGGGTCAAAAATGCGCTTCTGCACGAAGGTGTCGAAAGACAAGCCGCTGACGATTTCGACGACTCGCGCGGCGGCGTTGATGCCGGATTGCGTGTATTGCCATTTGGCGCCGGGCTCGTATTGCATGGGGGCGGCCAGGAAGAGCGGGATGAGGTCGGCGAGCGTATGAGCGTTGCGCACGGCGGCGGGATCGGCTTCACCGAGGCCGGAGGTGTGGGTGAGGACCTGGGCGAGGGTGAGATTGGCGGGTTGGCCGGATGGGGTCTTCAGGTGGGCGAATTCCGGAATATAATCGGCAATGAGGTTGGTGACATTCAGCCTGCCTTCATCCTGGAGCATCAGCACCGAGACGGCGGTCACGGGCTTGGTCATGGAGGCGATCCAGAACAGGGAATCGAGGCGCATTGGTTTGTTCGCGGCGATGTCGGCGAGCCCGGTAGCTTCGAGGTGAAGGATTTTGTCCTTGGAGACAACGACGGTAACGGCGCCCGAGAGCTGGCGGGCATCGACGGCGGCTTGCATCGCTTTGTCAAGACGGGGCAGTTTCGGAGTGGCGCACGAGGTGGCGAGGAGCACGAGCGGCAAGAGGGGCGAGAAATGGAATTTCATATGCACCGGAGCTGTCTCCTACCGGATTCCTTTTCGCGAGTCACGATAAAAGCGAGCCCGGCGCCCTCTGAGGCCGATGACTTATGTCGGCTACGCTCTGCCGACAGCATCTTAGCAGGCGGGCTGGATGAGGTCAGAGTTGCGCTTTCGATTCTTTCGTGGGCACCATCATCAACGTGAGGCGAAAATGAGCACCGAGACTGTTCTTGTCACCGGGGCCTCTTCGGGCATCGGCCGCGAACTGGCAAAATGCTTTGCGGCCGATGGCTGCCGACTCATCCTGCTGGCGCGGAAGCGCCAGGCACTGCAGATGCTGGCGGAGGAGTTAAGACAGACCCACAAAACTCAGTCTGAAGTTCTCACGGTCGATCTCTCCAAGCCGGATGCGCCGGTCAGCGCTTTCCAACATTTGGAGGCGAACGGCACGAAAGTCGATGTGCTGGTCAATAACGCCGGGTTTGGCGCTTACGGGCGGTTTGAGGAGCTCGCGGTGGAGCGCCAGCTCGAGATGGTGCAAGTCAACGTTACGGCACTCACGCACCTGACCCGGCTCTTTCTGCCGGGGATGATCGAGCGGCGTCGCGGGGGTGTGCTGAACGTCGCCTCAACCGCGGCGTTTCAACCTGGGCCGCTCATGGCGGTTTATTTCGCGACGAAAGCCTACGTGCTTTCGTTCAGCGAAGCCATCGCCGAAGAGCTCGCCGGAACCGGCGTGACAGCCACTGCGCTCTGCCCGGGCCCTACGGCCACGAATTTTGCCGAGGCAGCGAAGGCCCGGTTCTCGCGCCGGTTCGTGGGGCTCTCGATGTCGGCTGAATCCGTGGCGTCGATGGGCCACCGGGCCTTCCGCAATGGCCGGGTCGTCGCGATTGCAGGCTGGCGCAATCGGCTTCTTGCCTGCTCAGTTCGTTTTGGCCCACGCGCGGTTGTCCGCAAGGTCGCCAAACGAGTGAATGCGGCGAGCTATGGTTTTGGGGCGTAGCGCAGAAATTGGCTTGCGGTTCAGGATGACCTTGCCCGCAGGGAGCGCACTATGGATCAAAATTTCGTACGGCTTTACAAGGCACTCGGCGGCGGTTGGGAAGGCGAAACCCAAGTGGCCGAATCCAAACCGAGCACGCAACAACAAATACAGCACCGATTATGACCGGCCGAAGGTTGAAACCACAGAAAGGGTGAGGAACACTATGCGGCATGAAACCAGTGGAAGCCATGGTGCTGCTGACGGGCGCTATCGTCGGGGTGGTTTTGGTGGGCCGGCGCTTAAGGATGCCCTATCCGATCGCGCTGGTGATCGGTGGCCTTGGCATCAGCCTGGTGCCCGGACTGCCAGTGGTTCGCATTAATCCCGACCTCGTCTTTTTGCTTTTTCTGCCGCCGTTGCTCTACGCTGCGGGATGGTTTACCTCGTGGCATGAGTTCAAGGCGAACCTGCGGCCCATTTTTCTGCTCGCGTTCGGGCTGGTGCTGTTCACGACGTTTGTCGTTGGGGTGGTTCTGCATGCCCTGCTTCCGGCAATACCCTTGGCGGTCGCGTTTGCTTTCGGGGCAATCGTTTCTCCGCCGGACGCCGTCGCGGCCACGGCGATTGCCGACCAGATCCGTCTGCCCAAGCGGATTGTTGCCATCCTGGAGGGTGAGAGTTTGGTCAACGATGCGACCGGGCTCGTAGCGTTGCGATTTGCGCTTGCGGCGGCGGCTTCGGGAGCCTTCTCAGCGATGCACGCGACGGTGGAGTTCGCGTGGGTCGTGACCGGCGGGTTGGGGCTGGGTCTGGTGGTTGCCATGGTTTTCGAGAGGGTGTTCCGACTCATCAAAGATGACTCATTGCTCATCACGGTCTCGCTGCTGATTCCGTACGTTGCGTACCTTCCCGCCGAGAGGCTGCACGTGTCCGGGGTGCTGGCGGCGGTCACAGCGGGGATTTACGGCGGTTGGAAGGGGCCGGAGCTGCTGTCCGCGAGCACGCGACTCAACGCCGTGGCGGTCTGGGGCATGCTCGTCTTCCTGCTCAATTGCGTTTTGTTCATTTTGATCGGGCTTCAGTTGCCGGAGATCGTCGGCGAGCTCGGGCAGTATTCGACAGGACAACTCATCGGCTACGGCGCGCTGGTCAGCGCCGTTGTGGTTCTGGTTCGCCCGGTTTGGGTTTTTCCGGCGACCTGGCTGCCACGCTTGCTGAGCAAACGCCTGCGCCAGCGTGATCCGATTCCGTCCTGGCGTTACATCGTGGTCGTTGCCTGGAGCGGCATGCGGGGTGTTGTTTCATTGGCAGCGGCGCTAGCATTACCGATCACCTTTAGCGACGGGCGGCCCTTGCCGCAGCGCAGTCTGGTCATCTTCCTCACGTTTTGTGTCATCCTCTCGACGCTGGTCTGTCAGGGATTATCGCTTCCGTTGATTGTCCGCTGGCTTGGCGTTAGAGAGCGTCACGACGATAAACACGAACGCAACGCTCGCCTTAAGCTGGCGCACGCCGCCCTGGCCCGCCTGAACAAGCTGGCGGTGCAAAGTCCCCGTCAGGAAAAAGCGCTCCAGCAGGTCACCGCCCATTACCAGGAACGCATAGAGGACTTGAACGACGACCTCGCGGAGGTGCTTGGGTGGAGCGACCACCGAGAACACCGGGTTGCCACGAGCCGGCTTCGGCTGGAGAGCCTGGAGGCTGAACGGCATGAACTGATTAGACTCCGCCGGGAGCACCAGGTTAATGAGGAACTTATGCACCTGATCGAGCATGAACTGGATTTGGAGGAGGCACGATTGCGAAGTTGACCGCTATTTCTTTTCCTTGTCCCAATTGTTGTCTTTGATCACCCGGCTGAGTTCGGCGAACTCCTGGGCATCCTCCGACAACAGTTTGAACTTGATGAGGTATTTGCAGACGTCACGCAGGTGTTTAATCTCGTCTTTCTTCGCCGCCAGTTTTTCGGGGGAGAGCTGTTGGACATCGTCCCAGTATTGCCGCTCCAGTTCCTGCACGCGCTGGGCCGTGGCGTCGTTGGGCTCATAGACCAGGGACTCGACCAGGCCCAGCATTTCGGGCACCGGATTGGTGGCGTCTTTCAATTTCTCAGCCTCCTGGCGGACCAGTGCGGCGATTTCCTGGCGTTTGGCTTGAGTGGCTTCGGCGCTGAGGTAACCGTCGGTGCCTCCATCGAGCGAGCGCGGAGGCAGCGGACGGTACCAGATGTTGCGATAGCGAACGGGGTTGCCATGGTCCTGAAGTTTGAGGGGGCCGACCTCGCCGAGCGGGCCGGGTTTGGCGCGCGTCATGTGCCCCGTGGCGCCCTCGAGCGGGGTATGGTCCTGTACGAGCACGCCGTTTAAAAAGACGGTAACGTAACCCGGATCAACCGGCTGGCCGTTCTTATAGAGCGGCCGCCGGAACACGATGTCATACACTTGGAACCGGCCCGGGGGCCGTAGCGCGTTGGCCAGCGGCGGGTTGACCCCATAGACTGAGGCCGCGAATCCATCCGCGTAGGTCGGGTTGTTGTAGTTGTCCAGCACCTGGACCTCGATCTGGCCCAGCAGGAAGACCCCGCTGTTGCCGCGTCCCTGGCTTTCCCCCTCGACTTTGGTTGGCGCCGCCCATTCCACATGGAGCTGGCAATCGCCGAATTTTTCTCTGGTCCGAATGTAGCCGGAACCCGGGACGCATTCCATCGCGCCATTCCTGACCACCCACTTGGTGGGAACGCCTTCGCCCTGGTCGGCCTCCCATTTCGAGAGGTCGGTGCCATTGAACAGAACAATGGCGTCGGAGGGCGGCTGCCCGGGCTGGTCCTCCGAACTGAACGTGCCCGGGGTGACCAGTTTGGGCTGCGGCCGGTTGCGGTCGTGGACGGCCCAGGGATGATGTTCGTCCGGCGCATCGCCGTAGAAGGGGGAGCCGACGTTCGCCGCCCAGGCGGCGGAGCCTGCCGAAATGAGAGCAACCAAAGTGGTGGAGGGGAAACGGGTTTGCATAGGAGTGTAGAGTTTGGGGGTTAGGTCTAATGCGGCCGGAGGGTTTATTATGCTTTCCCGAACATTGCCTTCCAATTGTCCAGGCACCGTTTGGCGGTTTCTAACTCCGAAAAGCGGCTGCCTTCCTGCTCGATCAGAAAATACTCGATGCCACCCACGGATTCCGCCGCGGCAACCAGCTCTTTCCATGGTGTCACACCTTCGCCGAACAGGACGCGATAACCTTTTTCTCCCGCGTGCGAACTTGGCGCCCAATCCTTGAGATGCATGACCTTGATGCGTCCCGGGTTGGCTTTGACCCAGCCGACCGGGTCGGCGCCGGCTTCTTCGCAGGTGCCGACATCCAACTGGAGCACGAATTCCCTGGGAGTGTTGGCGGCGATGACTTCGAGAATGCGCTGGCCGTTTTCCAATTTGGCCCATTCGGCCTGGTGGTTGTGGTAGCCCGCGCTCAAGCCGTGCGGCTTCAATTGATCGACTGCGGCGGTGAGCTGTTCGCAGAGTTTCTTCCACCCGTCAAAGCCACTGGTCCGACCGGGAGCGCTGGCCAGGATGACGTAGCGAGTGCCGAGAATCTGGTTGAGTTCGATCGCGTGGGCCAGGTTTTCTCCCGGAGTGAACGAGTCGAAACCGTTGTGGGTGGAGTAACAGCGAAGGCCAAGATCGTCCATTTGCGCCCGGACGTCTTTGGTGTAAGCCGGCGTCCATTTGAAGTACGGCGAGTAGAACTCGACGACTTCGTAGCCGAATCCTGCAACCATCTTCAGCGTGGTGGGCAGGTCGCGGGCCAACTCGCCTCGCACCGAGTAGAGTTCCAGGCCGACCGGATACCGCTTCGCGTTCGCGGGTTCCGGCGCAGCCGGCTGCGCCGAGGCATCACTGACGGAGACCTGTGCGGCGATAGTGGCGGGAATCACCCCCGACAATGCGAGGAAGGTTCGACGGGTTAGAGGCGCGCCAGGGGAGAATAAATGTTTCATAATTGATTCAAGGTCGCCGAGGGCCGTTTGCTCTCGGCAATCCGCGGAAGATACTGGTTCGCCACCATGCTTCGCAACCCCAGGCTAATCGGTAGGGTAACCCACCTTCACTGAGGCAGTACGCAGGAAACGAGGCATCTCATTTCTTGAGGTTTGATTTTCGGCCTTTGACTGCGGGGACCAACGGGCGTGGTGCGGGCGTTTGCGACTTGAGTTCATGGAACGTGTAATGATTCTAGTGACCAGCGTTTGTTGGTGTCCAGTATGGCCTGGACGGAGGGGAGGAGGTCCTGGACGGCGAACTGCTGGTAGGTGCCGCCGGAGGGCCAGGAGATTCTGAGGCCGATGTTGGCTTTGTTTTGGAACCAGTAGGCGACCTGCTCGACGGCGGCGCGTTCGAGGTCGTCGGGGAGCGGTGTTTGGCCCGCGCCTGGCGTGGTGCCGGGGAGGACGTAGCCGCCAGTGTAGGTGAAGCAACAAGTTGATAGTGGGGGCGGGTTTGGCGATTTTGTAAAGCTCGCGCTGGTTCTCGTGGACGGCGAACTCGTCGATTTTGACGTGGCCGCGCTTGCCAACGAGGGCGTCCGGGTTTGAGGAGAGAGAGTAGATGCGGCGGCCGTTGTTGAACTGAAGGGCGCAGGCGGAGGAGTTCTTTTTGTGGTCGAGCGAGATGTAACCCAGGTCGGCAACTCAGACGTTGAGGGCTTTGGCCCAGTCCTTGCAGTCTTCGAGATACAGACGGGCTTGCATTTCGTCGCGAGAGGTCACCCAGACATCAAACGTGGCACCTGCGAGGCTGGCTTTCATGACGGAGTCGAAGGCATCAGTTTTGGTGGCGCCGACCTGGTGGGACTTTTCCCAGAGCTTAAGGTGCCAGTGGTCGGTGATCCAGCGGGACTGGGTGGGCAGGAACCAAGAGGAGTTGGGAAAATATTTTCGGTCGAGATTGGTCGAGATTGGTCGAGATTAGTCGAGATTCGGGGGACGGCTGAGAGGGGCAATTTTGAGGAATTGCAGGCTGGGTGGGGGCGGGGCCTTGAGTCAGCTGGACCTCGTCCTGGGTCTTGCGTGAACCGAAAAGTGCGGAGAAGTGCATACGTCAGATGAGTTTGACCTCCCGAACGAGCTGGTTCATGGCCTCGGGGCTGATGATTTTCTTGGCGGCGCCGGGTTGCTCGGGGTGGAGTTTGGCCTCGAGGAGGGATTCCTGTCTGTTCGATGCCGCCCGCCAGCTTGTGTGGCGTGGCTGCCTTGCCTCCCTGGAGCGGGCGCGTGGGTGCACAGGCGCACACCGTGAGGAAGAGCGCCGCGACGCACCCGACACGCACGCATAAAGTTCTCTTTGCAGGTTTCATGTCAGGTCACTTTTTCGTTTTCGAGTTTTGCTCTCACTATGTATGGGGCCACGAAACCTGTTACCGACGTAACTAGAGGGAACGAATGGCCTCGCGAAGGTTCACTCTCCGCGAGGCCCTGGGTCACACGCGGGTCCCTACGGCGACCAAGCGACACCCGACGGCGGCTCATAGGTGAGGCAGCCCGCCGAGCCGGGAATGGAGCCGAGCCGCCGAGCTTCAGAATACCGGCGAGAAGGAACGATGAGATACCGTTCAAGGTGCTGGGCAAATGTCCGGAGCATGGGCTCGAGCTGGCCCTGGGCATCCACGGCGGCGGCGAGGTGTCCGTGGAAGCGCCTGATGGCCATGCGGACGGCCCGGACGCATCGCTGGGCGCTGTCCCGGGTTCGCGCGGTGTTTGCTTCCTCGTAGCGATAGAGGTTGATGAGTTCCCGCTGCACTTCTTCCCTCACAGGTTCGATGGTGCCCTAGTCTTCGAGGATGGCTTCCAGTTCATATTGGCTGCGCAAGACCCTTCGCCTCGTTTCGGCTGCATCCAGGCCGAGGAGGGCACCTTCCCCCGTGAGGGTGACGGTGGTTTCGAGGGGGAAAAAGGCGGCACGGACGCGGGAGAGGTGGGCCAGGGAGCGGGCGTCCAGGTGGTTGGCGGTCGGGGCCAGGAGAATGAAGGGCTGGTTTAGGGTGGCGACCAGATCGGGGACTACGCGGCGGAATGCTTCATGGTCGGGCAAGATGGTGAGGATGGCGGGGACCGCGTTGGCGGACCAGGAGCCAATCTGGGTGGTGAACGGGAGGCCAAACTCGGCCGTCTTGCTGTTAAGGAGGAGGGCCTTGCACAGGGCGCGGCCGAGTCTGGCGCGGTTGACGTCCAGGGGCGTGATATCCTCGATGGTCAATGGGAAGTCAGGGCAGGCTGGCGGGTCGCATCGGCACTCTCCGACTGCGCCGGTGCCGTCATGGCGGGGAATGATTCTGTGCCAGCAGCCGCATTGGGCCGGGCATGGGTAGCTGTGACTGGCGGCCTTGCGGAACCAATTGCCTGGAGGATGAGCAGCCAACAGGCTGGAGGCAAATCAACGTCGCTCCGGGCGGTTGGGTGCCGCGTCCGCCCGCCGGCCGGTGACGGTGGCCTTGGCACCGAAGCCGCCGGTAAAGCGGACGGTTCCGGTGTCGCTCACGGCGCTGCCTGGGGTGTAAGTGATGGTGACCACCTGGGCTTCATGTTCCTTCAGCGAGTAGTTCGCCCCCTCGATGAGCTTGAAGGGGGCGGAGACGGTCGCTCCGCCTTTTAGTTTGCCGCTGCCGAAATTCTCCACCAGGAACGTATTGGTCACAGTGGTGTGCTTTGGGACCGGGCCAAAATCAAGGGTCATCGGTGAGACCACGATCACCGGGTTGGTGAACAGGGTGTCGTTTTGCGCCGCAGCGTGACCGGCAAGGGCGAGGAGCAATCCTGAAACAGCTAGAAATTTTTTCATAGCTGGATCATTTCGCTTTCCGGGGGCACGGTCAAGGCTGAGGCGCTGAGGTCAAAAAGTGCGCTGACGCAGGAGCGTGTGGCCGGGGTTCACCGACGCTGGTCGCGGTGAGAGTTGCGAGGTTTGGGTGTTGAGCGATTCAGCGCGTCAGGGTCATTTCCGCCGGCCGGATTTTCCGTGCGATGAGCAATAGCAGCAGCAGGGTCATAAGGGACACCAACAACATGGCCAGCCAGCCGCGGAGGAGGTGATGGACCAGTTCGATGGGCAGGACGGCGCTTGCCACCAGGATGGCGCCTCGCCAGTTGGCCCCGGCGGAGTTTGGGGTCGGTGATGGGGATGACTTCTGTTGCCATTTCCAGAACGCCATGAAAACCAGGCCGACCCCGACGAATGAGCAGGCGTACCAGAGGACGGTACAGACTCTGACCGTGCGGCCGGCGACAAACCCAAGGGAAAGTTGAAGCAACGGCAGCCTTTCAACCAGCCAGCCGCCCTTGTGCGTGAACGAGTCCAGGAACAGGTGGGTCCAGACGCCGACGAGCAAGGAAATCACAATGACTGCCGGAGCGCCCAGCGGAGGCCAGGGGAGTTGCAGGAAGGCCGGAGGGTTTGGTTGGAAAAGTTTCCGGGCGGCATAGGACCCCGGCCCGTAAAGTAGCACCAGGCTGAGAATGCCGAGCGGCAAACAAAGCAAGACGCTGCCCAGGAGTGAATGGGAGAATCCGTCGAGGTGGAGCCGGCCGAAGAAGTAGCCGAGGTCCGGAGCGAGGCTGCCGACCACCAGGGCGGGAAAGCTGAAAAAGCGCGGACAATACCGCCGGAGCGGCAGTACTGCTGCAGGATGTGCCAACGGAAAGGGCATTTCAGAAGGTGGCGGTTTTGCACGGTGATTTCAAGTTGCTTGGTGTAAGCGGTCAGTCATGGCGGCTGTTTGGGGACAAACAGCCCTACCCACCGCGGTAGGGCGCGTTGTCCCCAACGCGCCGTTCGTTCCGCCCTCTGTAACTGAGGCCTCACTGCTTGGTTCTCAGTCCTGTTTACTTTTCCGATCCAGCGGTTTATAATTGGTTTCATGAGGGCTACTGTGTTCCTGATTCTGTCGGGGTTTTCTCTCTCCGCGCAGGACATCCCCTTCGCCAACAGGACCGCCAGCTTCACCACCCTGGAAGGCCGGGCTTATTCCAACGTCACCCTGGTCAAAGGCGACCTCGACGGTCTCATCTGGCGCGACCGGCAGGGCAGTGGCGGCCGCATCTGTTACACCAACCTGGACGCCGACTTCCTGGACCGGCTCGGCATCCCGTCCGAGCGGATCGCCACCGCCCGGGACCGCGCTGGCCACAAGGCGGTCGCTGACGCGCGCTATCGAGCTGAGCTTGCGGCCCAGGCCCGGGCTCAACGGCTGGCGAAACAAAAGGCACAAGCCGAGCGAGCGACGAATGCAACGGTAGTCGCGCAGGGTGGCAACCTGGAGACTCCTTACGACAGCAACGCGTCGGCATACCCGAGCGTTTACATGGATTACGCGCCCGTTTATCCGTATGTTTTAGGGTCAGCGGCCAGCGCACCGTCAGCGGCATCAGCCCCGTCAGCGATGTCAGCGCCCTCAACCCTGTCGTTTCCGTCAACTCCTCCGGCGGCGCCAGGGCAGAACAGCGCTTCAGTGCCGATCACCGTACCCATGCTGCCGGCGCCGAGCGCTGCATCAGCACCGATGTCAGGAGCCTCCCCAAGTCCAGCCCGGCCTCGATTCTCTAAATAGGGTTGCCGCTTTCCTGGAGCGGGACTCGCAAGCTTGACTCCACCCCGCCACGAAATAGGCTCGTCGGCAGTCCGCGGTGGGCGTTGGTCAATAGTTTGGTGGAATGAAGAAAGGTGACGTATGCCAGAGCAATTAATCGCACTTCCTTTCAAAGTACCGGACCTGTTCGCTGGCTTCGCCGAGGGGAAAGGATTGGCCAAGGCCAGCCCTTCGGAGCTTACGCTCGAATTTGTCATCAAGGACAACCTGCTCAACCTGCTAAAGAGCGACCCGAAAGAAATCCGCATCCCTCGAGCCGAGATTGACGGGATTCGCCTTGAGCGGGGCTGGTTCGGAGCCAAAGTCCATATCCGGGTTAAGAGCCTGAAGTGGCTGACCGACTTGCCGGGCTGTGATAATGGGGAGGTCACCCTGCAGGTCGCCCGCCGAGATCGGGACCAGGCGTCAGATTTCGTCCGAGTGTTGTCGGGTGCCTGATGTGCGGCAACTCGCTCCGCTGCTTCGACGGCGCACCTAGCCCGGCCTCGTCCCATGAAATCAGCCCTGCTCGTCCTCCGCGCCGCCCTCCTGCTGTCCGCACCAGACTCCCCGGTCTTTGCCGCTAACACGCCCATCCCTCTCAGGCCGATCCGCGGACAAGTAATCATCAACCGCACCACCGCGGCGTGGGAGTCGCAGCAGGTGCAGGAGCCGTGCATCCTGCCCAACCCGAAGGACCCGAGCCGGCTCGTGATGTTTTACTCGGGCGTACCGGCTTCGAACCGGAACGTGTGTTTCATCGGCAAGGCGTGGGCTCTGAAGTCCGACCCGTTCACGTGGCATCAGGACGAACACAACCCGGTGTTCAGCCCTGGGCAACAGGGGTGGGATTCTGGCAGTATCCGGCTCGACGCTGTGCTCTACATCGCGGAGGAAGATGCCTACTACATCTACTACTCCGGCACCACCGCCTCGGTTCAGGACCGTATCGGGCTGGCCATCTGTCGGGCCGGGGCCGATGGATATTCCGGCGTCACGCCCGCCGCCATCCGGCGCGTCGGCGCGCAACCCGTGCTTTCGCCTGAGCCGGCCGCACCGTATTTCGAGCAGATGGCCTCGCAAGGGGCGGTGTTGCGCGAATGGAATGCGAAGGACCAGCGGTGGGACTGGTTCATGTATTACTCCTACCGCGGCAAGGACGGCATCCTTCCCGGTCTCCGGCTGGCGGCCTCGCGCGATGGAAAAACCTGGACGCGTCACTACAACGAAGAAGACCCGCGCGGCATGGGCCAGATTTTCAAGTCCACGCCCGGCGCCTACTACGAGTGGCACCAGGTCTTCAAAACCGGCGGAACCTATGCGCTTTCCATCGAAGTCGGCACCTCGGCTGGAAAACGCTGGCGTCCTGTCATCGCCGTAAGCAAACACCCCGGCACCGGCTGGGCGCAGATCGATGTGGACGCGCTGCTCCAGACGAAGTGGGAGGACCTGTATCGCGACGACACGATCTACCACGTCGCCACGCCCGCCCTGTATCAAATCGAAGGTAAATGGTATCTCTACGCGCAAGCCTGCCCGCTGCCCGCCAACGGCAACTACATTGACGGCCACTGGGACTTGTGGTGCGTCACTTGCGATCGCCTGATCCCGACGCTGCCTGGCTGTGAACGTATCTACATCCCCGGCCGGCCGACGGACACGGCAACGGCGCGCTGATCGCGAACAATTGTGCCGTCTGAGGGGCCGGTCCAAGAACCGGCGAGGGTGACGTATCTCTCCGGATGCCGCTGGTCGGTTTGGGTTATGGTCCAGATCGTTGCGACGCATGCTTGCAGGCCGACAATTTATGGGGAATGGTTTCGGCGAGCATGCAACTGAAGGTGTTCCTAGTGCTATCAGTTTAAGCCGAAGTTCCCGGCCATGAAAGCGAACCGTGCCTTTGCTTTTCGCCAGCTCGCTCGGATGCGGCGTACCATTCTTCGCACCCTCGCCTTTATCACTGCGGGCGCCCCGGTGCTGGTGCTGGCCCAATACTCGGAAATTAAAATGGGCGAATACCTTCACTATGCGGTGGCGGCCGCCAACGGCGGCGTCTACGCCGGAATCGACGGCATCGGATACACTGGCATCGGGTTTGGCACCCCTTCGCTCTATAAGACCAACACCGGTTGGGTCGATTTGCCGAGCTCGCTGGGCTTCAACACGGCGTCCCGCTACTACGGCCAACCAAAAGGCATCAGCCATGACGGCACGGTTGTCGCCGGCTACATGGTTGGGGTTGCGAGCAACGGGATCTCAACCGAATACGCGGCTTACTGGGTGAACGGCGTGGAGTCGCTGGTTCCCGCTCCGCCCAGCGTTCCGACACCGACCCTAATGAGCGCCACCGGGGTTTCCGGAGATGGAACGACTCTGATCGTGCAGGGTCAGACCGCCAACAAAACTGAAAGCTATATCTTCAAAATCACCAGCGGGACGTCCACTTCCCTCGGGTTTTTTCCGGGAGGCACAAACCAGCAAACTTACGCGACCGCGATCAACAATGAGGGCACCCTCGTTGCCGGTTATTACAATCTTGATAACGGAGACATCCATGGGTTTATTTGGGATGTCGCCCATGGATTGAAGGATCTTGGCATACCGGCCAGCTACCCCAACACCCATTACCTGGAACCCACGTGCATTAGCGATGATGGAACCACTGTGTTCGGCCAACTCACTGAGTTCAACGGCTGGGTGGGCTTCCGCTACAACCCCACGACCGGCTTCCAGGATCTCGGAGGCATTGTGCCGAGCGCCTGCACAGCGGATGGAACGGAAGCGGTCGGAATCGAATCGATGTATTTCCCGGCAGCCTGGTCGGTTGGAAACGGCGGTGGTTATCTGGACCATCTCCTTTCGGCCAACGGCACCACGCAAGCGCTGGGAACCATCGAGGGTCCGGTTACTATTTCACCCGATGGCGCGGCCATCACGGCCCTCGGCCCGGACGTCTATTTAACCGACCAGACCTGGTACGGCACCTGGCAGATTTCCCTGCCGGTCCCCCTGAAGACGGCTCCGATTGCGGCCAGTGTCACGAAATTATCCACCGCTTACGCCACCGCGCTAATTGAGCCGGCCGGAACGCTGATTCAATACGCCGATTTCAACAACGGCGCGTCAGCGATGCTTGACCAGCTGCCGCACCATGCCGCCTCGTTCGTTTTTGGCGCGGACGGATCGTTCAGCTATACGCCCAAAACGGGTTATAGCAATCAAACCGACCATTTCACCTACCAACTGGTGAGCACGAACGGCACGAGCCTTACCAACCAGGTCCAGATTTACGTCGCGGCACCCACCATCCCGACGGTGGATATGCCTACGTCCGCAAATGTCACCACCACGACGGCCACGCTCGGTGGCATTCTGGAGAGCGATGGGGGAGCGGCGATCACCGGCGTCGGTGTCGTTTATGCGCCCACGGCCGTTGACAGCTACCCGCAGATAGGCGACGGCGTGGCCAGCACCGCCGCCGGCACCGGCACGACAGGTGTCTTCACGGTCAATGTCAGCGGCCTTTCGCCGGGCACCGATTACTCCTTCGCGGCTTATGCAAGCAACAGCATGGGTACCAGCTACAGCGTGACCGGCAGTTTCGCCACGCTGGCGACTCCCCAAAGCTGGCAGCAGACTTGGTTTGGCGGCCCTACTAACATTGATGCCGCCTTTAATGCGGATCCATATCACACCGGGGTCCAAAATTTTGCGGTCTTCGCCTTTATCGGGCCGTATCAGGATCCCAGCACGGTCAGCGCTACCCAACTTCCGCAGATGCAGATCAGCGGCGGCAATCTCTTCTACAGCTTCACTGAACCCTACGGTGTGAGCGGCATCACCTATGGCGCTCTGTGGAGCGCGACGGTGCAACCCAACGACTGGCACGCCATCACCGACACCGGCGACATTTCCGCCACGCCACCTGGGCACCTTTTCAGCGTCCCCATGAGCACCCACACACAACTCTTCATGCGGCTGACCGTGACGGCTCAATAGCGCGCGTTATAGCATCGAGAATCATCACGCTCCATGGGGTGGTTGTGGATTTTCACCCGCGCAAGGCTGAGTACATGAGGGCGCGCGGAAACCAAATTTCTTATCAGTGGTAATCACGCGGTCGCGGTTCCAAGGTGCCGTTTCGGCCGTGGATGGACTTCGAAGGTTGGCCCGGAGGAGGCGGTTGTTTGCTGGTGAAGACCCCTTGGGTCAGTGGAAGGGGTCGAGGCCATAGCATGGCTTGCCTATGGGGCTGGGTGGGTCGTTCGCGATGCCAATCCCGCGCCTCCCGAGCCGTCAATGCGGCTCTCGCCAGCGCTTGACGCCGAGGCGCGCGCCGAACAGGCAAAGGACCGCGCTTATTGGGCGCCGCTCAAAGCCGAACTCGAAGCTTTTCGACGCGCGGAGCGCTTGGGTTCCTGAAAGCGACCGGAAGGGTATCTCCGATGCAGAACTGAGGGAGCAAGATGTGGAATTCCAACCCATGCGCGCAACCTTACCTGGACCAAAACGCCACAGTTTACTGCGGTTTAGGAAACGGATAGGGTTCCCGCATTGCACCGTGTTGGACGCATGAGAGCACCCACGAAACAGCGGCGTTGCATTGTTATCGCCGGACCGAACGGGGCGGGAAAGACGACATTTGCCCTCGAGTTCCTGCCGAAGGACGCCGGGATGATCCATTTCGTGAACGCCGATCTTATTGCCGGAGGCCTCTCCCCGTTGCGTCCTGAGCTGGCGGCTTTGGCATCCGGGCGACTCTTCCTGGCCGAGTTGGATCGGCTGGCGAGATCGAAGCAGGACTTCGCGTTTGAGACCACGTTGAGCGGTCAGGTCTATTTGGGTCGACTCAAGCGCTGGAACGCCGCTGGTTACCAAATTGAGATCGCCTTTCTGCTCCTGGCATCGCCGCAAATCGCTCTGCGCCGCATTGCGGCACGCGTTAAGCAGGGAGGGCACAACGTGCCGGAGAGGGGCGTCCGGCGCCGATTTGAACGAGGCTGGAAAAACTTCCAGACCCTTTACCGGCCGCTCGCGGCTGCTTGGGCGGTGTACGATAATTCAGGCACAGCTCCCGCGCTAATCGAACAATCACCATGAAAGCCAAAGCTAAGAAAGCACGCGCCGAGGGTTTTGCCGCCAGCATGGAGCCCGCGTTAAGACGCGCCGCCAAGGTGGCACGGAAAACGGCGCGGATGTATGGCACTCGGCTTTACTTTTGGAAGCACGGTAAGGTGGTCTCCGAACGGCCTTAGCTGAGGAGCCACCTCAGGTTGATTTTCACCGATGCCGCCACCCATCAGAACAGCACCGTATCTTATCGGGCGATCGGGGCAAAGTAATTCGATTACCCCGTGACAATCCAAAATGCCGAGTGACCAACGCCCCGCGGCCGGTATGCTTGGCGGGAATGCGGTTATCGCGCCTGCACCGTCGTAAAAACCCCCGAGTTCAATCCGAAATACCGTCCCGTCGATAGCTTGGTGAAACCTTCACGCGCCACCCGCAATTCTGCCGGATCCATGCGGTCGTGACATTACTGAGTTTCCGCTACCCACACGTGGCGCGGCTCTTAAAAGCGCAACGGCGCGTCTTGAGACCACGCGGCTTTGACTCGAGAACCGTTACTCCGCGAAATCGTCCCGAGCCGACGGTGCAGGAGCGCTTGTTCCAGGCAATCGAGCCGAGAAAGGCGCACGGTGGACGCCACCACCAATCCTTCCGATATCCAGTCCTGAAGTGAGAAATCGGTGAGCGAGCGCGGATTGGCTTTTGTCACCGCGGTGACTACGACATCTGCAGCGTCATTGCCGTCGTGCCCTGCGGTGCAATATCGCTCGGCTGTTGATTCAGGAGGATTATCGCGGGTTTGCCGCCCGTCTGGCAGACAGCCCCTTACTCCCGTATTTCTGCGGGGTCCGTGAACTGCCAGCTATCACCGCGCCCAGCAAAAGCGCGCGCCAACGCTACGACGCGTGGTGGCCCCAAGCCGACATCCGGACAATCGTTGAGGAACTGCTCGGCCTGGGCACCACCCCTGCCCAGAAGCTGGCCTTGGCCGAGGCGGTGGATTTGGAGAGCGCGTTTTTGGATACGACCTGCCTGAGCGCCAACATTCACTATCCGGTCGATTGGGTGTTGCTGCGCGATGCCATGCGCACTCCGATGAAAGCGATCCAACTCATTCCCAAGCACAGGCACATAGTCCGGTCCTTAAGCCTCAGGAAGGGCTTGTTTCTGACTGGCAGGGGCGAATAATGGGCGGACAGTTGATCAAGCGCTTTGGCATGAAAACGAGCAACCAAATCCAGCGCCTGCACCGGCGTGAATTCCTCAAACGCACTCTCCTGGCAGGAGCGGGGTTGGCGATCCCAACTATTGTGCCGGCGCGCGTGCTGGGACGCGATGGAATGGTGGCACCGAGCGAACGGATTGTCTTTGCCGGGATTGGCCTCGGCCCTCGGGGCCAATATGACCTCAGCGTCATGCTCCCCGAGAAGGATGTTCAGTTCGTCGCCGTCTGTGATGTGCAGCGCGCGAGGCGCGAGCAGGTCAAAAGAATGGCCGATGAACATTATGGGAACGGGGACTGCCTCGTATACCTGGACTTCCGGGAGTTGCTCGCCCGCCCCGATATCGACGCGGTCCTGATTGCCACCGGCGATCACTGGCACGCGTTGGCTTCGCTGCTGGCGGCCAAAGCGGGCAAGGATGTTTACAGTGAAAAACCCTGCGGCCTCACCATCGGCGAAATCCAGGCCCTGGCGGACGGGATCCATCGCTACGGCCGGGTTTACCAGGCCGGCACCCAACGCCGCAGCGTCAACAATTTTCAATACGCCATTCACCTGGCCCAGAGCGGGCAGCTGGGGCGGCTGCACACCCTGCATGCCTCGGTTTACATCCCCCAGAAGAATTACCAGTGGCTGCCTGGAGAGCCAGAGCCGCCCCGAGAGGAATGCGATTGGGACCTCTGGCTCGGGCCTGCGCCGTGGCGCCCGTACAACAGCCGATATGTGTCGGGAGGCTGGCGGGGCCACCACGATTTCGAAGCCGCCGGCAATTTTCCCGATTGGGGTGCTCATACCGTCGATCTCTGCCAATGGGCCAACCAGGCCGACCACACCATGCCCATCGAGTACGAGGCCACCCCCAATTCCATCGTCGCGCGCTACGCCAATGGCGTGAAGCTCATCTGCGACTTCCTGCCCACCGCGTTCGGTGACCGCTCCCCCCAGTATCGCACTTCGACCGGCACTTGCCCGGTCCGTTTCGAGGGCGATGAGGGTTGGGTGGAGACGGGCGACAACGGGGAAATTGCGCTCTCGCCGAACCTGGTGAAATCGCTGCGCCGCGAGTTCGCCGGCACCGGGCTCAGTTCTGCCGGACATGGCAGGAATTTCTTCGATTGCGTGAAGTCCAGGGGGAAGCCTGTGTGCAACCAGGAAATCATGCGCCACTCCCACATCGCCTGCTTTGCGGCCCAGCTTTCCTGGCAGCTCGGGCGCAAGCTCAGGCTCGACCCCCTGAAGGAGGAGTTCCTAGGGGACGATGAGGCCAACCGGATGCGCCGCCGCGCCGCGCGTGAGCCATGGAGCTTCCTGGTCTGAGAAGAACCAAACCCGCGATACCGAAGCGCCTAATATGAGCACCCGACTAGCGCTGTTCGTCGCCCTCACGGCCACCTTACTGCCCGCCACGGCTCGAGTTGGCGGCGCCACCGAAGAAACGCGAAAGATGATTGCCATCCTGCAATCGGACGCTTCACTTTTCGACAAAGCCCGCGCCTGCCAGCAGCTCGGAGAAATTGGAAATCGCGACGCCGTTCCCGCCCTCGCCGCCATGCTTGCGGATCCACACCTCAACGCCTATGCACGCTCCGGGCTCGAAGGTATTCCCGATCCCGGCGCAGCGGCTGCGCTCAGGCAGGCTGCCGTCACACTTAAAGGCCCGCTGCTGGCGGGCGTGCTCAATTCCCTCGGCGCGTTGCGCGATACCCAAGCCGTTGAACTGCTGGCCAGACTGGCCACCGATACCAACTCGGGCGTCAGCAAGGAAGCACTCCTCGCGCTCGGAAATATCTCCTCACGTCAATCCATCCGCATCCTTCAGCGCGCCCTCTCCAAGGGACCCGAAGCCTTTCGCGCAGATGCAGCCGCGGCCTGCCTGCTGGCGGCCGATCGCCAAAGACTTGCCGGCGACCCGAACAAGGCCTTGGTGATCTATAATTCGCTTCGGAATGGGAACGTTCCGATGACCTTCCGCATCGGCGCCACACGCGGCGCGATTCTTGCCCACCAAAACGGACGAGTGCCGTTCCTGATCAAGCAATTGAGATCCGGTGAACTGCCCGTTCGCGACGCGGCGTTGCTAACCATCCGCGAGATTCCTGATGATCAGCTCGCCGCCGCGCTCAACGCAGAACTCAAACATGCCACGACAGAGTTACAGTGCCAGATACTCCTGGCGTTGGTCGATTGCCACAATCCCCAGTCCATCCCGGCTGTCGCCATCCTGGCCCAGAGCCCGAATCCCAAGCTTCGAAAGACCGCCCTCACCGTTCTCGGGCGACTCGGACCCGATGCCGCTCCTGCGCTCCTTGCTGCCCTGCAGGAGCCACAGACTGGCGAGGACAAATCCGTAATCCTGAGCGGGCTAAAAGCGCTTCGAGGTCCCTCCGTTGATGACCTCCTGCTGCAAGCATTAGCCTCTGCACGCAAACCCGCCACCCGAATTGACCTTATTCGTCTCCTGGAAAGCCGAGGTGTCATGAAGTCCGCCCCGGAAATCCTCAGGCAAGCCTCCGGCCCGGACCGGGAAATCAGCATCGTAGCGCTCTCCGCGCTCAAGTCCCTGGCCGGTTCCAATGAACTGTCCGCGCTCATCGTCCTGACCAAATCCTGCGCAGATGGAGCCGTTAGAGACGCGGCGGAAATCACTCTGGCCGGTGTTTGCAGCCGGTCCGGCGAAGGTGACTCGGCAGCCGAAGCGATCCTGGCTGACCTCAAACAAGCCGCCACACCCGCCGAAAGAAACTCCTGGATCCGCGTACTAGCGAACGTCGGCTACAGCAATGCGCTGCCCTTCATCGAGGCAGCAGCGAGCGATCCCGATCAAACCGTAGCCGACAATGCCCTCGCCCAACTCGGCCGCTGGCCGAACCCAAGTCCGATCGAAACCCTCTTGCGCTGTGTCGATACAGCTGAATCCCCTGCCTTGCGCCAGCGCGCGCTCGCCTCCGTTCTCGACCTTGCCGCCACGACTGCCGACGAAGCGGAGAGCGCCGATGCCACCATCGTCCTGTGGCTCCAACGCGTCACCACTGCCGCCCAGTCCATCGGCGACAAAAAACGCATTCTCGGGCTCTTGGGGCGTTTGAATACGCCCGCAAGCTTGCGGCTCCTCACACCCTATTTGGAGAATCCCATCCTTCGAAGGGAGGCTGCGTCCGCCATAATCCAAATCGCTCCCGCACTCGCCAAGGGAGAAAATTCCGGCGCGCTGAAATCCGCTCTGGAGGAAATTGCCGCCGCCGAAGACCTGACCAATCTCCGCGTCCGCGCCCTTCAAGTCGCGAAGACCATTCCCTCTCAGGCCGCACCCGGGAGCCTGTTCGATGGGCGGTCTCTCGCCGGGTGGGAAGGCGATACCAATGTGTGGCGGGTGCGCGACAATGTCATTGTCGGTGGCTCGATGAATGGCAACCCGAAAAACGAATTCCTGGCCACCGCCAGGAGTTACACGAATTTCCTTCTGCGCCTGGAATACAAATTGGTCGGAACGGAAGGCTTCATTAACAGCGGCGTTCAGTTCCGAAGCATGCGCATGGGCAACCCGACAAACGAGATGAATGGCTACCAGGCTGACATCGGTGCCGGCCATTCCGGCTGCCTCTACGATGAGTCACGGCGGGGCAAGTTTCTCGCCCGCGCCACCGACGAAACCATAAAACGCCTGGAGAGACCGGGTGAGTGGAACTTATACGAAGTGCGTGGCGAAGGCGCACACATCCAAATCTGGCTTAACGGCGAACAGACCGTTGACTTTGTGGAAAGCGATTCCACCATTCCACAAACCGGTCTCATTGGTTTGCAGATTCACGGTGGGAGCAAAGCCGAGGTCTCCTTCCGGAACCTCAGGCTGCAGGAGCTGTATGTTTCTCACTGATGGCGGTGCGTCACGGTCTTCGTATTGGGAGAGGGGCCGTTGCCTCTAGCAGCGCCTGAACCTTGTGAAGCAGTTCGTCGAACTTGAATGGTTTTGCCAAGAAATCGAAGCGGTCCAGGTGCTCGATTCTGTCGTGCAGCAACGGCAGTGAGCCTGAAACCATCAGCACTGGCGTCTCTGGATGCACAGCGCGGAATCGTCGGGTTAGTTCCAAACCATCTACTTCAGGCATCGCAAAATCAGTCAGTAAAAGGTCAATCGTCGCGGTCGTGCCAGCCAACCGCAAGGCCTCCGAAGCGCTGTCGGCCTGCAGCACCTTGTAACCCTGGCTCGAGAGAACGTTCGCTGCAAGGCAACGAATCATCGGGTCGTCATCGACGACCAACAGGGTTGGGGGGCTCACCGATTCCTTCGGTTGAATAGCGTTTTGCCATGTTCACTGGTCTTTGCTCTCGGGTCTTGATGCCAGAACTCTTCGCTGCTTGGCCAGCCGTGTTCCGTTTCTTGTTCCGCTCTGTTCGGGGCATCACTTGCCAAAAGACCCCGAAACACAAAGGTGAAGATCGCCGGTCGCCGTGTCCTGTCGAGTGGGGGAAATCCCCGATAGGCGGCATCCCGGCACTTCGCTCAAAATGTCTCGCGGATGCGCCGTCTTGCCAGCTCCGGGGTTGGTTGACGTGGCTTGCTGCGTGAGATAAACCCTGAAGGCATAGGTCCCCCTCGCAATGACCAACTGATCACCGGCTCGAGCCGACTCGATGTCAGTGTAAGCGTTGGGATTTCCCGGCACGATATTAATCACCACCGCATTGCTTCCCAGGCAAAACGGGCGGGACCCGATGAAGACACATGAGGTCCTTTTGCGAGACTGACCGCAGCCAAGCGGCAGACCGATGCGACACAATGACACCAGTTGGCTTGCCGCGCAGGAAAAAGGAGACTAGGCGAGGCCAGGGAATCCCCTAACACCCGCGGGGAAGTTCCTAGTGTGATTGATTGATGGAAGGGCAGAGGATCTTCCTCATGATGTTTCGGAAATTAGAAGGCAACCGTCGCTGCGGTGGTTGGGCATGGATTGTTGCAATATTGGGCTTCTCAGGTTTGTGGGAATTAGTGGCGTTTGGCCAAGCGACGTCGAGCGTGGTGCTCGCCTGGAACGCCGATTCAAGTCCCGGTATCGTTAGCTACAATTTGTATGCCGGCGGGGCCAGCCAATCTTACACGAACGTGGTTTCAGCGGGGAACGCCACCAATGCCACGGTCTCCGGGCTGGTCCAGGCTGCAACGTATTTCTTCGCTGTCACCGCGGTCAACTCCGCCGGATTGGAGAGCATGCCTTCGCCGGAGATCAGTTATTCGGTGCCCGTCACCAATACGCCGGCGCCGGCGGTGGTCTTGGCTTCTCCTGTCAATGGCGCAAGCTATCTGGCTCCGGCAAGCATCAGTCTTTCGGCGAATGTCACAGCCAACGGCCACACCATCACAACGGTGCAGTTCTTTAACGGCTCCACACTGCTGGGTGGGTCCACGTCCGCGCCCTATAGCTTCCCTTGGAATGGCGTCGCCGCGGGAAATTACTCGCTGACGGCACAAGCAGTGTATGACGCGGGCAGCAACGTGGCGTCGGCTGCGGTCGCGGTGGTCGTAACCAACGCCCTGCCGCCGCCGGCGGTGGTTTTGGCTTCCCCTACCAGTGGCGCGAGCTATCTGGCTCCGGCAAACATCAGTCTTTCGGCGAATGTCACAGCCAACGGCCACACCATTACCAAGGTGCAGTTCTTGAACGGCTCGACGCTGCTGGGTGCATCCACGTCGATGCCCTATAGCTTGGTTTGGAATGGTGTCGCCGCCGGAAATTACTCACTGACGGCACAAGCAGTTTATGACGCGGGCAGCAATGTGGCGTCGGGTGCGGTCGCGGTACTTGTAACCAACGCGCTGCCGCCACCGGCCGTGGTTTTGACTTCTCCCACCAACGGAGCAAGCTATGCGGCCCCGGCCAGCATCAATCTTCTGGCGGGCGTCACGCCCAACGGTCACACCATCACTCAAGTGCAGTTCTTCAACGGCTCCACGCTGCTGGGTGTATCCGCCTCCACACCCTACAGCTTTCTCTGGAACAACGTGAGCGCCGGGAACTACTCGCTGGCCGCGCAGGTAGTTTATGACGCGGGCAGCAGCGTGTTGTCGGCTCCCGCCGCCGTCGCCGTAACCGGCCTGCCCGCGCCCTGGCAAACGATAGATATCGGCAGTGTTGGGATCCTTGGGAGCGCAGTGATTTCCAATGGGCTTTACGGGGTGGCAGGGGCGGGCAATTTGAGTGGCGGGTCGGATAGCTTTCGGTTCCTGTATCAGACGTTGACTGCGGATGGGGAAATCCGGGGGCAAATAAGCTCGGTACAAGGAAGCGGTGGCGGTGGGGCAGACGCCGGGGCGATGATTCGCGAAAATCTGGCTAGCGGTTCTAGATACGCCTTCATGGGAATTACGCCCGCGGGCTTCTTCCGTTGGCAGCGCCGCAGCAGCACGAGCGGAGGCACCTCCACTACAAAAGCAGGCAGTGCCACACCTCCGAAGGTTTGGGTAAGAGTCGTGCGAACCGGCAACACTCTTTACGGCTACAAGTCCACCGATGGGGTCAACTGGACTCTGGTCAATTCCAGCACCATTAGCATGTCCGCGAACGCCTATATCGGCTGGGCCGTGGCGTCCGGCAGCTCCACCACCCTCGACACGTCTGTATTCACCAATGTGACCGTCGTTCCGTGAGCTTCCGACACCCCAGCAGTTCAACGGGCCTTTGGCGCGCGGGGTTGCTGTTGTTCTCGGTAGCGTCGTTGGTGGCACTCTTTGTTGGTAGCGGAAGTCCTCGGACCAAGGAGAAGCCTGCGCTGCCAGGAGACGCGGAACCGCCTGTCGCAACCGTTCTGCCCAGCGCGTTGTCGTTATCGCGACCGTTCCATGTCCCGTCTTCGCTCGAGATGCGCCTGGCCGCAGTGGAAACTGAGACTGATCCCGACCTGCGGAGCGAGATGCTCGACCAGGCGGTGCAATCCATTCCCGAAGCCGACCTTTCCTCCGCGCTCGAAAACGCTGTGGCGACAGGCAGCCCAGCCGCGGCTGAGTTCATGCTATTGCTTGTGAGGCGTTGGGCCGAGGTTTCGCCAGAAGCGGCCGCGGCGTGGGTGGCAGGCCTTCCGAAAGACTCGGAGTACCGTGAGGCTCTGGTCCAGGTGGCCACCGCGTGGGCCGACGCGAATCTCTCAGGTGCGCTGAACTGGACCGCCTCCCTGCCCGAGGACGAGAACAAAAACTCCGCCCTTATAACCATTGCATACGAAGCGGCCCGAACTGAGCCCGTGGCCGCCCTGGATATAGCGTGCACACTTCCGCCTGCGCTGCAGCGTGATACGCTGCTGGCGTATGCCGTAAGTCAATGGGCCGCGACAGATGCCGCAGCGGCAAGCACCTGGGTGCAACGTGTGCCGGAGCTTGGGCTGCGCCAGAACCTGCTCGCCGAGGTCGCCATCGGGTCGGCGAAACAGGATGCAAGCGCGGCAGCGACGCTTGCCGCCACCGCGATTAATTCGGGAGAAGCCCAGGACCGCGCGGCGGTGTCGATTGTGGAGCGTTGGGCGCAAACTTCGCCGGCAGACGCCGCTGCCTGGGTGACAGAATTTCCGGATACTCCGGCGCGGCAGCAAGCTGTCCAAAACTTGGTGTCACTTTGGGCGCCGCAGGACAGCCGCGCAGCCACCGCGTGGCTTCAAACGCTGCCTGCGGGTTCGCTTCGTGAGGCCGGGTTCGAAGCTTTGAAGGCGACACCCGCGGTTCAGGATGTGGTGAACTGACGAACGCCAAATCTTTCGAGCGGTCTACCTGCTGCGACGCCAGCGTCGGGCAGACTTCCAACAAGCGGTTGAGCCTGGTGGGGGTGATGCGGAAAGCTGAGGGATGGGTGCCGCGCGAAAAGTCCAGATTTGCACCTGGGCGGTCTGGCAGGTGGCCGCAGTTTCACTGGCCTTAACGCGGAACCTCACCGGCCTTTCGGCGCGAAGAAGTCCCGCGATCGATTAACCGGTGTTACGGGTACACTGAGCGATAGAAGCGCGATCCTGCGCCAGGAGAGTCTATGAATTCTAACACACCCGTGTTGTCGGCCGTGACGCTTCCGCCGGCCAGGCCCTGCCAATTTGGCAGGATGATCGAGTCGGTGTACTGCAGGCGATAGGTCAAACCCGCGATGCCGCTGCCGCTGATGCGGAACGAACCGTTCCCCAGGCTGGTAATGACCAGGTTCTGGCCCGCAGTATTGTCCACTTGGATGGCCACGGCAACCGTACCAGTGGCGCTGCCGCCGTGGCCGTCGGTGATCGTATAAGTGAACGAATCGATATTGGTGAAACCTGCCGCAGGCGCATAGAAGACCCAACCGCTGCTCAGGGTGAGCGTCCCGCCATTCGCGCTGGTCGAGCTAACACTGAGGCTGAGGGTGTCACCGTCCGCATCGCTGTCATTGGCGAGCAACGTTGAGACCTGAACTTTCACGCTCTGCGTCGGGTATCGTGCGATGGTATAATTGCCTGCCACTGGCGGGGTATTGATGACCTGAGCAGGTGCCAGGGAGTTTGTCGCGCCAGCAAAGTCCAGGTTGCCTGCGAATTCGGCCACGACGGTGTGGGAGCCATGTGCCAGGGTATTGATGGTAAACGCGGCTGCACCGCCGGACAGGACGCTCGAGCCGGCAACGCTGCCGTCGATGCGGAAGTTCACGGTGCCGGTGGGGGTGCCCGCGCCGGGCGCGACGGCACTGACACCTAGGGTGAACCTCGCGTTCGCGCCGGGGAGAGCTGGATTGGCCGAGGAGGCAATCGCGCCAAGAGTGAGCGACTGAATAATGCTCAGCGTACCGGCAACGTAACTGAAAGCGTAGTTCGGGCTCGCAGCGCCGTTGGCGGTGATCGGGTAGTTGCCCGCATCACTGGCGGAGGAGGCGGTCGTCGCAAGCGTGGCGAGACTCGTGAGGTCACCGGTGCCCTGGCCGAGCACGAAGCCGCCGTAGCTGGCGGTCAGGGCAGGCAGTGCAGCGCCGTAGGTCTTCGTTTGGCTGTTGGCAGTAATGGTCAGCGGGGCCGGGGCCACATTGATAACGACGTTGCCGCTGGTGGGGAGGAACGCTGTCGGATCTGCGGGCGTGAAAGTGACCGAAAGCGTCTGGGTATTGCTCGCATTCAACACGGTACCTGCGGCGGGCGTGTAGGTGAAGGTGCCAGCCACATTGGTCGAGTTGTAAGTTGCCGTGGCGTTCAACTGGGAGGCGGCAAGGGCGGAGCTGTAAACGATGTCCGCCGGGTTGGCCCACGCAATTGTCGGGTAAGCTGCGCCGGAGATATCGAGAGACCATTCGGTGAGCATGTTCGTGCCACCGGATTGAACGTCGGCGAGGTAAAGCGTCCAGTCGCCGGCCGCGTTGAGGCCGTTGAAATTGGTAAGTGAAGTGGACCGCAAGGAGGCGTCGGTGACGTTGGCGGGGTCGACGTTGCGTCCGTCCGGTTCCCAGCCACCAGTGAGCGGGGAGCCATCGGGAGGAACGGTGACGTTCTGATAAACGTGCACGTCCCCATTGGAGGCGCCGGTCTGGAAGGTCACGTCGAAGCCGCTGCCGGAATAACCGTGAAGGTTGGCGGCAGTTTTGCCCGGACGGTTGAGGAGCACTGTAAATCCAGTGGAGTGCCTGATGTAGCCGTAGAGGTCGCCGTTGAATTCACCGGTGATTTTGAGGCGGACCTTGACGGAGGCGATGGTTCCAATGTCGGAATTGATGTTCCGCACATCGCTGAGGCCGGCATCGTTCCCGTCGGGCACCATCCGATTCGTGGTGAAGGTGTAGGTTTCAGGTGTCTGCGCTTGAAGAAACATTGGCTCCGCTGCTCCCAAAAGCAGCAATGAGACGATGGCTCTGAGATTTTTCACGAGTATGGTCATTTGAGGGTTGTTGCGCAGTGCAGCTCTTTTGGCCCGCCTGTGCGGGTCCGCGGTGTCGTAGATAGAACGGTCGATGTTTGTTTGGTGCGCTCTCATGAGTTATGGGTAGGTTGAGTGATAGAATCTCCCCGCGGCCGATGTATCCGTGAATGCGAATCCGCCGGTAGTATCCGCCGTGCTGGTTCCCAGCGTCAGCCAGGCAGGCGTGTCGAGGCTATCGGTATATTGAATCGTGTACGCCCTTCCTGGAATGCCTTGGAACTGGATCAGGGCCGCGCCGCCTCCGAGATCCTGAATAGCCACCACGTTTTGCGAGGGTCCAAAATCGAGAACGATTGCAATCGAAACCGAGCCGGTGGCCTGCAGTCCGCCAGTATCGGCGATTACATAGGAGTAGGCGTCCGGGTTGGTGAATCCCGCCGGTGGCGTGTAAAAAACCCAGGTATTGCTAACGACCACCGTGCCGCCCGCTGCGCTGATTGGGGTGACGGAACTGAGCGCCAAAACGTCATAGTCCGGATCGGTGTCATTGGAAAGCAAAGTGCCAACACGCACCTTCGCTCCGGAGCTTCGGTAGCGTGCAAAACTATAGTTTGCTGCGAAGGGTGATCCGTTGATGCTTTCATTTGGGCTAAGGCTGTTGGTGCTGCCGAAGAAATTGCCGTCACCCGTGTAACGCGTGGTGATGGCATGTGTGCCATGCGAAAGCGAAGAGGTGGTGAGGCTAGCGATACCGCCGGCCAAAGCAACGGGCGATCCCAGCGGCGTAGCATCCGCCAGGAACTGCACCGTGCCAGTGGGGGTCCCACTGCCCGGTGAAATCGGCGTTAAATCGGTAGTAAACGTAACGTTCGAGCCCGTCGGCGATGGATTGGCCGAGGATGAGACAGCGTTGATTGTGCTGGCCGGTGAAATCTCCAGTTGGCCGTTGATCAAAGTAAAAGCGTAATTGGTCAGTTTGCCGTCGGGGTCGTTGAGCGAGGGCACGATGCTGTAGCTTCCGATCGGGCTGGCGGCCGTGGCGACGGTGCTGTAGGTGGCGGTGATGTTGTCGCCGTTCTGCAGGCCGGTCAGGGTGCCAGTCAAGACCGGATCGGCTGCGCCGTAGATCCGAGATTGGTCATTGGCGGTCACCACAAGGATTCCTTTGACTTGGCCGGAGACTTCAGTACTGAACTCGCTCTCCATGCCCGCCGAATCCACCGAGGTGACGGAGAAATAATAGGTCGCACCAGGAACCAGTCCAACGGCAGTCGCGTTCGTCACGTTGCCCACGGGCACGACGTTCGTGTAGGTTTGGGAGGCGCCGCCATAATAGAGATTGTAGGCGACTACGTCGGCGTCTGTACTTTGGTTCCATGCCAGGGTGATACTCGCACCTGTAAATGTGCTGGCGGGGACCGAAGAGAAGGCAGCGACCGCGGCGCCGAGGAGGATGATACTTCGCGCCATCTGCCTCACTATTCCAAGAACGCGAGGGTTTTTCATAGCCTCAAGATCCGGCTGTGCGCCTGCCGGCAGCCAAGATCAGCTGGATCAACCGGAAGCGAGCCAGCAATCAGGGCGCCGAATAGGCGGGCGAGTCTTTTCATTAACAAGGTTGTTGTTTGGTGTTACGGCTGAATGAGTCCGGCTCGAATGGCAAAGCGGGTAAGCCCGGCGATGTCGTTGATATGAAGTCTTTGCATCACCTTTGCGCGGTGGTATTCAACGGTTTTGGGACTAATCCCAAGAGTTCCGGCGAGTGATTTTGGGTTCTGACTATTGGCAAGCCCGATCAAGACGGTCTTGCATCGATCAGGCAACGATTCCGCGATGTATTGGTCAAATTGGTTACTCATAAGTCAGCTTATCAATGCAGTTCATAACTAATTCTATTAGCTAATAAATTGCCAACGCCGCGGCGGTTTTTGCAACCCGTTTGACCAAAGCCACTTAGAGCCCACTCAATGGGTTTTGGCACCGTAGTGAGGAGAGGACAGCTCGTGCAGGGTGCACGAACGCGGATCAACAAACCATGCGTCTTGCACAACGCCATACGTTGTGGCAATGCCAGCGTGTCGGGCGGATTAAGTTGACTACCTCGAAATGATCGGATGGCTCGCCGGCTACTGCGCCGCAACTCGTTCCGGCGTTCAGATCATTAGTTTGCCGACCGACTGGTTCTACGTGATCCTTCCTGGAACCCTTACCTAGCGAAGTTCGGCAGGCTGTTTCTTGAGAAGTTACAACTCACGGGGGTTCCTCCGGTGAAGCAGGAGGTCTGCATCAATCACTCGGACCATAGATTCGATCCAAGGCCGTTTGGACATCAGGATGCGAGAAGGGTGGTTCGAATTCGGGGACAGCAGGAGGTTCGAGAGGCATGCCGCAGGCGCGACGTCCGAGGGCGAAGGCGAGGTCGTATAGTTTGACGATGTCGTTGAGGCTGGCAAGGCGGGGGCGCTTTTGGATTTCGCGCGCGGCATCGGAGGCAGCCTGCAGCATTTGCTCGTGGAGCAGCCATTCCTGGAGGCGGAAGCGTTCGGCGCGTTCTTTCCAGCTTGAGGTCTCATCGCGGAGGAGTTGATCCAGGGCGCGACTCGCGGCGTTAGCGCGATGATTGTCGAAGGCAGCAGCGCGGGCTTTCCAGTTGTGACGAGCGGAAAGCCGGCGCAGGCGATGAAGGGAACAACCGAGCGCGGAGGCGGTTTTGGTGAAGCCGCGCGGGGCGGGGAGCTGGAGCCAGGCGGCGAAGAGCTGGTAGTCAGCCGCGGGCTCGTTAGGCTGGAGGGACCACATTGGTTGAGTGTTCTTGGGCATGGAATCGGTCCGTTTCTGACCGAAATCGGACCGGTTTTCGGTTTTGGCCAGGTCGGGCGGCTCGGCGGTTAGAAATGAACAGTCAGTTTTCAATTTTCAGCAGGGGTTCGGATTCGTGGAATTTGAGAATCCGGCGGACCAGGGTGCAAAGAAGGCGGGCCGGGTTAGGAGGGCGAGACCAGAAGCGCATGGCGGGCGGGCGCCGTGCAGCGACGCGATGCGCCGGGCGGACGAACCGCCGCTTGGCGGTTTTACCGCGACAGGCCGGGCGGCAAGCCGTGTGGAAATGGTTACGCATGCCAATCCTGAACGGCCTGGCGGGTTTCATCGTAGCGGTCGAGCTCGACGCCGGCGCTGAAGAGGGTCGAGCCGCATTCGCGGTCGAGGCGGCGGCGGAGCTGTTCGGCCATGGTTTGCAGGCGCGCCGTTGGGACGGAGGCCAGGTCACGGTGGGCCAGTTCGGTGTCGAGCCGGCGCAATTGTTCAGAGAGGACTTTGAGCCGCTCTTGTTTCGAAGCGAGGGTATGGTCCACGAAATCCTCCCACTCGATCGCACGGAGGTTTTGGATGAGATGCTGGTGATCGCGGCTCCAGAGGATGAGGGTGCTTTTGGCGACGCCGAGCTGGTCGGCGATGCGTTGGAAGCTGACGCCTTTGGAACGCAGCTCGATGAATTTCTGAACCGTTTCCTGATCTTTCATAAATGGCCTTTCCTGACCGGAGCAAGAAGGTCTTACGGGGACCACTCCGGCATTTTCTCGCGGACGACGGGTTCGCGAGAACGGACGCAAGGTTACGGTTGATGGATTAATGGATTCCTGGATTACAGCGGGGATGCCATAAGACATCCGACCGCATTCCTGTTCCGGGCGGAATGCTATTCGCCGGGTAATCGCACGCGGCGTTGCAACGTCGATTGACGCGAAAAAACTAAAATAAATCGTAGAAAAGGACAAGAAGAAAGATGACGAATTCAGGGAGAGGGCGACCCTGCAACCGGGAATGCGTTGCTGAACGGCACAAAAAATGTTAGAAAGTTTCGTGCCTTATGCTTTTTATTCCAAGCTCGGCCGCCATATTCGGATGGGGCGGCTGCTATGAAACCTTTGATGCTGTTTTTCCTTGTCGTGCTGGCCGGATACGCGCGCCAGAACGCCGCCGTTGGAACAGGGGAAATCGCGCCAGCTAAAACCGCCGCCGCTCCGGCTCCCCTTGGTGCTGCGGCAACGGCTTCTTTGCGCGCGGAGCAGATCAGAACGGATTGCATCAAAGGCCGCCGCCTCATCTGCGGCAGAGTGCTCAGAATGTTTCCCGACGGACTGGTCGTTGAGAGCGGATGCAGCGACCTCTTGAGACCGCCTCTGACCGAATCCTGGGTCGTGCCCGGCACCGCCACCACCAGCCGCGATCCGGCTGTTTTGGAGCTCAACGAGCCGGGTACTGCGTGCATCGGCCTGGTTTTTCTCACCGACATCCCCCAAAGGCCGAAGGTAAATAATCACGATTACGTGGTCATCATAGGTTATCCCGCCGGGCAGTATGTTTATTCTCCCGCACCGAACGTGGGCAAAACAATTCGCAAATACTGCGCGGGCCTGGACACTGCGGTGAGGTCGACATGTCAGACCGAAGCAGACAGTTCCAAGACGAACTTCCCCGTCATCAGACACGTTTTGTTGATGCCAGATCGCGAAGACGGAGCGATCCCGCGGCTGCTTTCTCAAACTGGGGCCTTCGAGAGCACAGGGGATCTGGCGCCCTGCGAAGGTTTGGTCCCCTACGATATTAATGTCCCTTTTTGGTCGGACGGCGCAGCCAAAACCCGCTGGATGTGCTTGCCAAACAATGTTTCGTCTCACAATAGGAAGATCGGTTTCCATCCGGAGGGCGAGTGGACTTTTCCGAACGGCACGGTTTTTGTGAAACATTTCGAACTCCCCATCGACGAAACCCGGCCGGAGGCGAAGCGGCGGTTGGAGACACGGCTCCTGGTGTGTAATGCGACCGGGAGCGTCTACGGGGTGACCTACAAGTGGCGCCCGGACAACAGTGATGCCGAACTGTTGTCCTCCAACTTAGCGGAGACGATCCTCATCAAAACGGCGACCGGGACACGAACGCAGACGTGGTACTATCCCAGTCGGCAGGACTGCCGAATTTGCCACACCGACAAAGCCGGCGGTGTGCTCGGCGTCAAAACGCGCCAGATCAACCGTCCGGTCGCACTCGCCAATGGCACCGTGGAAAACCAATTGCTCTCCTGGAACCGCAGGGGTCTATTCGAGCCGGGCTTCCGCGAAGAGGAACTGCCGCGCTATGCGCGTTTGGCGCCGGCAGACGACCTGACGCGGAGCTTGGAGGAGCGCGCCCGGTCCTACTTGGATGCAAACTGCGCGCATTGTCATCGGCCAGGCGGCACGGTCGCCTATTTTGACGCGCGATATGATACGCCGCTGGCTCGGCAGAATTTGATCAGCGGAACTGTGCTGATCGATCAGGGAGTCGACAGAGCGCGCGTGATCGCCCCGAATGATATCTGGCGTTCGATCGCGTTCATGCGGGTTAACACGGTGGAAGCGATGAAGATGCCGCCTTTGGCGCATGAAACCCTGGACCAGCGAGGTGTCACATTACTCCGTCAGTGGATTGAGAGCCTCTCTGGGCGCGGAGTTCTAGCTCCCCCCACCTTTTCACCGCCATCAGGCAACTATTCAGGGCCGCTCGAAGTAACGCTGAAGCATCCTGAACCCGGCGTGACCCTGAGATATACGCTGGATGGGAGTGTTCCGACAACGTCTGACCCGCTTTACGAAGGGCCGATCAAGTTAATCGAACCGACGACCGTCCGGGCCAAGGCGTTCAGACAGGGGTTCACCAGCAGCATTACCGCCCAGGCCACTTTCATCATGGGCGATTGACCGCGGTACCTAACGCCGTCGGGTCACGGAGTGAACCACTTGTTCGCTGGAGTTTGGTTCGTGTAAAACTCTTCCAGACGAAGTCTTTCCAAGTGGCCATCCATGAATCCCAAGTCACACCGTACGGAGTGCCGCAGCGCCGGACGCGCATCGGCCGCGTCATTGAGGTCGCCATCGGGGGCGACCATCTTCAAAGTGTCGGGGCGCGGGGTGCGAAGATCATTTTCGGTGCCGAGATCGCCCAGCATGATGGTGCCGGAAGCCGTTCGCAACGAGAGGAGCCGGTTCGGAGCACTGGCGCCGGGGTCGGTGAGGTCAACAAAAGCCAATTCATTCAGGCCGTAGGAGCTGAAGTGGGAGTAAATATCGGCCGGGCAACAGTGAATTTGCGCGTTATTCGTATTCCGGTTGAGATAAGGGTCCAGCAGGCTGGGCCACGTGACGACCGTCCCGGCAGCCCCGAGGTACGCGGTAGGGGGCAAGAGGTTGTTCTGATCGTCGGCGTACATGAAAATGGCCAGTGCTTGCTGGCGAATGTTGTTGATGCAGGCGGCTTGCCGCCCCTTTTGGTGCGCCCGGGCCAGGGCCGGGAGCAGCAACGCCGCGAGCAAAGCGATGATCGCAATAACCACCAGGAGCTCAATCAAAGTGAATCCAGTGTCGCTGGACTCCGATTCGTGGGGCGGTTTCGCATTCGATAAACACGGTGGCGCGGGTGCTCCAACCAAAGGCCGGCGGGGCCTGCCAAAGCCCGGCAGGAGGCGATAGGGACCGCTTCTGGTTCCTGACGGAGGGTCCCAACACCGGTCCGCAAAAGCACCCTGACTGAACATAGTCACGACTTGTCCCGCCGCTTCGGGGTTCACATCGGCTTCGGCACGACCACCACGCCCCAGGGGCTGGCGCCTGCTTTAACACGAGCGACTTCCTTTTCAGTGTTGAGGTCCACGACGGAGATGTCGTCGGAGGGTCCATTGGCGGAGTAAAGATACCTGGCATCCGCAGAGATTGCGATACCCCACGGCCGGGTGCCAACTTTGATGGTGTTAAGGACTTCGCAGGTGACGGAGTCCAGAACGCAAACGGTTCCAGCGCGGCCGGTGCTGACGTAGACCTTTTTGCCGGTGGGAGAAACCTTCACGCACATCGGACGGGAACCCTTCGGCAGGATCAGGGTTTTGAGCAGCTTGTGGTTGACGGAATCAACGACGTGCAGTTGACCAGCAGATTCCGACGGAATAAAGGCGAGCGAGCCGTCCGGCAAAAAGTCCACCGAGCGCGGGCGGCCACCTACATTAAAGTGAGCGATCACCTGGCAGGTTTGAGCGTCCACAACGAAAATCTCCCCATCACTCTCGCAGGTGACATAAAAAAACTTGCCGCCCGGGCTCGTTCCGACGCCTTCAGGCTCCCGCCGGACCGGAATGATGTGCTCCCGTTTGCCGCTGGCAATGTTCAGTACGCTGGCAGTGCCCACATCCTCATTTGAAACATAAAGCCGGGTCGCGTCCGCGCTCAGGGCGAACTGCTCCGGATCCGACCCCACGGAAATCTTGCGAACGAGCTTCCTTCGCAGAATATCCACGACCGCAATCCCATCCGCGGACTTGTCAGCCGTTTTGTTGTCATCATCATCGTCGTCCCCGCCTTTGTGCAGGATCGGATTTCCGTTCGCATCCAACTGCGGAGGTCCCGAAATCGGGGTGCCGCTCAAGGCGACGTAAGCCGTCTTGCCGTCGGGGCTGGCCAGAATGCCGCGCGGCCGCTTGCCGACCGGCACGGTGGCGATCACCTTCTGATCAGCCCCGTCAATGATGGTGATGTCACCGGATTTTTCGTTGGAGACGCAGACCACATAGGCGTTGTTTCCCCCTGCAGCGGCGACAGCAGCCTGGCACAAGACCCCGGCCAGGAGGCTGGCAAAAGCGTAGCGCCCAAATTTCTCCATCATAATGTATTGAATTAGCAGCCAATACGTTTACCACGCCTTTGCCTTCGCAGAAAGGGCGAAGTCACATTCTCTGTTCTTTGATACCACAACGGCGGCCAGGGATCTGCCCCGAGCCCTGGCGGACAGTCGGTTAGCATATAATGGTCAGCGTTTCGGTCATGGATCTACGGGATTTTTAATTCATCCTAAAACGGCGTGCGCTTGTCTTTCAGAAACTGGGCATGTCCGTCCAGCAGAATACGATTGCGACCTCCGGGATGAACCGTCCGTCCTTGAAGTTCCGGCGTGACGGTGGGAATTGTCGCCGGAAAATAGGGGTCCACGACCAACTCAACGTCGCAAGCGCCATTGATGATGCCCAGGGTGGGGTCGTTGGCCGCTTGCAAATCCGCGACCGCCTGCGCCGCAGTCTTCCCCCAAAAATCTTCCAGGCCTGCCGGGTCGTCAGGCCGGTCAAAGCGCCACGCCCAATAACGGCTCACCAGCGCGTTTGTCGCCATGGAGGTGGCCTGGACGGTTTGCACCGCGGTCCCCGCCGCTGTGTTTACCGCGACTCCACAAGCCCAAAGCGTATCCCGCGCGCCATAGCCCTGTAACACGGACGGCCCCCAACCGCTGCGGGGATCGGACGGCGGCCAGCTCGTCCATGGCCGGAAGCCCCCAGGCAAACTGTTCTTCAGATTGCGCTGGTCCGGAAAGCGGTCGAGGTGGTCATCCAGGTACAGAATAAACGAGATGCCGATCTGCTTTAAATTGGAAACACAGGTGGCGCGTTGCGACTTCTGTTTGGCACGCGCCAGCGCCGGCAGCAGCATCGACGCCAGCACCGCAATGATCGCGATCACGACCAGCAGTTCGATCAAAGTGAAACCGGCGACGCGGCGAGCGTCCGGCTGGGCATGGCAACGGTCTTGCGTCATAGTAAATCTTTATCGAAGTTATTAGCGCAACGTAGTTCAACCCGGAACTTTTGCAATCAGGGCCAGAGGGTCGATCCCGAACCTTTAGCTTGGGTGTTTTGAGATTTGCGACTACCGGATTTGGACAGGCGCTTGTATTTTTTGGAGCCACCCACGACTAGTCATCCACCCGCGCTGTGGGCAGGCGGCCAAGGTTCCGGCCGGCCGTCTCAAGCGGCCTGGCAGGCAGCGCGGCTCCGAGTTGCCATCGCTTAGGCCGCTTATAGTCAGCGCGATCATTTGCGGCGCCAGGAGCTTGACGCCATGCGCCAGGAGCTTAAAGCGCGAAACGATTTAGCGGATGTAACATCCTGATAGAATGGGCCTTGGGTTTATCAGAATTCCGACGCGCTTACGTTGTTTTACCCATGCTTGTTCCGGTAAGCGGGCTGGAATTTCGCGGGCAGAAGGCAGCTTTTCCGTTCGAGTTTCTCCCTAAGGAGTGCGCACCAATGAGACCAGACGCAAGTCGCAGCAAAGGAAACCACATTGCCGCGATACTTGAAATGCTTAGCCGTCGGTGCGGGTGTTGGCGAAGCTAATGAAGGTATAAATCCTGCTCATACAAACTTGAAATGCAACAAAACCATAGGGTATTCTGCGGTAGCATGGTCCGTATTGTTCGGTGTGTATTGTTCGGTGTTGCCGCCAAACCACCTGCAACTATTATGTCTCCATCCAATGAACCGTGGATTGAACGGCACCGATTTCGAGACCGTGAGTTGGTACTGGGCCCGGACGCAGCCGAAGCACGAGCACATAGCGGCAGCGAACCTGAGCAGAAGGCTCGGGCTGGAGGTGTTCCAGCCGCGTTTGAGGATGGAGCGGGCGACGCGGCGCGGGATGGTGCGGGTCATCGAGCCGCTGTTTCCATGTTATGTTTTCGTCCGGTGCGCTTTGGAAGACCACCTGGACCAGATTCGGTACGTCAACGGAGTGAGCAGCGTGGTGCATTTTGGGCAACGGATACCAGGTGTGTTACGGACCGAATTCTCATCGTAGAAAGTGCCGTTTTTGTAACGAATTGACATCCGAAACCGCCCCCCGGCGTCGCACTTGGTCAATTCGCTACACTTCAGTGCCACAGTGCCGTCGTGAAAAAGTGCCGTCAGCGCCGCCCGTCCCTTGCAATTATCCCGCTCAACCGAGTCGGGCCGCACAGGGCCGTTTTCACCGCAACTCGCTGGCATATCGCGCGATCCAGGTAGCTTCCGGCGTTGGCCGCCGTTTCGTCCTAGCCGGCCCTCCGCCGACTTTGGAGGCCACGGTGCTACGACCAGAGCGCGGCTGCAAAACTCGCCAAACCCGTACGACGCGAATTTGGCACTGTTTTTGACGCAGTCGTAATTCGGCAACGTTTCTCGAAACTGGCCATTTTTCCATTTCCAATTCTGTCGCACGCTCATTCTCATACCACTTTTTACGACGCCGCTGGCACGATTTCCCGGATTTTTACGATGCCAATTTGGGGAATAATGTTGAATTGAAACCCCTCGCCGAGGCCGCTGGCGCGGCAGGGCCGCGCTCAACTCAACATTTTTGAGCACTCAACATTAGGGAAAAGTACGATGCCAAAAAAGTTCGCAACACTTACAGAACTCACCAAGAGGCTACTGTGCCACTAATTCAGGGTAAAACGATGCGATAAAAACGGATGGCAAAACTCGCTGCCTCTGTATCCTGGTACTCAAAGCGACCATTTTCGTCTGTGGTCGTCGTGCCAATATTGTCCCAATGTGACAAGTCAGAGGACGCCTGAACCGTGTAAGTGACGTTTGCGTCACCCGTGCCGGTCACGAGCGAATGATTGGTTCCTATGGAGAGGGTGACAAACCTGGCTGGTGTTATTGTCAACGTGCCATTGCCAAAATTGAAAGCATAGTTGTTGTCCGAGCCACCAGCTAAGAGCGTGTTTGAAAACTCAACAAACCCAAAGAAATTCTCAGAATTGACTGTACTTTTTTGATCACTTACCCCAGCAAACTGGGGATGCGATGCACTTGCGATCTC